>Ga0207665_10003585_pt1 | contig 10374 bp, 5 predicted proteins | sample LARL112metaG_FD_184351 | JGI IMG/M metagenome (GOLD analysis project Ga0207665, IMG submission 184351) | Corn, switchgrass and miscanthus rhizosphere microbial communities from Kellogg Biological Station, Michigan, USA - LAR L11-2 metaG... | ecosystem: Host-associated > Plants > Roots >...
CACGCCTCGGCATGAATCGGGCCTGACCCTGACCTCAAGCCCGTCTGGCGGCCTCCGCACCGGTGCCGAGCGGGTGGATCAGCCATGCGGCGAGCGCCGGCAGTAACACGATCGCGGCCAGCATGTTCACCAGGAACATGAACGTCAGCATGATGCCGATGTCGGCCTGGAACTTCAGCGGCGAGAATACCCAGGTCGCCACGCCGATGGCGAGCGTGATGCCCGTGAAGATGATGCTGGCACCGGTGACCCGCAGCGTGCGCTCGTAACACACGCGCAGCGGCAGCCCCTGGTGCAGGAACTCCTGCATGCGGCTGAAGAGGTAGATGCCGTAGTCGACGCCGATGCCGGCTCCGAGCGCGACCATGGGGAGCGTCGAAACCTTGAGCCCAATACCGACCAGCGCCATGACCGCGTACACCAGCACCGACACCAGCGCGAGCGGCAACACCACGAGCACCGTGCCCACCGCGGAGTGAAAAGTCAGCAGGCACATGACGATTACTGCGGCGAACACGCCGGCGAGAATCAGCAGCTCCTTCGCCTCGACGGTCTCGTTGGTGGCGGCCATCACCCCGACGTTGCCGGCTGCGAGGCGCAGCTGCGCGGGCGCCGCGGGATTCGCGCTGCGCCATCGCTTCACCTCGGCCACCGCGCGCTCGATGGTGGCGGCACGGTGGTCGCCGAGGAACATCAGCACCGGCACGACATCGCAGTTCTCGTTCAGCAGCCCGGTACTCGTCTCGATGTAGCGCGTCGACTGTGTGAGCTGGTTCTGCTCGCGCGGGATGCTGCGCCACTTGAGGCTACCCTCGTTCCAGCCGGCAATCGCTATCTTGGCGATGAACGGCAGCGTGATGACCTCCTGCACACCGGGAAGGTTGCGCATGTGCCAGCCGAAGCGGTCCATCCAGGCCATGAGATCGTGGCTGACGCACACTGGCTGCTGCGACTCCACGATCGCTGTGAGGACATCCACACCGATGCTGAATTTGGAGGTGATGATATCGTTGTCGCGGTTATAGCGAGAGTCGGCGCGTAGCTCGGGTACGCCGGCCTGAGTGTCTCCGATAGGGGTCTCGCGCCCCTTCCACCAGCCGAGCAGCGCGAGTACCGCGGCACAGACGATGACGACGAGCGCGGTACGGCGGCGCGTGATGCGCGCCAGGCGATGCCAGACGATTCTCAGCCAGTGCTGCCGCCGTGCAACACGCGCGTGATAACCGGCATCGAAATGTACGTAGGACACCAGCACCGGCAGCAGCACCAGATCGGTGAGAATGACGATCGCAACCCCGATGCTCGCCGTGATCGCCATCTCGCGGATCACCTGCACCGGTATGAGCATGATGGTGACGAAGCCCACCAGGTCCGCAAGCAACGCCACGATCGCGGGCGCGAGCAGCCCGCGGAAGGTGCGCCGCGCGGCTTCCATGCTGCCGAGTCCGGAAAATGCACCATCGGCGACCGCGCTGATCTTCTGCACGCCGTGGCTCACTCCGATGGCGAATATCAGGAATGGCACCAGCAGGCCGATCGGGTCGATACCGTAGCGCAGCAACACCAGCGCACCGAGCTGCCACAACACAGCGATCACCGAGCACAACACGGGTACAAACGCGACGCGCCACGACTGGCAGTAGAGGCGTACCGCGAGCAGCGTCAGCACGAGCGTGATGACTGCGAACAGCAGCACGGAGGCGGCCCCATCGGCGATGTCGCCCACGACCTTGGCGAAGCCGATGATGTGCACGTCGATGCCGTGACCTTCGAGCGGTGCGCGGACGCGCCGCTCGAGCTGGTGCGCGATCCGGATGGGATCGACCGGCTTGCCCTGCGCGTCGGTGTCGAGGACGATGGCGCTCACCAGCGCACCGGAGAAGTCATTCGCCACCAGCCGGCCGATGATGCCGGCCTTGCGGATGTTGTCGCGCACCCGCGCCATGTTCTCGGGTGTGGGTGTGAAGTCGGCCGGGATCACATTGCCCGCCTCGATGCCGTCCTCGACCACCTCCAGATAGCGCACGTTCGGAGTGAAGATCGACTGCACCTGCGTGCGGTCGATGCCGTCCATGACGATGACCTCGTCGGTGGCCTTGCGCAGCGCGGCGAAGAACTGCGGCGTGAACATGTTGCCATCGGTGGCGATCAGCGCGATAAGTACCCGATCGGCACCGCGAAACTCGGCCACCCGTGGATCGAGATAGGTGCGCATGTACTCGTGCCGCACGGGGAGAGTCTTGTTGAACGAGGTATCGATACGCAGTCCATGAATGGCGGTTGCTCCGAGCAGCAACGTGCCGAGCGCGAAGAGCGCGAGGATCGCGGTGCGGTGTCCGAAGATCAGCCGCTCGAGCCGGCCGACCAGCGTCGGAGAGAGCTGGGGTGCATCGCCGCCGGTCCTCATGGCGCCGTGCTCCGGGCGCCGGTCTCAATCCTGAGGCTGATGAGCTTCGCACCACCCTCACCGACCACCGCGAGCTTTTCACCGCCGACGGAGGCGAGCGCTGAGAGCCCGGCGTGATCGGCCTGCTGCAGCAGAGTGAAGCTGCGCCCGTCATCATGGCTCACGAGCACCACGCCCGAGAGCCCGACAAGGGCGATGTCGCGGCCACCGAGCGGCGCAGCGCCAGTCAGCATCGCGACCGTGCCGGTCTCGATCGGTTGCCAGCTCGTGCCCGCATCGGCGGATCGATAAAGGTGGCCGCGCAGACCAAAGGCGAGCAGGCCCTGGTCCGGGAGCGGCAGCACACCGAAGAGGGAGCCCTCGTAGGGCGAGGGCAGCGTACGCCAGCTCGCACCCCAATCATCGGAAGCGTACAGGTGGCCGGCTTCACCTGCGATGTAGAGCCGGCGGTCAGCCCCTGAGACGATGCGGTTGAGGTGGAACCCTCCGCCCGGCGCTTCGGCGCTCGCAGCGGCTACCGAAGGCGCGGCCGCGTCCGCCACCGCGGTGCCGTGACGCGCGCGCGGCGCCGGCATGGCTACCGGCATGAACTTCACCTCCCGCCAGCTGGCACCCCGGTCGGCGCTGGTGAAATAGGCACTGTAGGCACCCACCGCGATGACCGTAGCGCCTGCGCCGCACCAGACATCGAGAAGCGGCCGCTGTGCCTGCGGAGCATAGTGAGCGCGCTGCCAGTTGCGCCCCGCATCCTCGGTGGTGAGGATCAGCTCGTCGTGTCCGACGGCCACCCCGTGCGCGGAGTCGAGGAAGCAGACTCCGGTGAGCAAGGCCTGCGAGGGCACGTGGTCGGCCTGCCGCCAGCTCGCGCCCCGATCGTCCGACAGCACGATGATGCCGCGGTCACCGACGGCCACGAGCCGTTGCCCCGCTGAAGCGATTGCGATCAGCAGGCCGCGCGCGGCGAGCCGTGCCGGTTCCGCGTCCCGCGGCGGCTGCTCCGCGTCCTGACTCGACTGCAGCGGCGCCTGCGGTGGCGGCTCACCCCGCGTCGCCCCGGCGGCGAGCAGCAGCGCGGCCACGAGCACGGAGCCAGCAGCCTTGTCCACGGCAGCCCGACCGGCTCAAGCGCTCGCAGCGGCGTTCAACGGATGCCGCGCCGCTCCAGCACGCTCGGCTGGTAGTCCGCCGGCGTGCGCTTGATGTTGAAGTCGTACGAGCCGTGCTCCTCGCTCTGCAGGCCGAGCGCGAGGTAGCGGCCATTGGAAAGGTCCATCACCAGCTCCAGGTCGTCCCACAGCGAAGGGACGTTGTAGTAGTTCATGGCGTGGCCTTCCTGCACGCGGTAGAGCTGCCCGCGGGTGTCGTAGCAGTCCACCGCCAGGATCTGCCAGGAGTCCTCGTCCACATACAGCGTGCGGCGGCTGTAGACATGGCTCACGCCGGGCTTGAGCGTCGAATCCACGACCCACACGCGGTGCAGCTCGTAACGGGCCAGATCCTGGTTGATATGGTTCTTCTTGAGGAGATCCGCGTACCTGAGCTTGCCATCCTGAAGACGATAGGCGTTGTACGGGACGTAGATCTCCTTCTTGCCGACCAGCTTCCAGTCGTAGCGTTGCGGGCTGCCGTTGTACATGTCGAGCTGGTCGGAAGTGCGCAGGTTGTCCGCGTTCGTGCCCGGATTGTCGAAGGCGACGTTGGGCGCACGGCGCACACGCCGCTGGCCGGGGTTGTAGACCCAGGCACGCCGCGCTTCCCGCGCCTGATCGAGCGTCTCCTGGACGAGCAGCACTTCTCCCGCGAGGCGGGCGGGCGCGGTGGTCTCCTGCGTGAAGAAGAGCAGGATATTGTTCAGCGCCGCCTCGGTGATCCCCGGCTCGTAGTACTGGAAGTAGAACTCCTCCTTGAAGTTCACCAGCGTGAATCCCCCGCTCGCGGTCATCGGCGCCTGCCCGATGTTCACCGCCGCCGCCACTCCTCGCCAGCGGGTCACGTGGTTCCAGAACACCTCGACCCCGCTCTGCGGGATCGGAAAGGGGGTACCGTCGACCGCGCCGGTGAAACCGTTGCCGTCGGCAACCAGCTTCGCCGTGGTCGCGTTGCGCTTGGTGGCCTCGTACACCCGCTCGGGCGAGGCTCCACTGCGATGCGTGGGGTAGACGATCATCTTGTAGTCGGGGTAGGTCTTGAACAGTGCCTTGTGCCCCTCGGTGAGCTTCGCCGCATACTGAGTCAGGTTGGCGGAGCTGATGGTGAACAGCGGCTTGTCGCTCGCATAAGGATCGGAGTAGTGCTCGCCGTTTTTATAGTTGGTGCAGCCGGCATCTGCGGCGGACTTCAGCCCGCCGGTCCACGCCGGGATGCTGCCGTCGGCGTTAGCGGCCTTCTCCCCGCCGAGTGGCGTGAGATCCTGACCCAGCCGCGCAGCCTCCTGCGGACTCACCGCGCCAAACGCCGCCGATGCGAACAACATCAACGCGGCGGCAGAGCGAATCAGCATTTTCATGACGCCCCCTTCAATGTGCGTTCACGGCGCAACGCGTCACGGCGCTTCAGAACGATACTTTGACGCTGGCCGCGATGAAATCGCGATCGTTCAGCAGGTTGTACTGGCCGGCGCCGCCGTAGTTGGTGTACGAGACATCGATCTCCCACCTGTTGTGAAGGGTGGCCGTGAGTCCCAGGGTCGTGTCGATGCGGCCGTTGACGAAGGCCCCGCCGGGACCTGGCGACACCCCGTTCACGTCCTGTATCCAGGTGAAGTGCGGCAGCAGGTTCCACTCGCCGATCGCGTTGTCGTACTCGAGCCGCCCGGAGACCACGTAGCCCCAGGCGAATGTCGTGGCAAACACCGAGCCGCGCTCGAAGCATTGCCCGAGCGGATTCGGGACTGCGGTCTTGATGCACTGACCGTTGACCGCCGGAAACTGCGGGTAGCCGCCGAGGTTCGGATTGCCACTGAGGTTCGTGCCGGGCCCGTCATAACGCAAACCAAAGCCCTGCGGACCGCCGGTGAGCTTGTCCTCGAGGCCGGGTACGTAGTCAGCCCCCACCTCGAAGATCAGCACGGCCTGCGAGGCCTTGAAGACATTGGCAAACACCTGCGTCGCGGTGACATCGAAGTGCCAGGTGTCCTTCAGCTCATAGCCTTTGACCGTCTGACCAGGGCCGTATGCGCCGAGCTGGTTGCATCCGGTGATCGGAGTGGCGGAGTTCGGCACGCAGTGGCCGGCAGGAGTGACCGGCTCACCCAGCAGTTTGGCGATACCCGCCTCGAAGGGCGTGAGCGCGGCATAGATGAGCTCGACATCATCGATCTGTATTGGAACGTCGTGGCGGTACGCGACCTCGCCCTGGAGCGCCGTGCCGGTCTTCTGTATCTGACTGTTGAAGGACAGGCCGAACATCTTGATGTCCTGCGGAAACTCTGCGTAGATGCCCCCGGTCCTGGTGAATTCGGAAGTGGCGATGCTCGCCGCCTGCGCATTGACGTTGCCGCCGGCAAGCAGAGTGTTGGCGCCGATGGTGGCGTACTGCTGAGCAGTCGCTGCGCTCAGATTTCCGCCCGTGGCCGCAGCGGCCTGCTGCCCAGCCGCGGTGCCGATCTTCACCGCCTCCGGGAGCGCATTACCGGAAGCGAGCGCCTGCGCTGCGGCGCCCACGGCATTGACGGCACCGTAGGCGTTTCCGAGCCCCGCCTGCGAGCCGGTCTGCAGCGACACCACTGGCACGCGGCTGGTGTAGTTGAGGAAGTAGAAGCCGAGCTGTGTGCCCTGGCCGAAGTTCGGCAGGTAGTACTTGAAATTGATGCCGTACTGGCCGGACTCGGAGGGCTTGTGATCGGGCAGGCGCGGTATGCTCTGAAAATCGTGGATCAGTCCGCCGCCGAGGGAACTGAAATCCACCCCCATGTCGGAGATTGCACCGAAGCCCAGAACCGCCTTCTGGTTACTGCCGGCGCCGGCGATGTCGTTGGTGCTGAAGTATGCCCCGGTCGGCTCGATGATGTCCGGGTGCCAGGTGAACAGGTACAGCAGCTGCGTGCTCAGATTCTGCGACAGCTGCGAGTTGAACAGCACCATCGTGTCCGGGAGCAGTGCCTGCTTCAGCTCGGCGCCCGGTACCTGCAGTGCGGTGACATCAAAGTAATCGACCGAGTTGAGACCGCCCGGGATGAAGGTACTTTCACCCCAATTCACCACCTGCCGCCCGCCACGCAGCTCGGAGGGCAGGCTGCCGAGGTTGAATCGCAGGAAGCCGTAGGCATCGAGCAGGCGCGTGTAGCTGCCGACCACGCCCTTGGCCTCGTGGCTGAGCGGCGTGCGGTCGACGTGGTCGCCCATGACCGAGAAGTCGTACAGGCCCGAGGCGCGCACGAAACCGCCGAATCTGTCCTTGTAGTTGAGCGAGAGCTCGGTGACGCCGGTCAGCGCCTCGGTGTACTCGGCCTTGTGCAGGTAGTTGAGATCACCATCATCGATGTTAGGGGAGTAGCCGCAACCGCCATTCGCGGTCGCGATCAATCGGCAATCGGGATTCACCACGCGCCAGCCCATGCCGTAGCCGATGGTCGTGTCCCAGCTGCCGGTCCAGTCGCCCGAGTCGCTGCGGAAAGTGAAGGCGTGTGCGTGTGGCCAGCCCCCGGCCGCCAGACAAGCGGCCAGCGCGGCAATCTCCAGGGCGCGCCCGGCGTGAACCTTCCTCATGTATTCCCCCCTGCTCCCCTTGCAGACTCGTGGGCCGCATCCTTTCAGCCTCGACCTCCGGTCTGCCAGGAAGGCTGCTTGCGTTTGAGCACCGTGTGCCGCTAAGCCAAGTCGCGTTCTTGTTTGTTGCGCACTACAAACCCGACTGCGGGCAGTCTATTACTCGGCAACGGAGCGCGGCAAGCTTCCTCAGCCATGCATGATCTGCAGAATGCTGTGGCGCAGCTGCTCGCTGAGCACGAACTGTGCGTCCTGCGCCACAAGCGCGAGGACCTCATCGAACTCGAGCCGCCCGCCGCCGCCGGTCTGGATGACGGCGCGGGCACGCAGCAGCCCGATGAAGTTCGCGAACATCGTTTTATCGAAGAACTCCGGAGAGTTGAGGCCATAGAGCTCAGCCATGCGTTGCGCGACCTGCTGACAGCGTTCCTCGAGAGCGGCCTGGGTAATCTGCCCGCTTCCAGCCACCACCAGCTGCACCACCACCATGTAGTAGCGCTCGATCGTCTGCAGGGTCGCCTGCGCGAGGAGTGAAAGCTGCATCGCCTGTGCCGAGGCGGGCGGCGGGCGCCGCCAGCTGCCTTGCGTGTCCGGCTCGATGAGACCGTGTGCCGCCAGAGAGGTGAGCGAAGCTTCCACCACCGCGGTCAGCTCCGTCTCGCTCCACCGCAGGAACAGCTCCGCGCCGATGTAGGGATAGACGCGCCCGGCCAGGCGTTGGATGTCGGCCGTCGACACCCGCGCATTGCTCACGAATACGCACGCGATCAGCGAAGGCAGTGCGAACAGGTGCAATACGTTGTTGCGGAAATAGGTCGCGAGCACCGCGTTCTCCACCGTCATGCGCACGATGGCGCCGAGCTGGTGCGGATCGCGCCCGATGATACGCAGCGACTCCCCGTACGCGACCATCTCGGTGCCGGTGAGCGTGGTGACGGTCACGCGGTTGCTGTAGGGAAAAGACAGCAGCAGCGAGCGATACAGGTCGAGCTGCCGCACCAGGTCAGCCTCCGGCAGTGCCTGGCGTGGCATGGCGAGCAGCGCGAGCGCCAGCAGGTTCACCGGCGTCACCGCCGCCGCGGAATTGATGTTGCGCATGATGCGCTCGGCGAGCTCGTCTACCGCGCCCGCGAGCCAGGGAGCGCGTGTTTCCTCATCGAAGCGCCGCGCGCGCCAGTCGCGCGCGTGGCGGTCGAGGATCTCCTCGAGTGCAATCGGCTCGCCGAGATTCACGTGCACCTTGCCGAAACGCTGCCGCAGCACGCGCCACGAGCCGAGGAGCCCCCGGATGCTCTCCTTCTCCTTCGGCCGCCCAGAGAGCTCCCCTACGTAGGTTGCACCCTCGACCAGGCGCTCGTAACCGAAGTACACCGGCACGAACACTACCGGGCGCGCCGGATCGGCCAGAAAGCTGCGCACGGTCATCATCAGCATCCCGGTCTTTGGCTGCAGCAGCCGCCCGGTGCGGCTGCGCCCGCCCTCTATGAAGTACTCGATGGGATGGCCGCGGCTCATGATCGCGGCGAGGTATTGCATGAATACCAGCGTATAGAGCCGGTTGCCGGCGAAGCTGCGGCGCAGGAAGAAGGCACCGCCTTTGCGCAGCAAACGACCGACCACCGGCAGGTTGAGATTGACGCCGGCGGCGGTGTGCGGCACGGCGTAACCATGCACATAGATGACGTAGGCGAGCAGCATGTAGTCCATGTGGCTGCGGTGACAGGGAACGTAGATGATCTCGTTTCCTTCTGCGACCGCGGCGAGCGTCTCGGCTTGGCCGAACACCACACCGTCGTACAGGCGGTTCCACAGCCACCCGAGCGCGTGTTCCATGAAGCGCACGAAAGCGTGCGAATAGTTGGCAGCGATCTCCCAGGCATAGCCGCGTGCGCGCTGCAGGACCTGGTAGCGTGGCTCGCGTCGTTCGCGCATCTCCTGCGCCACTGCAGCGCGCACCGCGCGCGTGCGCAGCACGCCGTTAACGATGGTGCGCCGGTGCGAGAGGTCCGGGCCGATGCGGGCGGCGCGGCGCCGGGCGTAAAGCGCGCGCAGCGTGCGCGTCACCCGCCGGCCGCGCTCGGCACCGCCGAGCTCCTCCCCGAGGAGCGTACGGAGCGATAGCGGCTCATCGAGCTCGACCAGCGTATCGCGGCCGTTGAACAGCACCTGCATCAACTTGCGTGCGCGACTGCCGACGTCGAAATCCTCGCTCAGCAGCAGCTGCAGCCACGAGGGCTCCTTGTGCGGTGCGCGTCCCCAGTACACCGCGGCCGGCACCAGCTCGAAATCCAACTGCGGATCGGCCCGCAGCGCGGCGATCATCTGCGCGAGCTGTCGCGGCGGTCGCCGGTCGATGCGGCGCGCAATGACTCCGCGTAACTGCGTGAGCCAGAGATAGGAGCGCAGCTCGCGGGTCCCGCCGCCGAGCAGCCTGCCCGGCCGCGGGATGCGTAGCCGCGCGCACGCCTGCTGCAGAACGGCGAGGTCGGTGGCGCTGCGCTGCTCGAGCACGTAGCACAATGGCCGCGGACGGGCGCGCAACTGCGTGGCGGCATCCTCCGGCAGGACTTTGAACCGCACCCAGATCGCGAGGACTCGGCGCAGCAGCCAGTTCATGCCGGATTGGATGAGCCCGGGTACCGCGGACGCGGCGCTGTCCGAGGTCTACTCGAAGGCGATCGCAGGCAGATCGAGGGCAACGAGAAAGTACTCGAACAGGTACTGGATGACCCGCACCTGATTGTGCAGCCGGTGGTCGCTCTCGACCAGGTGCAGCGCGCAGCGGTACGCATGGGCAAAGCGCACGCTGTGCTCATAGGGAATCACATCATCGCGCCAGCCGTGCACCACCGCCGCGGGACAATCGAGCACGCCGCTGCGCAGCTCCGGTAACCCCTGCATGTAGAGCGCCGGCGCCATGAGAAACACACCCCGGGCGTGCAGCAGCGAGGCCGAGGCCACCGCAACGTAGCCGCCGAGGCTCGATCCGACCAGCACCAGATCGCCGGTGAGCTCCTTGCAGAACTCCACCAGCCGCGCCACGCGGGCTCGTGGCTCATCGATGCCACGGTAATCCACCGAGTGCGCGTCGTATCCTTCGGCGCGGGCGAGTCGCCACTCGCAGGTGCCGCAAAGCTCAGCCGGGCTGGCCTCGCAGTCCGGGCAGTTCGCGGCACGGTCGCGCTTGGCGTCGGCGGCCACCTCCAGCGCGTCCAGCACGGTGGACAGCTGCGCCGGGGTCAGCCGGCCAGCGGCAGCGCG
>Ga0207665_10003589_pt1 | contig 10361 bp, 12 predicted proteins | sample LARL112metaG_FD_184351 | JGI IMG/M metagenome (GOLD analysis project Ga0207665, IMG submission 184351) | Corn, switchgrass and miscanthus rhizosphere microbial communities from Kellogg Biological Station, Michigan, USA - LAR L11-2 metaG... | ecosystem: Host-associated > Plants > Roots >...
CGCTTCCGGGTCGAGTTGATGCTCATAGAAAGTTTCGAGATCGGAAGACTCGACTTCCCTAATCGTGATACTCTCAAATCTACTCATTGTTTTTTGCCTAACGACAACAAGGTGAGCTACGGCTGACGGAACCGAGCGTCAAATGCGGGCTGAACTGTTTAGTCATAAAAAACGGGGGCACGCGACGGGAAGCCGTTAGCTCCATCGTCTGGTTAGGCGACCGGCGTGACCCCGCCTTGCGGCTGATGAATAGAAAAGATATTCTGGTGTGCATGGATTACGACAAAGATAAAGTCGACGAGATGGTGCTGGCGCTGCTCTTTCTCACGTGGCACGACGACTTCCGCGCGTGGAAGGGACACGACTGGGGAGCCATGGAGCGCTTGCATGAGAAAGGCATGATCGGCAATCCGGTGGGAAAGGCCAAGTCCGTACTGTTCACCGAGCAGGGATTGCAACGGTCCCGCGAGCTTTTTATCAAGCACTTCGGCAAATAACGAACGCGGCACGGACGCCTAACTTTTGACATCGGGCGGCGGGCCAAAAGCGTAGTTTTTGGGGCGTCCGCTCGATGGAAGGGTTAGGCCTCGGGTTCGTGGCAAACTGCTTCGATGTTGTGCCCGTCCGGACCAATGACGAAAGCTGCGTAGTAGTTCGCGTGGTATTCCGGGCACAGACCAGGCGCACCATTGTCTTTGCCACCCGCCTCCAGAGCCGCGCGATAGAAAGCTTCGACTTGCTGGCGATTCTCGGCCGTGAACGCCAAGTGAAGATGCGCCGGCTTCTCCTCGGTTTGGTACAGGCACAATGAAGCCTTACCCTTTGGGCTAAGCTCGACACCGTACGTCGGCGGCCCCTCCGAGACAACAGCTACGCCGAGCGGTTCGAGTGCCTTGAGGAAGAACGCTTTGCTCGCCGCGTAGTCGCTGACACCGAATTTGACGTGGTCAAACATGAGTTCTGCTGAAGTGTGTGGGCCTGCACGAGGCCTAACGTCCGCGGCCACCGGGCCGACGAGATGAAGGATGCCACAGGGAACGCTGCTTCAGAGGCTCCGGATGGGCCGCGCTGTTAGAGCGCAGACGGTCGATGCGCATCATTGGCCCAGTCGTCCTTTGAGCTCTTTATTGATCCGGTTCAGGAACAAGATGCAACCAAGCGTTAGAAGCAGGATCGCTGCGGTGATGCCGAAGACAGTCAAGTTCTCGGGTGGTTGCCCCTTGAGCTCTAACACACGCGGCATGACTGTGACGAGTCCAAGAAATGCACCTAAAATCCAGAGCGTGTACGCGAGCCTACTGGTCAACAGAAGCAGTGTGTTGCTGGGCCAATCCGCGATGGGTCTATAAACCACAAGCAATCTCCTGATGCGCTCCTAATATACGGACCGAGTAAGGTTACACCCAAACCTTGCAAAGTTACCTCCAATGCCATACCGCCGCAGGGATTCGATGAGTCGCAAGTTGCGCGCGATGCGCGACGCTCGCGAGCGCAGGCGAGCCGCGCTATCCCCGGCGAAAGTGCTCGCCGGTCTTCGCGTCAAGTTCCCCCGCGTACGCGCTCCCTGCTTAGCGGCGTCGCAAGTCTCTGAGTATCTCCCGCGCCGCGTTGTGTCCCGGCGCTCCGGTGACGCCGCCGCCGGGGTGCGCGCCCGAGCCGCACAGATACAGGCCGCGCACGGGCGAGCGGTAGTCGGCGTAGCCGAGCACGGGCCGCGCCGAGAAGAGCTGGTCGAGCGTGAGCGCGCCGTGGAAGATGTCGCCGCCGATCAGGCCGAATTCGCGCTCGAGGTCGAGCGGCGAGAGGATTTTTCTCGCGAGGATGCTCGCCTTGAAATTCGACGCGTGGCGGTTCACCGTTTCGACGATGGTGTCGGCGGCGGCTTCTCTTGCATCGTCCCAGCTGCGGCCGCCGGGAAGCACCGGGTCGAAGTGCTGGCAGAAGAGGCTCGCGACGTGTTGTCCCGGCGGTGCGAGGCTCGGATCGACGGTGCTCGGGATCAACATCTCGATGATGGGCTCGCGCGAGAAGCCCTGCGTGCGGGCGTCGAAGTAGGCGCGCTCCATGTATGTGAGGGAAGGGGCGATGATGATCCCGGAGCTGTGGTGCGGCTGGGCGTTTTTCCCGGGTGCGCAGGTGAAATCCGGCAGTTCCGAGAGCGCAACGTTCATGCGGAACGACCCCGAGGCGCAGCGCCAGCGCTCGATTCTCGAGCGGAACTCGGCGTCGAGCGTGCCCGGCTCGATCATCTTGAGATAGAGAAGCTTCGGGTTGACCGCGCCCGCGACCGCGCCCGCCTCGATCTCGGTTCCGTCCCGGAGCGCGACGCCTGAGACGCGGCCGCCTTTCACGCGCACTGCGATCACTTCGGCTCCGGTCGTGATCTCCACGCCGCGCGAGCGCGCTTCCTTCGCGATCGCGTCGCTCACCGCGCCCATGCCGCCGAGCGCGTGTCCCCAGGTTCCTCGCTTGCCGTTGACTTCGCCGAACGCGTGGTGCAGCAGCACGTAGGCGGAGCCGGGCGAATAGGGGCTCGCGAAATGCCCGACCTGCGAATCGAATCCGAACACCGCCTTGATCGGGTCGCTGTCGAACCACCAGTCGAGCAGCTCGCCGGCGCTCTTCGTGACGATCTCCCACAGATCGCGCTGCGAGCGGCGCGAAAGGAGCGCAAGCTTCCCGCCGAGGGCGAGCGCGCGCAAGCCGCTGCGCCAGCTCATGCCGAGGTTGGGAGGTGTCTCGAGGACGAGCCCGCGCAGCGTGTCGGCCGCCTCCTCGATCGTCCGGTAGTAGTCGGGCAGGCGCTCGGCGTCGCGCCGTGAGAAGCGCGCGAGCTCCTTCTGCGTGTCGGCCGTGGTCGGACCGAGCCTGAAGCAGCGTCCGTCGGGAAGCGGGAGAAAATTGGCGAACGGGCGCTCGACGATCCTCAATCCATGCTCGACGAGCCGCAACTCGCGGATCACCTTCGGATTGAGCAGACTCACCGTATAGGCGGCCGTGGAGTTGCGAAAGCCGGGTGCGAACTCCTCGGTGACCGCGGCGCCGCCGACGAGCGCGCGGCGCTCGAGCACCTTGACCTTGAGGCCGGCGCCCGCGAGATAGCAGGCGCACACGAGGCCGTTGTGTCCGCCGCCGACGATGACGACATCGTAAGGCACTAGCGCCGTTTCTCGAAGCGGTAGACGGCGAGGCTGCCGAAGAAGTTCGCAAGCGTCCTGACGGGCCGGCCGCGGTTGAGCGCGACGCGCTCGAGAATATGGATGCCGTGACCCCTGCAGAACGACTCGAAGTCCGCGATCGTAAACAGATGCACGTTGGGCGTGTTGTACCACTCGTAGGGGAGCTCGGGCGACAACGGCATTCGTCCCAGCGCTATCTGCAGCCGCAGGTCCCAGCGCCCGAAGTTCGGGAACGAGACGATCGCCTCGCGCCCGACGCGCAGCATCTCGAGCAGGATCTGCTCGGTGTGCCGCACCGCCTGCAGCGTCTGCGACAGGATCACGCAATCGAAGGAACCCGCGTCGAAGCCGGCGAGGCCCCGCTCGAGATCGCTCTGGATGACGTTCGCGCCGTTTTTCACGCAGGCGAGCACGTTGGCGTCGGCGATGTCGATTCCGTAGCCGCGCGCGTTGCGCGTCTGCTTCAGGTATTTCAGCAGCAGGCCGTCTCCGCAGCCCAGGTCGAGAACGGTGGAATCCGGCCTGACCCAGGCGGCGATCGCCTGGAAATCGGAGCGGCCCGAAAGGGCGCCTTCTTCCTGCCCGGTCATAGGCGCTCGAAGACGCCGTCGAAATAAGCGCGCACGAGCGCGTGGTAGCGTGCGTCGTCGAGCAGGAACGCATCGTGCCCGTGGGGCGCGTCGATCTCCGCGTAGGACACGTCGCAGCGGTTGTCCAGGAGCGCCTTGACGATCTCCCGAGCGCGCGACGGCGCGAAACGCCAGTCCGAAGTGAACGACACCACCAGAAACCGGGCGCGCGCGGCGGCGAGCGCCCTCGACAGATCGTCGCCGTGCGCCGCCGCCGGATCGAAATAGTCGAGCGCGCGTGTGATCAGCAGATAGGTGTTGGCGTCGAAATACTCGGAGAACTTGTCGCCCTGGTGGCGCAGGTAGGACTCGATCTCGAAATCGACGTCGAAATGGAACTGGATCGAGTCCGAGCGGAGTGCTCTGCCGAACTTCTCCATCATCGCGTCGTCCGACAGGTACGTGATGTGGCCGATCATGCGCGCAAGACGCAGGCCCCGGCGCGGCACCACGCCGTGCCCGTAGTAGTCGCCGCCGTGGAAATCCGGGTCGGTGGTGATCGCCTGGCGCGCCACCTCGTTGAAGGCGATGTTCTGCGCCGAGAGCCTGGGCGCGGCCGCGACGACGATGGCGTTGCGGATGCGATCCGGATAGCTGATCGTCCATTGCAGCGCCTGCATCGCGCCGAGGCTCCCTCCCATCACGGCGGCGAAGGAAGCGATGCCCAGCCGGTCGGCGAGCCTCGCCTGCGCATCCACCCAGTCCTCGACCGTGACGACGGGGAACGAAGAACCGTAGGGCTTCCCGGATCTGGGATCGATGCTCTTCGGGCCGGTCGAGCCGAAGCAGCCGCCGACGTTGTTCACCCCGACGACGAAGAATTTCTCGGTGTCGACCGGCTTGCCGGGCCCGATCATGTTGTCCCACCAGCCGAGGTTGTCCGGGTCGTCGGCATAGTAGCCGGCCACGTGGTGCGCGGCGTTGAGAGCGTGGCAGGCGAGCACGGCGTTCGATCTCGCCGCGTTCAGCGTCCCGTAGGTCTCGTAGACGAGATCGTACGAATCCAGAACCGCTCCACTGCGAAAGCGGAGCGGTTCGGTGAAGCTCAGCGTTTGCGGCCTGACCGCACCCACCGATCGCGGCTCTGTCCCGTCTCTTGGCGCCATAAATAAAAAACCCGCTTAGCCTGCCTGCTAAACGGGTCGCCCTCGCTTTAGCAATATTTGTTTGTCGCCCGCCGATCGGTGGGCGGCGCCTGCAAGCTGATGATCAAATCGGCGCGAAGCAGGAACTTACCTCAGCGCGGCCGCGGCGTCAATTCCCTGGAGACGCCTTGAACCGGAGTTTGCGCTGCTGCCAGCGCTCGCGGCGCACGCGCTTGCGGCCCATTTTCTGCCGGTGAAGCTCGATCAGGTGAGCGCGCATCTTGGCGAGGACGAAATCGCGCACGTCCGCAGGCATCTGGGCCGCCTCGCGCTCGAAGCGCGGAACGACGGTTCCCGAATCGAATTTTCCGTCGCGCACCAGGATCGGCGCCTGCCCGAGCCCGCCGTCCATGCCCTCGCCGTGATCCACGCCGTCGTGGTAGAAGCCCTCGGGATCGCTCCAGACCAGGGCGCGCTCGTTCAACTCGACGTCGTAGCACAGCTGGAATCGGACGAAGGCCCCGCTCAGGTCCTGCCAGATGAACAGGTCGAAGTAATCGCTCTCGAACCAGCGGCGCTTGAGCGTGGGGTTGTTCTGCTCGACGACGAGGACTTCTCGCAACATCGATCACCAGGTGGAGGGTCGCCGGCCGCAACTTCAGGCGTTGAGCTTGGCGAGCAATGCGCGCGCCCTTCCGGGGTCGAGCGCGCGGTAGACGCGCGCGGCCGGCCCCTCGACCTCCCCGACCCGGGTCCGCAGGACCTGTTGCTTGATCGCGAGCAGCTGCGCCGGATGCATCGAAAACTCGCGCAGCCCGAAGCCGAGCAGAAGACGCGTCATGGCCGCATCGCCCGCCATTTCCCCGCACACGGCCACCGGAGTCTTGGCGCGCTTCGCGCTGCGGATGGTCTGCGCGATGAGCTGCAGCACCGCCGGGTGCAGCGGGTCGTACAGGTGCGCCACCGTATCGTCGGTGCGATCGATCGCGAGCGTGTACTGGATCAGATCGTTGGTGCCGATCGAAAGAAAATCCAGCTTGCTGATGAAATATTTCAGGGACAGCGCCGCGGCCGGCACCTCGATCATGCCGCCGATCTGTATGCGCCGGTCGTACGGGACCTTTTGGTCGTCCAGCATTTCCTTCGCCTGCCGCACGGCGGCGAGCGTCTGTTCGACCTCGTGCGCGTGCGCGAGCATCGGAATGAGCAGGCGTATCTTTCCGTGGCGGGAGGCGCGCAGGATCGCGCGGAGCTGGGTGAGGAACATCTGCGGCTCGGCGAGACAGAAGCGTATCGCGCGCAGGCCGAGCGCCGGATTGGGGCCGCCCCGGTCGGCGCCGTTGATGCTCTTGTCGGCTCCGAGGTCGAGCGTCCTGATCGTGACCGGCCGGCCGTGCATCGCGTCGGCGACCTCCCGGTAGGCCTCGAACTGCTCGTCTTCCGAAGGCAGGTCGTCCCGGTTGAGGAACAGGAACTCGCTGCGGAAGAGGCCGATTCCTGCGGCACCGGCTTCGTTGGCCTCCTTCACGTCCTGCGGCAGCTCGATATTGGCCTGAAGGTCGACCGTAACCCCGTCCATCGTGGCCGAGCGCGCGGTGCGCAGGCGCTTCAGCTTCTGCCGCTCGGCTTCGATTTCACCCCGCAGCCGCCGATATTCCTCGAGCACCCGCGCGCCGGGATTGACGATCAGCACGCCTTCGCGGCCGTCGACGATCACGAGCTCGCTCTCCCAGATCATGCTGCGCGCGTGATGCAGGCCCACGATCGCGGGGATGTTGAGGCTGCGCGCGACGATGGCCGTGTGGGAGGTGACCCCGCCGAGGTCGGTCACGAAGCCCGCATACTGGTGCTGCTTGAACAGAATCATGTCCGCCGGCGACAGGTCGTGCGCCACCACGATCAGGTCCTTCTCGCGCGAGGGCTCGGCGGGCGCGTGCCCCGTGCCGAGCATCGCCTTCAGCATGCGCTCGACCACCTGCACGATGTCTTGCTTGCGCTCGCGCAGGTACGGGTCGTCCATCTCGTCGAACTGCGCCACGAGGTAGTCCATCTGCAGCATCAGCGCCCATTCGGCGTTGCAGCGACGGCTGCCGATGAGCTCGCGCGGGACCACGGAGAGATTGGAATCGTTGAGCAGCATTGCGTGCAGGCTGAGGATCGCCTTCATCTCCGCCGGGGCCCCGGCGGGCACGCTCGTCTGCAGCGCGACGAGCTCGCCCCGCACCTGCGCGATCGCGCGGTCGAAGCGCGCGATCTCCGCCTCGATTCCCTGCGGCGCGATCTCGTAGTGGGCGACCTCCAGGCGCGCGGTCGAGACGAGGTGCGCGTGGCCGATCGCAATTCCGCCGGAAACGCCTGCGCCGTGCAGGGTGAAGCTCGCGCTGCTCGCCTGGGGATTCTCGCTCATCTTCACTGAAAACCTACTCCTCTTCCCCGAAGCGCTCGGCGATGAGGCGAACCACCGCGGCGAGCGCGCTTTCCGCGTCCTCGCCGTCGGCTTCGATGACGACGCGGCTGCCCTTGCCTGCGGCGAGCATCATGACGCCCATGATGCTTTTTGCGTTCACGCGCCGGCCGTTGCGCAGCAGCCACACCTCCGCGGCGAAATTCCCTGCGAGCTGCGTGAGCTTCGCGGCGGCGCGCGCGTGCAGTCCCAGCTTGTTGACGATTTCAGCTTCGGCTCGCGGCATTGCAGGCGTCCGAATTCAGGTGGACCACGCCGTCCCGCCCGCCGCTCATCGCCTTGTCGACCACCGCGGCGAGCGGCTCGTCGCGATAGGTGAGCGCCCGTATCAGCATGGGGAGGCTCGCCCCCGCCAGGCCTTCGACCTTGCCGGGCTTGAGCAGGCGCGTGGCGATGTTCGAAGGCGTCGCGCCCAGGATGTCGGTGAGGACGAGCACCCCTTCGCCAGCGTCGAGCTGGCGCACGAGCTCCTGGGCCTGGGGCAGGATCGCGTCGGGATCGTCGTGGACCGTCACGCCGAGCTGCTGCACCTGCAGCGGGCGCTTGCCGAGCACGTGGCTCGCGCCGTGGATGAGCGCCTCGCCCAGGGCGCCGTGCGCGACGATGAGAACTCCGACCATGGCCTTATTTTGCTACTTTACCGCGGCTTCCAGGGCGTCGAGAAACATCCCGGCGACATCGAAGCCGGTCTGCTCGGTGATTTCCCGGAAACAAGTGGGGCTGGTCACGTTGATTTCGGTCAGGTAGTCGCCGATCACGTCCAGGCCGACGAGGAGCAGGCCCGCTCGCGCGAGCTCCGGCCCGAGCGCGTTCGCGATTTCCGAGTCTCGCCGCGAGAGCGGCTTCGCGACGCCGGTGCCGCCGGCGGCGAGGTTGCCGCGCGTCTCGCCCGGCTTCGGGATTCGCGCAAGGCAATGCGGCACGGGTTTCCCGGCGATCAGCAGGATGCGCTTGTCGCCCTCGCGGATCTCCGGGATGTAGCGCTGGGCCATGACCGACTTGGCGCCGTCGCGAACCAGCGTCTCGACGATGACGTTGCGGTTGGGATCGCCCGAGGCGACGCGAAACACCGATTCCCCGCCCATTCCGTCGAGCGGCTTGAGCACCACGTCGCGGTGAGTATCGATGAATTCCTGGAGCTGCCCGGCGAGTCGCGTCACCAGCGTCGGCGGGGAGAATTGCGGGTATTTCGCGATCGCGAGCTTCTCGCTGTGGTCGCGGATCGCGCGGGGGTCGTTGAACACCTTCGCGCCGTCTCTTTGCGCGATCTCCAGAAGCCAGGTGCTTGCGACGTACTCGGCGTCGAACGGGGGGTCCTTGCGCATCAGCACCGCGTCGAATTCCGCGAGCGGCGTTTCTTTCGTCGCTGCGGTCCTGTACCAAGGCTCCTTCTCCCCGGTCAGGGTGAGCCGCCCTATTTCGCCGAGGACCCGGCCGCCCTTCCACATCAGGCCTTCCTGTAGCATGAAATGCAGCTCGTGGCCGCGCTTGGCGGCCTCGACCATCATCGCGTAGGTCGAGTCCTTGCGGATCTTGAACGAGGGCAGCGGATCGGCGACGAAGGCGATTCTCATCTCGCGGACGACTCCCTGGCTGACTTGCGGGGTTTCATTCCACCTTGATTCCGGCGGCCTTGATGATGGGCCACCACTTGTCGGTCTCGGCCTTGTGGAAGGCCGCCAGCCCTTCCGGCGTCTGCAGCTCGCGCGAGGCGACTTCCAGACCCAGATCGGAGAAGCGCGCCTTGAGCGCAGGATCCGCCAGCGCCTCCATCATCGCGGCATTGAGGCGCGCGACGACCTCCTTGCGCATGCCCTTCGGGCCGAACAAGCCGAACCAGCCGGCGGCGTAGAGCCCCGGCATGCCGCTCTCGTCAGATGTCGGCACATCCGGAATTACTGAGGAGCGCCTGGGCGAGAGGTTGGCGAGGATCTTTACCGCGCCCGCCCGCGCCTGCGGCAGCGCTGCGGCGGCCTGGAGGATCATCAGGTCGACCTGCCCGCCGAGCATCGCCTGCATCGCCGGCCCGGCGCCGCGGAAGGGGACGAAGGTGAGCGTCGTCCCCGTGCCCTGCTGCATCTGGATGCCGGCGATCTTTGCCGCCGCGGTCTGCTCGACGAGCGTCGCCTTGCCCGGGTTCGCTTTCATCCACGCGATCAGCCCCTTCAGGTCGCTGGGCGGAAAATCCTTGCGCGCGATCATCAACTGCGGGTTGATCGACATCAGCCCGACCGGCTCGAAGTCCTTCTGCAGATCGTAGGTCAACGGATAGATGATGTTGCCGACGTGCGTGTCCCATTGGCCGATGTCGATGGTGTAGCCGTCCGGATTGGCGCGCGCGACGCGCCCGAGCGCGATGCTGCCGCTCGCGCCGCCCGCGTTCTCGATGACCACCGTCTGCCCGAGCGGCTGCCGCATCCGCTCGCCGATGAGGCGCGCGGCCGTGTCGGTCGAGCCGCCGGGCGGGAACGGCACGACGAGGGTGATCGGGCGCGCCGGAAAATTCTGGGCCTGCGCTACGGCGATGCCGGCCAATAACGTCAACGCGCTCGCAACCAAAAGTTTTCTCATGTTCTCCCTCAAGACCCGAAACCCGTTTCAGCCGGCGGGCTCCGAGATCTCGACCAGATTCCCGTCCGGGTCTCTGACGTAGACCGAGCGTATCGGTCCTTGCGCGCCGGTCTTCATCACCGGTCCCTCTATGATAGGCACGTTGCACGCGGCAAGGCGAGCGATCACGTCGTCGAGCCGCACTGAAGCGATGAAGCAGACGTCGAGCGTCCCCGGAGCGGCGAGCGTCGCCTTGGGCTCGAACTCTCTTCCTTTTTCGTGGAGATTGATCTTCTGGTTGCCGAACTTGAGCGCTATGCGGCCTTCGCCGAAGCGCTCGAATGTCATTCCGAGCACCCGGGTGTAGAAATCGATGCACTGCTCGGTGTGCGCCGTCGTGAGGACGATGTGATCGAGGTGATCGATCATGGAGTAAACCGGGGACAGACGACGT
>Ga0207665_10003591_pt1 | contig 10357 bp, 9 predicted proteins | sample LARL112metaG_FD_184351 | JGI IMG/M metagenome (GOLD analysis project Ga0207665, IMG submission 184351) | Corn, switchgrass and miscanthus rhizosphere microbial communities from Kellogg Biological Station, Michigan, USA - LAR L11-2 metaG... | ecosystem: Host-associated > Plants > Roots >...
GAAGCCGCTGAGCGGGTGGAGCCCACTCGTACGCGCAGCTATTTACCCCGGCGCCTCCACAAGCCGCCGCTCTGATCACCGCTCAGCGGAGCTGAGCGAACACGCGTCCAGGCAAGATCCACTGGCAAAATCAAGCGCCAGATACCCCGCACACGGCCACTCGGTACAACGCCCGGCGACAACCTCTGCCATCCAAGATTCCTCAGCCCAGGTCAAAGCGTTGGCGTCGAGGAAGATCTTCTGTCACCGGACACCCGGCCAGACGCACGAGCACGGGATTTCTCAGTCATCTATAACCGACTGCGGACACCTCGAATCAAGGTGCCGCTCCCAAGGTCGGGCCTCGGTGGCAGGCCGTGTTCCATGACCATGAACAGCTCGCCTTCGTCGGCACTGAAGTAGAGGACAGGTATGCCTGGATGGCCGAGTCGCGCGGTGATGCGGTGAGCGCTTGCTCGCTGCCGCCAGCACGCTCGGTTTCTAAGGAGAAGTGATGGATCCAGCCGCCCTAGCGGCGCTGCCACCAACGACTGGCCATTCGGCGGATGCGAGCGGCACGCGCACAACGGGATCATCATCGTATGACTGCTGAGACACCCATCGACACGGTCGGAATCATCGGAGCGGGAAGCGCCGGTCAGGCGTTTGCTCGCGTGGCCCAGCGGGCGAGTCGCAAGGTCGTGATCGCCAACAGCCACGGCCCTCAGTCCCTGGCGGCCGTGGTCGAGGCACTCGGAGCCGGTGTGTCGGCCGGTACGGTCGGCGAAGCGGCCGCATCGGCAATGGTCGTGATCGCGGTGCCGTGGGCGAGCGTTCCCGAGGCGGTTGCGAACCAGGCCTGGGAGGCCAAGATTGTCGTCGACCAGACCAACCCATATCTCTTCCCCGAGATGAAGCTCGCGGATCTCGGCGGGCGTTCATCGAGTGAGATCGTCGCGGAGCTCGTCGAAGGTGCACGGGTCGTGAAGGCCGCCAACACGCTTGGTGCCGGGCTCCTTGGGAGCGATCCGCACGAGGCCGGCGGCCGCCGTGTGCTGTTCCTCTCCGGGGACGACGGTGCCGCCAAGGCGGTAGTCGCAGACCTCTTCGAGGGCGCCGGGTTCTTCCCGATCGATCTCGGTGATCTCGCGACTGGAGGACCCATGCAACAGGCCGGGGGCCCGCTCGCTGGCCTCAACCTGGTGAGGCTGCCGTGATGCGCCGGTGCTGGTCTCCGGTACGCACTGCCGTGGCGTCACGAGAGAGGAGGGCACGATGCGTGCAATTGCCGTGAACGAGTACGGCGCCATGCCGGCGCTTGTGGAGGTGCCCGATCCGCAGGCGGGACCGGGACAGGTGTTGATCAAGGTCGAGGCGGCGGGGATCAATCCGATGGATCGGATGATCGCCGACGGTGCGTTGCAGCCGATCGGGCCCGCACAGTTTCCCCTCGTCCTCGGCGTCGATCTGGCAGGCATCGTCGAGGCCGTCGGCGAGGGAGCGGGCAGGTTCGCTCCCGGAGAGGAGCTGTTCGGTCAGCTTCTGATCGCCCCGTGGGGCTCGGCGGGTACCTACGCGGAGCGCGTCGCGGTCAGTGAGGACCAGCCGCTGGCGCGCGTGCCGCGGGGTCTCGATCCTATTGTGGCCGCAGCCCTGCCGACCGCCGGCTCAACCGCGCTTGAGATCGTCGAATCGCTCGAGCCGCTCAGCGGCAAGACTGCGGTGCTGGTAGGCGCCGCGGGCGGCGTCGGTTCGTTCGCGACCCAGTTTGCCGTGAACGCCGGCGCCCACCTGGTCGCCGTGGCTGGTGCCGACGCCGGCGACCGGCTACGCAGCTACGGGGCTGCGGAGGTGATCGACTACACGGCGGGATTGGTGCCGGACGCCCTACGGCGGGCGCACCCCGACGGCATCGACGTCCTCATCGATCTGGCGAGCGACGCCGACGGTTTTGCCGCGCTCGCGTCTCTCGTTCGCACCGGCGGCACGGCACTAAAGACTCGGTTCCAGTACGCCGCCGACATCGAATCGCTCGCCTCCCGCGGAGTCATCGGAGTGAACTATGAACTGCGCGCGTCGAGCGGAGTGCTGGAGCGGGTCGCGGACGCTGTCGCCAGCGGGCGCGTCATCGCGCCGCCGATCGCCCGAATAGCGCTCGGTGACGTGCCCGGACTGAACGGCAAGCCTCGGCCCGATGGGAAGACGGTCATCGCCTTTTCGGGCCGAGGCTGACGACCTCGAAGCGCTCGACCCGCGGTGCAGCATCCTGGCCGAACACGATCAGACCGCCGTCGAAGGCGGTTGCGAGGGCGTGCGGCCGCCAGATCGCCTATGTGACCGTAAACAGGACTGTCAAGGTCCGGTACCCGCACGACAGTCTCTGGGCGGTGACGTTCGGAGTTGCCAGCAGGGTGTGGCCGAGCAGGGTGAGGATCGGGTCGAGGGCGGCGGTGACAAGATCGCGGAACCAGCTGTCGATGGCAGCCTCGATGTGCCCGGTGATGTCGAACAGTCCCGGCGAAGGTTGGCTACCGCCGCTCACCGCACCGCCGCTACCGGCGTCTGGGGTGCTCGGTGCGGTGGTGTTGCCTGGACCGACCTGGATGCCCGGCGGTCCCTCGCCCGAGGACCCCGAGCTCGATCCGGACGTGATCGGGGTAGTCGTTGAGGCTGTGCTGGTCGATCCCGAGGCGTGGGCGGCGGTCAACGCGACCCCCAAGGCGTTCGTCCCGGGCCGGTGGAGTGCGTCGGCACCGTAGGCCTTGGAGGTGTGGCCGCTGCCGCCAAGAGCGAATACGGCGATCAGGCCGCCGATCGCGACGAGCTGCTTCGGGTGCCGGGGTCGCCACGTGTGGGATCGGGTCGTCATCCGCCGACCAGCGAGGCGAGGATGAAGACCAGCAGCGGGGCCAGGACGGCTAGCGCGTAGCCGATGGCTGCTGACTTGAGGGCAATCTTGGCCTTCTCGACCTGGCCGGGGTCGCCCCCTGCGGTCAGGTAGCGCAGGTCTCCAGCTCGTAGACCCGGTCCGGGGCCACTTGGGCGTGAATCTGGGCCATCCGCCAGTTGTTCAGCATCTTGCCGCCGCGCATGGTGTCGCGGAAGTGGACCTGCCAGTTGTCCTCCGGATACACATTTCCCATGGCGGCGGCTACGCCGCCCTCGGCCATGACGGTGTGGGCGTTGCCCAGTAAAGACTTGCAAATCATCACCACTCGGAGCCCGCGCTGTTTGATCGCCACGGCGGCTGCGGCGCCGCCCTCCCCGCCGACCCGATCATGATCGAAAGCGAAGATGACGAATGCAATCGGCTATTGGCGGCGGACGGTAACAGGAGTTCCGCGTGATGGGGCAGCTAGCCGAGTTCACAGTTAACGAGATCGCTGCTGACGGCCAGACGTACTCACTTGCCGCCGACCGGGCGATCCGCCACAGGTCTCTGACGTCCAGCAGACCTTGCTTGGGTGACCTCTGCCGGCCGCCGTCAAGATCCGTCGGCTGCGGCTGCCCAGTGCCAGCCTGTCGCGGCATGTACGTGCTCGCGGGGAGCGCTGACCCGCCTCCTTGAACGAACAGCTGCTCGGTGCTGGGCCAGCAGCAGCGTCGACGTATCAGCAGATCCATGCGTCCGACCGCTCCCGCAGTGCCGGCCGCGCGGGACTGGCCCGAAGCGCGGCACGGCCTTGCGGCTCGCCTTCAGGGTGTCTCGCGGGGCCACAGCTCTAGCAGCTGCGCGGGGCTGATGTTGCCGCCGCTGCAGACGATCGCGACCTCCCGGCCCGCGTACCGCTCGGGCGCGTCCAGGACCGCGGCGAGGGCAGCTGCGCCGGCGGGCTCGACGAGGTTGCGGGTCTTCTCGATCATCAACCGGGTCGCGGCCTTCAGTGCCTCGTCGGAGACCAGGACGAAGTCGTCCAGCAGCTCCCGCAAGATCTGCTGCGGTAGCTCGAACGCGGTCCGGCTGGCCAGCCCTTCGGCGAACGTGCTGGTGGTGTCCTCCACCAGCGAGCCAGCCCGCCAGGAACGGTAGGCCGCCGGCGCCGCCTGGGACTGCACGCCGATCACCTCGACCGACGGGCGCACCGCCTTGGCCACCACGCAGGCACCGGCCGCCCCGCTGCCACCACCGACCGGGACCACGATCACCTCGGTGCCTGGCCGGGCTTCGAGGATCTCCAGGGTGCAGGTCGCCACGCCCGCGATCAGCAGCGGCTCGTTCCCGGAATGGATGTACCGGTACTGGTGCTCAGCGGCCAGCTTCTCGCAGTACTCGCGCGCCTCGTCGAAGTCACGGCCATGGAAGACCACCTCGGCGCCCAGCGCCTGAATCGACTCGATCTTCACCGGGTTAGCCTGCTCGGGCACGCAGATGATCGCTCGCACGCCGAACAGGTCCGCCGCGTAGGCAACCGACTGGCCATGATTACCGGTCGAGGCCGCGATGACACCCCGGCGCCGCTCATCTGGGTCCAGCTGGCTGACCAGGTTCACCCCACCGCGGACCTTGAAAGCCCCCACCGGCTGATGGTTCTCGTGCTTGACCCACACCTGCGCCCCGGTCATCGCATCGAGCGCGGGATAACGAAACAGCGCCGTCGGCCCCAGGTAGGGCGCGATGCGCTGGCGCGCGGCCAGCACATCGGCAAGGTCCGGGGGAGCGGAGGTTCGCGTCGCCATATTCTCTCCTTGTGGCTTGTCAGGCCGGGCTATCGGGTTCGCTTGCCGGGACGTCAAGCGCGTCGAGCAGGGCGGCGAGCTTGCGGTCCAGGTCGATGCCCACCTGGGTGACCGGGGTGAGGCCGAAGCTGGCGACCTGCGTGCTGGGCTGGTCGGCGGCGAAGAACGCGCGGTCATCGGGGCCGGCGTAGATGACGGTGCGCAGCGGCACGTACAGCATGACCGCCGGGTCGTGCCGGTACATCTGCTCGGCGATGGTGTGGTTGCCCATGAGGTAGGCGGTGCACCGCGTGGTATTGCCGGCCAGGCTCATCACGGGCGTCGTGTCGAGGCGCCAGAAGATGAGGAAGCCGTGCGGGGCCGAGGCATCGGCGTCCGCGACGACCTCCGGCCAGGCGGCGCCGCGCGCGGCGAATCCGGCCAGGCGCTTCTCGTCGAGCGCCGGGACCGCGGCCTCGTACCGGGCGCGGAACTGCTCATACGGCTGGCCGGTGTCGAAGACCAGCCGGGTGACCTGATGCGGGAACGAACTGATGTCCATTACGCTGCCTTCCCATCGCCTGGCCCGGTCAGGAATTCATCGACGTCACGGGCGAACTCGGCGTGGTGCTGGAACAGGAACCCGTGTGCGGAGTCGGGGTAGATCTTCACCCGGGCCTGCGGGATCAGGCCTGCGAGCAGGTAGGAGTAGTGCGGCAGGATCATCGGGTCGCTGTCGCCGTTCGCCACCAATACCGGCATCGCTAGGCAGCTCGGCCGCTGCAGCAGCGCATGGTCCGGGATCCCCCAGGTGCACACCGCGTCGTATTGCGCCTCGCGTGTCTCCCAGGTTGTTGCCGTGTCCCGGTCCTCGGTCCTGGCGTACATCCGCCGTAGCGCCTCCTGCCCGGCTTGCCGGCTGGCCGGTGACTGGGTGAAGAACACGCCGAGGTATCCTTCCGGGCTGGTTTTGGGTGTGCCGACCGCGCCGATGACCTCCGGCGCCCAGCCGTGCATCCCGGCCGCGCCTTCCGGCGCCGAGGACGCTAGGACCAGCCTGCGGACGATCGCCGGCCTGATCAGCGCGATCTCCTGCGCGACGAAGCTGCCGATCGAGAACCCCAGGATGTCCGCCTGGCCCGACCCCAGGGCGGTGATGAACGCGATGGCATCGCGCGCCATCTGCCCCACGGTGTCCGGCGTTTCCCCGGACGAGCCGCCCACCCCGGTGTTATCGAACGTCACGACCCGCCGGCCCGACGCCAGCGCGTCGATCAGCGCCGGATCCCAGCTGTCGAGATTCCCGCGGAAGTGCTGCAGCAAAACCAGCGGCACCCCGCCGTCGCCCGCCTCGCGGTACGCGTAGCCGACGCCGTTCGCGGCCCTGACGAGCTTGTTCGGGAGCTCTGCATACGTCATGGTCACAGCGTTCTGCCAGTCATCGTTCCGTCGCCTCCGCCGTGATCGCCGGCTCGGGTTCCTGGCGCGTTGCCTGCATGTACGGTGGCACGGTGCACGGGCCCGGCGGCAGTTCGGGAGCGGGCGCGGCTGCCTGGGGTGCGCGGGTGCGGCCACGGCTCTCGAACAGGAAGCCTCCTGCGGCGGCTGCAGCGAGTAGGGCAATCACGGCGGAGTAGACCAGTGCGGTGTCGTGCAGGCCGAAATGCGAGGTTGCAATGCCGGCGAGCAGGGCTGGGAGGCCGAGCGCGAGGTAGTTGACGATGGAGATGGCTGCGATCAGCCCGGCCCGGTTGCTGGGAGAAGCCCGTGCCATGATCACGCGATAGGCGCCTAGGTTCCCGGGCCCGAAGCCCAGGCCGGCCAGCACGGTACCCAGCAGCAGCAGCGCGGGCGTCCTGGTCACGATCGCGGCGATCGTCACGGCAGCGCCGCCCAGCAGCCCGAGGCAGCCGCCCAGCATCACCGCGATCGGGGCGGCGTTGCGAAAGACGGACGCGGTCACCGCGCCCAGGCCGGTGAGCAAGAAGGTGATCAGGCCGCCCCATACCAGGTTGTGTGAGCCGGACAACTGCGCGGCTAGCGAGGGTCCCAGCGAGAGGTAGAAGCCGCCCAGCGCCCACACCGCCACCAGGCAGGGTGCGGCCCGTGCGAAGGTGCCCCGGGCCGAGCGAGGCACGGTGATGTCCGGCCGCAGCGCGGCCAGGGCGCCGGGCCACACGGTTCCCGGCTCCGGCATCGCGGCCGCCAAGAGAATCGCGGCCAGGAACGTACCCAGCAGCAGCCACCACACCAGGTGCGTCGGGACCGGACCGTACTGGACCAGCACGCTGGTACCCAACGCGCCCAGGGCCAGACCCACGGTGCCCGCGTTGCTCGTCACCAGCGGTGCCAGGCTCCCGGCTGGGCGCAGGTCCAGCAGCGCGGCGCCGAGCGCGTTGGCCGCCAAGCCCACGGCTACCCCCTGCAGCGACCGCGCGGCGAATAGCGCACCGACCCCGTGCGCCAGCAAGAACAGGATGGACGCCGCCGTATCCACGGCAAGCGCGGTGATGATCACCGGCCGGCGTCCCACATGGTCGGACAGGGAGCCGAAGATCAGCACCGTCGCCAGGAGGAACAGCACGTAGACGGCGAAGTTCGCGGTGAGCGTGGTCGCCGAGAACCCCCACCGGGCCTGGTAGACGCGATACAGCGGGGTAGGCGCGGCGGACGCGGCCAGGAACAGGACCAGCACTGCAGCCTCCAGCCAGAACGCGACCGGTCTCGCCGGCCTTGGCTGCTGGACTCGCTCTGCCTGGGTCGTCACGGTCAGCGTAGCCAGTCGAGCAGCAGGTCGTTCAGCTGGCCGGGGGCGTCCCGCGGTATCCAGTGGCTGGCGCCCGCGATCTCCGCGTACCGCCACGGCCCCGCCACCCAGGCCGCTGACCGCCGCATCCGCTCGCCGTCCAGGTAGTGGTCGGCGTCCGACCAGATGCCGAGTACCGGCGCCTGGACCGGCGGCAGGCTGGGCTGCGGGCCCGGCATGCGCGGCGCCAGGTTGGCCCGGGCCCAGTTCAGCGCCGCGGTCAGCGCGCCCGGCCGGGACAGGTCCTCGATCCACTGGCCGGTGTCCCCGTCGCCCCGGCTGAACATCCGCAGCCACGCCCAGTCATCGGCCTCGATGGTCGCCTCGGCGACGCCGGCGAACTGGAAGAACAGCTGATACCAGCCCATCTCGTGCTGCCGCAAGGTGACCGGCGCGAGCGGGTGTGGCACCGAGATGACCACGAGCCTGCTGACCCGGTCCGGGGCAACCGCGGCCGTGAGCCACGCCACCGCCGCGCCCCAGTCATGGCCGACGACGTGTGCCGCCTCGATGCCGAGGGCGTCCAGCAGCCCGGTCACGTCCGCCACCACGTTCTGCAGCCTGTACGCGGCGACCTCCTGCGGACGGCCGGACCGGCCGAACCCGCGCATGTCCGGCGTGATCACCCGGAAACCGTTGCTCACCAGGAACGGCACCTGGTTGCGCCAGAGCCGCGCGGAATCGGGGAAACCGTGCATGAGCAGCACCGGGACACCGGCGCCGTGTTCCTCGACGTACAGGGATACGCCGTTGACCTCGATCAACCGCCCCGGATCCGGGTTCATGCCAGGCTCCGGCAGCACCTTTGCGCGCGACGAGCCAAGCGGCGGGGCGCTTCGCGCCCCGCCCTGACCTCCCCTGGCAGGGTGAAGGACCCGTCGTAGTGAGTCGATGCCTTCTGAGCTGACATGAGTATTCACTCACTCCTGGTTCTCGTTCCACGATCGGGCTGCGCGGAGGCACCCGGCCGATGTCGAGGCCGCGGGCGACGGCGTCGTCCACGGTCACAGTCCGGCCTGCCGCCCGCCGTCGAGGGGCAGACCGGCCAGAGGATCAGCCAATTTGGACCGGTCGGGATCGCGGGACCTGGCTGTGCCGGGATCCGGGCGTCTCACCACCATTTGTGTTCCAGAGCGTTCCCGGTGCCGCCGGTGCGGTCCAGGGCTTCCAGTCGCGAGAGTTCCTCGCCGGTCAGCTCGAAGTCGAAGATCCGGCCCGTTCTCCGCGATCCTGTCCCGGTGGGTTGTAGCAGAACGGACACCGCCGCCTAGTTCCTGCTCGACGCGTTCAATCGCCCGGAACGCCTGCCGCGAGTACGGGCACTCGTAATCGCTGTACTCCAGGATCAGCCGCCCCGCGGGCGAGCCGCGGACGTGGTCAACCGTCTCATCGACCGGCTGGAAGGCCGGCTCGTGGTCCTGCCATATCACGTTTCGCGTCATGTGATCCTCCGGGTACCGCGTGCGGTGAGCGCACGCCGTCCGTGCTCAAGGCATAGGGTTGGGTTCCTCCCGGTTGTGCCTTGTGGGCGCGGCCCGGCTGCGCGCTTGAAGGAGATGCCGTGCGTCGTGATGAAAAGGCTGACTCCGGTCGGAGCGCGCTCGCATCCGCCATTTGGCCAGTCGCCGTTGCCAGTCAGCGGGTGGGGTAGGCCGGTGCCGGTGAGATGATGACACCTGCTCGCGGCCGGGAACGCGCCGCAGAGCTGAGGGGCCGGCTCGACGAGCAGGGCTTCCTGGACCGGTTGATCGACGCTGCCCGGGCGGGCCAGAGCCGTGCGCTGGTGCTGTCCGGCGAGGCGGGGGTGGGCAAGAGCGCGCTGCTGGACTATGTCGCCGGGCACGCGCCGGGCTGCCGGGTGGTCCGTGCCGCGGGCGTCCAGTCCGAGATGGAGCTGGCGTTCGCGGGGTTGCAGCAGTTGTGCAAGCCGCTGCTGGATCACCTGGACCGGCTGCCGGGTCCGCAGCGTGCGGCGCTGCAGACCGCGTTCGGCCTGAGCGCCGGGCCTGCCCCGGACCGGTTCCTGGTCGGCCTGGCCGTGCTGGGCCTGCTGTCCGACGCGGCCGGGGACCGGCCGCTGATCGGCCTGGTCGATGACGAGCAGTGGCTCGATGACGCCTCCGCGCAGGCGCTGGGGTTCGCGGCGCGCCGCCTGGACGCAGAATCGGTGGGCCTGGTCTTCGCGGCGCGCCAGCCGTCTGACCATGTGGCGGGGCTGCCGGTGCTGGTGATCGAGGGCTTGCGGGAGGACGACGCGCGGGCGCTGCTGGATTCGGTGCTGGCCGGGCCGCTGGATGCGCGGGTCCGGGACCGGATCGTCGCCGAGACCCGGGGAAACCCGTTGGCGCTGCTGGAGCTGCCCAGAGGATTGACCCCGGCGGAGCTGGCGGGCGGGTTCGGGTACGCTGGCGCGGCACCGATCGCGGGGCGGGTCGAGGAGAGCTTCCGGCGGCGGGTGCAGGCTCTTCCGGACCAGAGCCGCCGGCTGCTGCTGGTCGCGGCGGCCGATCCGACCGGCGACGCGGGCCTGGTACGGCGGGCCGCCGGGTTGCTGGGGATCGGTGCTGAGGCGGCGGCGCCGGCGGCCGAGGCCGGGTTGGTCGAGTTCGGCGCCTGGGTGACATTCCGTCATCCGCTTGTACGTACGGCGGTCTACCGGTCGGCGTCGCCGCTCCAACGGCAGGACGTGCACCGGGCGCTGGCCGAGGTCACCGACCCCCGGGCCGATCCCGACCGCCGGGCCTGGCACCGGGCGCAAGCCGCGGCCGGCCCCGACGAGGAGGTCGCCGGGGAGCTGGAACGCTCGGCGGGCCGGGCGCAGGCTCGCGGCGGCCTGGCCGCGGCGGCCGCGTTCCTCGAACGCGCCGCGCTGCTGACCCCCGAACCCGTTCGCCGGGCGCAGCGGCTGCTCGCGGC
>Ga0207665_10003592_pt1 | contig 10356 bp, 8 predicted proteins | sample LARL112metaG_FD_184351 | JGI IMG/M metagenome (GOLD analysis project Ga0207665, IMG submission 184351) | Corn, switchgrass and miscanthus rhizosphere microbial communities from Kellogg Biological Station, Michigan, USA - LAR L11-2 metaG... | ecosystem: Host-associated > Plants > Roots >...
TCATCGGTGTAGTTGTGCAGGCCGCTCGTGTGCTGCAGCAGCTCGCGGACGGTGATCTTTCCGCCGTCGTTGCCGTTGCCGTGGACCACGCCGGGCAGCGGTGGCCGCAGTGGCGGCGGTAGCGGTGGTGGCGGTGGCGCTGGCCGCAGCGACGGCAGCCAGGCCGATGGCGATCCATCTGCGAATGTTCATGACCACCACACTGCCGACGAGGCCGCCGGCTGACAGTGGGGTGATCCGGCCAGCGTAGGTGGGGTTTCCCCCACGTGAGCCCCCTGACGTTCACCTAATCGCCGGGCGCCCCAGCCTGCTCATGTGACTGCGGGAACCGCTTGCGTTACGTTCGGCAAGGTTCCTCACGCTGGCGCGCCAAGTGCTTCCGGCCGCGGCTGATACATTCCCGAACTTGTTAACAGCGCCCTCGGTAGGCGCCGCTGGTGAAGGTGGTCCAGGGGGTCCAGTTGCGGCCATCGTCGGAGATGACGACGGCTGCCCTGGCGTTGCCCAGCGGGTTGTAGGTGGACAGCGAGCCGTGGTCCGGGTGGATCTGCCAGTAGCCGCGCTCGCCGGCCGCGCCGGTGGCGAACTGCCGGCCACTGGATTCGGCCATGGCGATCGAGGCGGCCATGACGGCCTGGGCCTGCGAGCCACCGGCCTGTTCCCACAGTTCCTCGAGCCCGGGGCAGCTCAGCGTCCCGCTCAGCGTCGACGAGGTCGTCAGTGCGGTTTGCCGGGCGGGAGCGGCCGCGGTGGCGGTGGCGCGGGCGGGCGGCTTGGAGGGAACGCTGAGGACCTGGCCCGGGAAGATCATGTCCGGGTTCTTGATCACGGACCTGTTGGCCTGGAACAGCCAGTTCCAGCGCGCCGAACTGCCGTAGAACCGCTGCGCGATCGAGGACAGCGTGTCGCCTGGCTTGACGGTGTAGCGGCGGGCTGGCTCATGATGAACGACCAGGGCGTCGGTGACTGCCCGCTCGCCGGTCGCGGTGGCCCGGGCGGGGACCGTCGCGGCCCGGGCGGGGAGCTTGGCGGTGTACGTCTGCTCGGCGACCGCGGCGGCCCGGGCGGTGACCCTGGTGGCGGCGTGTGCAGCCGGGGCGGCGATGAGCGCGCCCGCAATCGCCATGGCCGGGGCCGCCTTGTATGCCGTCCCCGCTACCTGCTGTACCTGCGACGGCTTGGTGTGCCTGCCCGCCCGCCTGATCTTGCGCGGCCGGCGGTGCGTGTGCGATGAACTCACAGCACTTCCTCATTCGTTCCAAGCCGGCGCGCGATTGTGATTAACCACTCACTCTCGGATACGGCCCGCGTGAACGGCACGTTCAGGCGCGGAGTACCGCGTAATAAATCGGCAATATCTTCGGGGTGCGGCCCGCCCGGTGCTGGGGACGACCCAGGCCGCCTTGACGTCATGCTAGGCAGGGGCGCGGTGCGGTGGATAGCTAATTTGTATGCGCGTTCGGAAGGTGCCTGCCGATGTAGCCCACGGAGATCTTCCCGGTCCGGCTCGTGTCATCGTGGTAGTAAATCCGCGGCGAGATCAGGCCCTTCCGGGCTATCTTGAAGTGCGCATCCATGAAAACGGCGCCATCCGGATGCATGTTTACGGGGACCGGGAATACTCGCAGCCTCCGGAGTCTTGGTGTGCGCTCGACGGGCTCGGATTCCTGAGTGGAATGCGCGCCCGGCGGATAGCCTGGGCGCCCGGGCGGAGTGTGGCTGAGGTAGGCGTGGACTCCTTTGCTGAATTCACCGCGGCGCCGCGCGGCCGCATACCCGTCGAGGACCCGCAGCACGTCCCAGGATTTGGCGGCCCAGGTGCCGAGCGGGTCGAAGTCGTCCAGTTCCAGCGCGTCCTTCGGGTCCCCGGTGAATATGACGAAGGACAGCACGTGCTCATCGAAGCGCTCGAGGAGCTCGGCGAATGACCCGGGCGATTGTGCTGCCGCTACGGCGGCCCGGGTCTGATCGACGCGGCCAGATCGGGAGAGAATGCCGCGAAGCCGGTCGAGCTCGAGCTTCGCCTTCAGCAGCTCGGCCTGCGTCTCGGCGTGATCCAGCTGCTCATCCTCCAGCCGGGCGCGGGCCAGATCACGATCGTCTTCTACCTCTTCAAGCATGTCCTGCAGGGCCGCGAGCCGTCGCGATATCTCGCGATGACCGCGCAGCACTCCCCGGCCTTCGGCCAGCAACTCCCGGAACCGGGCGGTCATGTCGTCAGGGCCGCCCGGCACGTCAGCGTGAGAGGCGCCCGACTGGAACTCGCTGACCAGGCTGGTGAGCAGCTCACCGGCGATAGCGACCTCGCGGACCGCCGTGGTCTCCGTCTGTCCTGCCGGAGCCAGGCCAGCAGCCCCGTCACCTGGCGTACGGACGAAAGGGTCTGGTGGCGTGGCCTGGATGGCTCGCAGGACGGCGGCCGGTTCCTCCCTGGACAGCAAGCGATCGACCTGGGCAACATGCGAAGGCAGCGGCAGGTTCAGCGCCCGGCTTCGGTTCGCCCGGCCAAGCAAATGCGCGAGCTTGCCTGGAGCCTGCTCGGCGATCGTCCGGGCGAGCAGCACACGGTGCCGCCGGGCATCGACGGCGCTGGCCGGATCGACCTCCGGCAAGAACGTGCGAACCGCACCGAGCGGCACGGAGTGCGAGGGCGCGAACGATTCCTCAAGCTTCGCGGCTGCGCCGGCGTCAAGTACGTAGATTCCGGCCAGCCCGACGCACTCGCGGGTGAGCCGCTCGACATGGCTGATCATCGCTAGCCCAGGAACGTCCGGGATAGGTGCGGCAACCAGGGCGGTGCCGCGGCGCCCGGGATCGCAGATCGCCGATATCAGGCCATCGACCTCAGCCACGGTGACCAAGGTCGGCCGGGAGGACAGGATCATCTCGCCGTCGTGGGCGTCTGCCGCCGACAAGATCACCCGCACCATATGCGGGACTCCCGTCCACCACGCGTCGGCGGCATCAACGTCCTTGACGAGGCGCTCAGGTGATGCCGGCGGTCCGGGCATTGACGGCGGCGCGTTGACATCGACCCAGACCCAGTCATCGTCGACGCCGTCACTATGCACCGTCACGGTCGTGACCCATTCCCCCGCGGATGAATCTTCCGTCAGCCGGTACCGCAGCGAGCGGGAGCCATCGTGCGGATGCAGTTCGGTCACGACGAGATGGGCGTGCCCGGCTACCTCGTGAACTCCGGGGGCAACAGCCACGGAGCCGTATCCCTTGAGCGCCAGCCACGAACGGAACTGCTCCGCTGTGAGCCGAACCGCGTCCTGGCCGTGCCGCAGCGAGAAGATCGACCGGTACCCAACTGCCATCCAGATCCCAATGACTTTCCGGAGCCCCACCCGACAACGGCGCTTGGATCACCATGGTATCGCCGCGCCAAATGACTGAAGTGTTCGATTTTGAGTCAGACGGAACCGCTAGACCCTCACTCCGGTTACCGGCCTCTGGTCCCAGTGGTTTGCGGCCATGGCCAGCCGTCGCGTGGCCAGGCATCGGGCACAAGTGACGTGCCAGGCACTAGGTTGAAGCGCAGGGCTGATGGTGCGGTGGTGGCCGCAGCCCCGAATCGGCATTTCTCAATGCGAGGCGGTCGCGACGTGGGCACAGGCAGGGCGGACGGCGCCATCTGGGCTTGGCGCCGATGAACAGGCTGGGCATGACGGTCCCGGTGGCGGGCGAGACGATGGCGGAGCTTCCGGCTGTGCTGGATGAGCTGGCGGGCGCTGGTTACTCCGACATCTGGACGAGCGAGGTGAACGCCACGGACGCGTTCGCGCCGCTGCTGATGGCCGCGCAGCAGGTACCGCAACTACGGCTCGGCACCTCGATCGCCGGCGTCTTCTCGCGAAGCCCCGCCCTGATGGCCATGAGCGCGCTCGCCGTGGCCGAACTAAGCCACGAGCCGATCTACGTCGGAGTCGGGTCATCCAGCCAGAACATGGTTGAGCAGTGGCACGGCACCCCCTTCGTCCAGCCCTACCAGCGGGTGCGGGATACCGTCCGCTTCCTGCGCGCCGCGTTCGCCGGAGATCGGGTCACGTTCCATGGCGACAGCTTCGAGATCGACGGCTTCCGGCTGGCCCGGGTCCCGCCGCACCCGCCGCGGCTCCTGGTAGCCGCCCTGCGGGAAGGAATGCTGCGGCTGGCCGGCCAAGAGGGCGACGGCGTCGTGCTCAACTGGCTCAGTCCGGACGACACCGCCCGGGTGGTCCCCCTCGTCCTGGACGGGAACCCCGCCGCCGACGTCGTCGCCCGGCTCTTCATCGTGACCGGCCCGGACCGGGAGGCGGCACGAGGGCTCGCCCGGCGGATGGTGACGGCCTATCTGAATACCGGCGTCTACGCCGAGTATCAGCGCTGGCTCGGCCGCGGCCCGGCCCTGGAGGCCATGTGGGACGCCTGGCAGGCTGGCGACCGCCGGGGTGCGCTGGCGGCGATACCCGATTCGGTCATCGACGAGCTCTTCCTGATCGGGAGCCCCGCCGAGATTCGGTCGGGAGTCGCCGATTATGTCCGGGCAGGTATCACGATTCCCGTGCTCGCGGTGCTCGGGCCGGATCAGAAGAGCATCAGGAAGCTGTCGGTGGAGCTGGGACGGCCGGCGTCGTGAACCTCACGCCCGCCGCGGATAATCCGTTCGGCGCGGGGTAGCTGGAGGCCGTGGCTAGAGCGAGAACAGTAGCCGGGTACGCAATTCCCGGAATCGTCGTGTTCTTCTTCTGGTTGGTGGTCACTATCCTGGTCATCATCCTCCTGGCGTTCATCGTGCACTGGGCAGGCGGCGGACTCCTGAATCTGCGCCTCGGACACTTCGTCTTGAACGTCGGCTTTACCTAACCGGCAGCAACAGTCAACTCAACACCCATCCGTCGGGGCTGGGGCGGTAAGGCCTCCGCTCCAGCCCCCAGCCCTCCGCCCACTGCCGTGGGATTATCGTGAGTAACTGGACAAGGTGCAGGGCTAGGGCCGGTCCAGGGACGGGAAGTAATCGCGGCAGCGAAAGCCGGAGGGAAATCAGCGTGAGCGAGTACAAGGTCGTCAACCCGGCCACCAACGAGACCGAGCGTGAGTTCGCCACCGCGACCGACGCGGAGGTCCAGCAGGTGCTGGAGCGCTCGGCCCGCGCCTTCCAGTCCTGGCGGACCACCGCGAAAGACGAGCGGGCCAAGGTCCTGCTGCGGGTGGCCGAGCTGTACAAGGAGCGGATCGACGACCTGGCCGCGCTGATCACCAGGGAGATGGGCAAGCCCACCCCGGAGGCCAAGGGCGAGATCCAGCTGGTGGCGAGCATCTACCGGTACTACGCCGAGCAGGGGCCTGAGCTCCTCAAGGACACCCGGCTCAGCCCGCGCGCCGGGGGCACGGCGCTTATCCGCAAGGAGCCGATCGGCCCGCTGCTCGGCATCATGCCGTGGAACTACCCCTACTACCAGGTGGCCCGTTTCGCCGCCCCGAACCTGATGGCCGGCAACACGATCATCTTGAAGCACGCGCCGCAGGACCCGGAGTCGGCCCTGGCCATGGAGCAGATCTTCCGCGACGCCGGCCTGCCGCAGGACGCCTACATCAACATCTTCGCGTCCAACAGCCAGGTCGCGGACATGATCGCCGACCCGCGGGTGGCCGCCGTATCGGTGACAGGCAGCGAGCGGGCCGGCGCCGCCGTCGCCGAGGTGGCCGGACGCAACCTCAAGAAGGTCGTCCTCGAGCTCGGCGGATCCGACCCCTTTATCGTGCTGGACAGCGACGACATCACCAAGACCGTGAAGGACGCGGTCATGGGCCGGATGGGCAACGCCGGCCAGGCCTGCACCGCGGCCAAGCGGATGATCATCGTCGGTGATCTCTACGACGAGTTCGTCAGCCAGTTCACCGCCGCGATGGCTGCCCTGCGCCCGGGCGATCCTACCGACCCCGCGTCGAACTTGGGGCCGCTGTCCTCGGAGACCGCCGCCCAGCGGCTGATGGAGCAGATCGACGACGCCGTGGACAAGGGCGCCACGCTGCGCACCGGCGGCAAGCGACTCGACCGGCCGGGCGCGTTCGTCGAGCCTACGGTCCTGACCGACGTCACCCCGCAGATGCGGGCGTATCACGAGGAGCTGTTCGGCCCCGCTGCGGTCATCTACCGGGTCGCGGACGCCTCCGAGGCGGTAGAACTGGCCAACTCCTCGTCGTTCGGGCTCGGCGGCGCCGTCTACAGCGCGGACCCCGACCGGGCCGCCGAAGTCGCCGGCCTGCTCGATACCGGCATGGTCTGGATCAACAGCCCGACGGGTTCGATGGCCGACCTGCCGTTCGGCGGGACCAAGCGCTCCGGCGTCGGCCGCGAGCTGGGCCCGTCCGGGATCGACGAGTTCGTGAACAAGAAGCTGATCTACGTCCCAGAGCCGCGCTGACCTGCTCGCGTCATGCCGAGTTCCCTGCCGCGTAGTACTCCAGCTGATCAGCAGGTCGATCCGGCCGCCATCCTCGGCTTCCTGGACGCGGTAGACGAGCGTCCCGACATCGAGATGCACAGCCTGATGGTGGTCAGGCACGGGCAGGTGGTGGCTGAGGGCTGGTGGGCACCGTATAGCGCCGAACGACCGCAGTTGCTGTACTCGCTCAGCAAGAGCTTCACCTCCACCGCGGCGGCGTTCGCGCAGGCCGAAGGCCTGCTCGATCTGGATGACGCGGTTGTCTCGCACTTCGCCGAATTCGCCGCGGACATCACCGACCCGCGCAGCCGCTCGGTGAAGGTCCGGCACGTCGCCTCGATGGCCGCCGGTCATACCCGGGAAATGCTGACCGAGGCGATCATGCGTGACCCGGAAGAGCCGGTCCGCGGGTTCCTGCTCATCCCGCCCGACCGTGAGCCCGGCACGGTCTTCGCCTACAGCCAGCCCTGCACATACGCGCTGGCCAGCATCATCCAGCGCAACGCGGGGATGCCTCTCACCCGTTACCTGCGGCCCCGGCTGTTCGACCCGCTCGGCATCGGGCACGTCGGCTGGCATACCTTCCCGCCCGGGCGAGAGCAGGGCTTCAGCGGCCTGCACGCCCGCACCGAGGACATCGCCAAGCTCGGGCTGCTGTACCTGCAGGGAGGCCGGTGGGAAGGAGCCCAGCTCATCGGAGAGAAATGGGTGGCCGAGGCGACGTCGCAGCAGGTCGCCAACCCGGCCGAGCCCAACCCTGACTGGCGGCAGGGCTACGGTTTCCAGTTCTGGATGTCCCGGCACGGATACCGCGGCGACGGGGCGTTCGGGCAGTTCTGCGTGATCCTGCCCGAGCAGGACACGGTGATCGCCACCACCGCCTGCACGCTCGACATGCAGGCCGTCCTCGACGCCATGTGGGACCGCCTGCTGCCAGGCCTCGGCACGGTCTCACCCGAGGCCGCCTCCGCGCACGACCAGCTCGGTGCCCGGCTCGCCCGCCTCGAACTGCCTGCCTACTCTGGCGCGCCGGCTCCCGCCGACTGGGGCCCGTGGACCAGCGGGCCGTTCACCGTCGCCGCCAATGCCGCAGGCACCCAGGGTCGGCCCTTCCTGACCTCCGTCGAGGTGGCGCCGCAGGCAGACGGCTGGCAGATCAGCCTCATCGAGCCCGCCAACGCGCTGACCTTTCCCGTCGCCGCCGGAGCCTGGGCCGTTTCTGACCACGCCGACCGCAACGGCGAAACCATCCCGGTGGCCGCCTCCGGCGGCTGGCTCGACGGCCAGAGGATGCGAGCCGAGGTCATCTTCCTGGAAACCCCGCACCGGATGGACATCACCTGCTCCCTCCCCGGACGCACCGCCGAGGCCGTGTGGCGCCATCCGCCGCTGGCCCCCGGCCAGCTCCAGCACCTGCACTGCCCCGGCTAGGGATCGCGACGGGAGCGACTGCGCATCTGCCGCCGGAGCGCACCGATGTCCATCGACGTCCAATGCTCGCTCAAGCGGCCGTCGCAGACCCGGAAGATGTCGATGAACTCGAGCTCGACACGATTTCCGGTCGGCGGCAGATCCCAGAGTTCACCCAGGTGCGTTCCGCGGAATGTCTTGCGGGTCGTGACCAGATCGCGCTCGGCGAGCTGCTCGTTGATCTCGACGGTGGCATCGGGAAACCCCTGCAGCAGCGCGCCGTAAAACGCCTGGAAGCCGCTCGCAGGCCGATCCGTCTCCGGGAGCGCCCGGCCCTCCGGCCGGTAGTGGTTCACGAACTTCGGGTGGAATGCCTCGTCGGCGAACGCCAGGTCGTGCTGATTCTGGCACCGCTCCACGAACTCAGCCACGGCACGCTTGTTATCGTCACCCGACATCTCCCACCCCTCCCGCGTACGCCAACAATCAAGGATTATCCCCCGTCACACCGCTAGGACTCCAGGTCGCAGGCGGGTCTGCCAAGCTGGGAGTGTGGATCCGACGGAGCCGGGGACGTCTGTGGCGCTGCCGGATCCTGCGCTGGTCGTGCTGGTCGGGGCGTCCGGATCCGGAAAGTCGGTGTGGGCGGCGGAGCATTACCGTCCCGATGAGGTGGTCTCGTCGGACCGGCTGCGCGCGCTGGTGGGTAGCGGCGAGCACGACCTGAACGCGTCGGCCGATGCCTTTGCCCTGCTTGATCAGATAGTGGCGGCCCGGCTTCGGCGCGGCCTGACGGCGGTGGTGGACACGCTGGGCCTTGACCCGGCGCGGCGGCGTAGCTACCTGGCGCTGGCCAGGAGCAGCGGCATGCCCGCCGCCGCCGTGCTCGTCGACACCGATCCGGCTGAGTGCCAACGCCGGAACCGCGCGCGCGATCGGCCCGTGCCCGCGCCTGCGCTGGAGGGCCAGCTGCGGCGGATGCGGGCGGCGGTCGCGGAGATCCCGGGCGAGGGGTGGGACCTGGTGACAACGGCCGGGCACGCTCAGCCCGAGGCCTCCCACACCCCGGGCGCGAGGATGGCGGCTAGCCAGCAGCGGCAGCGGCCGGTCCGGATGGGTTTGGTTCTGCAGTTGTCGCGCTTTCCCTGGGGTGAGGACCCGTCCGGACCGGCGCGCTGGCTGGCGTCGGTAGCCCGCGCCGCTGCCGAGGCGGGCCTGCAGGGAATCGCGTTGATGGATCACCTGATCCAGATCCCCCAGGTTGGCCGGGCCTGGGAGCCGATCCCGGAGCCGTGGGTGACGCTCGGGATGCTCGCGGGCCTGGAGCCTGGCCTTCGCCTGGGCACACTGGTGACACCCGTGACGTTCCGTGCGCCCGGGATCTTGGCCAAGACCGTGGCCACGCTTGACGTGCTGAGTGGCGGACGATCGTTCTGCGGCATCGGGGCCGGCTGGTGGGCGCGCGAGCACGCCGGGTTCGGCCTATCGTTCCCGTCGGCCCGGGCCAGGCTCGACGAGCTGGAGTCGGCCATCGAGACGCTTCGCGCCCTGTGGCAGCCCGGGACCAGGCCGTACCGCAGTGAGCGGATCTGGCTGCCGGAAACCACCTGCTACCCGCGGCCGGTGTCGCGGATCCCGGTCATCGTCGGCGGTAGCGGCGAGAAACGAACGCTGGCCATCGCGGCCAGGCTCGGCGATGGCTGCAATCTTCCCTCGGACATCACCGCGCTGGACCGCAAGCTCGCCATCTTCCGCCAGCACTGCGTGGCGGCCGGGCGTGACCCGGCGCAGGCCGAGGTGACCGTGCTCGACATCCCGGTCATCGGCCGTGATCGTGAGGATGCCGCATTGATCGTGGAGAAACTGCGCGGCAGGACCACTGCCGCCGCCTTCGCCCAGCGCCACCACGCCGGCCCGGCCGACGAGCACATCGGTCGCTACCGGTTGCTGGCTGACCGCGGCGTGACGACCGTGTTCGTCTCCCTCCCCCACCTGACCGAACCCGAGGATGTCCTGCGCCTCGCCCCGGTGGCCGCCGCGTTCGCCTGACGGACCCGTGTCATGGAGCCGACGGGCGCACGGCCGTCAGGCACGTTCCAGGCCCTGGAGGCCGTCGGCCATCGATCGGAACAGCGGGTCGGTGAACGTGGTCAGGCCCGCGTACACCGTGTTTATCCGCTGGTACGCGCGGGCCGCTCGTGCGTCCGGGCCGAACTCGTCGCCGGCGGCGACCATCGCCGCCGTGGCCTGGTCCCAGTCCGGGTAGACGCCATGACCGACGGCGGCGCAGATGGCCGCGCCGAGGCCGGCGGCGTCGTTGACCGCGGTGCGGCGGGCGGGGCGGTCGAAGACGTCGGCGACGATCTGCATCATCAGGTCTGAGCGGGACCCGCCCCCGGAGACCAGGACCGGCGAGAGCCGCCGCCCCAGCGCACGTTCCATCGCCGCGGTGTGGTTCGCCATCGTCAGGGCGATGCCCTCGAGGATCGAACGGTAGATGTGGGCGCGGCCC
>Ga0207665_10003595_pt1 | contig 10352 bp, 7 predicted proteins | sample LARL112metaG_FD_184351 | JGI IMG/M metagenome (GOLD analysis project Ga0207665, IMG submission 184351) | Corn, switchgrass and miscanthus rhizosphere microbial communities from Kellogg Biological Station, Michigan, USA - LAR L11-2 metaG... | ecosystem: Host-associated > Plants > Roots >...
CGCCCGCGCTCGGGTTGCCCTGGTCAGCGTGGACTCGGCCAACCCCGGAATCCCGCAGACGGTCGTCGATGATGTGGCCGGAGGCCGGATGGCGGTCGGCCACCTCATCGGCCTGGGGCACCGGCGGATCGGCTTCGTCGGCGACACGGCCCTCAGCCGGCCCCCGGCCGGGCTGGGCTTCACCTCCTCCGCGAGCCGGCTGCGCGGGTACAAGCAGGCCCTGGCCGCGGCGGGTATCGACGTCGAGCCCGGCCTGATCAGGCGGGGCCTGCATGACACCGCCGCCGCGGCCGAGCAGGCGGCGCAGCTGCTGAAGTCGCCCGCTCCCCCGTCAGCGATCTTCGCCGCCTCCGACACCCAGGCCATCGGCGTGCTGGCCGCGGCGGACCGGCTCGGCGTGGCGGTCCCCGGCCAGCTGTCGGTGGTCGGCTTTGACGACATCGAGTCCGCCGCTTTCCTCGGCCTCAGCACGGTCCGCCAGCCGCTGGCCCGCAGCGGGACCGAGGGCGCGCAACGGCTCTGCGCGCTGCTGCGCGGAGAGCGGGTCCGGCCGCTGCGGCAGGAACTGCCGATCGAGCTGATGGCGCGGGCCAGTTCGGCCCGGGCGGGGCAGTGACCACAAGGCGCCGGCCAGGAAGACCCTAGCGATACCGAAGCACCTGTGCCGGGCTAGGTCGCGAGATCATGGGTCGGTGAGCAACAAGCCCTGCCAGGTCAGGCGGGCCGAGGCTGGTGACGCCGCGGCGGTCGCGGGCCTGGCCGCCGGGCTGGCGCAGTCGTTCGAGTTCTCCCGGGACGCGTTCGGCCTCAGCTACCCGGCCCTGCTCGCGGACGGCGACGCCTGCCTGCTGCTGGCCGTCGACGGGGAGGAGCGTCTGGGTTACCTGCTGGGCTACCGGCACCTCACCTTCTATGCCAACGGCCCGGTGGGCTGGGTCGAGGAGGTCTTCGTCCGCGGCCAGGAGCGCGGCCGCGGCGTCGGCCGGGCCCTGATGAGCGCCTTCGAGCGGTGGGCCGCCGACCGGGACTGCGCGCTGGTCGCGCTGGCGACCAGGCGGGCCGCACCGTTCTATCGCGCCCTGGGGTTCGAGGAGTCCGCTATCTACTTCCGCAAGGTCCTCGGGAAATAGCCTGGTCCGCGGTTGACGAGCGCGGCATGCCTGTTTATGAATGTCACCACGTGTCACTCCAGAACCAAAGCGCTCACATTCGCCGCGGGGCCGTGGCGTATCCGCACGTGGAGACATGTGCCTTTGTCACAGTCGTGCTAGCTTTGGGGGTCGGAACCCGCGACCACGTATGACGTGTGCTGGCTCCTGGGGTGGTGACTGCAAGGGGTGGGCGTGACCGGCTTTTCTTATGCGTATTTCACATCGCCTGTCGGCAACCCAGATGGGTCCAGGCTGACCGCTAGGCCGGGCCGCGAAGGGCCGGGGTGCGATGGGAGATGACGGGCCCGGAGCGGGCAGGTTCCTGGCCGGCTTCTCGGCTGGTTCACGGATAGCCGGATACCGCCTGGAGGAGCAGATCGGCGAAGGGGGCATGGCGGTTGTATTCCGGGCCCGGGATGAGCGGCTCCACCGACTGGTAGCGCTCAAGATCCTCTCGCCGGCGCTAGCGGCGGATGAGGAATTCCGGCGTCGCTTCATCCGTGAGTCCCGGTCAGCCGCGGCAGTGGACGATCCGCACATTGTCCCGGTGTTCGAAGCCGGTGAGGCGAACGGAGTGCTGTTCATCGCCATGCGGTATGTGCCCGGCGGTGATGTAGGCACGCTCGTACGCCGGCTGGGCCCGCTGCCAGGGGCGCGCGTGGCAGCGATCATCTCCGCGGTGGCCTCAGCCCTGGATGCGGCCCATGCCGCCGGGCTAGTGCACCGGGATGTCAAGCCGGCCAACATGCTCGTGGACGCGCGGCCTGGCCGACCGGACCATGTGTACCTTTCCGATTTCGGGCTGACGAAGGGTTCGTGGTCATCGACCAGCCTGACCGCAGCAGGTCACTTCATGGGAACGCTGGATTACTCCGCACCCGAGCAGATCCGGGGCCAGAAAGTCGACGCGCGCACGGACGAGTACGCGCTGGCGTGCGTGGCGTTCGTCTTGCTGTCCGGCCAGCCGCCATTTCATCGGAATGAGGCCATGGCGGTGATGTACGCGCACTTGTCGGTGCCGCCACCGACGCTGACATCACTGCGGCCGGAGCTTCCACCCGAAGTCGATGAAATCATGCAGCGAGCCCTGGCAAAGGCGCCTGAAGACCGGTATCCCAGTTGCGGGGAGTTCGCTGACGCGCTACGTATCGCACTCGGACTCCGGCGATACAACTCTGATCCGGCCATTGCGCCGCAGTCGCAGCCGCAGGCCTCGGCCGATCAGGCCGCACCGCTGGCTGTTGCTCATGCGAGCGTGACCGGCATCCGAGCGGCGAGGGGCTCGGACCAGGCGATCGAGCTATACCAGCAAACCTTGGCCGGTCAGCGGCACACGCTGGGCCCCGACCACCCGGACACGCTAGGGACCCGGTTCAGCCTGGCCCGGGAGATGGCGGCGTGCGGCGATCACGCAAGGGCAGAAGAGGAGTTCCGGGCCGTCTTCGCGGCCCGGGTACGGAAGCTGGGCCCGGACCACCACGACACGCTGATCGCCCGGTTCAACATCGCCCAGCAGATGGCGGCGCGCGGAGACCACGCCGGGGCGGAGGAAGAGTTCCGCGCCGTCTTCACGGCCCGGCTGCGGAAGCTGGGCCCGGACCACCACGACACGCTGATCGCCCGGTTCAACATCGCCCAGCAGATGGCCGAGCGCGGAAACCACGCCGGGGCAGAAGAGGAGTTCCGCGGATTGCTGACCGGATTGCGGCGCAGGCTAGGCCCGAATCACCCGGACACGCTCGCAACCTGGTTCAGCATCGCCCAGCAGCAAGCGGCACGCGGGGACGACGCCGGGGCGGAGAAGGAGTTCCGGTACATGCTGCCGCACCTGCGGAGCAGGCTGGGCCCGGATCACGCGGTTACCCTGATCGCCTGGTTCAGCATTACCCAGCAACTGGCCGGGCGCGGAGATGACGCCGGGGCGGAGAAGGATTTCAGGGACATGCTGCCGCACCTGCGGAGCAAGCTCGGCCCGGATCACCCGAATTCGCGGGCGGCCACCGAATGGATCAAATACATCCAGGCAAAAAGGGGCGTTCCGTCGCCTGTGCCACGCCCCCGCAGTTGACCCCGTTACGGTCCGGGCCCCGGGGCTGGCGCCCCGCGCCCGTCAGCAACGAAGGACCACTGATGTCGAGGTGGTCCGGAGTTCCGGGCCAAGGATCTGCAGGGTGACCTCGCGGGACGCACTGCCATGGCCACTGCCCTGCACGACGACGGTCACGTCCACCGCATCCTGCCCGGCGACGACCGATTGGTTCAGCGGTTGCGGCGCCTGCTGGCCCGGCTGGATCACCCACTGGTAAGTCACATTCCCGGCGGCGCCGTTGGTGCTGATCTCGCCGGTCACGTTGACGCCGCAACCGCTCTGCGTCCGCTGCGTGATCTCCACCCCGGTCACGTGGAACGGGGCGTGGTGGAGACGCAGGTACAGCACCACGGCGGCGGCCGCCAGCAGGATCACCGTGAGCGCCGCGCCGGCGCGCCCGCGCCATCGGCGCGGGCGCCGGGGTGGCTCGTCCGGGCGGCCGGTGCGCCAGATACGCTCAGCCGTTTGCGCAGGGTCGGCCGGCGGGGTGGCGGGAACCCCCGGACCGTACTTCATGAACTCCGACACCGGATCGGCTCGCCCGGCCTCGGCCGGCCGGGCGGGGCCTGGGGTGTAGGACGGCCCGGCCGCCGCAGGCCTGCCGGGCCCGGTGTGGGTCGGCAGATACCCGGGGCCGGCATGGGCCGGCGGGTAAGGGGGTTCGACCTCGGTTGGCAAGAAGGGGCGCGCGTCCTGTGCTGGCGGGTAAGGGGGTTCGATTTCGGTCGGCAGGACGGGACGCGCGTCCTGCGCCGGCGGCTGCCCGTCTCCGAATTGGTCCATGCGACCCCCCACCGAGCCGGGTCCCGCGTCTCGACGGCACGGAACTGCCGCTCATGCTAATACATCGGGCTATGACCAATGGGACAGACCGGATGACGCCTGGCCCATCGGCCAGGGCAGCCTGAAATTCGGCCAGGATCACCAGCTCAAACTCACGACTGTCGCCCGAAACGTCCCAGTTCGAGGCAAATGTAGATACATATACTGTTACTGCATGCCCGTGTCGCGTTCGGCCTCTGTGGCAATTTCTGAGATGCGATATGCCCTACTGGGATCGGCCGTCACATCCTCCTTCGCCAAATACAAAACGAAGTCAGGTCAACCGGCACGATACCCCGGACGTCATATGGGTATCCGTATTGCGCCGTGCGATCGGATACGCCGCCGGAAGACCATTAAGGGTATCCGGCCACGCGTCTTGCCGGACTGTCCCTGTGGGGGGGATCACCATGAGTTTGTCCAATGGCAAGCACAGGTTGCCGCACCGGAACAATAGTGGTCGCAGGTACCGTCGGCGAGCCATAGCCCCATGCCCTGGCGGTCATTCCGCCCTGCCGGACCTCCGGCATTTACGATCGCGGCAAGTAGCCCTGCCGTCGCCATCGTATTTCTGGCCGGTTCATTACCGGATCACCATCCCCCGCAGCTCAGACATTGATGACCACCGTCGCCCGGTGACCAGCGCGGCATTGCGGAATTCACGGGACAGCACGGCGGGCCTATCCAGCCACGGCCCGGCGCTAGCGCGAGAGGAACCTTACTGATGCGTGATGACACGTTGGTTACCGGCGAGGTGGCCCGGGCCGCGAGCGGCGAGGGGCGGGCCGGGGTGGGCGGGTGGGGTGTTCCGGGGTATACGGGGGTCAAGGCGCTGGGTTCGGGCGGGTTCGGTGAGGTGGTGCTGGCCCGGCATGAGGAGTCGGGGGCGGAGGTGGCGATCAAGTACCTGCGCCGGGATCTGCTGGCTGATGAGCGGTTCGCTCAGATGTTCCGGGCCGAGGCGGCGGTGCTGGCCGCGGTGGATGATCCGCATGTGGTGCGGCTGTATGAGTACGTGGAGTCGCCGTCGGGGGCGGCGATCGTGATGGAGCTGGTGGACGGGGTCTCGCTGCGGCAGATCCTGGCCCGGCAGGGCGCGACCACGCCGGAGGCGGCGCTGGTGGTGCTGCAGGGCTCGCTGCTGGGCCTGGCCGCGGCGCACGCGCGCGGGGTGGTGCACCGGGATTACAAGCCGGATAACGTGCTGGTGGACCAGGACGGGGTCAGCAAGCTGACCGATTTCGGGATCGCCGCGCGGGCCGGGGACCGGTCGGTGCGGGGCGGGACGCTGGCGTACGCGCCGCCGGAGCAGTTCGCCGGGGAGTCGGCCAGCCCGGCCGGGGACGTGTACGCGGCCACCGCGACGTTTTTCGAGTGCCTGACCGGGCAGCCGCCGTTTCGCGGGGAGACCGCCGCGGCGCTGATGTACCAGCACATGGCCGAGCCGGTGCCGGTCGAGGCGGTGCCCGGGCCGCTGCGGCCGCTGGTCGCCGCGGGGATGGCCAAGCAGCCCGCCGACCGGCCCGCCGACGCGGCCGCGTTCGTCGCCGCGCTCAACCAGGTCGCGGCGCAAGCCTACGGGCCACGCTGGCACGAACGCGGCCGGTCCCACCTGGCCGAAGCGGCGCTGCTGCTCGCCGCCCTGTGGCCCTCCGGTGCCGCGCCGGCGGTCCAGGGCACCACGATGGAGAAAATTCTCCTGCGCCAGCGGCATCTGCGCTCCCGGCTCCGGCATGCCAGCGCGGTCAAGAAGACGATCGCGGCCGCCATCGCGGTCGCAGTCGTCGGAGGAGGCACGTACGCGGCCATCGGATTGACTGGCCCCTCAGCTCCCGTCATGCTTCCGGTGGTAACCGGCGTGTCCCCGGCCAGCGGCAGCACCGTGGGCGGCAGCACCGTGACGATCACCGGGACCGGCCTGGACGGCGCCACCGTCGTCAGTTTCGGGGGGGCAGCCGGCACGATCACCGCCGATTCGGCCACGCAGATCACCGTGACCACCCCGCCCAGCGCGAGCACGCAGGCGACCAGGGCCGGCACCGGCGCCGGGATCGTGGATGTCACCGTGAAAACCCGCGGCGGGACCTCGCATCGCACCGCCGCGGACCACTACGCCTACACCGCGCCGCGGCCGGCGGTGACCGGCGTGTCCCCGGCCAGCGGCGGGACCGCGGGCGGGAGCACCGTGACCCTCACCGGGACCGGGCTGGCTGGGGCCGCATCGGTCCGGTTCGGCGCCGCCGCCGCGACCATCACCGCCGACTCGGCCACCCAGATCACCGTGACCAGCCCCCCCGGCACGGGCCGGGTGGACGTCACGGTCACGACCCCGGCCGGCACCTCACAAACCAACGAGAGTTACTACAGCTACTCCGCGCAGCCGAAACCAGCCCAATCGATCACCTTCAGCGTCCCGGCCTCGGCGGCTGCGGGCGGCTCGGCCGCCCTATCGGCCATCGGCGGCGGCTCGGGCAACCCGGTCGTGTTCACCGTTGACCCCTCCAGCGGACCCGGAGCGTGCACCGTGTCCGGCAGCACCGTGACCTACGCCGCGATCGGGACCTGCGTCATCGACGCCAACCAGGCCGGCAACGGGCACTACGCCGGCGCGCCCCAGGTCCAGCGCACGATCACGGTCAACGGGCTAGCCCAGTCCATCTCGCTGTCCGCGCCGGCCGCGGGCTACGTGCACGACTCAGGCCACGTATCGGCCGCCGGCGGCGGCTCGGGCAACCCGGTCGTGCTGACCGGCGGCGGCGCGTGCACCCTGTCCGGGACCACCGTGACCTACACCGCGCAGGGCAGCTGTGTCATCGTCGCCAACCAGGCCGGCAACGGGCGCTACTCCGACGCGCCCCAGGTCCGCCGCACGATCACGGTCAAGAAGAGGCCCCAGGCGATCTCCTTCTCCGCACCGGCGTCGGGGGCTCTGTGGTCCTCGGCGCTGCTGTCGGCCACCGGCGGCGCCTCCGGCAACCCCGTCGTGCTCACCTCCGCTACCCCCGGTGTCTGCCACGTGTCCGGAGACACGGTGACCTACACCCAGACGGGCACGTGCGTCATCGACGCCAACCAGGCCGGCAACAACACCTACGCAGACGCACCCCAGGTCCAGCGCTCGATCAAGGTCATCCGGGTACTCCAGTACCGCGGAATTTCCTCTTCCGCGTCGGGTTCTGCGGGGTGACGACGCGGCTCGCTCCGCGCCGGTTACGGCGCGGAGCGAGCTGGCATGAGCGCTTTTCCAGCGCCCGGGATGCGGTCAGGGTTGACCCTGATGCCCACGGGTGCATATCAGGGTGCGAACCGGGCTGATCCCGATCGACGGGGGGCGCCGCCGGCGGCAGCCTTGAAGCATGAACACCACCACGGCCGGGTCCGCCTCCGCGGCCGGCAATCCCGCGGCATGGATCGCGCGACGCCCGGCCCGTTCGGCCAAATCCTTACCCGTAATTAGTTGACTCAGAGACCTTCAAAGGAGACCGATCACCATGCTCGCCATCATCGCCCTAGTCGTGGCCGCCATCGTGGCCTTCGCCGTCCTCGGCTTCGTCCTGCACATCTTGTTCTCCCCGTGGCTGCTGGTGGCCATCGCCATCCTGGCCTTTATTAAGTTCCGCCCGCGCCGCTCCCACCAGTAGCCTCGGCTCCCCGCCCAGATTTCAGAACAGAGTCGGCGGTCCGGAGGGGATCGGCTCCGGGAGTGGCTCGACCTCGGGTACCCGGGCTCGCACATCGTCGTGGAACCGGCGGGCCAATTCCAGCGCGGCAACGTTGTCGGGCGTGTGGATGAAGACGGTCGGGGAACGACCCTCACGCAGCCAGCCGGCCACGGCGCCGACCCAATGCTGCCAACCCGCGACGGTACGCGCCGCGTCGTCCCGGCCGATGTAGCGGACGACGGGATAGGCAGTGAGGGCCCGTGACCGGCGGGGCAAGCGTGGCTTCTTTGTCCACGCCTCCCGTTCGGCCGCGCTGGCCGGAGAGCCCTCGAACAGGACGGTGGTGTCGAAGGTCACCCACTCGGCGCCGACGTCGCCGAGGACCCGCTCGAGCTGAAATTCCGAACGCGGGTCCTCGAAGAACGCACGGTGCCGCACCTCGACGCAGTACCGGTACTCCTTCGGGAGACAGTGCAGGAAACCAGCGAGAGCGCCGAGTTCGGCCGGGCCGAAGGACGGTGGCAGCTGGATCCAGAGGGCGTGGGCACGTCCCCCGAGGGGCTCGATCGCCGCCAGGAAGGCGCGGAGCGGGCCGTCGGAGTCGGCGAGACGGCTCTCATGGGTGATCAGTTTCGGCAGTTTGAGGATGAACCGGAAGTCAGGGGTGGTCTGCCCGGCCCATGATTTCACCGTGTCGAGGGTGGGTGTCGCATAGAAGGTCGTATTTCCCTCAACGGCATTGCACCAGGTTGCGTACCATCGGAGGCGTTCACGCGGTGACAGCGATCCAGGCAGGTAACGGCCTTGCCACGGTGCATACGTCCACATCGCGCATCCGACGTGGAGTTCCATGACCCCGAAGGTACCGGACCCTAGAAAGGGGGAAGAACGGACGCCCCCAGAGGGATCAGGCGCATACTGCGGCTATGGCAGCGTGGAAGGACGTGGAACAGGCGGAGCCCGAGTTCGCGGCGCGGGTACGGCAGCTATTCGACGCGGGCAGGCACAAGACGATCGCCACGTTGCGGGCCGACGGCTCGCCACGGATCTCGGGCATCGAGTGCGAGTTCGCCGACGGTGAGCTCAGGTTCGGGTCGATGCCGGGAGCACGCAAGGGTGCGGATCTGAGGCGGGATCCGAGGTTCGCCCTGCATGGTCCCACATTTCATCCGGAGGACGGCAAGGAGGCTGAGTGGCCGGGCGAGGCGAAGATCGCCGGGCGGGCGGTTCCGGCCGGGCCCATCGGCGACGGGCCTGACGGGGATCTGTTTCACGCCGACATCTCCGAGGTCGTCCTCACCCGGCTGAACCCGGAGGCGACGTTGCTGGTCATCGAGTCGTGGACGCCGCAACGCGGGCTTCGCGTGACCGAACGCGAATGACGAGGCCACCGACAGATCCCTCACAGTAAGCGAGTGCTCAAGACGGTCCCACGCGCCGGAACGCCGCTCTGTATTTACAGAGGCGACGATCGGCTGCAAGGCTTTGGCAGCACAGGTTGAGGCATTCTGTGCGGTACCGGCCAGATTACTGGAGCACCATATGACTTCGGGAGCGACGGGTACACCGGGATCGGGGGGGCCGCCCGCGGACGGCGGGCCCGCGTGGCACACGCTCGGCGCCGATCAGGTCCTGCATTCCGAAGGGGTGGACGGGCAGCGCGGTCTCAGCTCGGCCGAGGCGGCCGCGCGGGCCGGGAGGTTCGGCCCGAACCAGTTCGCCGCTGGTCAGGCCGAGTCCCGCTGGCACGCGTTCTTCCGCCAGTACCGCGACCCGATGCAGCTCGTGCTGCTCGCGGCCGGCATCGGCAGCCTCTACCCGCTCAAGCAGCTCGGCACGGGCATCTTGCTGATCTTGCTGACGCTGTTCAACGCGGTCGAGGGCCTGCACCAGGAGGGGAAGGCCACCGCGGCTGTCTCCGCCCTGCAGAAGATGGTGATCATCAAGGCCAGGGTGAGGCGAGACGGCCAGCTGGCGGAGATCCCCGCCGAGCGGCTGGTTCCCGGCGACATCGTCGCGATCGAGGCGGGCGATATCGTGCCCGCGGACGGACGGCTGCTGAAGGCGGCCACGCTGGAGGTTGACGAGTCCGCGCTGACCGGGGAGAGCCTGCCCGTCGCCAAGGGCACCGAGCCTGTAGCCGGTGCCGACACGCCACTCGGCGACCGGACCGACATGGTGTACATGAACACCAACGTCACCCGCGGCGCAGGCGAGTTCATCATCACCGCGACCGGGATGACCACCGAGGTCGGCCGGATCTCCGGCATGCTGGCCGAAGAGCAAGCGGTCAAGACCCCGCTCACCCGCCAGATGGACCGGCTGACGGGGCAGATCCTGGTGATCGCGGGCATCGCGCTGATCGCGTCGATGGCGCTGAACCTGGCCCGCGGCGAGACGTTCATCGCGGTCTTCAACGCCGCTGTGGCCTTCGCCATCGCCGCGATCCCGGTGGGGTTGCCGACGGTGGTCACCACCATCCTCGCCTGGGGCACGCAGCAGCTCGCCAAGGCCGGCGCGATCATGAAACGGCTGGCCTCGACCCAGACGCTCGGCTCCACCTCGGCGATCAACTCGGACAAGACCGGCACGCTGACGCTGAACCAGATGACCGCGGTCCAGATGACG
>Ga0207665_10003598_pt1 | contig 10348 bp, 12 predicted proteins | sample LARL112metaG_FD_184351 | JGI IMG/M metagenome (GOLD analysis project Ga0207665, IMG submission 184351) | Corn, switchgrass and miscanthus rhizosphere microbial communities from Kellogg Biological Station, Michigan, USA - LAR L11-2 metaG... | ecosystem: Host-associated > Plants > Roots >...
ACGCCGCAAAGCCGCAGCTTATCCGGCCGTCGCGCAAGACGAGAGCAGGGAGATCCTGGGATCGGGACGGTAATCCCCGCGTCACTTGCTGGCTAGTACGAGCGCCTGGAAGATTTTGGCTGAGTACTCATCCTGATCGACGGAGCGCTCGGGATGCCACTGGACAGCCAGCACAAAGTGATCTGAAGTTGTTCCTTCGAGCGCCTCGATGATGCCATCCTCGGGACAGTGCGCTGCGATCCGCAGATCTTCTCCAATCGCGTCCGCTGACTGGTGATGGGATGAGTTTACCGGCAGCGTGAGCTTGCCCGGGGCTTCATCGTGAGTGCTGCCGTTCACGATCCGGTGCAAGTTCGATTCTGGAACGATTTCCACGATGTGGGCAACCGCGACCTTTCTTCCCGCCTCGTGATCGACTCTGTTTCGAGCCGGTTCCGGCAGGAAATCCGGGATGTGCTGGATCAGAGATCCATGGCGGTAGACGTTGAGGCTTTGCAGGCCATAGCAGATCCCCAGCACGGGCTTGCGCCGGGTGTAAGCATCATCCAACAAGAGGAAGTCCACGACCTCGCGACGGGCATCTGCCGCAGCGCTGTGTGGCGAAGCGGGTTGATGGAATTTCGCGGGATTTACATCGGCCTTGCTGCCCGGCAACAGAACGCCGGCACAGCTTGCAATCATTGTCTTCAGTTCGTCCGGAGTCTGATCGAGTGGAATACGAACGGGTAGGCCCCCGGCGAGTTCGACGGCACGTTCGTATTGTGGAATCGCGCGCTGGGCGTAGTCGAGATCGGTCGAGTGCGGCATGGGGATTGCGATGCGAGGAGGCATCAGCCCATTCTCTCGAGGGCGCGCAGAGCTTTGTGTTGACGGTAGTACCTGATTTCCAGGGCCGTGGCAAAAAGGAAGATGATGCCGCCTGCGACCAGCGCCAGGGGAAGGGCGATGTGCCAGTAGGCAATCGTCATATCGGGACGGCGGCCGCGGAGTGCAGCGACCAGCATTATTCCCAGAATGGCAAGGAAAAGGCTCACCGCGAATGCGGACAAGGTCCCGATGAATGTCAGCAGGAAGATGCGGACCGGAATGCCATACCAGTGTAGGGACCGGTCTCCCGTCCGAGGCGTAATCAAGGTCTTGGTTGTGGAGAAATCAGGCACGTCGCTTATACAGAATGGAGAATTCAAAACCGGCGTTTGGGGGAAAGAGCTCAAAGATCTTGCGCAAGCGTTCGGCTAAGGCAGACGGCGCCAGCAGCGGATAGTCGCGCTCGCGCAGGTCGTAGTAGTCCACGTCAAGGTACAGAGAGAGCAGATAAATTGAGACCGCGTCAGAGAATGCCGCTTCCAGGTACTCCGTCTTATAGCGCTCGGCGTCAGGTCCGTTGGCGGTGGCCAGTTTTCGCGCTTCCCATGCATCCAGGGAGGTTTCGCCTCGTACTCCGGCTTCGGCCTGGCTCCAGACCAGTTGACTGAATTCCTGAGATACGCCGGCGCGTTCGACCAGGGCGTGTCCGACATTGATGTAGAACTCAAAAGCCACGGAGAACTTGTCGTCCATCAGGCGAGTTGAGATGAACACGCATTGAGAGTCGCCCAGATTCAAGTTGCGATGGCAGACTGCGTTATCGCTTAGAGCCACGTCGTAGCGGTCGGCGATGAGAGTGTCGTCTCCCTGGCTGACGGTCAGCGGGACAAAGTAATAGGCTTTGCGCTGGAGCGCGGCCGCGATCGCCATGGGAACGGCGGCAACCATTCGCTCAAGATCGAAGGAGTTGACCGCGATTTCGCCGGCGCTGGCGTAGCAGACGCCATTGGCAGCCTGCGACACGGGAGTAAGCCGAACAATCTCTGCCGGGCTGCGGGTTATCGCTTGCGCTGCCTGAGACATGCAGCCTTTATTCTACACACAGGGCAGCCTGACCAACGGACCTGACCAGGCAAGAGATGCCAATGGTCGATTCGAGCAGTTGAAAAAAGCTACTTGTTCGAAAGCACAAAATCGACAGTTGACGGCTGGTTGGCGCTCACGGTTACAGACTTTTCCCAGGTTCGGGGCTCGCTGAACACAGGGCGTTCAACGCTGCGTTCGGTCAGCACGTCGAAAGAATGCTCTTTCCCCTGCAGGCTCCAGCCCTCATGCCAGGCGACAATCTGGTAAGTCCCGGGCGGCACGTCGTTGAACTCGAAGCGGCCGCTCTCATCGGTTACGGCATAGTACGGGTGAGGGGCAATAAACATTTCTGCGTTCATCCAGACATGGCCGCCGTTGCAACGCAGGTTGACGAGTCCCGGAGTCTGCATCATGCGACTCGAGACGCGGCCGGGGAACGGGAACGGCAGGTTGAAGGTGGCCGCGCCGTCCATGTGAATGGTGTGCAACGTGGCGTCGGAGCTCATCATGTCGAGCGCGGCGTCTTTGGGCACGAGCAGAATGTGAGGAACGTAACGGCAGTGCTTCTGGTCGAGATGGCGACGTTGTTCGGGCAGGTCCATCGCCTTCCCGCTGGTGATGTTTTTCAGATACACGACCGTATTTGCCACCCCGCCCTGGGGACCGACAATCAGCCGCTCAAGGTCCGCGGTCTTCCTGGATTCAGGGTCACAGATCTGGTGATCCTTGGTGATAGGAAACTCCAGAGCACGAGGGATAGGGCCTGACCATTTCACCGTTCCGGCGATGGTGGCTCCATCCTTGACCGAGACGACTTGATAGTTGCTCTGCGCGAATGCCAGGGCAGCCATGAAAAAGAAAACGACAACAGCAAAGGAAATCCTTCGCATTTACCCGTCCCCCAAAAAAGTTCGGCGGCCCGCACGATATCCGCAGAACAGAAGATTTGGCTGTCTTATCTGAACCCGCTTTCCACCAAACTTCATGTCCCAACTTGCAGGAGGATGCGGTCCCAGGGGCCCGATGATGCGGGACAGCACGGTGGTTACAGGTCTTTCGGTTTCAACGGGGGAAGACGGCGTCTAGGGGGCGCGTCCCGTGATTGAAATCACAACCATCGTGCGCCCTTAGGCGAGGTGCGTCGAGATTACTGAGGTCACGTGAGTGGGAGCCGAGGGGTATCTTGCAGCGCCACCTGGGGCTGAAGTTCGGAAACGGGGCAGATCGTAAATTGTCGATTCAGACCGTACAATCATTCGTCCATGCCCGTCACCTTACGATCTTTCGCGAAAATCAATCTGGGCCTACGGATTGGTGCGTCGCGGGCAGATGGATATCACGAGTTGCTGACGGTGTACCAGACGATTGGCCTGCACGATCTGGTCCGGGTCAGCATCGAGCGGGGCTCGGGAATCGAGATTCATTGTGCAGATGCCCGTGTGCCAAAGGATGAGACGAATACGTGTTATCGCATCGCAGAGCGTGCGATGCAGCTGCTGCGGGCGAAGGGGCGCGTGCGCATTCAGCTCGACAAGCGTTTGCCCGTCCAAGGCGGGTTGGGTGGGGCGTCGGCGAATGCGGTGAGCACGCTGCTGGGGCTCGAGAGGGTCCTGAAAAAAAGGCTTCCCGCGACGGAGAGATTGCGCATTGTGGCGGAAGTCGGATCTGACCTGCCGCTATTTCTGCTGGGCGGGACAGTGCTGGGCGTGGGCCGCGGGGAGCAGGTTTATCCATTGCCGGATTTGCCTGCGATGGCTTGCGTGGTCGTTACGCCCGAGATTGGGGTGTCTACGCCGAAGGCATTTGGGGAATGGGATCGGCGGAAAGCCGCCGAACTGCGCTCGTCTGGAGAATCGAGGGCGGCTGTCCCTGCATTGACCATCGCATGGACCTCCGATAGAATTAGTACGCTTAGCTGCGGCTTGTCGGCGTGGCTTAGCGAGCAGTACTCCGGTGCTCCTTTTGGAAGGGGCCGGGCCGAGAATCCGCTTCTCGCGCTTGTCCGGGCCGGGATCAAGAACGACTTCGAAGAAGTCGTCTTTCCTGAGTATCCCGAGCTAGGTGAAGCTAAGACTGCGCTTTTGCGCGCAGGCGCGAAATATGCGTCTCTGTCGGGTTCTGGTTCGACGCTGTACGGGCTGGTTGCCTCGAAAGCGGCAGCTAGGCGTGCAGCGCTGCGAGTTCGGAGACTGGGTTGGGCTACGCAGGTGACGGCTACCCTTTCGCGATCGACTTACTGGCGCCGGATGTTCGTAGGCTAGGGCGGGGGTGGCGCTTGGGTGGTTGGCTTCGTCTTCGCTTGGACAGCCCAAGGGTCTATCCCTACGTGAGCCGGGTTTTTTTGATTGTTGATTTTTGAATGTTGAATGAAAATGATTTCGCCCCGGGACGGGGGTTCATTCAACCATCAACAATGGCTTACTGGGCCGTCGACTAATGGTAGGTCAAGTGCCTTTGGAGCACTTTGTCTAGGTTCGAATCCTAGCGGCCCAGCCAGAACTGCAGTTCTCAGTAGCCAGTTCTCAGTTCTCGGTTGAACTGGCTGAGCCCGATACTGAGGACTGGGAACACGGAACTGAGAACTGCCTATGGCCACTGTAGCGACGCCGACCGACAAGACGACGGAGAAAGTGGAAAAGAAGAGTCCGCCTGTGCCCGACGAGAAGCCGGACCGCAAGCAGCGTCCGCGGGTGGACGAGAAGTTCAAGATATTCAGCGGCACGGCCAACCAGCCACTGGCCGATGAAGTTTGCCACTTTCTGGGGATGCAGCGCGGGCAAGCGCAGGTTATTCGCTTTGCCGACGGCGAGTGTTACGTGCAGATCCAGGAGAACGTGCGCGGTGCGGATGTTTTCGTGATGCAGCCGACGTGCCGCCCGGTGGATGAACACTTGATGGAGTTGCTGCTGATGATCGATGCGCTCAAGCGCGCTTCGGCGCGGCGCATCACGGCGGTGATTCCGTATTTCGGCTACGCGCGGCAGGATCGGAAAGACAAGCCGCGGAGTCCGATTTCGTCGAAGCTGGTGGCGGATCTGCTGACCACCGCGGGTGCGCACCGGGCATTGATCGTGGATTTGCATACGCCGCAGTTGCAGGGCTTTTTCAATATTCCGGTGGACCATTTGTTCGCGTCCCCGGTGCTGGTGGATCACTTCCGCAAGCTGGCGTTGCCGAATTTGACGGTGGTTTCGCCCGACGCGGGCGGCGTGGAGCGGGCACGGTTTTTTGCTAAGAAGGTGGATGCCGCGCTGGCCATCGTGGACAAGCGGCGGGTGGATGTGAATGTAGCTGAGATTATGCACGTGATCGGCGATGTTCACGGGCGCACGTGCCTGATCATCGACGACTTGATCGATACGGCCGGAACGCTGGTGAAGACGGCGGCGGCATTGATCGAGAATGGGGCGACTCAGGTTTATGCCTGCGCCTCGCATGCGGTGCTCTCCGGTCCGGCAGTGGAGAATATTCGCAATTCAGTCATCAATGAAGTTGTTGTTACGAACACAATCCCGCTGACTCCCGCAGCGGAAGACGCAACGACGGACAAGGGCGGCAAGATCAAAGTCCTGTCTATCGCGGGACTGATTGGCCGGGCAATTCAGGCGAATCACGAAGAGACTTCGGTAAGTAAGTTATTTATTTAGCTGTTAGCTATGAGCTATGAGCCATTAGCGACCCGGTTTGCTCATCGCTCACTGCTCAAAAAGGACTTCGTAGAGTAGATAGGACATTTCATTATGGCGACTGCACTGGAAACGAACGTACTGGAAGCGCAAGTGAGAGAAGCAGGCACGAAGAATGATGCCCGGCGTGTGCGCCGGGAAGGCAAGATCCCGGCGGTGGTGTATGGAGCGGGGAAGGACTCGCTTTCCATCACCGTGGATCCACGCGTGGTTACGCGCATTCTGAATTCGGAGACCGGCCACAACACCATTTTCGATCTGACGATGGATGGCGACAAAACCAAGGCCATGATCGTGGATTGGCAGTATGAGCCGATTAAGGGCAACCTGCTGCACATCGATCTGAAGCGGATCGCGCTGGACAAGGTTCTGACGGTCAGCGTGCCCATCTTCCTGATCGGCGAAGCCGCTGGAGTGAAGCAGGAGGGCGGCATTCTGGAGCAGATGCTGCGTGAGGTGGAGGTCGAGTGCTTGCCAGGAGACATTCCCAGCCACATTGATGCCGACGTCAGCCATTTGACGTTTGGCAAGGTACTGCGTGTCCAGGACCTGCCGCACTCGGACAAGCTGAAGTTCATAACGGATGAGAACCAGCCTGTAGCCCACGTGACCTCGGTGAAGGAAGAAGTCGTGGCTGCGCCGGAAGCAGTGGCGGCGGAAGCGGGGGCTCCAACCGAGCCCGAAGTCATCAAGAAAGGCAAGCAGGAGACCGAAGAGGAAGGCGAGGCTGCTCCGGAGAAAGCCGAGAAGAAGGAGAAGAAGTAGCTTGTGCGTGAGAAGGCCGAGCCTCGCTCGGCCGGACAGCCGAAGCTGTTCCTGCATGGGCCGTTCAAAGCGTGAAACTGATCGTTGGTCTCGGCAATCCCGGAATCGAATATCAGTTTTCGCCGCACAACGTCGGATTTTTGGCGATTGATCGCATCGCGGGAAATCTGGGCGTAGAAGTAAGAAACCGGCAATGCCGGGCATTGACGGCTCGGACGGTGCTCGCGGATCAGATGGTGCTGCTGGCCAAGCCCGAGACGTTCATGAACTTGAGCGGGATTGCGGTGCAAGGGCTGGTCAGGGAGTACGAGGCGAAGCCGGAGTCGGACCTGATCGTGATTCAGGACGAACTTGATTTCCCGCTAGGTACGCTGCGGATTCACACGCGGCGCAGTTCGGCGGGACATAACGGTATCGAATCGATCATCGGTGCTTTGGATACGCAGGATTTCCCGCGCATCCGGATCGGCGTCGCACCCGACCGTAAGGTCAGCAACGGCAAGGAATATTTGCTGGCGCCAATGCGCAAGGCGGATCTGAAAGTGATTGACGGAATGCTCGACACCGCGGAAGAAGCGGTGAAGATGATTTTGAGAGATGGTCCCGCGGCGGCGATGAATCGGTTCAACCGCAAAGAGCTGGACGAACAGAAAGATTAGCCACAGATTCACGGATAAACACGGATCAGGAACTTTCAACGTATCCGTGAACATCAATGAGAATCCGTGGCCACGTTTGGAGAAACGAATGAATCGTATTTATGAGCTGATGTTCATTGTTCGTCCTGATATGACGGACGAGGATCTGGACAAACTAATTTCCACGCTGCAAACCGTGGTCCCCGCTTCGGGCGGGACCGTGAAGAGCGTGGATAAGATGGGCAAGCGGCGTCTCGCCTATGCCGTGCGCCGTTTTCACGATGGCATTTACGTGCTGATGGTGGTGGAAGGCGGAGGCCCGGCGATCCTCGAATTGGAGCGCCGTCTGCGGGTGACCGAGCCAGTGATCAAATTTCTCACGGTGCGTGTGGACGAGGAGCAGAAGCGGCTGGACAAGATCAAGAAGCTGCGCGAATCGAAGAAGAAAATGAGCGCGCAACCAGCCCCAGCGCCGGAACCGAGCGTAGCCGCTCCGGCGCCAGAAGCCCCGACCACAGTTTAGATAACTGTGGCCAGGCATCGGTGAGATCCTCCCGGCCACAATCAAGCTTTGCTGGTTATTGCCTAGCGGCAACCAGCCACGAATTTTAAGGAGAGTTATGGCTGACGAAACAAGAGCACCAGAGCAACACGCGCCATCGGGCGAGCGGCCGCAAGGTCCACGTCCGGGCGGCGATCGTCCGCGATTTGGCGGACCGGGTCGCGGACCAGGTGGTCCCCGCGAAGGCGGCGGAGGCGGCCGCAAGTTCTTCCGGCGCAAGAAAGTATGCAAGTTCTGCGTCGAGAAGATCGAAGACATTAACTACAAGGACTACCGTCTGCTGGGGCAGTTTGTCGCGGAGAGCGGAAAGATTGTTCCGCGGCGCCTGACTGGTGTCTGCGCACCGCATCAGCACCGTCTGTCGTCGGCGATCAAGCAGGCACGGAATATCGCCTTGCTGCCGTTTGCGGGGAGAGCAAGCTAAAAAAGCAGCTTTTAGCTACTGCTTCTAGCTCCCGGCTAAGTGCCAGGAGTTCGGGGGAGCTAGAAGCTAACAGCTAGAAGCCAGGAGCTATTCATGGAAGTCATTCTCAAAGAAGACATTGCGAAATTGGGATCCCGCGGCGACGTGGTGAAAGTCGCCGAAGGTTACGGGCGGAACTACCTGCTGCCGCGTAAGCTGGCGATCCAGGCCTCGGAGGGCAACAAGGCTGTCATTGGGCAGATGAAGGCCGCTGCCGTGCGCCGCTCCGCCAAGGAGAAGGTGCAAGCCGAGGAACTGGCGAAGCAGTTTGACGGCGTCTCCGTGTCGTTCACCCGGAAGTCGGGCGAGCACGATCAACTATTTGGCTCAGTGACTTCGGGGGACTTGGCGGATGCGCTGGTCAAGAAGGGCTTCAACGTGGATCGGCGCAAGATCCAGCTGCACGAGCCGCTGAAGACCCTGGGCGAGTTCACTGTGCCGGTCAAGCTGCATAAGGACGTGACCGCGCATTTGAAAGTCGTCATCGACAAGGAACCGTCGACGGAATAGTTTCCCGGTAGAGATGTTGGTGGAAACGTCTCTGCCAATTTGCATCCAGATCAGGGCATTTCCCCTGCCAAAGCTACGGCCCACTCTTGTGGGCCGTTGTTGTGTTTCGTTGTAAATCTTTGCTGCAGAACCACCTAGAGTCCCCTAAAAATCGCTGTACCGCCTATAATTCCTGCTCACGGATCTCTTGATTCCCCGTCTATTCCTATGCAAGCCCGGAGGACACTAAAGCCGGGCAAGTAGAGGACATAGCGACAATGCCGGCCGGTGTATGGGCAGTACCCTTTGCGGTTGGCGGACGGGCCCACTCGAGAGAGAGTGAACGAGTCGAAAAAGTAGCTGAAAACCAACTCCCTGCGCGGGGCCGCATGGCTGGGCTAGATCGTCAAGCTCAAGATCGCCGCATCGATGACACGATGCTCATCCGCGAGGCACAGCGCGGAAACCGCGCCGCCTTCGAGGAACTCGTCCGCCATTACGACCACGCCGTACTGCGGCTGGCCCTCCATCTCACCGGAACCGAACAGGACGCCCAGGATGTTTATCAGGACGCGTTCCTGAAGGCTTATAAGAACATCGGCAGCTTCCGGTTTGAGTGTTCCTTCTACACGTGGATTTACCGGATCGTAACGAATCTGTGTCTGGATCATCTGCGTAAACGGACGGTGCGTAAGGAAGACGCCCCCGTTGCGAAAGATTCCGATGGCGCGGAGTACGACCTGCTCGACCAGGTAGCCGACGGACGGGCAGGAGCCAATCCGGAGCGCGATTTGATGCGGCGGCAATTGGGCGCGCGCATCGCTGGGGCGCTGGACAAGTTGACGCCTCGCGAGCGAATGGTGTTCGAGCTGAAGCATTATCACGGGATGAAGTTGCGGACCGTGGGAGAGATTTTGCATACAACGGAAGAGACCGCCAAAAATACCCTCTTCCGAGCCACGCAGAAATTGCGTGGGGCGCTGTCGGATATGCGGTAGTGGGAATCCTATGTCTCGCAAAAGCGGCGAGACATGGGGCACCCCCAGTGGTAAGCACGGCGATGAAGGTGGAACTATGAAGTGTGAATGGGTCAAACAGAATATCGTGCTTCACGTTTACGGCGAGTTGCCTGACGACGCTCGCTACGAACTAGAGCAGCACGTAGCCCGCTGCGCCGATTGCGCAGCCGAACTGAAGGCAGAGCAGGATTTTCATGCCCTGCTCTCACAGGATCGCGTAGCCGATCCGACGCCGAATCTGCTGGCGTCCTCGCGCATGCACCTGCAAGAGGCGCTCGAAACGACCCAACAAGGCAGCGTCTGGACGCGCCTTGCCTTTGATCCCGCGAACTGGCTGCGTCAGGTACGATTTTCTCCCGCTCTCGCTTCTGCGATTCTGATACTGGGTTTTGCCGGCGGCATCGGCACGACGTACGAGATTTACGGCCGCGGTGGAAAGACTGAACCGCTCCCAATCGTTACCAACACGGGTACTACTGCAGCGAGCGCGGCAGCCATCGCCGGTATTGATTCCATCACTCCCATTCCCGGAACCGATCAGGTCACCATCAAGTACAACACCCTCGCCACCCAGGAAAAACAGGGATCGCTCAACGATCAACAAATTCAGCAACTGCTGCTCTATGCGGCCCGCAACAACTACAACTCGGGCGTACGCGTCGATTCTGTGGACTTGCTGGCCAAGCGATCCAGCGACCTGCAGGTGCGGGACGCACTCATCTACGCGCTGCAGAACGATACCAATCCGGGAGTGCGGCTGAAATCTCTCGGTGCACTGGGTAATTACGTGAAGAGCGACACGAACGTGCGCGACGCCGTTTTGCGGGCGCTGG
>Ga0207665_10003599_pt1 | contig 10348 bp, 9 predicted proteins | sample LARL112metaG_FD_184351 | JGI IMG/M metagenome (GOLD analysis project Ga0207665, IMG submission 184351) | Corn, switchgrass and miscanthus rhizosphere microbial communities from Kellogg Biological Station, Michigan, USA - LAR L11-2 metaG... | ecosystem: Host-associated > Plants > Roots >...
GATTCCTCAACTTGCCTTCGCGATTCTTCGGTTTGTTTCTCGAAAAAGCTCAGCTCTCCTGCCGGACGATGCACCGCTGTATGCTTCTCCATGTACGCGGCCGCCAAACACCGCAAAAGATTGGCGGCCGATTCCGCATCGCCCGCTCGATAACTGATAGCAATGAGGTTGGTCCTTTTTACCCGCTGAATGCTCAATTGTTGGGCCAGCCTGCGCGTGGCCCTTTCGACGCGCTGCACGCGCCCTTCCCCCAGATGCAGAACATGAAACCAGTCCCGGCCGCCTGAGCGATTCTGTTCGACCACTTTCCTCAGAACATCCTGGTCGCGCAGCAGTTCCACCTCAGAATTGAGTTCCTCTTCCGTGATGCCCACCCGGGTCAAGTCCAGCGGAGCGCTTACCGCCACACTCACCGGAGTCTCAGCTCTGCCACGCCGTACCAGGATCTTCATATTGGCCTGGTATTTCGTTCCACCAAGGGCGTACAGGAGAGCAACGGCAAAGACGAGCCCCGCAACCCAGACGAACGTCCGCCGCCTTCGGAACAGCACCATTAGCAAATCCCGCAATGTGGGGATTGACGGACTGACGTTGCGCGTTGGGTCCGGGTCCGGCATGGGAGTCAGAAAGCCAACTAGAATTGCGAACCGTTCATGTACAGGCCCACGGCGGGTCTGGTCAGGTAACGCGAAATTTTGGACAGTTTATTTTGCGGGACAAACACCATGTCACCCGATTGAACATGGGCGTCCTCGTCTAGCCGGCCCTCTTTGAGCATCCGCTTCAAATTGAGCAGCCGGCTCTCCAGCAGGTCGTCATTCACTCTCCGGAACAGCACGACCTGGGAATGTTTGGCCTCGTGGGTGAAGCCGCCGGCGATCTGGACCGCCTCGGCGACCGTGGTATCGGAGCGCAACTCGTACTTTCCCGGCTTGCCGACTTCTCCTCCTACAATGAAGTAAGGGCGCTGGAATTCTTTGAGAGCCACCGCCGCCTGGGGATCGTGGAGATATCCGGAGTACGCCTGGCGGACGGCGTCGCTGAACTCCTGCAGGTTCAGGTCCTGCGCCCGGACCAGGCCGGCATCCTTCAACATCACGAAGCCGTCGGGCTGCACGGTGAGGGTTTGATTGAATTCAGGAGCGACGGTGAAGGTGACTTCCACCACGTCGCTGGGATGTAACCGGTAGAGCGGATGACTCTCCCCTCCGAGTAAAGGGTTTCCCAGGCCATCCGCTCCTCCGGGGTTTGCGGCCGTGATTGCTTTGGCTTCCGCTACGGCTCCGGTAAAGCCGGAACGGGACCTTGTTTCCGCGCCTGCATCTGCCTGCGTCTGCGCGAACGCGGCCGAACCACATCCGACCAACAGCAATGCCACTCCGATCCAGCGAATACAGCCGCGTGCGGTCCGGCCGGCGAAATAGCTTGACTGCACGCGTCTCTGCTGTATTTGTGCCACTGCGCAAGATAGTGCGGGGCGGCTACAAGTCACAAGACGTTCGAAGTAGTGTCCACGAAAGCGGGGGCCGTCCGGCTTTGGGAAGCGGAGCGGCAGAAGACTGGAACTTCAACAGGAATCGCCCTTTGGTGGTTTCGCGTGGACACTAGGGGGAGCGGGAGGCCTGGCACATACATCGCCTGCAGGACTACCCACGAAAGTAGACTTGCAAATTTCAGAGGTCACAGACTTAGGAACAAACTCTAACGCATGACAACGCAAGACTGATGTCGAGGACGTTCCCGGCCTGCTGGATGGCGGGCAGGGAACCAAAACGGTAATCAGCTTTGCACAGGAAGATCGCGGTTGGGCAGTATCTCCGCACCCCAAACACGAATTCCCATTTTGAACGAAGTGCATGAACTTTGTGACATCTACCCTTGTGCATGGCATCGCCCCTTCCTACAATCGCGTCATTGCAGCTTTCATGCGCCTGGAAGCTGCTGGTGAAAGGTAGTTGCCGTTGTCAGCTGTTGCCACTTCGATCGCGTTGGACGTGCTTATCGCCGACTCCAGTCGGATGCAAGCGCAACTTCTGGCTGCCGCCCTGCGCCGGCACCCCGAGCTTCGTATCGGTTCCTGCCAGATGAATGCTTCGTCGATTCTTCAATCGGTAGCCATACGTTATCCACAGGTGGCTTTACTGTCGTTCAGCGCTCCCGCCAATTTTGCCGACGAGATTGGCACGCTGCGGCGTTTTCATCTCAGCCATCCGGGGATCGCAAAAATCATACTGGCGGATTCCAACAGCCGCGATCTGGTAATCCAAGGCTTCCGCTCGGGAGCGAGGGGGATTGTGTCGGTCACCGACTGCAATCTTCGCGTGCTCTGGAAGTGCATTCTTCGCGTCTCGGCGGGGCAGATCTGGCTCAACACGGAGCAACTGAACTGGCTCATCGAACTGATCTCCGAAACGCCTTCCCTGCGCGTATTCAACGCCGCCGGTCATTCGCTTCTCACGCCGCGCGAGGAGCAAGTCGTGGCACTGGTAGCCGAAGGGCTCAGCAATCGACAGATCGCCATCGAACTCAATCTCAGCGAGCACACGATCAAGAAATATCTCTTCCGCGTTTTCGAGAAACTAGGCATCTCCAGCCGCGTGGAACTGGTCCTTTATGCCGTGCACCATGGACAACCGCGCACCGCCGAGTGGCTGCCGGCGGCGGCTGGACTGCCCGGCTGATGCTTGTTCGAGGATGCTGAATCGCGCACGCGAACATCGCCGCACCTGCCTGAAGTTGATGTTTCCGCCGTATCGATAATGACAAGCCCCGCCGCGCCCCTGTATAACTTTGGGCGATCTCCTTGTCCGAACCGACTCCCCATCCCGCGCCGCCGCTCAAAGCCCGCCGTTGGAGAATCATTGCCGCCGGATTGCTGTTGCTGGCCCTGGCGCTGGTCGTGCTCTACACCAGCCGCGCGGCCTTTTACAGCCCGCTGGCGCTGGTGGTAGTGGGAGCTATCGGACTTGCCGCGCTGCTCTTGCAACTCCGGCTGCGAAAGGATTCGCCGCCCCACGCTCATGCTCCGCTCTGGCTGAACCTGCTGGCGCTGCTGTTTGCCGCCGCCGCGCTGCTCACCGATGTTCTGCATCTTAGTCCGGCATGGATGCTCGCATCCGCGCTGGCTGCGGTCATCTGTTTTGCGATTAGCGGAATCGTAGTGCTGCGTGAATTGCGCAAGCGGTAATGCTGTCGTAGCGGTGCTAGCGCCGGAACTCCACCGCCAATGTGGTTTCGACCACGGCGGGCTCGCCATTCAACCGATAAGGCTCGAATTTCCACCAGCGCAGCGCATCCATCGCGGCCTGGGCCAGAATGTCGGGACCATTCAATGGACGCATGCGCACCACCGCGCCATCTGTGCCCACAATAACATTCAATACGATAACGCCCTGCAAGCGCTGCTTGCGAGCTTCTGCCGGATACACGGGCTCTACCCGGTGAACCAGCAACTTCTGCATGATTTCTTGCGGAACCTGCGCCTTCGGTTTTTCCACCGAGGCTGACTGCGTGTTCCCGGCGCTCGGCTCCAGTTCTGCCCAGGACCGGCTCCAACGCCACCAGAATCCCGCGGCCGCGAGCAGAGCCACAACAGCCCCAACGAGCACTACTCTCCAGCGCCTTTTTCGCTTCGCGACTCGCGGCCCTCCGCCTCCACCAGCATGGCGAAAATACTGGCTGCGTGCCTCACTTGCCGGTTTTGCTTTGCCGTTCACCACACCGGTACCGCTCCCGCGTTCGACGGTGGGCTTGCTTCCTTTGGCCCAGTCGCGAATGGTGTTCCGCTGCTCGTTCGAAATCGCGGTGAACTCCAGGCCATATTGCAACTTATCGTGATACCGAACCGTGGCTCGTGTGCGCAACGGATCGCCTGTCGCTGAAAGCCGAATCTCCACACCGACTGACTCCCCGGTGACCAACTCACCCGCGACGATCGCGCCCATGCCGCGTTCGCACACATTCAGAGCGCGCCCGGGCAGCGTATCCGGAATGCCCGAACGCAGCACCGTCACATCCAGCGGCACCAGCATCCGAAACCGCGGCACGCGTCTGCGCGACGGCCCGGACCATGCTGCGGGTTGTATCTGCGCTGCCATTCCTAAAGGTGCCTCTCCCGCCAAGCCCGCTCGGCTCTTACCGCCTCAATTCAATAATCTCACTCCCGCGCGCCAACAATGCGACGCTGGCCATCCCAATAAACAACCCGTGCTCTACTACCCCAGGCATCTCACTCAGCTGCCGAGCCAATTGATCCGCATCTCGAATCTCGCCGAATCTGCAATCCAGAATGTGATTGTTTTCGTCGGTGATGTAAGGACTTCCATCGCCGTTCCTGCGCAAGTTGACCTGCGCCCCCAAACCGGAAATCCGTTTCGCGATTAGCGCCTTCGCGAATTTTATGACCTCCACGGGCAACGGAAATTTCCCCAGCCGTTCCACCCGCTTCGAAGCATCCGCCACCACGATCATCTGCTTCGTCGCGGAAGCGACAATCTTCTCACGCAACATTGCTCCCCCGCCGCCCTTGATCAAGCGCAATTGCGGATCGACTTCATCCGCTCCATCGACCGTAACGGCAATATCCTGACATTCGTCCAGCGTGGTCAGCGGAATTCCCAGACTCATGGCCAGGTCGCGCGAACGATCCGAAGTGGGAATTCCGCGGATGCGCATGCCCTGCTTCACTTGCTCCCCCAGCAGCTTGATGAAGTAAGCCGCGGTGGAACCCGTTCCCAGCCCCACCACCTGCCCGTCCTGGATAAATCGCAGACTGGCCCGGGCCGCTGCCTCTTTTTCCTGATCGTTTGCCATTTTTCCCGGTCTTCCTCGCTCGTTCGCCTATCGCTCAGCATTATTCCACAGCCATGACGATCAAGTTGCGATCATTCCGTAAAGCCGTGGCCAGCTACGTCTCTACGAAGCGAGTCGCCCGTTCGAGGTAGACTACTCGCGAGGAAATGCAAATGCCCAATGGTCGAGGCAGGTTCGCGCAATTTGCTTTCATTCTTTCCCTTGCGGTCTTTATTTCCGAACTCGGCAGCGCTCAATCGAGCTATCAACCGTCCCCCGAGAACCTGCAGGCTCGCCGCGAATTTCAGGACATGAAATTCGGCATGTTCATCCACTGGGGCGTATACAGCGTGCTGGGCGACGGCGAATGGGTCTTCCACAATCGCAAGCTGAAGGTTGACGAGTATAACCGCCTGCCCATGTTCTTCGATCCGGAAAAATTCGACGCGCACGCCTGGGTCTCACTGGCAAAGTCCGCCGGGATGAAGTACATCACCATCACCTCGCGCCATCACGACGGATTCGCCATGTTCGATTCCAAGATCTCCGACTGGAACATCGTTCAGCGCACTCCCTACAAAAAGGATCCTCTGAAGATGCTGGCTGACGAATGTCACCGCCAGGGCATCAAGCTCTTCTTTTATTATTCGCAACTCGATTGGCACAACGCCGACTACTATCCCCGCGGCGGCACCAGTTGGGACAACGGCCGTCCCGATCACGGCGACTGGGATGCCTACCTCGATCACTACATGGACGGCCAACTCACCGAACTGCTCACCAACTATGGCCCGGTCGGAGGCATCTGGTTCGATGGCATGTGGGACAAGCCCAATGCCGACTGGCATCTGGATAAGACCTACGCGCTCATCCATAAGCTCCAGCCTGCGGCGCTCATCATTCCCAACCATCATCAAACGCCGCGCCCCGGCGAAGACGTGCAGACGTTCGAACGCGATCTTCCCGGCCAGAATACGGCGGGATTCAATACCAACTATGTGAGCAGCCAGTTGCCCCTGGAAAGTTCCGACACCCTGAACGAAAACTGGGGATTCAACATCGGCGACAGCAAGTACAAGAGCGCCCCGGAACTCGAGCGGCGCCTGGTCCGCGCGGCTGGCAACAATTCAAATCTGTTGATGAATATTGGACCCTATCCCAACGGCGACATTGATCCGCAGTTCGTCAGCCGCTTGCACGAAGTTGGCGAATGGATGTCGAAATATGGAGATTCAATCTACAACACGCGTGGTGGACCCATTCCGCCCGGAGACTGGGGAGTGACCACGCAGAAGGAAAACAAAATCTACGTGCACATTCTGAACTGGAGCGCGCCCATGCTGGCCCTCGCACCCGTAAGCCGGAAGATCACCGCGGCCCATACCCTGATAGAAAATTCCCCAGTAGAATTCAAGCAAAACCCGGACGGCGTAATCCTGAAACTTCCACCCCCAAAAGAAGCCGAAACGGACCGAGTCATAGTTCTAACCACAAGAATGTAGCGAAGGCCCCGCGTAGGATTGCCCGCGTAGGGACAGCCTCTCAGGCTGTCCAGTCGGAGCGAAGCTGCGAGGGGCAGTCCCACTGGAACTATTGTGGGTGGGGGCCCGGGCTACTTTGCCTTGGCCGAGCTCTTAGTAACCACCCGGACCACACCAGGATTACTTGTGCTCCCGATATCCACGAACGCGGTTTGAGCCTGCCCGTCAGGCCCGAACGTCACGACTGTGCTCTTCTGCTCCGCGCTCCCTCGCCCATCCAGACGCACGATATCAATGGCCTGCTGCGTTACCCGCAATCCATCGCCAGGATTGCCCGGATTCGGCCCCTCCACCTGGCGAACTGTGCTTTCACGTCCGCTGGCACTCCGCTGCACCGTGCTCTCCCGCTGAACCAAATGCAAGCCATCATTCCCCGCCTGCCCCGGCACGTTCGTAGAATACGTTTCGTTGATGGCACGCGTTTCTCCTGCCGCGCGCTTTTGCTGGCTGACAGTCCGCTCCACCACCCCCAACTTTCCATCCGCGTCCGGCCTCAGAATGTTCTCTTCTTTCCCCTCGGGCTTGATCGTGCCTTGCCGGACCTCGCTCAGGTTCCAATGTCCCGCTCCGTCTGACAACTGAGTGGACTTGCTGAATTTCACGCTACCGTCCGAGGCTTGCGTTTCTTGTTCGTGTACCTGCACCGCCGCTGACAGGCCGCCGCTTCCGTCCGCCGAGTAAACGGTCGTATTCGTTTCTCGAACTCCGGTACTCACCTGCTTCGAATCCACCAATTCCCTGCGGATCACCTGCAGTCCGCCGTTGGCATCGGGATTGGAAATTGTGCGCGTCATCTTCTGCGCGCCATCGGGAAAACTCCGCAATTCCTCCTGCGCCTGCTGCACCAGCACTCTCTGCCCATCGGGCCCAGTCCCATAGGTGCGCTCGACGGTTCGAACCGTGTTCGCGTCCACGCGAACGGACTCTTTTTCTGTTTGTGAGTAGGGAATGTAGCGCCCCTCCGGACCCACAGCCAGCACGCTGGTGGTGTCCACAGTGCGTCCGTTACGCTCGCTGTGCGTCTTTGTGGTGCGAGTGGGATTGATACTGCCGTTGGGGTCTGACTGCTGGTTCGTGCTGCTCCACGACTGCTCTCGGGAACTGTCCTGTGCGGCCGCCAACGTAGACAAAGGAGTAGGAATTGCGACGGTGAGAAACACAGCCCATGCAAGAAGGCAATTCATAGATGCCTGCCTCGCTCCACTGTACACCGAAAAAGAAATCACAGCCGGGGCTTGGCGGCTGTTTCAGTGCTGCACACGATCGTCCCCCGACGATCAACGCAGCTGACCCGTCACCTGGAATTGTTTCTTGCCGTCTTGCTCTGCTCCAGGCCGCTTAGGCGGATCACTGCTGCGGCCGCGCTATAGCGCACCTTGGGGTTCTTGTCCGCCAGTTTGAGCTCGACTTTCGGCAGCAACGACGGATCACCGCGTTGTGCAATGGCCTCCACCGCTGCCGCTCGCACGATCCAATCTTTGTCATTCGTTGCCTTCACCAGTGCTTTGGCCGTAGCTGGATCGGGGTCATGCGCCAGGTAAGTCGCCGCCACCGCCCGTACTGGATTCGGGTCCTTCTTGTGCAGCGTTCGATACGCATCCCATGGAATGCCCGCAAATGGGATAAATCCAACTCCCTCGGAAATCCCGATCTTCGCCAGTTCCTTCGGATTCTTGAGCGTATCGATTTGCTTCGCAACCAATCCATCCCCGGATTTGCGTTCTCCGGTAAGCAGGTCGTAATAGATCGCGTACGCGGTCTTGTCATCTTTCAGTTCGCGCAACGCATGCGCCGCCGCCATAACCACCGCGACTTTCTTATCCGCCAGCGCCTGTTCCAACTTCCCGATTGATTCGGTTGCGTGCATTTGCCCCAGGGCAGTAACCCCGGCCACTCGAACATCGGGATTTTTATCCTGCAACGCACTCTCCGCCAACTCGCGCCCCAGCGTATCGTCGCGCAGCAAACCCAGAGCCCGGATGCCGTTGGTCCTGTCCACAGTTTTTGGGGAAAACGCCGCCGTCTGCAGCATGTCCCACGCTTTGTGCTTAGGGCTTTCGATGTCGGCCGATTCCTGTGCCAGGCAGCACACCGCTCCCGAACAACTCAACACCACGCAGCCCACGAATGCTAGAAGTCGTGTCATGCCAGGCACAGCCCCATGGCCGGATTCCCTCGTCCGTTGCGATCCTTAGCCTCAAGCTTCACCGATAAGATGCCGCCAGAAGCCAAACCGTACACACGTGATCCGAGCCGCGGCCGGCTGCAACCACGTAGGGACAGCCTCTCAGGCTGTCCAGTCAGCGAAGCTCGACAGCGCCACCAGATTGTGAGGGAATTACCGCAAAGACAGAGGCCGCCCCGATGCTCTGCACGCCAATGCAAGCAGCACCGCGACGGCCCACTTCTACTCGACAACCACTCGTTCAATTTCTCAGAACCCGGAGAATGGCTCCCCCGAATTCCTCAGGCGCTTTGTTTGGGACGCGCCTATTCTCCTCACTCAACTACAAACTGACAACATCCGGAAGGTCCTAAGACTGGACGATCTTTTCCAGCGCCATCCGGCTGCGGATCACCAGCGTCGCGCCTTTCAATTGCATTAACTGCTTCTTCTTGAACTCGGAGAACAACCGGCTGACCGTCTCGCGTGTGGTCCCGATAATCTCCGCCACTTCCTCGTGCGTCAGGGTGAGTTTCACTTGTGCCGAACCGTCGCTCTGCGCCGTCTTGGTCGACCACGACAGCAGCAGCTTGGCAAATTTTTCCGAAGGCGAAGCCGCCAGCCCCAGCGTGCGGATCTCCTCGTACGCCGTGAAGTAATTGCGGCTCAACTGTTGTGCGATTCTCACCGCTACTTCCGGGTGATCCTTCAGCATGTGCATCAGCGAATCGCGGGGGATAAAGTTGCCTTGCCCCGGCTCCATCATCTCGGCAGTGACCTCGTACGGACGGTTCGAAACCACAGCATTCAGACCCAGAACATCGCCTGAGTCCGAGATCTTGGTGATGATCGTCTTGCCTTCTCGCGACGACGTCGACAGCTTCACCTTACCGGTACACAGGACAAAAACGCCCCGCGGTTGCTGTCCCTCGATGAACAGCATCGCCCCTTTGGGGTACACGGCGGTGGATTTAATTTCGTTGAGTCGCTGTCCGGCTTGTGGAGAAAGATTGCAGAATAAATGTTCGCTGCGCACGGGGCACGTCAGGCAATTATCAAGAATGGTGAGACCATAAGGAGCTCGCATTAGACAACCTCCCCTGAGCCAAGGCTCGCGAAGTGCCGTGTTGCGCCTTAACCCACACCAGGGACATGGCAATCTCTGCGCCATTCCTCGCCTGCTCGTGAGAAATGCAAGATTCCCTTTGTTCTTAGTGCTTTACCCGGTGCCGGAGCTCCGAGAGAGTCAGAAGGCCCTATGTTCAAAAACCCCACTTTGGGTTATTTCCCTCACGGGCATGTGTGATCTGCATCACTATGGGACGTGATTACCTGAGTTGAAACGCCCCTGTGTCCCCTGTGGTGAATAAGCCACTATGGTCCGACGCTCACCTGCAGGGCTCCTGGTGTCTGCAACCGGACTCGATAAATCAAGTTTTTAGCCCCGACTTCTCCGACAGCATCGACATGAACCACATAGCTTCCACGCGGCAACGTCTCGCCAAAAGGCAACTCCTGCTCCAGCGTGCCTCGTCGCAGCACGAGACGTTGATACCCGATCGCCGTCGCGCGCCCATTGTCCTGCACGGCCATGACGATGAAGGTCAAATCAATGTCGTCGGGAGTGGTATTGGAAACCTCCACCCTGCCCTCGATCCGGCTCCCGGTGACATGCGCCGGAGTCTTCCACTTCAGGCTCAAAGCCGATCGCACTCGCAGCAAAAAACCCTTCTGCACCGCTTGCTGCGGCTGGCTCCCATCGCGCACTGAGACGATAAACTCGAAATCCCCGACCCGTTCCGCCTTCCCATGTAGCAAGCCATCAGCTTCCAACGTGATGCCCGGCGGGAGC
>Ga0207665_10003604_pt1 | contig 10343 bp, 11 predicted proteins | sample LARL112metaG_FD_184351 | JGI IMG/M metagenome (GOLD analysis project Ga0207665, IMG submission 184351) | Corn, switchgrass and miscanthus rhizosphere microbial communities from Kellogg Biological Station, Michigan, USA - LAR L11-2 metaG... | ecosystem: Host-associated > Plants > Roots >...
GCTGAATCTTTATGGATGCTATTCTTAAAGGATGGAGCATCTCGAGGTTCTTCGCGAAAAGATTGCCGGGCTTCGGTCCGAAATTGCGCAGCTTCAAGAATTGAACGAGCGGTATCGACGGGAACGGGGACAAGATGCGTCAGCGCATGTTGCTCACGGGCAACGGCAAGAACGGCTGCTGGAGATCCAGCAAGAACTCACGCTACTGGCTCGTCTTGGCGGTCGAGTTCATTCGGTTGAGCAGATGAAGGAACAGCATCGCTCCCGTCTGTTGAAGAAAGTTTCCTAATCGGCGCATCGCTTTCACGCCGCCAGGGCGGCGTAGGAGAGTTCGACGAAGCCGTTCTTATAGGCGATTACATTCTTTAAGTTCCACCTCTTGTCCTTCTGGGAACCGTCGAACAGGCGCAGGCCTTCGCCTAACAGCACGGGAGCAATCGTTAACCTGATTTCGTCCACGAGGCCTTGTTCCAGAAAATGCTGCGATAGCATGGCGCCGCCTACCAGCCAGATGTTTCGATAGCGGGGCGCGAGCTTCTCGTCGACTAACGTGTTGAGATCGCCGGAATAGAACTCGATGCTCTTCCTTGTGCTCGCCTGCGGCCATTTTCTGGTGGTTACCACAACGACGGGGGTATCGCCATAGGGCCAGCCCAGTTGAAGCGCGTGTTCGTAGGTGCGGGAACCCAGAACGTAGCAGTCTATGGATTTGAGGAAGGTCGCAACTTCTTCCTCGGAGATGGAGACGCCGGGCTCGTAGACGCTTCCGGGAGTATCCATCCAGGCGACAGTGTTGTCGTGCTTCGCGATGAAGCCGTCCAGACTGGAAACCATGTGCAGGGTTACGGTTCGTCCTCTTGTATTTCCTTGGCTGAATGACATCGTTCCTCCGCAGGCAGATGTGAACTGCGCTGGAATGCTACACGGATCGATCATTGTGACTGCAGGTTTCTGTCCCGTGGTGAAAAGCCCACTCAAGCGACGCGGGCTTGACTGGGGCACAGTCCCGAATCGACGGGCACCAGGAGCCCTGAACTCCGGTAATGTCCTCAGTGGTTTTCAGTTAAAGGGCTATGTCGGCATCTTGTAAACTACGGGACATCATGATCGAGCAAAGAGTCAACGAGTTTTTTGGGGATGCCGAGGCTACCGGCTTTGGAACCGGTTGGTGGAGCGGGGTATTGTCCGCCTTTTTCGGATTTCTTTCGTTGGGAGGAGTTCTTTGCCTGCATTTTCCCCAGCTGCTGAGCTCTCCTGAACTGCGTCCGCATTATCCAATGCACGTGATGCGCGGTTTAATCCAAGGCCTCATCGTGGCAGCTATTTTATTCGGAGTCATTTCCTCGATCAGGCGCAAGAAAAAGATTCTGGCAATGTCGGGAATGTTGTTTGCGATCGCGGCGACGGCTTTTGGCGGATCAAGCGTGCAGATCAACCAAACTATGCACAATGGGCCTGCCATTGGCCTGGACTGGTTCTTGCTGGATTTGTTTCTGATGGCAGTCATCTACGTACCGATGGAAAGGCTCTGGCCGCAGTATCCGGAGCAGGGAACATTTCGGAAGGAGTGGACTTTGGATGTGGTTTATTTCATGTCCACCCATCTCCCGCTGCAGATTTTATCTTTTCTGGTTTTATTGCCAGCTACCCAGGCGGTGAAATATCTGGGTATTCCGGTGGTTCAAGGATTTATCGCCCACATGCCCTGGTTGTTGCAATTTTTCCTGGCCGTTGTGGTTGCGGACCTGGCTGAATATTGCATTCATTATGCTTTCCATAAAGTGCCTTTTCTCTGGCGATTTCATGCTGTCCACCATTCGTCGAAGGCGCTGGATTGGATCGCGGGCTCACGCTCGCACTTCGTAGACGACACACTGGTGCGGGGATTTATTCTTGTTCCTCTCATGCTTGGGTTTTCGCAAGCCATCATCCTGGCCTATTTGATATTTGTTACTCTTCACGCTACCTGGACGCATTGCAATTTCGGCCCTAGTGCGAAGTGGCTGGAAAAATATCTGGTGATGCCGCGATATCATCACTGGCACCATACTTCGCAAAAAGAGGGCATCGATAAGAACTTTGCGATTCATTTTCCGTGGATCGATAGGCTTTTTGGTACTTACTACTACCCGGATGAGTGGCCGGAACGTTACGGCCTGGACGGCGAAGAGATTGCGCGTGGATTTGTTGCGCAGACGATCGAACCATTTACACAACGAAAGAGAACGCCTTAGAAATCCAGCGTGCCTAACGGAACGTCGCGTGGTACCTGCTCACCCGTTTTCGTTGCCTTCACTAATCCAAGATATTTCATGACTTTGACAGTCATGAATCCAAAGTCGTATTCAGACTCGTCGTGGCTCAGGCGCAACAGACGCGGATAATGGTGATGATTATTTTGAAAGCATGCGCTAAAGGTGGCGGTTACCGGTAGCCACTCTCCAATGTTCATGGCGTTATCGTCATCATCGTGATAGCGGCGGTAACCAAAGGTTCGCGTGTGGGTCCAATAATTTTGAACCATATTGACCCACTGCGCAAAGATTCGAATTCCAATCCACATCGCCAGCACAAATTTCAGGTCGCCAACCAATTTCCAAAAGAGATAAAAACTGAAGGCTTGTGCAACGATGGCAAAAACTGGATGCTCGACCACCCGAAAAGTCCGCGACCGTAAAATCTCGTCGACCGCCATATTGTCGATGCATCGATACGGCATTACACAGAGGTAGAAGGTTCGCCAAAACCCATCGTCTGCAAGTTTATTCGGGTCGCCGGCATGGTCCGCATTCTTGTGATGCAGTCGATGGCGATTCACCCACGCGATGGGACCTACGTAGAGCCCGAAGACGTTATTCACGACAGTGACGAATTTTATGAACCATTCTTTATAGTCGAGTGAACGGTGCGCGATACCCAAATGAAGGACGTCGGCGAGATACAATCCGGCAACAAACCAGCAAAAGACAAAATAAATTCCGCCGATTAATAGCCCCATCCAAGGTCCCAAATGAGCTGGGGCGAAATATACAGAAGCCGCTAGGTAGGAAAGAATGATCGAATAGCCCGCAAGATTGTAAATCTTCATGACGCCTCCCCGTCGGCGTATTCAACCAAAATCGAAGCTCGTTTCCAATAACAAATCAAATACCGCCCCTTACTTCTTGACTGCTTTGAAGGTCATCTCCCGCGCGGCACTTCCGGTTCGCTTTTTCCATTCCGCGAACAACGTAGCGTAGTTTTTGGTGATGTAATCTTCGTGACGCGCCCCGAGTTTCTTCGCCGTAGCATCGATCCACCGAGGCTTTCCTTCGATTTCGCAAAAATTCCCGATCGGCGTTTCATCCACCACTACGTTGCCTTTGCCATCACTCCACTCCGCGCGGAATTTTTCATAGCGGAAGGATGGCGAATAGCCCAGGGCCTGCAGGATCTCGTGCATGGACTTGCCGTCTTCCACACCCGTCTCCAACTCCTCGCGGCTGCTGTGGCGTTCTCGTTTCGAGCCACTCTTGTGGGTCAGTTTCCAGTCAGATCCGTACTGCCGAAGCCGCAGCAGTTCTTTGCGCTTGCGTAAAACCGCGCCGGGCAGATCGTAAAGCGTATTCATTTCACGAGTGCGCCGCGTCTCCAGACGAAATCCGGCGCTCCGCAGCTTGCGAGTCAGGGCTTGAACTTTATCTACCGGAAACTTGATCTCGACTTCCTGTGCCATGCCGATATTTTATTACGGGCGCGCAGATGCCCATGTGTCCTTGTCGCATAAGCGGGACACACAAGCAGGTTATTGCGAGAGCTCGGCGTTCGAAGACCACTCCACAGGTTCAATCCGGCCCACAATAAATATCCAGCTAAGCGCCCCAATCCAGGCGATGACGGCCGTGATGAAGAAAGCCCAGGAGAAATGTCCCGTGCGATCAAGCAGGAATCCGGTAAGCCATGGCGCAACGGCCCCGGCAAAATTTCCCACAAAGTTCTGGATGCCCGTCCAGCGCCCCACCATTTCCCGTCCCGCCAAGGTTTGCGTCATGGCCCAGATGTTGCACGTCGCCATCCCCAGGAAGATCGCCGTCGCTGCCAGCGTCCATAGAAACACGCGACTGGGCGCGATTGCCGTGATTGCCAGGAACAGTCCCATCCCGGTGTATCCCGCAGTTGCCAAGGTTTTGCGCACGATGGTAGGAGACGTTCCGCCGTTCACCCAAATATCCGACAGCTTTCCGAACCCCGCACACGCAGCCGCGTAGAGCAGGTAAACCAAACCTCCTGCGCGGGCCATCTCGCGCATTGATAGGCCTCGCTCTCGAGTGAGGTAGAAGGGAAGCCACGTCACGAGCAGGTACGAGGTGTAGTTGAAACTGAACAGGCAAAGGCACGTGCCCCACGCAGAGCGCTGGCGCAATATCGCGAGAATGCCTGATATTCCCAGGCCATTAGTGGATTTCGCCTGACCCGTGGGGCGGGGCATCCATATCCACCATGGCACCAGCCAGAGCAACCCGATCGCTCCGAGAGCGATGAAGAATGGCCGCCATCCAAAACGTCCAATGACGTTGCCCCCCATCCACATTCCGAGCGCCGGGCCCAGAGCCAGTCCGGTCATCACAATGGAATTGGCAAATCCCCGCTGTCTCTCCTGGAAATGGCCGCCTATAATTTTGCCGTATGAAGGAAAGGCAATCGACTCGCCCACTCCGAGCACCACGCGTGCTATCAACAGGGCTGCGAACCCATGCAACAGTCCTGTAACCGCGGTCGAAGCCGACCAGACAAAGAATCCCAACGCGAAAACCCACTTCACGTCGAAGCGGTCGACCAGCCACCCGGCAGGAATCTGCAATAACCCGTACGTGTAAAAGAAGGCCGATAGCAACGTGCCCAGCTGCGTTCCGCTGATCCCAAGTTCATCTTTAATCAGCGGCGCGGCAATCGAGAGATTGCTGCGGTCGATGTAGTTGATGAGAACGGAAAGCGCCATGAGGAACAGCACGCGGTTCATGGCGGAATTGTGGTTGGCGGACGGCGACATGGCCTCTTCCGTCTGGATCGCTCCGACCGCCCCATTCGCCGGAAGGCTCACCATGGCAAAACCGCCCAATTGTACACTCGGGGAAGAAATTGGGTAATTGGGGAATTGAGTAATCGAGTAATTGAGAAATTGAGTGAGAGATTGAAGAAGGGCAGGAGGGTTTTAAATTACTCAATTACCAAATTACCCAATTACAAAATCACGAGAATGTCGGCAGCTTCACCAAATCGTTCTTAGGCACCGACTCCAGCGGCTTGCCCGCTTTCAGCCAGGCGCTCAGTCCGCCCACGATCACGAACGCGTTGAATCCTCTTTCCCGCAGCAGATGCGCCACCCGGGCGCTGGTCGCTTCGCGCGCTCAAGTACAGTACAGATAAATCTCTGCGTCCTTGGAAAGCCCTTTGATCTCCTCGTCGAGGTGGTTTGGTTCAATGCGGATCGATCCGTGGATACGTTCGGCGCCGGCGTCGTAGTACCCATGACTGCGGACGTCGACAATCTGAATCTTGTCGCCACCTCCGGCAGCGAGCCGCGCCGCCAGCTCTGCAACCTGAATCCGTGGTACTACGTTATAGGTCCTGTACTTGATAATTTGCCGCACCCAGTAGCCGGCGTAAACGATGATTGCGATCGCCACCAGCACTTCCATTATGCGGCCTGCAGCATAGAAACTCCGTAACGTGGCGGCCAGAAAATCACGGCTGACATAACCCACCAAAATATAGATGGTGGTGTAGAGCAGCGCTCCCGCGGAATCCAGCAAGAGAAATTGTCCGAAGCGCATTTTCATGCTGCCGGAAAGCGGCGCCGCCATGGTGTTGAGCCCGGGTACGAACTTGGCGATGACCAGCGTGGCCTTTCCGCGCTTGTAAAATGATTCCGCGGAGCGCAGCATGCAAGTCTCGGGATTCATAGAAAGCCGGCATAGCACTCCCAGCAGCGCCCATCCCGTATAACGGCCCAACCAGAACTGAATGATGTCGCCGGCGAGCAGCGCAGTTACAGCCGCCAAGAAAACATTTGTGCCCACCAGCGTGTGTGCGGCGATCGCCGCTCCCGCGGCGATCATGGCAATCGATGCAGGCAGGGGGAGCCCCATCGCCTGCCCGAACAAGAATGCAAAGGTCAGGACATAGCCGTGGCGGGTCACCGTTGAAACCAGGTCATTCATGCTGCTTCGCTTTGATTCCCCGAGGTGAGAAGAAGGTTCAGTATAAACAAAGCCGGACGGATCTGTTGCAGATCCGCCCGGCTTCTACCGTCGGAGGAGCGAGTCTCTCAGGAGGACTTCCTCGACAGGGTGAGCGAGACAGCGGCTTGCACTCGAAGTCTCTCCGGCCCTGACGGGCCGGCGCGTCGAAAACACCTGGGCGCCTTTTCGTCACAGGCTTCGACTGAAGCCGCTGTCCCTTGGTTGACGAATGTCCGCCACGGAAAGACCCTCAGCGCCTTGCCTTTCCCAAGTGCCAAGGGGAGAGGAGTGAGGTTGATCTTCTGCCTCACCGCATGCCAGTGCGTCTCTTTAGCTTTCCGCTCTGGTGAACACCCTCGCCAACTGCCCGCATTGTCCATCGAGTCAGACAGAAAATCTGTAGCCGCCATCACGCTTCGAGGTGACCCCGGTCAAGCATCGTCGCGGCGGAGATTTGTGCCCGACATCACAGGGTTGGCGAGTGGCAGATCCGCGGAAAGTGCCTATTTCTCGCGCGCCACTACGAACTCTGGGGCCCAGAGCAGCGCGCGCTTTATCTCGGAATCGGGGAAGGTGCAGATGGCTCTCCTGGCCGACTCGGCGTATTGGGCGGCCCGTCTGGTAGCCGCTTCCACCGATCCATAACGCTCCAGAATCTGCAGGATGTGTGCGTGCGTCACCCCATTGAAAGCTCGTTCCTGCAGAATGGTCTGAATCTTTTCCCGTTCCTCCGAGGTGCAGCGTTCGAGCGCGTGAATCACGGCCATCGTCGCCTTGCCCTCCCGCAGGTCGCTGGCCACCGGCTTTCCCAGAATGTCTTCAGAAGCCGTAAGATCCAGAACGTCGTCCACGATCTGAAATGCCATCCCCAGATCGTGCCCGTATTTTCCCAGAGCGCCCTCTTGCTCCGGGCTCGCGCCGCCGAGAATCGCTCCCAGTCGCATGCACACAGAGAACAGGCACGCCGTCTTGCGAAAAATTAAGTCGAAATGCTCTTCCAGTGTGATCAACTTCCCCAGTGTTTCCATTTGGAGCAGTTCGCCCTCGACCATCATCTGGGTGAGTTCGATCAGCGTGTCAAGGATGCGGAAGTTCCGTTCCTGCACCGCGATCTTGAACGCCTGCATGTAAAGCCAATCTCCGGCCAACACGCACTTGGAATTTCCCCACTGTGTATTGGCCGCGGGTCGCCCGCGCCGGGTCTTGGCTTCGTCAATAATGTCATCGTGAACAAGCGTCGCTGTATGGATGATTTCGACTACCGCACCGAGGCGCACTGCCCCTCGGCCCTGGTAATTGAAGAGTTTCGACGAAAGCAGCAGCAAGGCAGGGCGGATTCTTTTACCCCCACCCGCGCGCAGATACTCGCCGATTTCGGTGATGGCGCGAACGCTCGAGACCGTATCCCGCCCGAATTCGTCTTCCAACGCGACGAGATCGTCTCGGAGGAGATCGAATATTTCCTTCCCATTAATCGTCGCGGGCGCGCTCAAGTCTTACCTCAGGCCTCGGGATCTCCGAGGTCAGCCTTTCAATTCGATCTGTAGTTCGTAAATTGCAAGTCGATTCCAAAATCGTGCTGCTTCAGCATGGCAATGACCTCTTGCAAGGTGTCGCGATCCTTGCTGCTGATTCGGACCAGGTCTCCTTGAATCGACGCCTGTGCTTTCTTTTTCGAATCCTTAACCAGCTTGACGATCTCCCTTGCCTTTTCAATCGCGATGCCTTGCTGCATGGTGGCGCGACGCTTCGAGGTGCCTCCGGCCGCGGGTTCTACCGGCCCGTAGGTCAGCGCTTTCAGTGAAACTCCCCGCTTTACCAGCTTCTGCTGCAGCACGTCATTCACTGCTTTGAGCTTGTATTCGTCGGCCGAGTGCAGAACGATCGCGTCCTTCTCCAATTCGATGTTCGACTTCGAATCCTTCAGGTCAAAGCGCGTGTGGACCTCCTTCAGCGCCTGCTGGATGGCGTTCGACACCTCCTGCAAATCGACCTTGCTGACCACGTCGAAACTGTTATCGGGCATATATTTCTAATCTTTCAGAAATAAAAGTAACTTGAGATGAGGGTATCAGAATTGCCGATTAGCGTGCCGGAACTTTGTTTTCATCCATTTCAGTTATTTTGAAAAAATTGTAGAAGTTGCGGGAGGTGAGTTCGCCGACCTCTTCTGTCGACAGTCCTCGCAACTCGCCCAGCTTGCGAGCGGTCTCTACAACGTATGCGGGTTCATTGCGTTTGCCGCGATAAGGCAGAGGCGCCAGATAGGGGCAATCGGTCTCGATCAGGATCCTGTCTAACGGTACTTGCAGCGCTGCATCCCGAATCTGCTGCGCCTTCGGGAAGGTCATGTTGCCGGCGAATGAAACCATGAATCCCACGTCCAGCGCGCGTTTGGCATGGGCCCACATTCCCGTAAAACAATGCAGAATGCCGCCGACGCCTTTAGGAGCCCATTGCTCCTCAATAAACTGCAGGCAGTCTTCCCACGCATTCTCGCTGTTATCGGACGGACGGCAATGGATCACGATGGGAAGCTTCGCCGCGCCCGCGAGTTCCATCTGGCGAACAAAAACTTCCTTCTGGGTATCGCGCGGCGAGTGGTCGTAGAAATAGTCGAGGCCGATCTCTCCCCAAGCAATTACCTTGGGATGCCGCGCCAGTCGCTCCATCTCGGAATACACGTGCTCCGAGGCTAACCGCGCTTCATGAGGATGCACGCCGATGGTCGCGTACACGAACGGATATTTCTCCGCCAGCTGAACTCCGGCATCGAGCTGCGGAGGCCCATCCCCGTTCCCGATCGCAACCATGGTCCGAACTCCAGCCGCGCGCGCCCGCTCAATCACATGCTCGCGATCGGAGTCGAACTGCTTGCCATCAAGGTGCGCATGCGAATCAACAAACATAAAAGTCGACGGTTAACCGGAGGCCCCCACTGCGTACTGCTGTGTCCCCTGTGGCGAAAGATTCTTACTTAAGCCGAGCCCCGACGGGCACGTCTTCGAGGAAACTAGCCAGCACCGGTCTGCCGCCTTCGAGCGACGCCGCCACAATCATCCCGTTGGATTCATATCCGCGAAGCTTTCGAGGTGCCAGGTTGGCAACAATCACGACCTTGCGCCCCACCAGAGTCTCCGGCGCGTAAGCTTCGGCGATGCCCGCCAAAACCTGCCGCACTTCTGTCCCTATGTCGACCTCCAGCCGCAACAACTTGTCGGACTTTGGAACCCGTTCGGCGACCTTTACCAGCCCCACGCGCAATTCCACTTTCGCGAAATCGTCGATCGAAATCCTGTTTCCGTCCTGCGAAACAGCCGCGGCAGTGGGAGCCGCCGTTCCCAAGGCGATGGCTGGCGGTGTATTCGGCGCAGCCGCACTCTCTTTCGTATCTTCCACTCCCGGCCCTCTTTGCTGCTCTTCCATCTGCTGCATCCTTTCAATCGCGCTCTTATCCGCGCGCGGAAATACCGGACTCACTTTGCCCAGTTTGGTCCCGAGCGGCAGCTGACCCCAGCTGAGTTGAGTCAAATCGAGTTTCTTGATGTCTCCCAAACCGAGCTGTTCCCAAATCTTCGTCGTTGCTTCGGGCATCACCGGGTGGGCCAGCGCCGTCGCAATGCGCAACGCCTCCGCCGACGTGTAGAGCACAGTGGCCAAGCGCGCCCGGCTTTCGTCATCCTGCTTTTCGCCCAGCGACCAGGGCTCGTTCTCCACAATATATTTGTCGACGGCCGCCACCAGCCCCCAGGCTGTCTCCAGCGCGCGGGAAAACTGAAACTGATCAAAGAACGTTCCAAATTCGCGAATGGTCTTGCGACCCACTTCCGCGATCGCGTCATCGGCCGGTGTCCGCGCCACGGCGTGCGCCGGATACGGCACCTCGCCCCTGAAGTAGCGAGTAATCATCGTCAGGGTACGGCTCGCCAGATTGCCCAGCCCGTTGGCCAGGTCCGAGTTATAGCGTTGCACCAGCGCATCGAAAGAAAACGATCCGTCCTGGCCGAAAACGACTTCGCGCAACAGGAAATAACGCAGAGCATCCGCGCCCAGCACGTCGAGAATCGTCTCGGTGCGTACAATGTTGCCGCGCGACTTCGACATCTTGCTTTCTTCAAAGAG
>Ga0207665_10003607_pt1 | contig 10339 bp, 7 predicted proteins | sample LARL112metaG_FD_184351 | JGI IMG/M metagenome (GOLD analysis project Ga0207665, IMG submission 184351) | Corn, switchgrass and miscanthus rhizosphere microbial communities from Kellogg Biological Station, Michigan, USA - LAR L11-2 metaG... | ecosystem: Host-associated > Plants > Roots >...
GCCGCGGACTCGCCCGCGCCGCTGGGCGCGCGGTTGCCGATCCGGGGATGAGCGGCCAGCGCCTCCTCGATATCCGGCCAGCTGAGCGCGCCAATGGCGGCGTCGGACGCACCGATCAGCCGGTCCAGCGACTCATGCGGCCGGCCATCCACCAGCCGCCTGATCCACCGGGTGCTGGCGCACGCCGGGCGCAGCAGTTCCGCCGCATCGGCCGCCGGGGCGCGGTCGAGTTCGGCTACCGGTACCAGGTCGGCGTCGCTCATCCAGACGACCATAGAGCCCCGCATTGCCGGGCGGCCAGACTGAAACACCGGTATGCGAGGATCAGGTCGAGCAGCAGAAAGGCGGGCGCGGGTGGCCGGGACGACGGCGATCAGGGCACGCCGGGTCATCACGCCCGCGGGCGAGCGGGCCGCCACCGTGCTGGTCCGCGACGGCCTGGTGGCCGGGCTGGCCGGCTTCCCGGCCGCGCCGGACGGTGCCGTCACCATCCCGGACGATCAGGTGCTGATGCCCGGGCTGGTGGACAGCCACGTGCACGTGAACGAGCCGGGCCGTACCGAGTGGGAGGGTTTCGCCACTGCCACGGCCGCGGCCGCCGCGGGCGGTGTGACCACGATTGTGGACATGCCGCTGAACAGCATTCCGCCTACGGTCAGCGTGCCCGCGCTGGCCGCCAAGCGGGCCGCGGCCGCGGGCCAGCTCGCGGTGGACGTCGCGTTCTGGGGCGGCGCGGTGCCGGGCAATGCCGCCGACCTGCGGGCGCTGCACGAGACAGGGGTGGCCGGATTCAAGTGCTTCCTGCTGCCCTCCGGGGTAGATGAGTTCCCGCCGCTGGACCCCGGCCAGCTCGGCGCGGCCATGGCCGAGATCGCCAGCTTCGGCGGCCTGCTCATCGCGCACGCCGAGGACCCGGCGGTGATCGGGGCGGCGCCCGCCGCGCACGGCCGCCGCTACGCTGATTTCCTGGCCTCCCGGCCGCCCGCGGCCGAGGTGCGGGCGATCGAGGGACTGCTGGCCCACACCCGCCGCACCGGCTGCCGCACCCACGTGGTGCACGTGTCCAGCGCCGAGACGCTGCCGGTCATCCGGGCGGCCCGCGCGGCCGGGCTGCCGGTCACCGCGGAAACCTGCCCGCACTACCTGACGCTGCGGGCCGAAGACGTACCGGACGGCGGCACCCAGTTCAAGTGCTGCCCGCCGATCCGCGAGGCGGCCAACCGCGACGCACTGTGGGACGGCCTGCGGGACGGGACCATCGACTGCGTGGTCTCTGACCACTCGCCATGCACCGTCGGGCTGAAGCGGCTGACCCATGGCGACCCAGCGGCTGGCGACTTCGGCGCGGCCTGGGGTGGCATCGCTTCGGTCCAGCTCGGGCTGCCCGTAGTCTGGACGGAAGCGGTCCAGCGCGGGGTGAGCCTGAGCCAGCTGGCCGGGTGGATGGCCGCGGCCCCGGCCCGGCTGACCGGCCTGGCCGACCGGGGCACGATCGCACCCGGCCAGCGCGCCGACCTCACCGTGTTCGCACCGGATGAGCAGTTCGTGGTGGACCCGGCCCGGCTGCTGCACCGCCACCCGGTCACCCCGTACGCCGGGATGACGCTGCGCGGCGTGGTCCACCAGGCGTGGCTGGCCGGGGAACCGATCACCCCAGGCCAGCGCGCGGGCCGGCTGGCCGTCCCGGTCCACCGAGCGCCAGGCGCCGCCGCCGGGACCGATGCTGACCGGAGGGCACATGCCTGACGGCGAAGCCGGGTTCCGTGGCCTGCCTGACGTGGCCAGCCGGGCGCTGGGCGGGTCCGTGCTGTTCGCCAGCGATGAGTTCTTCGCCGACGCGCAGAACCTCATCGAGCCCGCGGCGCCCGCCCACGACCCGGCCGCCTTCGGGCTCCGCGGCAAGCTGTACGACGGCTGGGAAACCCGGCGGCGCCGCGAGCCCGGCCACGACTTCGCCGTCGTCCGGCTGGCCGCGCCCGCCGTGGTCCGCGGGGTGAACATCGACACCGCGCACTTCCGCGGCAACTACCCGCCGGAGGGGTCGGTGGACGGCGCCGCGCTGCTCGGTTACCCGGCCCTGGACGAGGTGCTGGCCGCGGACTGGGCGCCGCTCACCGGCCGGGCCGGGCTCGGCGGTGGCCAGGCCAACCTGGTCCCGGTGACCGTCCCGGACCGGCTGGTCAGCCACGTGCGGCTGACGATCTACCCGGACGGCGGGGTAGCCCGGCTGCGGGTGCTCGGCGAGATCGTGCCCGACCCCCGGCACCTGGGCGGCCGGGTGGACCTGGCCGCGGCCAGCCACGGCGGTGTGGTCGAGTCGTGCAGCAACATGTTTTTCGCCGCCCCGGCCAATGTGCTCGGCCCGGGCCGGGCCCGGGTCATGTCGGACGGGTGGGAGACGGCGCGGCGCCGGGACGACGGCAACGACTGGCTGGTGGTCCGGCTCGCGGTACCCGGCGTGCTACACCACGCGGTGATCGACACGTCCCGGTTCGTCGGCAACGCGCCCGGGCAGGCCCGGCTGTGTGACGCGGATACCGGGGCCGAACTGCTGCCCCGGACCCGGCTGCTGCCAGACACCGAGCACCGGTTCCGGCTCCGGCCAACCGCGGGCCAGGAGGTAGGCCGGGTGCGGCTGGACATCTACCCCGACGGCGGCATCGCCCGGCTGCGGCTGCTGGGCGAGGTCCGGCCGGCCGGGCGGGACCCGGTCATCCAGCGCTGGCTGAGCCTGCTTCCGCCCGGGCTGGCGGCCACCGTGGACCGGTCCGAGTTCTTCAGCTGACCGCCGCCGGGCGCCGCGGGACCGCCTTACGGCTTGCGGCCCACGCCGGCCAGGCCGCCCCAGAACTTGCCAGGGTCATCGCGGACGAGTGTGTCCGGCCGCCAGTGCGGGATCATGACCAGCCCGGGTCCAGCACCTCGAAACCATCGAAGAAACGCAGGATGTCCGCGCGTCCTGGGCCTCCTGCTGAGGGCCTGGCCCGGCATCGCCGGCTGCCTGGGTCATGGCCGCCCGGCACCTGGTGGCTTCAGGGGCCAGGGCCGGGATCGTGCGGCGGTTCATCGTGTCGTAGCGGTCGCCACTGGTAGGCGTCGCCGTGCCTGGCGATCGTGCCGAGGCCGGGGAAGGGCATGTGGTAGGCGTGGATCAGGAGGTGCTCGTCGGCCGCGCGGTCCAGTAGCCGCCGGCGGGTCCGCACCGCCCGGGCGATGTCGTGATCCCACGGGGTACACCACCGGGGATGGCTCAGCTGCAGCTGATCGTAGAACAGGTCGCCGATGCAGAGCAGCCGCTCGCCACCGCTGTCCAGCAGGACGGCGGAATGCCCTGGGGTGTGACCGGCGGCGGCGACGGTGCGGACGCCGGGGAGGATCTCGGCGTCATGGTCGAACGGGCGCAGCCGGTCACCGAAGAGCCTGATCGCCTCACGCGCCGATGGCAGGTGCTCATCAGCCGTGGCGCCCCCGGCCTCCGCAGCTGACCAGAAGGCCACCTCGGCGCTGTGGGCGAACCCGGTTGCCCATGGAAACGTCAGCTCGCCTGACCAGGTCGCGCCTCGGCAGTGGTCCTGATGCAGGTGGGTGAACACGACCGCGGCCAGCTCGGCGGCTGGCGCTCCAGCGGATGCGAGCCCGTCGCCGAGCCTGCCGACCAGCGGCTCGATGGACGGTCCGTAGCCGAGGAAACGGGCGCCAAGCCCGGTGTCGATGACGGCGTGTCCATGGCTGGTCTGTACGAGCACGCAGTTGTAGCCGCAGGAGAGCGTGGTCCTGCGCTGGCCCTCTGCCGCCAAGGCGGTGTGAAGTTCGTGCTCAGGCACCCCCGCCGCGGGAGTGAAGACTGCCGCGAGCGGCGGTTCCCAGGGCGGCGTCATCTGGCCGTCGCTGATCACCGCGCAGCTGAGACGCCCGACGGTGAACCGGTAGATCACCAGCCCATTCTCCTGCGATGCGCTGCGCTGCGCGTGCCGGTTCCGCGACGGCAGCGATGACCGGCCGCAGCCACAGCGCCAGGTACACCAAGTTGGCTCAAGTCGGGTCCTGCCCGAACGGCCACCCCGGCCGATCGGCACGCTTTCCGGCCAAAGCCGGCGTTCCTCGGTAGGGCAGTCCCGCATGGGGCGCAACCCGCCGCCGCATCAGCGCGGTGCGTTTGGTCAGCGCGGTACTTTCGGGCGCCCAGCACGCACAATGCACGCGCAGATGCGGGCCGGGAGGGGTGGGCGGGCTGGGTTAGCTCAGCTCGGTGGGGGTGAGGTGGCGAAGGGCTTCGTGCAGGCTGGCGGCCAGGGCGCCGGCGTCCAGGTGGGGCTCTACCCCGGCGGCCCGCGCGGCCAGCCACAACGAGCCGCCCACCGCTGGCAGCCGCGGCGCGGAGAAGTCCGCGCCGCCGGTGACCGGGCGCAGCCGCTCCCGGAGTGGGCCGGTGAAGACCTGGCCTGCCTGGAACGCACTGCCGATCAGCGTCACCTCGGTCGGCCCGCCGAACTCCAGCACCTGGTGGATGACCTCGATCTGGGTGGCCAGGTCCGCGGCGGCCTGCCGGAATATCCCCGCGGCCAGTTCGTCTCCGTCGCGGGCGGCCTCGGCCACCTGCTGGGCGAAGGCAGCAATATGCGCCTTGTCGAATTCCCGGTAGATCACCGGCATGATGTCCTCGATCTTGTCCAGCTCATAAAAGTCCATCATTCGCGGTATCACCGCCGACCACTCACCGCGGCCATCCCGGTAGGCGAGCGCGGCCTTGATCGCATCCAGCGCGATCATAAAACCAGATCCCTCATCACCCAGGATGTGCCCCCAGCCGCCACAGCGCCACGCTTTGCCCCGGGCGTTAACACCAAACGTATTGCTGCCGGTTCCGGAGATAACGGCGATACCCGGTGCGGCCAGCGCGCCGGCCGCCCAGGCTGCGACGACATCGTTAACGGCCAGGATGACCGGTGATTTCAGGCCGGTTATCCCGGACAAAAGGCGCTCGCGGTCCGCGTCAATATTTACCCCGGCGACCGCCACTACTACCGCCGCCACAGAATCGGGCACGGTCTTTTCCCCAGCGGCGGCCCGCAAATGGCCTGGTGCTGGCCCGGACGCGGGCAACTGGCGGAGGGCGGCCCGGACGGCCGCGTTTATCGCCTGGGCGGCCGCCCCGAAACCCACTGCCTCCGGATTGCTCGGCCCGGTCTCCGCTGCGGCGACCTGGCCTGAATCCAGGTCAAGAGCGGCGGCGATGGTCTTAGTGGCGCCGCCGTCAATCCCGATCAGCAGTCCGCTGACCGCGCTCGCAGTGCGGTGGCCGGCCACTCCTGGCAGCAATTCCGCGGGCAGCGTGGTAAGGCTGTCATTGCGTTGTTGCCCGCTACCTATTGATGTACCATGCACCAAGTACCACCGGCCAATCTCCCTGCCATGTCCCATGAGCGGATCGCGGTGCTAGACTACCTGGTTTTGGGTAACCCAACCCTCGATGTCCAGCCGGACGGATCTCTGCTGCTGGGCGGAACGGCAGTCTACGCTGCATTGCAGGCGGCCCGGCTGGGCCTTCGCACCGCCGCGGTGGGCCGGGCAAACCCGGACCTCCTGCAGCCGTACTGGCAGCGCTACGCTAATGAAGTCGACTTGCGGTTGCAGCCGTCCGGGCCGATAACGACGTTCCGTAATGTGTCGGTTGCTGATTCGCGGGAACAATGGCTCCAGGACTGGGCCGGCGAAATTGATACCAGCCAGCTGCCGGACAGCAATATCCTGCATATCGCCCCGGTGGCCCGTGAAGTGGTCATTGAGGACTTTTCCGCGGCGGGCCTGTCCCGGCTGGTGTGCCTGACCCCCCAGGGCCTGATCCGGCGGTGGGACGGCAGCGATGGCCATATCGAGCTGGCTCACCGGCGTTTCCCCAGCTCGCTCCCGCCCCTGGTGGACGTTGTGGTGGTGTCCGAGGATGAGGCGCCCTATGTCGCCGAGCTGCTCGGCGCGGTCACTAAGCACGGGGGCCTGTCGGTCATGACCCGGGGCAGCCAGGGCTGCGCCGTGCTGACCCGGGATGGCTGGTCGGAATACCGGGCCGAGCCGGCCCGCGCCCCGGTCGACGCGACCGGGGCCGGTGACTGTTTCGCCGCCGCGCTGGCCGTCGAGGTGCACGCGGGCCAGCCGCTGGTGGAGGCGCTCCGGTTCGCGTCGGCCGCGGCCGCGCTGTGTGTCCGCGGGCCGGGGCCGTCCGCGATCGGCACCGGCGAGGAGATCCGCCAGGAGTTCGCGGGCCGGCCGATCTGGCCAGCTGACCGGGCCACGTGACCGGCTGCTGACCGGGCTGGCCGACCAGGGCAGGCCGACCAGGGCTGGCTGACCGGGCTGGCTGACCTGAGCCGGGTCAGCTGGTGGCCGCGGCCAGCGGCGGCGCCGGGGCGGCGTAGGCCCGGGCCCGCTCGACGAAGATGCCGTGCAGGTCCCGCGTGGCGAGCGGCGGTGAACCGGACCGGATGCGCTGGATCACCAGCTGCACCTGTGTGTGGTCCCCGGCGATCGGCCGCCAGGTGATGATCCCGCGCTGTTCCAGTGGGTCGCCGATCACGCTGAAGTCCGGCAGCACGGTCACCCCCAGGCCCTCGGCCACCATCAGCTTGCCCATCTCGGCGCCGTCAGTGGCGTAGGCGAACTGCGGCACCCGGCCCGCCAGCAGGCGGTGCACGTAGCGGTGCATGAGATAGCCGGCCCGCATCACGATCAGTGGCCCGGACAGCAGGTCGCCGACCTGGACCTGGTCCCGCCCGGCGAGCGGGCTGTCCGGCCGCATGCAGACCACGGCCCGCCCGGTCAGCAGCGGCGTGCTGACCAGCCCGGACGGCCAGTCCTCGCCCGCCAGGTAGTTCACCAGCCCGAGGTCCAGGCTGCCTTCCAGCACGCCGCGCTGGACCTCGGGGCGCTGCGCGGCGATCACCTCGACCTGGGTCACCGGGTGCCGGTCCCGGAACTGCCGGATGGCCGGGGCCAGCAGCGGGCCGGATGCGGCGTTCACCGTGCCCACCCGGACCAGGCGGACGCTGCGGTGCTGCTCGCCCGCGGCCATCCGGAGCTGGTCCACGGCGTCCAGCACACCGCGCAGGTGCGGCAGCAGCTCGCGGCCGCTGCTGCTCATCCGGGCCCCGTGCCGGCCCCGCTCCAGCAGGTCCACGCCCAGCTCACGCTCCAGGCTGCGGACCGACCCGCTCAGCGCGGGCTGGGAGATGTGCAGCTCCTCGGCGGCCCGGCGGAAGGACCCCAGCCGGGCCACGGCGGCGACGTATTCGAGCTGTTCGATCCGCACCGCGCGCCTCCAGTCCTGGCCATCCGCACCCAGGTGGTACCGCGATCCGCGTCCCAGACGGGGCGGTCCGCCTGCCTAATCACTAGATTCGCGATTGGTTTAATAGGGATAAGTTATCACGCCCTCAGCGATCCGTATTGGACGGTCCGCCGCGCGGCCCCGCATGCTGGGGCTCATGACCGCCACCGACCCGCTGACCCCGCCGCGGCCCGCCACCGGGGTGTCCAGCACCGAGTTCCGGCACGCGATCGGTCACTTCGCCACCGGCGTCACCGTGGTCACCTCGGTCGGCCTGGACGGCGGGCCGGTCGGCACCACGGCCAGCGCGGTCAGCTCGCTGTCCCTGGACCCGCCGCTGATCCTGGTCTGCTTCGACCGGGCCAGCCAGACTCTGCACGCGGTGCTGAGCCACGGCGCTTTCGCGGTGAACGTGCTGAGCGCCGGGCAGCAGCACCTGTCGGCCAACTTCGCCCGGCGCGGGCTGGCCGCGGCGTGGGAGGGGGTGGTGCACCGCCGCGGCCCCACCGGCAGCCCGCGGCTGGACGGGGTGATCGCCAGCCTGGAGTGCACAGTGGAGCACCGGCTCGATGGCGGGGATCATGAGATCGTCGTTGGCCGGGTCCGGGACGTCGAGACCAGCCCGTGCGGCCGGGCCCCGCTGGTGTTCTGGCGCGGCGGCTACGCCTCCCTCGGCGCTGCCTGACGTCACTACCCGGCCCACCCTCGTGGCCGCCCATCCGCTGCCCGGCTCGGTGTGAACCACGTGGTCGTGGCAGCGCCTGATCGGCCCGCCCGGGAGCGGGCCGGCCCGCCCCTGGGCCGGCCCCGCTCACGTGGTTGTGGCAGGGATGCCGCTGGGACAGCATTGCTGTCACAACCACGCGGCTGGGCCGGCGCGGGGTTACGCTGCCACCGGCAGCTGGGGGGACGAGGCGGAAGGCGGTGACGGTGGCCAGATTCTGGCGGGCTCTCACCCGGCGGGAGGGCGAACGGCCCGGCCCGGAAGCGGCGGGCGCCGCAGTGGCGGATCACCCGCCGGCCGACTTCGGGCCGGGTGATCCCGGATCGGCGGACTTCGGGCCCGGGGATCCAGGCTGGGCTGACGCAGGCCTGCCCGACCCGGGGCTGGCCGACAGCGGCCCGGACGATGCCGAGTTATCCAGCCCGGGCTGGGCGGCACTCGGTTGTTAGCTGACCGCGGCCGGACCCGGCCGAGACCGCCGGTCCCGGCCCGGAGAGCACGCGGCCGCCGCCCCTGGACGCCGCGCTGTGGCTGCGTGCCCACGGCGTGACGGTGGCCGCGGTGGCGCTGGTCGCCGGGCAGCTGTGGTGGGCCGGGTCCTGCTCGGCCGCTCCTACTTCCGCCAGGACGACGCGCTGCTTATGCTGCGCGAGCTGTTCGGCAACCGTGCGGCCATCCTGGTCCCGCTCACCGTCTACCTGTTCAGCCCGCTGCGGCTGGCCGGGGTGGCCTGGTGGTCGGTGGCCATCGCGGACGGTCAGCTGCCGGCATGCCTCCCCCGAGATCATCTGCCTGATCGCGCTCGGCCGGCTGGCCGCCGCGCTCATCCTCCCCGGCCCCTGAGTGGTGCCGGTGCTCACGGCCGGACTGCGGTATAGCGTCGATGTCGTGCCGGAGCCCGGGGATTTCGCTGGTGGGAGATGCTGCGGCCGGCGCCGATCGCTTTGCCTGGAGACGCTGTGACCACGAAGTTGTGCAGGCCGGATGAGCTCCGGTCGCTGTTCCTGTTTGAGAAGCTGACCGATGCCCAGCTCGACTGGCTCTGCCAGCGGGGCCGCATCGAGGTCTTCCCGGCCGGCCCGGTGTACACCGAAGGCGACCCGGCGAGGACTTTCTATGTCCTGCTGGAAGGCACCCTGGTCCTGTCGCGGCGGGTGGGTGCCGACGACATAGAGGTGGGCAGGACCTCGCAGCGCGGCGTGTACGCCGGCGCGTGGGAGGCTTACCTGAGTACCCCAGCCGCACAGGTTTACAACAGCTCGGTGCGGGTGACCGAGCCGTCGCGGTTCTTCGTGCTGGACGCCGAGGTGTTCGCCACGCTGATGCACGAGTGGTTCCCGATGGCGGTGCACCTGCTGGAGGGGGCGTTCTTCGGCGCCAGGAACATGTACGAGCTGACCGGGCAGCGCGAGCGGCTGCTCGCGCTCGGCTCGCTGTCGGCCGGCCTGACCCACGAGCTGAACAACCCGGCCGCGGCCACGGTCCGGGCGGCTGCCACGCTACGGGAGCGGATCGGCGACATGCGGCGCCAGCTGAGCGCGATCACGGGCGGGCCGGACCACAAGGTCACCCTGGAGACGCTGACCGAGCTGCAGGAAGAGGCCGCTGAGCGGGTGCCGAAGACGCAGGCTCTGTCGCCGTTGGAGGCATCGGACCGGGAGGATGCCATCACTGGCTGGCTGGACTCCCACGGGCTGGGCGACAGCTGGCAGCTGGCCCCGGCCTTTGTGGCCGCCGGGCTGGATGTCTCCTGGCTGGAGCGTGTCGCGGCGGCGGTAGACGCCGGGCCGCTGGCGGCGGTGCTGCGGTGGTTGGCTGACACCGTCGAGACCGAACTGCTGACGAACGAGATCGAGGGCTCGGCCACGCGGATCTCCACCCTGGTCGGCGCGGCCAAACAGTACTCCCAGCTCGACCGGGCCCCGGAGCAGGTCGTTGACGTGCATGAGCTGCTGGACAGCACGCTGGCGATGCTGTCCGGGAAGATCCCGCAGGGCATCCGCGTGGTGCAGGACTATGACCGGTCGCTGCCTGCGATCCCCGTGTACGCAGCCGAGCTGAACCAGGCGTGGACCAACTTGATCGACAACGCGCTGTCGGCGATGGGCGAGACCGGCGTGCTGACCGTGCGGACCGGGCTGGACCACGACCACGTGTTCGTGGAGATCGGCGACACCGGTCCAGGGGTGCCGCCAGAGATCCGGGAGCGGATATTCGAGCCCTTCTTCACCACCAAACCAGTGGGCCAGGGCACCGGGCTCGGCCTCAACATCGCCTGGCGCATCGTGGTCAAC
>Ga0207665_10003608_pt1 | contig 10336 bp, 7 predicted proteins | sample LARL112metaG_FD_184351 | JGI IMG/M metagenome (GOLD analysis project Ga0207665, IMG submission 184351) | Corn, switchgrass and miscanthus rhizosphere microbial communities from Kellogg Biological Station, Michigan, USA - LAR L11-2 metaG... | ecosystem: Host-associated > Plants > Roots >...
GAGCAGGTGAAGCGACCGCTGGGACGCCACGATGAGGCCCAGGAGCAATTGGTTCATCTGGTCCACGGGCGGGGCAACCCCTGACCCGGCTGCTTGCTGCGCCTCGGCGTAGACGGGTAGAGACTTCACTTCGCGTCGGAAGACCTCGTCGATCTCATCGCCCAGATCCATTGCCACCTCCTAATTCGCCTGTGGCACGACGTTCCCGGCTAGAAGATCGCTGCGTTGATCTGCGGATTCGTGATCGCTCCGGACAGGACGTACCACTTGGACAGGATCGGCTTGTACGCGCCGGTGGCCATCAGGACCTTCAGCGCATCGAGCATCGGCTTCGCCATTCCGTTTCCCTTTGGAATCGCGATGCCGTAAGGAGCCACGTTGTACGGGGTCCCGGTCAGCTTGAGCTTTCCTTTCGACTGCACGACGAGGTAAGCGGCGACCGGCGAGTCGGCCATCGCTATCCCCCGGCCGCGCGAGGCGGCGAGCGCTACCGCGCTCTGATTCGGAAAGACGAAGATGTTGATGCCTGGCTTCCCGGCCGCTTTGCACTTTGCGCTCTGCGCGGTGGCGTCGCGCGCCTGAGTCGTCCCCCGGCCGACCACGACCGAGTGGCCGCAGAGATCGGCAAGTCCACCCTGGAGCACGAAGTTCCCGGTCGTCTTGACATAGAACGACGTGCCCGCCTTGAAGTAGGTAACGAAGTCGACGGCCTTCTCGCGCTGCTTGGTGTCGGTGATGGACGACATGCCGAGGTCGTATTTGCCGGAGGAGACGCCGGGGATGATCGTGCTCAAGCTCGTATTGACGACCTTGACCCTCAGTCCCATCACTCTGGCGAGAGCCTGTGCCAGGTCGGGATCCATGCCTACCACCGTCTTCCCGTCCGAGCCGATGAACTCATCCGGTGGGTAGTGGGCATCGGAAGCGACGAGCAGCGTACGCTTGGCCTTGATCGCAGCGGGAACCTCTGCGGCGATCGTGCGGTTGAGGGCAGCCGTGCCGGTCGTGGCGGTCGTGGCGGTCGTGGCGCCCGTCGTGGTGCTCGAGCTCTTCTTGCCGCTCCCTCCACAGCCGGCCGCGAGTCCGACGGCGAGGGCGACAATCACGACCCCCGCCCGAGACGGGATCTTGTGACGCTGCATGGCTCGGTCCTTTCCTCTCCTGCAGGCCGGCTGCCACGTCTCGGCGAGAGGCGGCGACACATCGTACTTCCCCGCCTCCAGGTTTTTTTCGAGATGTGGCTCGAGCGGTCGCTACACTTCGCCGCCGTGGCCGGCGAGCGAGTCAAGCTATCTGTGCGCAAGCGCGAGGGTCGGGGGACCGGCGATGCCCGACGCCTGCGGCGCGAAGGAATGATCCCAGGCGTCCTCTACGGGCGCGAGAAGGCGCCGCACGCGATCTTTGTCGAGGACCGTGAGTTGCGGCGCGTGCTCACCGGCGACCACGGGCTGCACGCGATCCTCGATGTCAGCATCGACGAGCAGACAACGACCCACGCTTCGATTCTCAAGGACTACCAAGTCCATCCCGTACGCGGCCATCTGATTCACATCGATCTGCAGGAAGTACGGCTCGACCAGCCGATCCAGGCGCAGGTCGTGGTCGAGCTCGTCGGCGATCCAGCTGGGGTCAAGGAGGGCGGCGTTCTCTCGCAGGTGCAGCGCGAGATCAACGTCGAGGCGCTCCCGCTCGAGATCCCCGAACGTCTCGAGCTCGACGTGAGCGGGATGGCGATCGGCGACTCGCTGCGGCTTGTCGACCTGCCGGCGCGCGAAGGTGTGACCTACCTCGACAACCCTGAAGAGACAGTGCTCGCCACCGTGACCGTGCCGACGCAGATCGTCGAGCCCGAGCCGGAGGAAGAGGAGCTCGCCGAGGGCGAAGAGCTGCCCGAGGGCGAGGTGCCGGAGGGCGAGGAGGCGGCGGAGGGTGCTGCCGAGTCCGCCGGGGAGCCGGAGGCGGACGCCGGCGACCAGGAAACGACCGAAGGCTAGGTCGTGCGGCTGTTTCGTCGGGGCGAGCCGGCCTCGACGCTCGACCTGCTCGTCGTCGGACTGGGCAACCCAGGGCGCGAATACGAGCGCACGCGCCACAACGTCGGCTGGCTCGTCGTCGACGAGCTCGCGCGGCGGCTCGACGGCCGCTGGCGCGAGAAGTTCTCGGGCCGGCTCGCGGAGGTTCGGCTCGACGGATTGAGGCTGGCGCTCCTGAAGCCCGAGACGTTCATGAACGACTCCGGCCGCTCGGTCGCGGCGGCGGCTCGCTTCTTCAAGGTCGAACCGGAGTCGTTGCTCGTCGTCCATGACGACGTCGATCTCGAGGCCGGCCGCCTGCAGGCTCGATCGGGAGGCGGGCTGGCGGGCCACAACGGCTTGCGTTCCCTCGCACATGCCCTCGGCACGCAGGACTTCCTACGGCTGAGAATTGGCGTCGGCCGGCCCGGTCGCGGCGACTCGCGCTCGGTTGCCGACTACGTGCTTTCTCCCTTCGCAACTGAAGAGGACGTCGGGGCACTCGTTTCCCGAGGCGCGGACGCGGTGGAGATGGTCGCCCGCGAGGGCGTCGAGGCCACGCAACAGCGCTTCAACTAGCCGGGCTGCCGTGGCTACGATCTGGGGGCGGAACCGCGGGTTCCGTCTTTTGCGATGGACCGACCTGTCTTGCACGCATTCGTGGCAGAGCTCGTCGAGGACGAGCGGCTCACCGCCTTCGCGGAGGCGTTGCCGACGCGTGCTCGCGTGTCCGAGCCGGCGCTGCCGGTGCTGCTGGCAGCCCTGCACGAGAGGCTGCAGCGTGGTCTCGTTTGCGCCCTTCCTGAAGATGCCGACGCGCGGGACGCCGCCGAGGCGGCGGCCTGGTTTCTCGGCGAGGAGCACGTGGCGTTGTTGCCCAGCCGGGGCGTCCACTGGGCTTCGGGTCTCGAGCCGCCGCCGCATCTCGTCGGTGAGCGGGCGCGGGCGCTCGACGTGCTCGATCGCGGTGGGCTCGTCTGCGCCTCGGCGACGGCACTCGCCGAGGGCATGCCGCCGCCGGGCGAGCGGCCCGGTCCGATCGAAGTAACTCAGGGACAGGAACCGGGTATAGACCTGCTCGCCGAGGGCTTTGCGCTCGCCGGCTACGAACGCGTCGAGCGGGTCGAGGAGCGCGGCCAGTTCGCCGTCCGCGGCGGGCTGGTCGATGTCTTTCCGACCACGGGCAGGGAGCCGCTGCGAATCGAGCTCTTCGGCGACGAGATCGAGTCGATTCGGGCTTTCTCGCCGTTCACGCAGCGGGCACTTCATCCCGTCGAGAGCGCGGTCATCTATCCCGCCGCCGAGCGGCGTCCGGATCTCGGTGAGCCGACCCTGCCTGATGACGACGAGTCCGCTCCCGCGGTGCCCACGGACCTGGTCCCGCCGTTCGACGGCGCTCCGGACCTCGTCTGGGAGCCAGAGGAGGTGCGGAAGGTCTCACTGGAGGAGCTGAACGCCGAGCCGAACCTCGCTGGCTCGGCGGAACTCGATCCGCTCCCGTCGAATCAGCCGTTTTCCTTCGAGGCCCAGCGGCCGGCGCTCGCTGCACGGGGGCTCGCAGAGGCAGAGAACGAGCTCGGTGCGCTGGTCCGGGCAGGCCAGCGGGTCGTGGTCGCCTTTCCGCACCGCGGCGAGGCCCTGAGGACGCTCAACCTGCTGCGCCGGGTCGAGGCGCGGCTGCTCGAGCCCGGCGAGTCGTTGCCGGACGAGGCCGAGCTGCTCTTCGCGGTTGCGCCTGCCCGTCGCGGCTTCGTCTGGCGCGACCTCGGGCTCGTGCTGCTTGCCGATACCCAGGTCTTCCGCAAGCGTCCGCCAAGAGCGGACGCGCGGCTCGGACGAGCGCTGCAGAGCTTCGCCGACCTGCGCACCGGCGACTACGTGGTTCACGAGGATCACGGCGTCGGACGCCTCCAGGCCTTCGAGACCAAGGAGGTCGCAGGCGTCACCCGCGACTACCTCCTGCTCGCCTTCCGTGGGGAGGACCGGCTCTATGTCCCGCACGAGCAGATCGGCAAGGTCTCACGCTACGTCGGCGCGGATTCGCGCTCGCCCGCGCTCTCCAAACTAGGCGGCAAGGCCTGGCAGAACCTGAAGAGCCGCGCGCGCGCGAGCCTGCGGGAGCTCGCGGGGGAGCTGCTTGCTCTTTACGCCCGGCGCCAGCAGGCCGAGGGTCAGGCGTTCGATCTGCGGAACGAATGGCTCGAGCGGCTCGAGACCGAGTTCCCGTACCGCGAGACCGAAGACCAGCAGCGCGCGATCGAAGCAGTGAAGGAAGATCTCGAGGCGCCGCGCCCGATGGACCGGCTCATCTGCGGCGACGTCGGCTTCGGCAAGACGGAGGTCGCCGTTCGTGCCGCCTTCGCGGTCGCCGTCAACGGAAAACAGACGCTGATGCTGGTGCCCACGACCGTGCTCGCGCAGCAGCACTGGAACACCTTTCGCGAGCGCTACCGCGACTTCCCGGTTCGAGTCGAGATGATCTCCCGGTTTCGGCGTCCCGCCGAGGTGAAGCGCGTTCTCGCCGACTATGCCGAGGGCAAGGTCGACGTCCTGATCGGCACCCACCGCGTCCTTTCGCGCGACGTCATCCCCAGGGAACTGGGGCTGATCGTCGTCGACGAGGAGCAGCGCTTCGGAGTCGCCCAGAAGGAGCTGCTCCGGCAGCTCCGGCTGGAGGTGGACGTGCTCAGCCTGACCGCGACTCCGATCCCTCGCACGCTCCACATGTCGCTCTCGGGGCTCCGCGACATCTCGGTGATCGAGACGCCGCCCGAGGGACGCAGGCCGATCCGCACCTTCGTGGGCGAGTACGACGAGGAGCTCATCCAGACCTCTCTGCGACGCGAGCACGCACGGGAAGGCCAGGCTTTCTACCTGCACAACCGCGTCGAGACGATCGACGAGGCCGCGGAGCGGCTGCGCCAGCTCTGCCCGGAGCTGCGCTTCATCGTCGCCCACGGACAGATGCGCGAAAAGGAGCTCGAGGACCACATGCTGTCGTTCCTCGCAGGCGACGCCGACGTGCTGGTCTCGACGACGATCATCGAATCCGGCCTCGATATTCCGCAGGCGAACACGCTCGTCGTCGAGCGCGCCGATGCCCTAGGGCTCGCCCAGCTCTACCAGATTCGCGGCCGCGTAGGCCGGTCCGACGTAACCGCTCACGCATACCTCTTCTACCCGGACTCGCAGGAGCTGACGGGCGAGGCCCGCGCACGGCTGGCCACGCTCGCCGATCACACGGAGCTCGGCGCCGGCTTCGCGATCGCGATGCGCGACCTCGAGATCCGCGGCGCCGGGGATCTCCTCGGCGCTGAGCAGTCGGGCCACGTGGCGGCGCTCGGCTTCGAGCTCTACGTCGAGCTGCTCGGCGAGGCCGTAGCCGAGCTCTCGGGGCGACGGCGCGCTGTGGCGCGCCCGGTCCGCGTCGATGCCCGCGTCGATGCTTACGTGCCGGCGAGCTACATCGGCTCCGAGGCGCTGAAGATCGACCTCCACCGCCGGCTTGCATTGACCGAGGACGAGGACGAGCTGCGCGAGCTCCAGGCGGCCACCGAGGACCGCTACGGACCTCTGCCCGAGCCGGTCGAGAGCCTGTTTGCGATCCAGGAGGCGAAGCTCAAGCTGGCTCGGCTGGGCGCGGACTACCTGGTCTTCCGAGGCGGGCGGGCCACGATCGGGCCGGTCGAGTTGGGCTCCGGCGAGCTGCGGGCCCTTCGCGGACGCGTGGAGACAGCGGTCTACACGACGGCCAGCAGGGAAGTTTCGTTAAGAGACGAAGAATTCGACGGAGCACTCAGACTTGTCGATGCTATGCTCGAAACGCGCCAAGCCGCCTGACCGTTTAGGCCTGCTTGGCTCTTCGTACGTTATGAAGCACCTCCGTCTCGTTCTCATCCTTGCCTTTGTGGCGTCAGTTGCAGCGGCCTGTGGCGGCAGCAGCAGCGCGCCGACAACCGTGCCCAACGATGCGGTTGCGGTCGTGGGTGGCACCACGATCACCAAGGATCAGTTCAACCAGGTCCTGGATCAGGCGAAGCGCAGCTACGTGGCGCAGCACAAGCCGTTCCCGCAGCCCGGCACCCAGACCTACGGCGCTGTGCGCGCGCAGATCATCCAGTTCCTCGTCGAGCGCTCGGAGTACGACCAGAAGGCGAAGGACCTGCACATCACCGTCAGCAACAAGGATGTCAACGACCGTCTCGACCAGGTCAAGCAGCAGTACTTCGGCACGACCCAGCCGGGACAGAAGCCGAAGACCAAGGCGGAGATCGAGACGGCCTACCAGCAGCAGCTCAAGGCGCAGGGTCTGACGGACAAGGACGTGAAAGAGGGCATCCGCTCCCAGCTCGTGCGCGAGAAGATCTACGAGAGCGTGACCAAGAACGTCAACGTCTCAGACAGCGATGCCAAGAAGTACTACGACGACCACAAGTCGCAGTACCAGCAGCCGGCGCAGCCTGAGAGCCGCGACGTGCGGCACATCCTCGTCAAGAGTCAGGCACTCGCGAACACGATTTACGCCCAGCTGAAAGCCGGCGGCGACTTCTCGAAGCTCGCGCTCAAGGACTCGATCGATCCCAGCAAGACGAGCGGCGGCCGGCTGACCGTCTGTAAGGAGAAGACAGTCAGCTGTCCGCTGAAGACGGTCGCCCCGTTCGAGAGGGTCGCGTTCTCCCTGAAGACGAACGAGATCTCGAAGCCGGTCCACACGCAGTTCGGCTGGCATGTGATCCAGGCGCTCGGCCCCGTGAAGGCGGCGACGAAAGCGACCTCTATTCCGTTCGACCAGGTCAAGGCGGCGATCAAGCAACAGCTCCTCCAGCAGAAGAAGCAGGACGCGATGACGACCTGGTGGAACGACGCGAAGAAGAACTTCGCGAAGAAGACCAAGTACCAGGTTGGCTACGAGCCGCCGGCTACTTCTACAACGCAGACGACGACTACCGGCTAAGTGACCCTGGCCGACGCGCTGCTCGAGCTCCAGCAGCTCACCGAGCAGCTGCGGCGGGACTGTCCCTGGGATCGCGAGCAGACGGCCCGCACGATCGTGCCGCACACGGTCGAGGAGGCCTATGAGGTCGCCGACGCGGCGGAACAGGGCGATGACGCGAAGCTCCTGGACGAGCTGGGAGATCTCCTCTTCCAGGTCTACTTTCTCTCCCTGCTCCTTGCCGAGCGCGGCGAGGGTGACCTCGAGCAGGTCGCGCGTGGCGTCCACGCCAAGCTCGTGGCCCGCCATCCGCACGTCTTCGGCGAGGTCGAAGCCCGGACGGCCGGTCGAGTTCGCGAGAATTGGGAGCGGATCAAGCGCGAGCAGGAGGGCCGGAAAGGAATCTTCCACGACCTTCCGGGCAACCTGCCGGCGCTGATCTACGCGCGCAAGATCCAGCGGCGTGCGGCTGCAGCCGGGTTCGACTATCCGGATGCGGCGGGCGCGCTCGGCGACCTGGACGAAGAGCTCGCAGAGCTGAAGGAGGCGCTTGCCCAAGCAGGAGAAGGCGCGGCCGAAACAGAGCCTGACGCGGACGTCGCCGGTGAGGTCGGCGACGTCCTCTTCGCTGCGGTGAACGTCGCGCGCCGCCTCAACGTCGATCCCGAGCTCGCGCTGCGGGCGGTCAGCGAACGCTTCGCCGCGCGGGTCGAGGAGGCGGAGCGCCGAGCGGCGGGAGACGGCAGGCGCTTCGAGGAGCTGCCCCTCGAGGAGCAGGATCGTTACTTCGACCTGGCCAAGGAGGCGCTGCGTTGAGCTCGATCGCGAGCGTCCACGGACGCCAGATCCTCGATTCGCGCGGCAATCCGACGGTCGAGGTCGACATCCGGCTCGAGTCCGGGGCGCTCGGGAGGGCGGCGGTTCCCTCGGGAGCGTCAACCGGCGTCCACGAGGCGGTCGAGCTTCGCGACGGGGGCGGGGCCTACGGCGGCAAGGGCGTCACGCGAGCGGTGGCGAACGTCGACGGCGAGATTGCCCAGGCCGTCCGCGGGCGCGACCCCTTCGACCAGGCGGGACTCGACCAGATACTGATCGAGCTCGACGGGACGCCGAACAAGGGCCGCCTGGGCGCGAATGCGATCCTCGGCGTCTCGCTTGCGACCGCGAGGGCCGCGGCGGCCGAGGCGGGCGTGTCGCTCTACCGCTACCTCGGCGGAGAAGACGCCAGCATCCTGCCGGTGCCGATGCTCAACGTGATCAACGGCGGCGCGCACGCACAGAACTCGATCGACCTTCAGGAATTCATGCTCGTCCCGGCCGGGGCGGCGACTTTCGCCGAGGCACTGCAGATCGGATCCGAGGTGTTTCAGGCCTTGCGTGCGCTGCTGCACGAGCGCGGCTTCGCGACCGGCGTCGGCGACGAGGGCGGCTTCGCGCCCGATCTGGAGTCGAGCGAGCAGGCCATCGAGGTGGTGCTCGAGGCGGCCGAGCGGGCTGGGCGGCGCGAAAACGTCGCCATGGCGCTGGACCCGGCCGCGACCGAGGTCTGGCGCGACGGTGCATACCGATTCGAGGGCCGAACCCTCGCTCCGAACGAGATGATCGAGTTCCTGGGCGGGCTGGTCAGTGCTTATCCGATTGTCTCGCTCGAGGATCCGCTCGCCGAGGACGAATGGAAATCGTGGGCCGAGCTGACCGCCACGCTCGGCGATCGCGTCCAGCTCGTCGGCGACGACATCTTCGTCACGAATCCGGAGCGGTTGCAGCGGGGCATCGACGAGGGCGTCGGCAACGCGATCCTCCTCAAGGTGAACCAGATCGGGACGTTGACCGAGACCCTCGAGGCGATTCGGCTTGCGCAGGCGAACGGCTACGCAGCAGTCATCTCCCACCGCTCGGGTGAGACCGAGGACACGACGATCGCCGACCTCGTCGTGGCGACCGGAGCGGGTCAGATCAAGACCGGCGCTCCGTCGCGTAGCGAACGGGTCGCGAAGTACAACCAGCTGCTCCGGATCGAGGAGGAGCTCGGTGACGAGGCGCGTTATCCGGGCTGGTCCGCGTTCCCGCGCTTCCGGCCCTAATCTGCGACGAAGAGGTCAAGAGGCCAGGAGCGTCGAAGAGCGGACAACGGTAAAGGTCAGGCCACTACGCTAGAAAAACGATGATCACGACCCCGCCTCGGAGAACCAAGATCGTGGCCACGATCGGTCCGGCCACGGGGACCGCCGAGGGTGTCCGCGCGCTCGTCGAGGCCGGAATGGATGCCGCGCGATTGAACTTGTCCCACGGCAGCCGGGAGGAGCACGCCGAGCGCGCGCGACTGGTGCGCGGCGTGCAGGAGACGATCGGTCGGCCACTGGCGCTGATCGCCGACCTGCAGGGGCCCAAGCTCAGAATCGGGCACTTGCCGTCTCCTGTGACGTTGACGCGCGGCGACGAGGTCGTCGTCGTCGGCGATGAGCGCTCCCACGACAGCGAGCTCCCCGTCCTGCCGGCGGTGATCGGCGAGGTGCTGCAGCCAGGGCACGAAGTCCTGATCGACGACGGCCTGGTGCGCCTTCGCGTCGAGCGCGTCAAGAGCGGCCGCGTCGAGTGCTCGGTCCTCGCCGGTGGGGTCGTCAGCTCGCAGAAGGGCGTCAACGTGCCCGGTGTTCCGGTGCCGATCCCTTCGCTGACACGCAAGGACATGGATGACCTCGAGTTCGCGCTCGTCGAGCTCGACGTCGACTTCGTCGCGCTCTCGTTCGTGCGCTCGGCCGCTGACGTGCGCGATCTCAAGGATCTGATCCAGCAGGCCGGCTCGACGGCGAACGTGATCGCCAAGATCGAGAAGGCAGAAGCCGTCGACGCCCTCGAGGTGATCCTGGAGGAGGCTGACGCGGTGATGGTCGCCCGCGGCGACCTGGGGGTCGAGATCGGCCCGGAGCTCGTGCCCCTGCTTCAGAAGCGGATCATCATCGGGGCCCTCGACCACGGCAAGCCGGTGATCACGGCGACCCAGATGCTCGAGTCGATGATCCATCAGCCCGAGCCGACGCGGGCCGAGGCGAGCGACGTTGCCAACGCCATCCTCGACGGCACCTCCGCGGTGATGCTGTCCGGCGAGACGGCCGTCGGAGAGTTCCCGATCGAGGCTGTCACGACGATGACTCGAATCGCGCGGGCGGTCGAGCCGAGCCTGGGGTACAGGCACCAGCTGCCCGAGGCGGGCGAGGAGCCGACCGTGGGGCAAGCGATGTCGAACGGCGCGTGCGATCTCGCGGAGACGCTCCGGGCGGCGGCGATCCTTGTCCCGACCTTCAGCGGCCGCACCGCTTCGGCGGTCGCGCGCCTGCGGCCCCGCCGGCCGGTGCTCGGGCTTACCCACCACGAGTACGCGTGGCGGCAG
>Ga0207665_10003611_pt1 | contig 10333 bp, 11 predicted proteins | sample LARL112metaG_FD_184351 | JGI IMG/M metagenome (GOLD analysis project Ga0207665, IMG submission 184351) | Corn, switchgrass and miscanthus rhizosphere microbial communities from Kellogg Biological Station, Michigan, USA - LAR L11-2 metaG... | ecosystem: Host-associated > Plants > Roots >...
CTTACGCGAGGCTGTTTTTGGTAATTACGAGCGAGCGCGAGATTTTGCCAATGAATCGGCGAAAATCGCTCCCGATAGCCGTGATTCTCATGTATTGATGGCGCTGGCCTTGGCGCGAGCCGGGGACACAGCACGAGTCCAGTCTATCGTCGATGACCTGAACCGTCGTTTCCCGCTCAACACCCTTATCCAGTCGGTCTGGCTCCCCACGATTCGCACGCAATTGGAATTGAGCCGCGGCAACGCGGCGAGGGCCGTGGACCTGATGCAGCCGGCGGCAACCTATGAGCTAGGGGAAGGAATCGGGAGCCTCAACTTCGTTTGCATTTTGCCCGCGTACACTCGCGGCGAAGCGTACCTTGCTGCGAAGCAAGGCAGTGCCGCCGCAGCTGAGTTTCAGAAACTCCTCGATCATCGTGGACTGGTTGCCAACTGCTGGACCGGCGCACTAGCTCACGTCGGCTTGGCCCGCGCCCACGCCCTGGCCGGCGAAAATGCCAAAGCCCGCATCGCCTACCAGGATTTCCTGGCCCTCTGGAAGGACGCTGACCCCGACATCCCCATCCTGAAGCAAGCTAAAGCCGAATACGCGAAGTTGCAGTAGCACGGACGCGATCCTGCGCGCTTGCCTCGGTCGTCCTCGAAATGGTCGAGTGACGCTATCGCATTATAAGAGGGCGCCCCTTTTGGAGTAGGTTGTCATCGTTCGCATGATCACCTACGAAAGGAGCACCCTCGATGAGCGGTGAAAAGTATATTGGGCTGGACGTTCATCAAGCAACGATCTCGGTCGCAGTAATGGATTCTCAGGGCAAGTTGATCATGGAATCCATTTTGGAAACAAAAGCGTCAACCATTGTGGAGTTCTTGGCGGGCCTGCGGGGAACGCTGTCGCTAACCTTCGAAGAAGGAACCTGGGCGGCATGGCTGTACGATTTGCTCAAGCCGCATGTGGCCCACTTGATCGTGTGATCGGCGAGTTGGCGAGCATCGATCTTGTCGCTTTTGTTGCCCTGTTTGAGGAGCGCGTTCTTGCGCGGATTTCAGATAACTTCGGGCTAGTTCCCGCAGCATGCGTACGCCGGTCTCGCCGTGGTAGACCGACTTGAGGTCATTGAGGCGTAACTCTGTATCGAATTGAGACGGAGCGGATATGGCTTCTCTTTGGTATTTCGCAGCGTGGACTGACTCTGGCTGTTTGTTAGGGTGCGATCACCAACACTTCACGATGGCCTCTGCGGTCGCCTGTACTGCGTCGGGTTGTGCTGGAGCTTTCGTGATCGCGGTCGAGAATGGCGAGTATCGGGAATTGGACCCCAAAGAAGAGGCCGAATTCCAAGACCTGATGTACGGCACTCCGCAGCGAAAGCGAGAGGGCGTTGTTCTTAGGTGGCCCAAACCCGAGACCGCCGAGTAGTGCCGCTCTAGAACTGTGCCTATGCTTAAACTATGTCTGTCGGGCCCAAACAGACCCTCACCGAACCTCACCGATTGCCCAGCGCGTCGAAGCTAAGTTGTGGAAAGGATTGAAAACTCAACCCTCCCCACAACGGCTCACAGTTTTTCTAATCCGGCGGTTGCAGGTTCGATTCCTGCCGCGCCTACCACCCTCGCACCTGTCCTCTTCTCGACTATCTTCCAGCTCTACGCTTTTGGCTTGCGGTGTTCGCAGGTCTGCGTGTTCAGGCAGGAGTCCGCCAGCCGCAGCCGCTCCACCGGCTGGCCACCGATGATATGCGACTCGACAATCTCATCGACGTCGGCCTCGGTAACGTGTCCGTACCAGATCGCTTCGGGGTAGACCACGATATTAGGACCGTGTTCGCACTGGTCGAGGCAGCCGGATTGGTTGGCCCGCACTCTGCCCTTCAGTCCGTGCTCGGCCAGCTTTTGCTTGAAAAGCTTCTGCAACTTTGCCTGCGCCGTAGGATCGCAACAGCCACGGGGATGTCCCGCCGGGCGCTGGTTTCCGCAAACGAAGATATGTTTTTCGAATTTGGGCATCAGGCTACCACTGCCATTTCGGGCGCGGCCGGCGCGCCCACCTCCGCCTCCCAGATTCCGTCAAAGTCGGCGAAGAATCCCTGTACGTCAATCCCGGGAATCGCGGCCCGCAGGTTCGCGGCGGCGCGCTGCAACTCGCGCTCATGATGGGCAGCCTCCGCCGCGGCGTCTCCCCGAAAACCTCCAGCCAATCCACCATAGGCACCGCAATCAGAGTGCACCATCAGGATCACCCGTCGCGTCCCGTGCAGCCGAATGGACTTACGAATCTGCTCCAGCACGAATTCGCGATCCGATTCATGCTCCGGAGACGCCATACACTTGGCGCCTCCCGCTATCTTGATGGGATCGGAATAATTCACCCCGATGCGCTTCAGAAATTTCCGGAACCCCAGCTCGAAACGGTTGTCGAAGCACCACAGGATGGCCGCGTCACACTGATATTTGTCACGCGGAGCGTCGAAGTGAAACACCTTCCTCACAGAACCCTCCTCGACGAATCATTCCTGCCTCCAATCTTACCCGAGCAGCCTTCGTGATACTTCGTGTCCTTCGTGGTTTTAAGCGTTTTCTTCTTTCATCGGCGCGTTGCTATTCACCTTGTAGACACGATAAAATATTCCGTACACGTCTTCTCCGCCCTGATCCCAGTAATTTTTTTGAAGGCATCCCTGCGGGCATGGAGTGTGCGACCCCGGGTGCAGCGCAGTCATCTGCCTGCGCGAAATTTCCCTGACGGAGTTGGAATTGAAAAAAGGTAAAACCGCGGTGATTGTTGGCGCCCAGTGGGGCGATGAAGGCAAAGGCAAGATCGTCGACGTACTCTCGGAAAACTTCACGGTTGTAGCCCGTTACGCTGGCGGACACAACGCCGGCCACACCGTCATCATCAACGGCAAGAAGTTTATTCTCCAACTCGTCCCCTGCGGCGTGCTGCGCCCCGGTTGTCGCAGCGTCATCGGCAATGGTGTCGTCCTCGATCCGATCGCGTTCTTGAAAGAGGCCGGTGCCTTGCGCGAGGCTGGGGTGAAAATCGACGGTCACCTCTTTGTTTCGAACCGCGCCCACGTAATCCTTCCCTACCACCGCATGATTGAACTCGCGGCTGAAAATGCTCCGGGACGGGTCAAGATCGGCACCACCTCACGCGGCATTGGTCCAGCCTACGAAGACAAAATGGGCCGCCGCGGCCTGCGCGTTGCCGATCTGCTGGATCTGCAACTTCTCAAGAAGCACATCGAGAACGCCGTGCGCGAGAAAAACATGATTGCGCACGCTCTCTTCAACTCCGAACCGCTCGATGCCGACAAGATGTATACGGAATATGCGCAAGCAGCCGAGAAGATCGCTCCATTTGTCTGCGACACAGCCGTCCTGCTAAACGAGGCGCTCAACCACGGCGAATCGATTCTGTTCGAAGGCGCGCAGGGGACGATGCTCGACATCGACCACGGAACCTATCCCTTCGTGACTTCTTCCAGCGCCACTTCCGGCGGTGCGGTCATTGGCACCGGTGTCGCCCCCAATGCCATCAACTCGGTCATCGGAATCTCCAAGGCGTACTGCACGCGTGTCGGCGAAGGGCCATTCCCCAGCGAAGACAAAGGCGAGATCGGCGATAACCTGCGCAAGCGCGGCAACGAATACGGCGCAGTGACCGGGCGCCCTCGTCGTACTGGATGGCTCGACCTTCCGCTTCTGCGTTACTCAGGCATGATCAACGGTACCTCGTGGCTGGTCATCACCAAGCTCGACGTGTTGGATGAACTCGCAGAAATTCCAGTGTGCGTTGCTTACAAGATCGACGGGAAAACCACCTCCGACGCGCCTGCCCAGGCGAGCGGATATGACAAGATCGAGTGCGTTTACAAGAACCTTCCAGGCTGGCAGGCTTCGACCGAGGGCATTACCGGGTGCGACAAATTGCCAAAAGCGGCACGCGAATATCTCGCGTTCATCGAGAAGGAAGCGGGCGCAAAGGTAGGTATGATCTCCACCGGACCCGACCGAAACCACACCATCCTCGTTAATGATTTCGTTAAGGAGTTGAAGACCGCTGCGAAGAAAGCCTAGAATGTTTTCCCCGGCTGACCGGAAAGCGGGTAAGGAGCGAAACGATGGTGGTGTTGGCGGTTACCTGGATGGCAAAAACTGGGCACGAAGCCGAAGTTGCCGCGTTGTTTGAAAAACTGACGGAGCAGTCCCGCAAAGAGCCCGGCTGTTCGATGTACCAGGTGCATCGGCACAAGACGGAGCCACGTCGCTTCTTTATCTACGAGCAATACAAAGACGACGCCGCGCTCGAAGCTCACCGAGTCGCTCCCCATTTTCTGCAACACGCCCGCAAAGATCTCCCCAAGATCGCCGACCGCGTGGAAGGCCACCTCTTTGAACCGCTAGGCTAGTTGAAAGAAGAAATGTGGCGCGGCCCCCGCCCGCGTTTGCCGTGGAAGGCGCGCAGCCGTCAGCGCGATTACGACTTCACCTTATCGATCATCAACTCGCCGCCCGAGGCATAGCTCTCTTTCGAGACCTCGTTGAACGCCACGACAATAGCTTCCCGCCGCGCTCCGGCTTCTTCCACCAGAGCGTCCGTAATCCGCTTCGCGCTTCTGATCGGCGGTGCGGCCCTGCAGCATCGTGATCTGAACAACGGGCATGATGAGTACTCAGTACCTGGTACTCAGTACCCAGTTAAACCCAGCGCTCGAACAACCGAGTACTGAGTACTGAGTACCGAGTACTTATTTCGCCAATTCGTACCCCGCAAAGAAAAAGCTCAACTCAAACCGAGCTGTATCTTCCGCGTCCGACCCGTGAATCGCATTGTGCTCAATGTTAGTCGCCCACTTCTTACGGATCGTCCCATCCTCGGCCTGCGCGGGATTGGTGGCCCCCATCAACTTTCGCAGATCGGCGATGGCATTTTCCTTCTCCAGCGCCAGCACAACGATCGGTCCACTCGACATGAAGTCGGTCAGAGTGTTGAAGAATGGCCGCGCGGCATGCACAGCATAAAACTGCTCGGCCTGGTGCTTCGAGATTTCCAGCATCTTCATGGCGAGGATGCGGAATCCATTCTTCTCGAACTGCTCAATGATGTCGCCGACTGCATTCTTGCGGACGGCATCGGGTTTGACGATGGTGAATGTGCGTTGCAGAGTTTTCATAAGTTCGGTCGTTGTTCCTTGGCTATGATTTGACGACGATTCCTGACAACTGAACACTGGCCACTGCTTTTAGACGTTCACGCCCAGCGCGGCCGCCAGGGTCTCGCCGATCGCCGCCGGAGACTTCGCCACCCGGATCCCGCAACCCTCCAGCGCTTTCATCTTTTCCGCGGCCGTGCCCTTGCCGCCAGAAATGATCGCCCCCGCGTGTCCCATCCGCCGTCCCGGAGGCGCTGTTTGTCCGGCAATAAATCCCACCACCGGCTTCTTCATGTGCGCCTTCACAAACTCCGCAGCCGTCTCTTCGGCGTTCCCGCCAATCTCCCCGATCATGATTACGGCTTCCGTCTCCGGATCACGGTTGAACAGGTCCAGCGCATCGATGAAATTCGTGCCAATAATCGGATCGCCGCCAATCCCAATCGCGGTCGACTGCCCAATCCCGCGCTGCGTCAGCTGATGCACCGCTTCATAGGTAAGCGTGCCCGAGCGGGAAACAATGCCAATCGATCCCTCTTTGTGAATCGAAGCCGGCATGATGCCGATCTTGCACTTGCCCGGTGAAATAATTCCCGGGCAGTTCGGCCCAATCAGTCGCGACTTTCGGTCCTGCAGAAATTCCCACGCCTTCACCATATCCAGCGTCGGGATCCCCTCAGTGATGCACACGATCAAATCAATCTCAGCATCGGCCGCTTCCATGATGGCGTCCGCCGCGAACGGCGGAGGCACAAAAATCACCGTGGCATTCGCCCCGGTCTTGTCTGCCGCCTCGCGCACGGTATTAAAAATCGGCCAGCCCTCATGCGTGGTTCCACCCTTGCCCGGAGTCACGCCACCAACAATCTGTGTGCCGTACGCCTGGCTTGCCTTCGCATGAAACGTGCCTTCGCGCCCAGTAAGTCCCTGCACCACGACCCGCGTATCCTTATTCACTAAAATTGCCATATGAAAAACACCTCGCAACCGTGATTCTTATCCGCACTCAGATGACGTGTTGCCACTGTGTTCCTCAGTGCCCCCAGTGGTGAGAGCCCTAGGGCACAGACCCTATCGCCATTCGGTAACGCCCAAAGTCCCTCGAGCCGCCGCGACAACTTTGTCGGCAGCGTCCTTCATCGTATCTGTAACCATGAAGTTGAACCCCGAATTCATCAGGATCTTCTTCCCTTCATCGACGTTCGTTCCCTCCAGCCGCAACACAATCGGCAGCTTGATATTCGTCTTGCGAGCCGCTTCCACCACGCCCGTAGCGAGCGTGTCCACACGAAGAATCCCGCCGAAAATATTAATCAGCACGGCCTTCACATTCTTATCACTCAACAGAATTTCGAATGCGTGCGCCACCTGCTCGGAACTTGCCCCGCCGCCCACATCCAGGAAGTTCGCCGGCATGCCGCCCGCATACTTGATGATGTCCATCGTCGCCATCGCCAGCCCGGCGCCGTTCACCATGCACCCGACACTGCCATCGAGCTTGATGTAGTTGAGGCTGTACTTCGACGCCTCCACTTCCAGCGGATCTTCTTCCGTAATGTCGCGCAACTCCCGCAGATCGGCGTGCCGAAACAGCGCGTTATCGTCGAAGTTGATCTTCGCGTCGAGCGCGAACAGCCGCCCATCCGTCGTCGTAATAAAAGGATTGATCTCGAGCAGCGAAGCATCCGTGTCGAGGAACGCCTTATACAGGCTGGTCAGGAATCCCACCGCAGGATTGATCTGCTTGGCGTTCAGTCCAAGCCTGAACGCAATCTTCCGCGCCTGAAAGGCCTCCAACCCCATCCCCGGATCGATGTGCTGCTTCAAAATCGCATCTGGATTCTCCGCCGCGACTTGCTCGATCTCCATCCCACCCGCGGCCGACGCCATGAAAACCGGCTTACCCTCCGCGCGGTCCACCAGAATCCCCAGGTAGAGTTCTTTCTCGATCGGTAGAGTCTCCTCGATCAGCAACCGCCGCACGATGCGGCCCTCCGGCCCCGTCTGATGCGTCACCAGCTTCATGCCCAGCATTTTGGAGGCGAGTTCTCCGGCCTCGTTCACCGACTTGCCTATCTTCACACCTCCGCCCTTGCCACGTCCGCCGGCGTGGATTTGCGCCTTCACCACCACTCCGGTCGCGCCCGAGTTGAACAGCTCTTTGGCGGCGGCCTCGGCCTCGTCTTGCGAGGCGGCCATCGCCCCACGCGGCACACTTACACCGTACTTCTTAAGAATTGCTTTTGCCTGATACTCATGGATTTTCATAAGGACGACTCGTCAATTAAGAATTCGGAAGGACCCTGCTTGCGGCGACGCACTGCGGGCAGCAAACTTGCAATTCTATAGAACGCCCTCGCGTTAGAGCAAACCTCGCGGGAATTTTAATTCAATTGAGTCCCATGTCGGGACTGCCAGTCCGAACAAACTCTGCGACTTTCCCTCCACTTCGAAATCAAAATTAAGAAGTAAGATAATCGGCTGAATCTCCAGGAGGATTCCGATTGTGAAGCTGATATCACTCAACGTCGCGCGACCGCGATTGGTGGTCTATCAGGGCGCGACGATCAATACCGGCATCTTCAAGCAACCGGTATCGGGCCCGATTCCGTTGCGGGCCCTCAATCTCGACGGCGATCGTCAGGCCGATCTCACGGTTCATGGCGGTCAATTCAAGGCGGTTTACGCCTATCCCTCCGAACACTACGAGTTCTGGCGCAGGGAGTTGCCCGGAACGCAGCTGCCTTGGGGGATGTTCGGCGAGAACTTCACCACGGAAGGCCTGATGGAACATGAGCTTCACATTGGCGATCGCCTGCAAATCGGCACAGCGGAAATCATGGTCCGGCAGCCACGCACACCCTGCTACAAGCTGGCAGCGAAGTTTGACCGAAATGACATTCTCGCGCGTTTCTTGCGCAGTGCCCGCAGCGGCTTTTACTTTTCCGTGGAGCGGGAAGGCACGGTCTCTGCCGGAAACACATTTGAATTCCTGTCTCGAGAACCTCAAGCTATCACCATCGCAGAAATGAACCGGCTATTTGTCGAAGAGAAATACAACCGTGACTTGCTGGACAAGGCGATAGCAACCCCCGCCCTTCCGGAAGACTGGCGCGATTATTTTATGAAGCCTTTGCACGACGTGGCGACCGTCGAGCCCTAGTTTTCACTGGTTGCCGGCGCTGGGCATCTCATCTCCCGCGTGATTTGTTTTGTGCGCACATTCTGGGATTGAGAACATTCCTTCGTGTCCGATTTGTCCCCGGTGGTGAAACGCCGCTGGATTTTCGATATGGGTTCTTCCAACGCCGATGCCTTACAATTCTGCGAGCATGATCCTCGACGCCCTCCATCGCATCGCGAACCAGAGCCAATCCCTCGATCGCAGCGAGGCTCGTGAAGTGATGTCTGAAGTCCTGACCGGCAAGTGTACCGACGCTCAAATTGCGGCCCTGCTCATCGCCTTGCGCATGAAGGGTGAAACCGTGGAGGAGATTGTGGGCTTCGCCGAAGCGATCCGTGCCGCTGCCGCGCCTTTGCCCATCGAGCGTGCCAGTGCGGAAGCTATCGCCGTAACCGGTACGGGGCGCGACGCGCTCTTGGAAGTTCCAGGCGAGAATTCTCTGGTCGATACCAGCGGCACCGGCGGCGACGCCAGCGGCACTTTCAACATCTCCACTGCGACCGCACTCGTGACCGCCGGAGCGGGTGTCCGCGTCGCCAAGCACGGCAATCGCAGTATCAGTTCCAAGTGCGGTTCGGCTGACGTCGTCGAAGCCCTGGGTGTGAACATTCAACTCTCGCCCGAGCGCGCCGCTCAATGCTTGCGCGAAGTCGGCATCTGCTTCCTTTATGCTCCTAATCTGCATCCCGCGATGAAGCAGGTGCAAGGCGTGCGCCGCGAATTGCGCATGCGCACCATGTTCAACCTGCTGGGCCCGCTGACCAATCCGGCACGCGCGAGCGGTCAGGTCGTAGGAGTGTACTCACTCGATCTGGTTGAAAAGCTCGCCGAGGCCCTGAGCATGCTGGGCCTGCATCGCGCGCTCGTGGTGCACGGGCACGATGGCCTCGACGAAATCACGATCACGGGAACAACCCGAGTGGCCGAAGCCCGCGACGGATCAGTCCGATCCTACGAAGTAGAACCGGAAGAGTTCGGCATGACTCGCGCCACGTTGCAGGATATCGCTGGCGGCGATGCCATCGAAAATGCTGCGATCATCCGTGCTGTCCTCAGTGGAGAAAAGTCGCCGCGCCGACACGTTGTGGTTCTTAACGCCGGTGCCGCGCTGGTCGCTGCCGGCCGAGCCGACCATATCGCCGACGCACTCCCGCTCGCGATCAAGTCGATCGACTCTGGGGCAGCCGCCGGAAAGCTGACAGCTCTCGCAGCCTTCACGTCAAGATAAGCAGATCGCCCTTCCTGTGTCCTCTGTGGTTAAGTTGTTTTCTGCGCCTACCTTACCGGACTTCCACCTTCTCCAAATACTCCGCTAGCTGCACGTTCCAACCCAACTCCTTCTGCATCAAATCGCGCAACTTCCCCGAAGCGTCCGGTTCCCCGTGCACCAGATAGGTCGTCGCCGGCTGATTCCGAAAAGTGCGCAGCCACTGCAGCAACTCCGGCGGGTCCGCGTGATCGCTGAACTGCTCCAGCGCAACAACCTGAGCGCGAATGGGAACGAAATCCCCAAAGATCTTTACTTCATCACTCTTGTTCTTGATGGTGAACCCACGCGTCCCCGGCGCCTGAAACCCGATAAACAGCACTAGATTCCTTGGATCCGGCAGCCGCTGCACAAGATGATGCAAGATGCGTCCGCCGGTCACCATGCCGCTGGAAGAAATGATCACCGAAGGCATGACGGCAGCGTTGATCCGCTTCGATTCCTCCGGGGTTGACGCAAACGTGAATCCCGGCCACTGCAGCGGCGAGCCATACTTTCGGATCATTTCCCGCGTCTCGTCGCTGTACTCTTCGTCGTGCTTCAGGAAGACCTCAACCGCCTTGATAGCCATCGGGCTGTCGCAAAAAACCGGCATACGCGGAATCTGTCCCGACTCCATCAGATGCTTGAGGATGAAAACAAATTTCTGCGTGCGTTCAATCGCAAACGCCGGAACCACCACGCTACCGCCTCGGTTGGCAGTTGCCGTAATCAGTGACGCCAGTTCCG
>Ga0207665_10003614_pt1 | contig 10330 bp, 10 predicted proteins | sample LARL112metaG_FD_184351 | JGI IMG/M metagenome (GOLD analysis project Ga0207665, IMG submission 184351) | Corn, switchgrass and miscanthus rhizosphere microbial communities from Kellogg Biological Station, Michigan, USA - LAR L11-2 metaG... | ecosystem: Host-associated > Plants > Roots >...
TTTCAATGATCGATGACTGAAAACAAGGCGAAGCTGACCGACGCCAGGGTGCGGAGCAGATTGTTCGTCGGTGTCGCGCTGGCTGCTGCGGTCGCGCATACGGCGAACGCACAATCGCCGGCACCTTCAAATCCCGTCGGAACCTGGCGTGGCACATCAACGTGTCAGGTGCGACCGTCGGCGTGCCACGATGAGATCGTCGTTTATCGGATCACGCGAGTGAAAGCGGAAAGCCTGTCAGTCGACGCAGTCAAAATCGTCAACGGCCAGGAAGACGACATGGGCCTCCTCGCGTGTCGCGTCGTGCCGAGTAGTGGCAAGGTCGCTTGCAGCATACCACATGGCGTTTGGTACTTCACTGCGCGGGGCGATAGCCTCACTGGCGAATTGCGTTTGCCCGACAACACCAGGTTCCGAGCCGTGCGAGCCATACGGTCACGGTAACCTCGGCGGAGCAGCAGTCCAGTAACCAGGGCGTAAGGTTCACGCGGCTTTGGCTCGAACTCGCCGGCTTGTCAGTCCACGAGCCGCGCTATAAGGTTGCACACCTTTTTCGCACCTGGCTGATGCGCGACAAGATTCCATTTACGCTCGGAGCGGCAGCTCTCGTTGCTTCTTCACTGATCGTAACAGCGGCCGGAAAGTCTTTCGGCCGAGTTGCACCAGCAATCGCGCCCGGCGCGGTCACCGCGAACGACAACCGCACACCGGCCGGTACTTACGTCCGTGACACTCTCGTGCTCCGGCTCACTCTCGCGACTGTGGCGTGGCACTTTCTGGGAGACAGCGATCCTGCACTCACCGTCGCGGCGTTCGCTGAAGAGGGAAAGACGCCGACGATTCCCGCGCCGTTGCTGCGGGTGCGCGTTGGGACTCCCGTCCACGTGGTCATCCGCAATCCATTCGACGATACGCTCATCGTGCGCGGATTCAGCGACCGCAGTGCGGCCGTCGATTCGCTGATCGTGATGCCGCAGGCGACGCGTGAGGTCACCTTCTCGCGCCGAAAGGCTGGAACCTACGAGTACTGGGCAACTCTCGCTGAATGGCAGCGCAACGTGCCGCTTCCGCTTCCGGCCCATAAACATGGACTGATGCGCCCGCGTTTCGACTCGCAGCTCACGGGCGCGTTCATCGTTGATCCGACCGGTCCGGTTCCTAAAGATCGGGTCTTCGTCCTGACCGAGACCGTCGATCAGGCACCGCCGATCCGCAACGATCCTAGAGGCATGCCGGGCCGAGAGTTCACCGCAATCAACGGGCGCTCATGGCCGTACACCGAGCGGCTGCACTACACGGTCGGCGATACGATCCACTGGCGCATCATCAACACCACCTTCCAGTCGCATCCAATGCACCTGCACGGCTTCTACTTTCGCGTCGACGAATCGGGCAATGTCGACCCGGGGGTCGACACGGTTTACGCGCCGTCGCAAAGGCGCACAGTGGTGACGGAAAACATGAAGTTCGGGGGTGATTTCAGAACGATCACCTGGGCACCGGACCGCGCGGGAAACTGGATCTTCCACTGTCACCTGGCAAGCCACAACACGAAACTGCCGCGCGTCGACGATCCCGACCAAATCAATTATCCGGACTCACACGATCACGGCGACCCGGATCATCATGCTATTACCGGCATGAACGGACTCATACTTGGCATCACGGTAGACGGCAAAATGAAACGCGCAGCACCCTGGCACGCGGCTAAGCGGCTGAGACTTTTCGTGCAGTCCGATTCCGTCGCTGGAGATTCAGCGCGTCGCTGGGGCTACGTTCTGCAGCGCGGCGCGGAGCCGCGGCGCGACTCGCTGGAAAGTCCGGGACCGCTGCTGCTTCTCACTCGTGGGGAGCCGACGAGCATCGAAGTTATCAATCGGACGCCGGAGCCTACCAGCGTGCATTGGCACGGCATCGAGTTGGAGAGTTATTACGACGGCGTCGCGGGCTGGAGCGGCAGCGTCGAAGCGACAGAGCCAGCGATTCGACCGGGCGGGAGTTTCGACGTCCACATCACACCAAAGCGCGCCGGCACCTTCATGTATCACACGCACTTCAACGACATCCAGCAACAGTACGGAGGACTGGTCGGGCCCATTGTCGTGCTCGAACCGGGCGAGCACTGGGATCCGGACCACGAGTTATTGGTGATGATATCTGATGGCCCTCACGCCACCATGCGCGTCAACGGCTCGGCGTCGCCATCGGCAAGAGTGCTACATGTCGGCACAACGTATCGAATTCGCGTGGCCGACATCGCGATCTACCATCAGCGCGTATCGGTCAAAGTGGTTCGCGACACTTCGGCGCTGACGTGGCGCGCTGTCGCCAAGGACGGTTTTACACTGCCTCCGGAGCAGGCAACGGTGGAACCGAGCACGACTTTCTTCGGGAGCGGTGAAACTCAGGATTTCGAGTTTACTCCCGACGCGCCGGGATCCTTGAAGCTCGAGGTCAATCGCTCCGGCGCGTTCCAGTTTGACGTTACCCTCCCGTTGCAAGTCGTCCCGAAATAACCGCATCGGAACGACCTAGCGCATAATCACTCTACGGCCCACACGTCGGCGCCTGCACTCCGACGGCTTTCGCTAGTGGATTCTTCCCCGCCGCGCTGAGCGCCGCGTTCAGCGCGCTGAGATCTGCACCATTTGCCGTGCTCCACGCAGCGACTGCCTTCACCAGATCGTTGCACGTCGACCTGTAAGCCGCGTACATCGCCGGCGTCGGCGCGATGTCACCATATGCGAAAGTCTCCAGCTGGCGGAGAAATCCGTTGACCAGCTGCACAAACGTCGGGCGAGCGCTCGCGCCGAAGCCGGCGCCACCGAAGGCAAAGCCGTTTCCGGTCGCGGTGCCGCCCACTGTGTCGAGCTTGGCCAGGTATTCCTTGATTGGCTTCGCGACCGGGCTGGTGGTGTCGGCCGCGATTATCGCGCGAAGCTGGACGCGCGTAGTGTCCGTCTGCCGAAATGCATCCCACGCCAGGCGCTCCGATGCGTAAAGCTTTCTGATCAGCGCATCCTCTGCTCTCAGCGCAACAGCGTTCACCGGCGACCGCGGATCGATAGTGACGAGCACTTTCTCAGACTGCGTCTTCCCGTTGGCAGTGAGGCGCACCGTATATGTGCCCGGCGGCACCACTGCACCTTCGGGCGACGCCGGCGTCAGGCCGGGATTCGCATTGATCTCGAAGGTGTGCACGAAAGCAGGCGGCGGGTCGTAGCGAAGATCCCAATTCACCCGGTGCATTCCTGCATCCGTTGGCAGCGGCTGCTCGACTTTCACCCAGAAGTTCGGGTGCGGGGGTTTCGCCGCCTCGGGCACCGGTGGAATGGGATCGCTTGAGTAGTGACGCACCACTGCACCTGTTGAATCCACCACTTCCATCGTGACGCGACCGTTCGCGCGTGAGCCAAGCCAGTAGTATATGATGGCGCCGTCGGGCGGATTCAGCGCATGCGGCACTTCAGGCGGGAACGGTGTGTCCGCGCCGACATTGCGACGCACGCGCACCGCGCCGTCGGGCTTGAAGAGATGCACGTCCTGATTTGCGACTGCGTCGCTGAACTGCCGCAACACGGCGTAATCGTCGAGCACGAAAATTCCGCGTCCGTAGGTGCCGACAACGAGATCATTGCCCTTGATCGCGATGTCGCGGAACGACGTCGTCGGGAGGTTGAGCATCAGCGACTGCCACGAATCACCGTCGTCGAACGACACGTACATCGCGCTCTCGGTGCCCAGGAAGAGCAGGCCTGGTCGCTTCGGATCTTCGCGCAGGATGCGCGCGTAGCTGCCGTTGGACTCGCCGGTAGCGAGGCCATTGGTGATCAACGTCCACGTCTTGCCGTAATCGCGCGTGCGATAGACGTAAGGCTTGTAGTCGCCCCACGCTCTTCGATCGTCCGTGATATACGCTTCGGCGGCGTTCGCGTGCGAAGGCTCGACGGAATGGATCTGTCCGGGATTCGAGAATCCTGATGCATCACTCCAGGTGCGGCCATTATCGCGCGTGACTTTGACCAGGCCGGTGGTGAGACCAACCCAGATCGTGCCACGTGCAACACTGGATGCGCCGATCGACATGATTGTGCCCGGAATCGGCTCGCCCGGCTTCGGAGTGGCGGTGTCGGCTGGAATCGGGAAGTTCGCAGGATAGCCGAGGTTCGGGCTGATCCTTGTCCAGTGCATCCCGGCGTCCGTCGTCGCCATCAGATACTGAAACCCGGCGAGCAGTCTGTGCTGATCGAAGGGATCGAAAAGCAGCGGCGCGTCGCTGTTGACACGAAGGTGAAGTGACGCGTCCTGCCCCGGGCTGACGTTCACCCACTGCTCGTTCGGATAGGAAATTTTTATCACGCCATTCCCGGTTGCGTACACCGTGTTCGGATCGAGCGGATCTGGCAGAACGGTGCCCCACTCCCATCCATTCACCGGATTCCAGTCGAGCGGCGTCACCGCGCCAAGTATGCCGCGTTCGCGCGTCCGCACCGCGCCGGCGTCCTGCTGCGACGCGTAGATCCAATAGGGAAAAGAATTGTCCGTCGAGATGTGATAGACCTGCTCCGTCGACTGGTTATACCAGGAGCTCCACGTGTCGCCGCCGTCGAGCGTTACGATGGCGCCCTGATCGTAGCCGAGGATGATGCGCTTGCCGTTGGTTGGATCGATCCAGCCTTGCTGCGGATCGTCGCCCCCCGGCGCGCCTCTGAAACCGGTGAACGTGTTACCGCCGTCGCGTGAGACGTACGACGCCGTGTTGAACACATAGACGACGTCCGGATTTTTCGGGTCGATGTAGACACCGCAGTTGTAGCCGCCCTGTCCGTTGCGGACGCGCGTGTCGCTCGCGTCCATCTGCTTCCAGGTCGCGCCGCCGTCGTCGGAGCGGAATAGCCCGATGTTGGTGGTAAAGTAGACGCGCTGTGCGTTGGTGCCATTCGCGACCGCGATCGACGTGCGACCCGGTATGCGCGGCAAACCACCGCCGGTGATCTCCTTCCAGGTGACACCGCCGTCGATGGACTTGTAGATGGATGTGCCCGTCGGACCTTGCGGGCGTCCACCGCCGCCGCCGCCGAAGAGTCCACCGGCCGGAACGATGGGTGAAGCGCTCGGTGGCGGCGGCGTATAGTGACGTACCGTCGTCGCAAAAACGACATCCGGTCTATCGAACGCGATCGCCAGCTTCTGGATGCCTGTCGAATCGTCGACGAACAAGGTGCGTGTCCAGCTGCCGCCGCCGTTGGTGGAGCGGAAGACGCCGCGGTCCTCGCTCTTGTGGCGGACATCGCCCTGCGCGGCGACGAGCACCACGTTCGCGTCGCGCGGATCGACGACGATGCTCGGGATCTGCTTGGTCTTCTCGAGACCGATGCGCGTCCACGTCGCGCCAGCGTCGGTGCTCTTGTACATGCCGTTGCCTTCGGCGATTCCACCGCCGGTGATCAAGTCACCGGTGCCGACGTAGATCGTACTCCCGTTCGAGGGTGCGACTTCCACCGCACCGATGACCTCGGCGTCTTTGACGTTGTCGAAAACCGGCCACCAGGTAGCGCCCGCATTCGTTGTCTTCCACACACCGCCGGCAGGCAAGCCGATGTAGAACGTGCCGGGATCGCCGACTACGCCGGAGACGGCGGAGATCCGCCCTCCCCGGAACGGACCGACGTTGCGCCAGACAAGTCCGGAGAGCAGGTCGGGTCTGATTGGTGTTGCCGCAACGGACAGTGCGGCGAGGGAAATGACTACGGTGAGGCTGACAGCGCGTTTCGTGTTCATCGCGGTGCTGGATGGGTTGAAGTGTGTGGACTAATATGCGCAGGCGCTTTTGGCGCCGTTATCACGGGAGACTCAGTGAATACACGGATGATCTATCTGACCGTCGGCATGCTCGCCTGCACCGGCGGGTCTGCTTCCCATCAGACTCCCGCCCCACGCGCGGTCGCGGCGCGAGGCGCGACAACACCGCCGTGTGGTCCCGGGCTGAACATCAGGAATACAGCGAGCGACTCGCGCTGCTTCGAGCTCCGAACTTACACGCTCCAGGGAGGAAGCTCGGCGGACGCGCTGCACGGTCGTTTTCGCGACCACACCATCGCGCTGTTCCAGAAGCACGGGATGACCGTTATCGGATTCTGGCAGCCGGTCGCGCGACTCGATCAACTCGTGTACATCCTCGCCTATCGCGACGCGGCCGCCAGAGATTCAGCATGGGCCGCGTTTAGCGCCGATCCGGAATGGGTGAAAACGCGCACCGAGATTCCGGTGAACGTTCAAGTGGACAATACGTTCATGGTGGCCACCGACTACAGCGCGATCAAATGACGCGACCGCTCCGCTATTCAATTAACGTCACTCTCGACGGATGCGGCGATCATCGTTTCGGGATCGCTGACGAAGACCTGCATCGTAATGCGATCGAGAATATCGATCGCTCCGATGCGCTTCTCTTTGGCAGGGTGACCTACGAGATGATGGAAGCTGGTTGGCGTCAGGGGCCGCCACCGGGAGCGCCTGACTGGTGGGGAGCTTTCGCCCGCACGATCGACGCGAAAAAGAAATACGTCGTGTCGAGCACTCTCAAGAAAGTCGATTGGAACGCGGAGCTCGTTCGCGGAGATCTCGAGAAGGCCGTTAAGCAACTCAAGGCGCAGCCGGGTAAGGGATTGTTCACGGGAGGATTGACGCTACCGCTGGCGTTGGCAGAGCTGGGGTTGATCGATGAGTACGAATTCGTCGTCCACCCGAGGGTAGTCGGCCGAGGGCCGAAGTTGTTCGACGGACTGTCGAAGCTTGTCGACCTGAAGCTCGTGAGCCGAAAGGAATTCGGCTCGGGCGCGGTCGCGATGCGGTACGAGCCGAGATAATAACAGTGACCGTGATTTCTGAGCTGCCGAGCGCAGTGCCTGAAATCCCAGTGTCGGATCTCGATGCGGCGACGGCGTACTACCGCGACAAACTCGGCTTCAACGTGGACTGGGTTGAGTCGGACATCGCTTTAGCGGGAGTCTCGCGTGATCATTGTCGAATCTTCCTCGCCGGCCCACGATTCCGCGACAAACGCATTAACCCTGGTCCAGTTTCGATCTGGCTCAATCTGAACAGCAAAGGCGAGGTCGATGATCTCCACCGCTCGTGGCGTGCAACCGAAGCGCTTCTTCTTTCTGAACCCGAATCGAAGCCGTGGGGGCTGCATGAATTCACGGCAGCGGACCCCGATGGCAATCGGTTTCGTGTCTTCTATGACTTCGCGACGCCCGAGCGCGAAGGAGGATAATCTGATGGCATGTCGCTCGCAGCTGGAGTTAGCGATAGCGTTTCCATCTCGGGGATTCGTATGACAAATCGATCTCTCTGGTGTCGTGTGTGCAGCGTCGCTTCGACGCTTGTCCTGGTAGCTTGCTCATCGACTACTACGCCAGTTCAATCTCTAATCGACGCTCAATACGCGCATGATGTCCGCGTGCGCGACTGCAACGGTCCAGCGCTCAGTCTTCCCAGCGCATTGCGCGCACAGCTGCAACCTCGAACCGGCATGATGCAGCCGGATGATCATTGGGCCGATCTGGCGGAGAAAATTCCGGGCGGGTTTGCCGGCGTTCTTCTAATCGACGGTCAGCCCTCAATGTGGCTGGTACACCCTGAACAGGAGGCTGCCGCGAAAGCCGCGCTGTTGACTGATCCGTCCTTCGGCAACTTCGATTTTCGCCGAGCCCAGGTGCTCCAGGCGCGCTGGGACTTCGCTCAGCTCGTCGACTGGTACAACTACCTGATGACCACCGGCATATGGACCAATTCAGGCCTGGTGAGCGGGGATAAGGACGAAAGAATCAATCGCATCCGCTACGGTGTTAAGGATGAAGCGAGTCAACAGGAGCTCGTTAGACGACTCGAAGCGTTAGATGTGCCGTGCAATCTGATTCAGGTGGGCTTGGAGAGTCCTCCAGTCACGTTGTGAAGCGAACGGACTCGCATCTACCAGGGCTGAAATTGCCAGGCCGCACAAGAGGAGATTGGCGCGGGCGGAAAACGCTCACTCTCGCCATCGTCGCCTCATCGCTTGCGAGTTGCCGTTTGATAACTGACTGCACCTACGAGACGAGGTACGTCAGAGCGTCCGGCTCGATCATCGAGAACGGCTCACAGTTAGTGAGCGCAGACGTAACTGTAGGCGCCAATAGAGGCTCGCTCGAATGGAAGAATTTCGACCGCAGCATCGATGGCTCAACCCTGAAAGGCCACGTGCTCGCGGCAAGACTCGTTCGATCTGACCAACCTGGAGTCTCGCTGCTCGATATCCCTGTCGACCCGCCGACGTCCCCGCTGATATCGGGTGGCTCGCTCATACAACGCCCGGCCGACACATCGCCCAATCTCAACGGCCTCTATGTGATCGTTGCTGGCGGTCTCGCTGCGATAGAACTCGACACGGATATTTCATCGCAACCGCGCTTATCGATCCCGCTTGCCGTCATCGACAAAAAGGATTGGTATCGTCCGAGCAACTGCTACTGACAATACACGTCACATTCCGCGTGCGGGCGCGGCGGTTTCCGCGCACAATCGCTCCGCATTACGCTTCAGGAAATCTGCAATCGCTTCCAGGTCCCTTTGAAGGTCGATTTCGGGCGATCTCGTTCGTCGCCTAAGAGACCCTCACGAGGACGAATTTGGAGAAGACTATGCGCAAACTCATCGTTGCCGAACACATCAGCCTGGATGGTGTGATTCAAGCGCCCGGTGGACCTCAGGAAGATCCAAGCGACGGCTTCCGGCTCGGTGGCTGGACAGCGCCCTACCCCGACGATCTCATCGGTGAAGCGTTGCAGGAGATGTTCTCTCAGCCGTTCGAGCTGCTGCTGGGACGTCGTACCTACGACATATGGGCGGCCTATTGGCCGCACGTGCCGGCCAAGTCAGGCGGCCGCCCCATTGCCGACAAATTCAACAGCGTGCCCAAGCATGTCGCGACGCACCACCCGGATTCGCTCACTTGGCAGAACAGTCATGCGCTGAAGGGCGACATTGCCGAGGCAGTACGCGCGCTGAAAAACAAGAGCGGCGCCAACCTGTTGACGTGGGGCAGCGGCGAAATGCTGCACCAGCTCCTCGCCGCCGGCCTTGTCGACGAGCTCTGGTTGCTGACTTATCCCGTCATAATTGGACGCGGCAAGCGCTTGTTCGCCGACAACGCACAAGCCTCGGCCTTCAAGGTGGGGCGCTCGATCAGTGCGCCGAGCGGGGTGTTGATCAACCGCTACGAACGCAGCGGCGAGGTGCGCACAGGAAAGGTCGGAGAAGAATTAGAGGCAAAAGCCAGTGGCTCCAAAAAACGGTCGCGCCACTCAACAAAGAAGTAATGGATTGTGAATAACAGGTCTCGGCCCTCGCAACGTCCTACTTGAGAGGAGGCACTCGATGAATACGTTGTTGTGGGTACTCCAGATCGTCGGTGCGCTCCTGTATTTGTCGTCGGGCGTGATGAAGGTCTTCATGTTCGACAAGGTGAGCGCGGACGTTCCGTCATTCGGCGCGCTTCCGCGCAACGCCTGGACGGCGCTCGGCGTCCTCGAGCTCCTGTGCGCAATCGGGCTCATCGTTCCCGACGCTTTCCATTGGCACCCGCCTTTGACTGTGCTCGCTGCCACCGTCCTCGCGATCGAGGCCCTCGTGTTCATCTTCGTTCACGTCAAGTATCGCGAGATGACGCCCATCATCATGAGCGCAGTGCTCGGCATAGTGATGTTGTTCATCGCATACGGCCGGAACGTCCTCAGCCCGATCGTCTGATTCAACGCTTCAGAAACTTGAAGTGCGTCACGTTCGGCGCGGCAATCGTCTCGACGAGCTCGAGCCCGTGCAGATCCTTCACTCCCTCGAAGAGTCGTTCACCACCGCCGAGTAGCTTGGGAACCTGGTGAATGGTCATCTCGTCGACGAGACCAGCGTTGAGATATTGCTGACAGATTTTGGCGCCTCCGGCGAGAGCGATGTCCTTGCCTCCCGCCGCGCGCCGGGCCTGCTCGAGCGCTGACTCGATCCCGTTCGTCACGAAGTAGAAAGTCGTGCCGCCTTCCATCGTGAGTGGCGCGCGTTCGTGGTGTGTGACTACGAAAACCGGATGATGAAACGGCGGCTTCTTGCCCCACCAGCCCAGCCATGGTTTCTCGGCGTCCCATCCGCCGGGATGCCCACCGAACATGTGCCGCCCCATGATCGTCGCGCCGATGTTCGCCAGCTCGGACTCGAACACTTTCGTGCTCTCGTTGTCTTCGCCGCCGCTCTATCCATGCACAGATCGCCACGCCCGGAGTGAGACGAACCACTC
>Ga0207665_10003616_pt1 | contig 10328 bp, 7 predicted proteins | sample LARL112metaG_FD_184351 | JGI IMG/M metagenome (GOLD analysis project Ga0207665, IMG submission 184351) | Corn, switchgrass and miscanthus rhizosphere microbial communities from Kellogg Biological Station, Michigan, USA - LAR L11-2 metaG... | ecosystem: Host-associated > Plants > Roots >...
CGCACATTCTTTCCGTCGCGCAAAAACTGGACGCAGCCGTGCGCTGATTTTCCGCCAACACACTGAGCAAAGAGGCCCAATATTCCCCTCTACAATCTTGCCATCGTGGGATTTGGAAATGTGGGGCGCGCTTTTCTCCGGCTCCTGATTGCGAAGGAGACGGAAATGCGCCGCCGCTACGACGTGCGCTGGCGCCTCACCGGTGTCGCAGCTCGCCGCATTGGCTGGCTTGCGGAGCCGGATGGATTCAACCCGATCGCGCTGCTGAACGGACACTGGCCCTCGCAGCGCGCAACCGGTCCCGCGCCACCGAATGTGACCGAATGGCTGGAGCACTCGCGCGCCGATGTTTTCTTTGAAACCAGTTCGCTGAACCTGGAAAATGGCCAGCCCGCGATTGATCACATCGCAGCCGCGCTGAATCATGGCGCGCACGCAATCTCGGCCAACAAAGGCCCCGTGGTTTACGCCTACGAAGTGCTAAGCACGCTGGCACGCGAACGCGGCAAGAAATTCCTGTGCGAATCGACGGTAATGGATGGTGTCCCCATTTTTTCCATGTTTCCGGCGGGGCTGCCTGCCACGGAATTGCGCGGATTTTCCGGCGTGCTGAATTCCACCACCAACATGGTGTTGAGTGAAGTAGAGAAGGGATTATCGTTCGATGAAGCGATCCGCCGCGCGCAAGCGCTGGGAATTGCGGAGACCGATCCATCGCACGACCTGGAAGGATGGGATAGCGCCGTAAAAGTTGTCGCTCTGACGATCGTGCTGATGGGAATTCCGGCGAAGCTCGAACAGGTACAGCGTACCGGCATTCGCGAACTGAGTGAAGAAAAGATTCGCAGCGTACGCGGTGCCGGCATGCGCTACAAATTGGTGTGTCGCGCGGAGCGCCGAGGCGCCGGCGTCGATTGTCTTGTCCGTCCGGAGCTTCTGCTCGCCGGCGACCCGTTGGCGAATCTTGAAGGCACCAGTTCCGCGATTCACTTCGATCTGGATGTGTTCGGCCTATCCATGGTGGAACACAATCCGGGAATCGAAGCTACGGCATACGGATTGCTCGCGGATTTCTTGCGAGCGGTCCGGCCGGCAGTTTAGGGTGGGTTTTTTGCCAACCGCAAGACTGCGCTGGCTGGAGCGCGTTCCTCACAAGAAAGTTTTGACGCACGCGGCGGTCAACCTCAAAAACCGCGAAAATTCTTCGCATAGGCTGGAGTTGTAAGCGTAGCGTCGCATCTTTCGTCTCGCACCGGAGGATCGGCCACCATGCGCAGCGGAATAATTCCTGCCCACACCGCCAGCGCATAGTCTTCGGCATCGTCTTCGACACCTCCCACGCGCACCTTTGCGGATACTTCCGTAAGCGGCAAACGCAAAATGCTGGTCGCTTTCAGCTCTCTCTCGTTTGGCTGGCGGGCATCGTTCCATCGTCCGGACAGAATTTTTTCCGTGAACGCACGCAGTGCTTCGAGCTTTTCCTCGGGCTCATCCACGAGGGACGCATTCCCCAGCGCCACAACCGACCGGTAATTCATGGAGTGATTGAACACCGACCGCGCAAGAACGAGTCCGTCGGCGAGAGTAACCGTTAAACAGATCTGCAGTCCCGCGCTCGCGCCACGAAGCATGCGGCTGGCAGCCGAGCCATGAAAGTAAATTGCGTCCCCAACCCGCGCATACATTGTGGGTATCACAAATGTTTGCTCGTCCGCGCTGAAGCCGACGTGACAGACGAATCCTTCATCGAGAATTCTGTAAATTGCCTCGCGGTCGTATACGGCACGCTGTGGCTCGCGCACCACGCGCGTCCGGTCAGATGTAGCTGAGTTTTCTGGCATACCGTTTCCTGGCATGGCGTCCTGGGATGAATCGCGGCGCGGAGCGAATCGCAACTACGCTCATTTCATTTTTAGCCGGCGCCGGCGCAGCATGTGTGAACCGACGCTTGAATGCTAGCACGCGCCAGTGTTTTCCCGTTCGCGCGACTGTGAGAAACTAACCACGGGCAATTTATGCAGGACGCAAAGGAAACACGCGCTCAAACAGACAAGCACGCAGAGGAAAAATAATGAGCACACCGGCCGTTCACGAAGTCAGCTCCAAATCGTTCAATGTCGGCTGGGTCCGCGAACAATTCCCATCACTGCAGTTGCAGGTCAATGGCCAGCAGGCCGCATTTCTGGATGGTCCGGCGGGAACTCAGGTGCCGCGGCAGGTGATGGACGCCGTGCAGAAATACTTTCTCGAAGCCAACGCGAACACCTACGGCGCTTTTCTCACAAGCCGCCGCACGAACGAAATTATTTCCGAAGCACGCGCCGCAATGTCCGATTTGTTCAACTGCTCGCCCGATGAAGTCGTCTTCGGCCAGAACATGACCACGATCACGCTCGGGATTGCGCGTGCTATCGGCCGCGAACTGAAACCCGGCGACGAAATTCTGCTCACGATACTCGATCACGACGCAAACTTTTCGCCCTGGAAGGCACTGGAAGAAAAGGGTGTCGTGATTCGCACCGTGGACATTCGCGAATCGGATTGCACGCTCGATCTTGAAGATCTGAGGAGTAAGCTGAACGAAAAAACGAAACTTGTGGCCGTGGGCTATGCTTCCAATGCTGTCGGAACAATAAATCCCGTCGCGGAGATCACGAAGCTGGCACACGCCATGGGAGCAATGGTTTTTATCGACGCCGTACATTACGCGCCGCACGGTTCCATTGACGTGAGGGCTCTCGATTGTGATTTTCTGATTTGCTCACCCTACAAATTCTTCGGTCCGCACATGGGAACGCTGTACGGAAAGAAGGAGCATTTGGAACGTTTTAGGCCGTACAAGGTTCGGCCGGCGACAGATGTTGTTCCGGAATGCTGGGAAACCGGCACACAGGTGCAGGAATTGATCGCCGGAATTCACGCCGCTGTCGAATACATAGCGGAACTTGGCCGTCGCTGCGATCCATCGGCAAAGGATCGCCGCGCGGCGCTGCTAGCGTCCTATCGATCAACGGTCGCGTACGAGCGCTCGCTTCTCACTCACCTGATAAAAGGATTGCTCGCGATTCCCGGCCTGCAATTGTTCGGGATCACCGACCCCGCGCGATTCCATGAACGCTGTTCGACGGTGTCGTTCCGCCTCGCAAAAGGAACGCCAACAGACACCGCGGCATTTCTAGGTGAGCGCGGAATCTTCACCTGGGACGGAAATTTCTATGCGCTCAACCTCACGGAGCGTCTCGGGGTTGAAGAATCGGGCGGCGTCTTGCGCGTCGGCCTGGTGCACTACAACACGATAGATGAAGTGAACCGTCTACTCACCGCTTTGCACGAATACTGCACAACGTAAATAAAAGTGTTTGAGGAAAAATGACCAAACGACCGAAACCCATTGTGTTGACGGTGCTGGATGGCTGGGGGTACCGCGCCGAAACGAAGGGAAACGCAATTGCCCTCGCGAAAAAAACCGCTTACGACCGGCTGATCAAAGATTTTCCCAGCACGCTCATCCATACCTCAGGTCCCGCGGTGGGACTTCCGGAAGGGCAGATGGGTAACAGCGAAGTGGGTCACATGAATATCGGCGCCGGCCGCGTAGTGCACATGGATATCACCAAAATCGATCTGATGGTCGCGAACAAAACGCTGGACCAGGTGCCGCTGTTTCAAAAAGCAATGGAACGCGGGCGTCAGCGACAGCTGCACTTCCTCGGATTGTTGAGCGACGGCGGCGTGCATTCGCACATCCAGCATCTCTTTGCGCTGCTGGAAATGGCCAAGCAGCAAAAAGTGGAGAATGTCTTCGTGCACTGCTTCATGGATGGGCGCGACACTCCGCCGCACAGCGGACGCGATTTTGTGCAGCAGTTGCAGAAGAAAATGCGCCAGTTGGGCGTAGGAAAAATCGCGACGATTGTCGGGCGCTACTACGCGATGGATCGCGATAACCGCTGGGAGCGAATTGAACTTGCCTATCGCGCAATGGTTCACGGCGAAGCCGAAACCCACACGGCCGATCCCGTCGCGGCGCTGAATATCAGCTATGAATCCGGGGTTACCGATGAATTCATCAAGCCCGTGGTGATCACAGATGCAGAAGGCCCTTCCGCAAAGCCTGCGGGATTGATTCGCGACGACGATGCTGTCATTTTCTACAATTTCCGCGCCGATCGCGCCCGCCAGATGACCTATGCACTGGCCGCGCCGGATTTCGACAGGTTCGCCGACCCCAAACGCCCGAAGAATCTGTTCTACGTGGCTATGACGCAATACGACAAGAATTGGCCGTGGCTGCAGTCGGTGATCAAGCCGGACAAGCTCGAACACATCCTGGCCCAGGTGTTCGCGGATTTGAACTATAAAAATCTGCGCACCGCGGAAACGGAGAAATACGCGCACGTCACCTATTTTTTCAACGGCGGAGTGGAAAAACCTTTCTTCGGAGAAGAACGAATCCTGGTCCCGTCGCCAAAAGTTGCGACCTATGATTTGAAGCCGGAAATGTCGGCGCAAGGAATTACAGATACTGTCGTGAACGCGATTGAAAAAGGCGAGTTCGACGCCATCATCATGAATTACGCCAACGCGGACATGGTTGGGCACTCCGGAAAGCTGGAAGCCGCCATCAAAGCCGTGGAAGCGGTCGATGCGGGCCTGGCGACAATTTTTCAGACGTTGAAGCCCCGTGGCGGAGCGTGGATCATTACCGCGGACCACGGCAACGCCGAGACCATGATTGATCCCCCGACGGGAGGACCGCACACCTACCACACGACCAATCCCGTTCCCCTGATCCTTGTGACGGAAGACAAAAATTTGCAGCTGAAACCCGGCGGCGCGCTGCGCGACGTCGCGCCTACGCTGCTTGGCATCCTGGGCCAGCAGCAGCCCGCCGACATGACGGGCACAGACTTGCGCGTCTTGTGTTGATTTTAATTACAGAGCTTCGTGCACCCTACCCAACAAATGAGACTCACTCCCGCCGAAACAAAACTGGTCATTTGTGTATGGCACCCGTTCACAGAGTGGCGCCCCAAACCGGTGCTCGCAGACTCCATCCGCGCACGCTATCCGCAAATGCGCGTATTGCATTTACCAAACTACGATGCGCTGCCACAGGAATTGCCGGACGCAAAAATTTTCGTAGGCTACTCGCTGCGCGCCGAACAACTCCTGCACGCGAAACAATTGCAGTGGATTCATTCCACGGCTGCAGGCGTGTCGCAACTCATGTACCCGGAACTGCGCCAATCCGGAATCACGGTAACCAATGCCAGCGGTATTTTTTCTGTGCCGATGGCGGAGCACACCATGGGTCTGCTATTGGCGATGGCGCGCAATTTACCGGACTCCGTGCGCTATCAGGATCAATCGAAGTGGTCGGTGCAGGAATTGTGGGATAAGCCGCAGCACCTGACGGAACTCAACGGCACTGTGCTGCTGATTATTGGTTACGGCTCGATCGGAAGAGAACTGGCGCGGCGCGCGAAGGCATTCGATATGCGCGTCTGGGGCATTACGCGATCGGGCAAAGGCGACACTACGCACGCAGAAAAAATTTTGCCGGCTTCTGCGTTAAACGAAGTGCTGCCGCACGCCGACTACGTGGTCATCGCCGCACCGGAGACTCCAGAAACCAAACATTTGATTGGTGCGCCACAAATCGCGCGTATGAAGCGAACGGCGCGATTGATCAATGTTGCTCGTGGTTCATTGCTGGACGACGCGGCGTTGATGCATGCGTTGCACGGCGGAAGGTTAGGCGGCGCGGCGCTGGATGTAACACTGCCAGAGCCTCTGCCTGAGGAATCGTTGCTATGGCAGGCGCCAAATCTTTTCATTACGCCGCACACCAGCGCGATCAGCGAACGGCTCTGGCATCGCGAGACAGAATTGTTTTTAACATTGCTTGAAGAATGGTTCAGCGGAAAAGAACTCTCCAATCGCGTGGATTTTTCCCGCGGCTATTAGTTTTCTAAAATTCTGCCTGTGCAGAGTGGTGGAAACGACGCGCTAATCGATGCCGGCTTTAGGAGCTACATAACCTTCGCGCGCGTAAACGACATACTTCTGTTTCTTGCCCTTTTGATCGAGCACGGTAAGCGGTGAGCCGTCGGGAGCCACAAGATCAATTCTGACCTTGCGGAATTTCCCATCGCGATTGCGATTGGTGGGGCTGTAAGAAAGACTGTACTGATTGCGTAGAAACGCCGCGACTTGCTGAAAAATACCGGGAATTTCGCCGGTAAATTGCGGAAACCAGGCAAAGCCTCCGGTTTCTTTGGCGAACGTCTTCATTTGATTCTCATCCTGCAGGAAATCAATTTCGCTTCCGTGATAGCCGCGCATCTCCGCGACATTGGTAATGACTTTGCTCATCCCAACGATAAAAATTGGCACGTCCGTCTGGCGCAGCGCTTTCATCGTTTGGTCGTAGGTATGTTTTGAAAAGGTATCGCGCCCGGTTGCCACCAGCAAAATGGATTTCTTGCCGGGAACATCTTTCAAGCGATCCACGGTATCGAGCAGCGCGTCGTACACATTCGATTCGCTGAACCCCGGGAAATAAAGGTGATAGAGCGCGTTGCGCACTTCATCTTTATTCTGCGTGAAGTCCACTTCCATCTTCGGCTTCATATCGAACGTAACCAGCGCCACGTAATCCTGCGGCTTCAAATTCGGAAAAAGCGCGTCCGTCCAATATTTTGCCAAGTAGGAAAACTGTCCGTAATAGCGCGCGCTGAATTCCATCACGATGACCATGGTGATGGGAGCATCCGTCGGACCGAAGTTCGTTACGCTCTGCGGAACGGAATCTTCGAAAAGCCGAAAATTCTCGCGCTTCAGTCCGCTGATAATGTCGCCGTGATTGGTGGTAGCGACCACATCCATGGTGACCACGGGAACTTCAACAGCGATGGAGAGCCCGCCTTCCTGAGGTTTTTGCGCTGGCGCAGTTTGCGTTTGCGCTGGCGGCGGGGTGGGTTGCGGCTGGCCGCCGGATTGCGGCCCGGTAGGCGCCTGCGCGGCCAGAAACGCGACGCAGAGCGTTGAGGCTAGCCCCGCCAAAACCGAACGACGAAGTATATGCCCGAAAAGTTTGTTCATCCCATCCCTCATTGAATTAACCCCGTGCGGTGCGCCAGCGGCCCAACGTGGAACTTAGGAACGCACAACATTCCTGCGGCTGGGCGCTCTCTGATGGCATGTTAGTATGAAGCAGAATTGCAGCAAAACGGTTGCTAATCGATTGCGCGAATCAATTGTAATCCCGGCCGACGAGGAGACAAAACGGTGATATGTATCTCAGGCGTGAGGAATGCGCTGCTTGGTGCGCTCTGCATGGGAATTGTTGCGTTGCCAGCGAGTGCGCAGGTTCCCGGCATGGCGCCTCCCACTGCTGTCCAGCCAGCTAGCCAGGTTGAGGATACGTCCGCGCTCTCTCGGGAAGCAACAGGATGGCTCGCTGACCTGATCAAGATCAACACCACAAATCCTCCGGGAAATGAAGAAGCCGCGGCCAAGTACATCGAAAGGGTTTTGCAGAAGGAAGGAATCAAGGCGGAGTTGTTGCCGCTCGCGCCCGGCCGCAGTGCGCTGGTAGCGCGACTGAACAGTTCGGCATTTGCGGACCCGTCCAAAGCGTTGCTGCTGGTGGCGCACATGGACGTAGTGGGCGTGGAGCGTGCCAAGTGGACGGTTGATCCGTTCGGCGCGGTTCCGAAGAATGGATACATTTACGGTCGCGGCGCGATCGACGACAAGGGAATGCTGGCGGCGAATTTGGCCGCGTTCATCGCGTTGAAACGAGCGAATGCAAGGCTGAACCGCGATGTAATCTTTCTCGCCACCGATGATGAAGAAAACAGCGGCGATGCCAGCATCCGAATGCTGATTGCGAAATATTGGGACAAGATTGCGGCGAAATATTCGATCAACGAGGGCGGAAACGTTTCGGTAAAGAACGGGAAAGTCCAGTACGTGGCGGTGCAGGCAAGCGAAAAAGTGGCGATGAACGTCACAGTGATTGCCAAGGGTACCGGTGGGCACGCGTCGATACCGCTGAAGGATAATGCAGTAACGCATCTTGCCGCGGCCGTGGAAAAAATCGGCAGCTACAACGCGCCGGTGCATTTCACGACCATTGTGCGGCGATATTTTGAGGGTATCGCTCCGCTGCAAGATGACGAAATCGCCAAATGGATTCGCTCTCTGGACACCCCGGATCGCGGTGAACACGCGGCGCGCGTAATTTCAGAGACGAATCCGATGTGGAACGCGATGCTGCGCGACAGCATTTCGCCGACCATGCTCAACGCAGGAGTTCGCGCGAATGTGATTCCATCGGAAGCGCGCGCAACTGTGAACATTCGATTGCTGCCGGGAAATACGATCACTACGCTGCTGGCGGAGCTGAACAAGCTGGTAAACGATCCGCTGGTGAAATTGGAACTGCAACCGGACGCTGGGCTGGCGGCGCCGGATTCGTCGCTGGAATCGGAATTTTATGCGGCGATAGTGAAAGCGGCCGCGGAGGAATTCGGCGGAGCTCCGGTGTTGCCATTTCAATCCACGTGGGCAACCGACTCGGCGCAGTTGCGATTGCACAATGTGCAGGCATACGGGCTGGTGCCGTTTCCGTTGAGCGATGAGGATATCAAGCGCATGCATGGCGACGATGAGCGAATTCCTGCGGCAGCGTTCGCAAAGGGCGTGGCCTTGATGGTGCGGCTGGTGAATGAATTCGCGGTGTCGCACTGAGCGCCGTGCTTCCTCCGCATAGCTTTTGCACTATAGCAGCAAGCGATGCCGTACCTGATTCGCAAGGTTTGGCGCAGTAACAGATAACACGCAGTAACAGATAATAAAGACCGGCATTCCAAGCCTGCCTGCGCAGGCAGAGCGAGGAATCTCTCTTTTCATACCGTTATGCGAATGAATTTCCGACACTCCAAAATCGTGTGCACGATCGGTCCGGCTTCGTGTAATCCGCAAATCCTTAAGCGGCTGCTTGAAGCGGGAATGGATGTTGCGCGCTTGAATTTTTCCCATGGAACGCACGCTGAACACCTGGCATGCATTCAATTGCTGCGCGCGGCCGCGAGTGAATTGGGCAAGACCATTGCCATCCTGGCGGATTTGCAGGGACCGAAGATCCGAACCGGCGCGCTCGCCGGTGGCCGGCCGGTTTTGCTCCGCTCCGGGCAAAAATTCACGATCACCACGGCAAAAATTCTGGGCGATTCCACGCGCGTGAATACTACGTTTTTTCCGCTGCCCAAAGAAGTTCATCGCGGAGACCGCATCCTGCTTTCAGACGGCCTGATCGAATTGCGCGTGGAATCCGTGCGGTTGAAGGACGTGAATTGCCGCGTGGTGAATGGCGGCGCCCTCGGCGAACACAAGGGAATCAATCTGCCGGGTGTGAAGCTGCGCGTGCCGGCGCTTACACCAAAAGACAAAACAGATTTGAAATTCGCTCTTGCGCATGGAGCCGACTACATTGCCGTGAGTTTCGTACGCCGGCCCGAAGATGTGCTGCTGGCGAAGAGATTGATCCGGCGCGCGAAAAAAGACACTCCGGTGATCGCCAAGCTGGAAAAGCCCGAAGCGATCGAGAGCCTGGAACAGATTCTGAAAGTCTCCGACGGAGTAATGGTGGCGCGCGGCGATCTGGGAGTCGAGATGAGTCCGGAGCGCGTGCCAGTGGTGCAAAAAAATATTATCGCGCGAGCGCGTGAGTTCCGCCGGCCGGTGATCACCGCCACGCAGATGCTCGAATCGATGACGGAAAATCCGCGGCCGACGCGCGCCGAAGCTTCGGACGTGGCGAACGCGATTTTCGACGGCTCGGACGCGGTGATGCTTTCCGCGGAAACCGCGAGCGGAAAATATCCCGTGGAAGCCGTCAGCATGATGGCGCGAATCATCGAGGAAGCGGAAGCTAGCATCACGGAATTTTCGCGTCCTGCGACGCAGGAAAAGTTAAAAGTGGCGGAAACCGTGGCGGAACTGGTGTGCCACGCCTCGCGCGAACTGCACATGAAGTGGATCGTGGTGTTCACGCACAGCGGCTTCACAGCGCGCCTGGTTTCCCGCTACCGGCCGCTAGTGCCGATCGCGGCATTTTCTCCGGAGGCGGAAACGCGCCGGCGGCTGGCGCTGTTGTGGGGAGTAGCGCCGCTGGAAATTCCGAACTTACGCAAGGTGGACCAGTTGGCCGAAATTTCCGAGAAAAGGCTGCTCGAGGAAAAATTGGTACGCAAGGGCGACGTAATCGCGATTGTGGCGGGCACGCCAATGGGCGTGCGCGGGACCACGAACTTCAT
>Ga0207665_10003620_pt1 | contig 10320 bp, 6 predicted proteins | sample LARL112metaG_FD_184351 | JGI IMG/M metagenome (GOLD analysis project Ga0207665, IMG submission 184351) | Corn, switchgrass and miscanthus rhizosphere microbial communities from Kellogg Biological Station, Michigan, USA - LAR L11-2 metaG... | ecosystem: Host-associated > Plants > Roots >...
CAACCTCACCTACCGGCTCCTTGGCTCGCTGGCCGAAGCCGAAGATGCCGTCCAGGAGACCTACGCCCGCTGGTACGCCCTGTCCCGGCCGCAGCAGGACGCCATCGAATCCCCCGGCGCCTGGCTGACCACGGTCGCCAGCCGCATCTGCCTCAACCTGCTCGGCTCGGCCCGGGCCCGGCGAGAGCGCTACGTGGGCGAATGGATCCCCGAGCCACTGCCGGAACGGACCGAGTGGATCGGCGGGCGGCCCGGCGCCGCCGCCGACCCGGCCGACCGGGTCACCTTGGATGAGTCCGTCGGCATGGCCTTCCTGGTCGTGCTCGAGGCGATGACCCCGGCCCAGCGCGTCGCGTTCATCCTGCACGACGTCTTCGGCTACTCCTTCACCGAGGTGGCCGGCATCGTCGGCCGGACGCCGGCGGCGTGTCGCCAGCTGGCCTCCTCGGCCCGCCGCCGTATCCGCGCCGCGCGGGCCCCCGCGGCCCCGGCCGCTCGTCAGGCCGGCATCGTCAGGGCCTTCCGGCAGGCGTGGGAAGCCAAGGACATCGACGCCCTGATCGGCCTGCTCGACCCCGGCGCCACGGCGACCGCCGACGGCGGCGGCCTCGCCGTTACCTTCCTGGACCCCATCGAAGGCGGCGAGCAGATCGCGGCCGCCTGGATCGAGATCGCCAACCGGGCCACCGCCGGCACGAGGTTGCTGGAACGCACCGTCAACGGCCAGCCCGGCCTGGTGGCCCAGCAGGACGGCATCACCGTGACGGTGTTCGCGTTCGACGTCGCCGACGACCGGATCAAGCACATCTGGGCCATACGCAACCCCGACAAGCTTCGGCCCTGGACGACGGGCTGAGGTTTGGGGGCGCGATATCGCCGCCCGTTCGGCATTCTAAGATCTTTAATACCGAACGGGCGGTGGTGCCTGCTGGCTATGCACCGGGGGAGCTGGCGCCGAGCTCGATCGGGTCGGCGCTGCCGGCCGACTGGAGGCGGTCGAAGACCAGCCGTACCGCCATGGAGCCTTCGCCGATGGCGGCCGCGGCGCGCTTGACCGAGCCGCTGCGCACGTCTCCGACGGCAAAGATCCCCGGCCTGCTGGTCTCCAGGAACAGCGGAATCGTGGCGTCGCCGGCGAGCCCGGATACGGCGATGTCGGCCCCGGTGAGCAGGAACCCGTCGCTATCCGCGGCGAGCTGGCCGCCCAGCCAGCCGGTCCTGGGCCTGGCGCCGATGAAGACGAACAGCCCGCGGATGGGTAGTTCGGACTCACCCTGGCCACCGGCGCGGCCGATCCGCACGCCCTGCAGGTCGCCGGGGCCGGTCAGCGCGGTGACCTGGGTCCGGGGCCAGACGGTGATGCGGGGGTTCCGCTCGATCCGGTCGGTCAGGTACCGCGACATGGAGGCTTGCAGCGAGTCACCCCGGATGATGATGTGAACCTCGGCGCAGGTTCGGCTGAGGAAGAGGGCGGCCTGACCGGCGGAGTTACCGCCGCCGACGACGGCGACCGGACTGGTGCCGCAGGCCTGGGCCTCGGCCTGGGTGGCCGCGTAGTACACCCCGATGCCCTCGAATTCGGCGAGCCGGGCCAGCGGCAGCCGGTTGTACTGGGCGCCGGTGGCGATGATGACCGACTTGGCCTGGACGGTGTCGCCGTCGTCGAAGGTGACCTGGTGCAAGCCGTCCGCCGAGGACAGGGACACGGCCCGGGCCGCCTGCTTGATGCGGGCGCCGAACTTCTGCGCCTGCAGCGACGCGCGCGCGGCCAGTTCCTCGCCGGACAGGCCCGCGGGAAAACCCAGGAGGTTCTCGATCCGCGATGAGGTTCCCGCCTGGCCGCCCAGCGCGGTTTCCTCCGCCAGGATCGTGGCCAGCCCTTCCGACGCACCGTAGACCGAAGCGGCCAGGCCGGCCGGGCCCCCGCCCACCACCAGCAGGTCGCACGCCCCGGCGGGATAGGGGCCTTCCGCGCCGGACAGGCCCAGCGCGTCGAGCAGGGCCCGCCCGCCCGGGTTCCTCAGCAGCGGGCCGCCGGGGACGATGATGATCGGCAGGTCGGCGACGGGCAGATCCAGGCCGCGCACGATCGCCTCCGCCTCGGGCGAGGCTTCCAGGTCGAGCCACGTCGACACCAGCCGGTTGCGCGCCAGTACCTCAAGCAGCCGCCGGGTATCGGGATCGAACCGTGAGCCGATCAGCGTCAGGCCCGCGCCGCGGCGCATCAGGATCGAGTGCCGGAGCAGGAAGGTGCGCAAGATCAGGTCGCTGAGGCCGGGATCGCTGGCCATGACGACGCGCAGCTGCGCGGCGGGAACCGCCAGGACCCGCCCGGCGGAGGTGGCCACCGCGGTCAGGTAGGCACGCTGCCCGGTGAGCATGCCGATCTCGCCCAGGAACTGGGACCGGCCGTAGCTGGCGATGAGCGTGGCGCCGGGCCGGCCATGCCCCTGGACGATCTCGGCGGTGCCGTCCAGCACCACGATCAGGTCATACGTCTCGTCCCCGTCGGCGAACAGCACCTCACCGGCCGCCACGTCGCGCTCGGTGCCGTACCTGCGCAGCACCTCAAGCTGGCCGGCGTCCAGCGCCGGGGACCGGCCGGCCGTACCCTCCGCCACTGCGGCCGCCTCCTTCCACACCGGACTGACGATGTACCCATCCTCTCCCGTCGCTAGGCACCTTGATACCCGGCGGCGCCTGGCCGCGGGCCGGGCCCTGGCACGGTCAGGCCGTCGCGGATTCGCACGATCCGGTCGGCCACGGCCGCGAGCAGCGCCTCGTCGTGACTGACCAGGGCGATCGCCAGCCCGGACTGGCGGGTGAGCCGGAGCAGGTCGACGATCTCGGCGGCGGTGGTGACGTCGAGGCTGGCGGTCGGCTCGTCGGCGACGATCAGCGAGGGGCGGGCGATCAGCGCCCGGGCGATGGCCACCCGCTGGCACTGCCCGACGGAGAGCTGGCCCGGCAGGCGGTGCGGGTCCAGCTCGCCGAGCCGGACCCGGGCCAGGGCCTCGCGGGCCAGCCGGAGCCTTTCCGGACGGTTGAGGCGTTTGCTTACCGTAGCTGGCTCGGTGATGCTGCGCCAGATCGGCCAGCGCCGGTCGAGTGATGCCACCGGGTCCTGGAAGACCGGCATGACATACCCCCGGGGCGCGGATGCCTGCCCGTCGGCGAACGTCACGGTGCCCGATTCAGGGTGCTCGATCCCGCTCGCGACGCGCAGGAGGGTGGACTTGCCGGATCCGGAGGGCCCGGCGATGCCGACGATCTCGCCGGCCTGGACGATAAGGCTGGCGTCGCGCAGCGCCTGGATCGTGCTGGTCCCGCTGCGGTAGGTCACCGACACCCGGTCGATGGTGACGACCGGGGGCGTGGCGGCCGGGCGCGACGAGTCGCCGGCCGGCCGCGGGGCGGACCTGATGGTGTCGGCTGCGGTCAGGAGCTGGCTGGTGTACTCGTGCCGTGGCGACGTGGTGACGGAGCCGGTTTGGCCGGTCTCGACGATGCGGCCGTCGCGCAGGACGGCGATGCGGTCCGCGTGGTTCTCGACCAGGCGGAGGTCGTGGCTGATGAGCAGCAGGCTGCGGCTGGCCCGGCGCACCGCGTGCAGGACGCCGTCGGCGAGTTCGGCGTCCAGGGCGCTGGTCGGCTCATCGGCGAGGACGAGTTCGGGGTCGTGGACCGTGGCCGCGCTGATGCTGGCCCGCTGGAGCATGCCGCCGGACCACTGGTGCGGGCGGTCCCGGAGCCGGGTGGCCGCGGCGCCGATGCCGAGCGCGCTTATCCGCTGCTCGATGACGCCCGGCGGCACGGAGGCGCCGTGAGCGCGCCAGGCCTCCTCGATGTGGTGACGAACGGTTCGGATCGGGTCGCAGGCGGCGTAAGGGTCCTGGGCGACGTACCCGAGATGGTGGCCGAGCAGGGCGCGCCGGCTCTTGGCTGACGCGCGGCTGATGTCGTTCCCTCCGAACTCGATCGTCCCGGTGACGGCCGCGTGGCGCGGGAGCAGGCCGAGGATGGCGCGGGCCAGGGTGGTCTTGCCGCAGCCCGATTCGCCCACCAGGGCTAGGCACTCGCCGGCCAGGACGTCGAGGTCGAGGCCGTCGAGCACGGCGGGGCCGGAGCTGTACCGGACGGCGAGGCCGCGGATCCGTAGCAGTGGCGTGGTCATGCGCGGCTCGGGTCCGTACAGTCGCGGAGCGCGTCGCTGATGAGGGTGGCCGCGGTGACGGCGGCGATGATGCCCAGCCCAGGCCCGATGACCAGCCACGGCGCGACCGTGTCGTACAGCTGGGAGTCGTTGAGCATGCTGCCCCACTCGGCGGTCGGCGGTTGCACGCCCAGGCCGAGGAAAGACAGGCCGGCCAGGCCGAGGATCGTGTCGCCGAGGCCGAGGGTGGCGGCGATGAGGGCCTGCACGGCGGCACCGGGCAGGACGTGACCGGCGAGGATCCGGCTGGTGCGGACGCCGGCCATCCTGGCCGCCGTGACATCCGGACGCTGGCGGGCACCGATCGTGTAGCTGCGGGACAGCTTGGCCAGGCCGGCCCAGCCGGTGATGGTCACGGCGAGGATCAGGTGGCCGAAACCGGGACCGAGCGCGCCGACCACCGCCAGGGCGAGGACGAGGGACGGCAGCCCGAGCAGCAGGTCGATGAGGCGGCTGACGCAGGCATCGAAGACTCCGCCGAGGAAGCCCGCCGCGGTGCCGACCGCGATACCGATCACCGTCGTCAGCGCGAACACCAGCACGGCCGCCCCGAGCGTGGTCCGTGCGCCCGCGACGGTCCTGGCGAACTCGTCGCGGCCGGCACTGTCGGTGCCCAGCCAGTGCCGGGCGCTCGGCGAGGCGAGCTGGTTGGCGTAGTCCGTGACGTTCGGCCCGTGCGCGAGGAGCGGTCCGATCAGGGCCAGCGCCGCGAGCATGACCGCCAGCAGCGCGCCAACCCGGAAGCCCCAGTGCCGGGAGAGGGTCCTGAGCAGTCCCGCCGGCGGGGCTTCCGGGCCCACGTCGATGCCGGAAACGCCGCCCGCTGGCGGAACGACCGCGGTCACGTCGCGACCCGCACGGATCGCGGCCGGGTGCGGCGGCCCGGCTGGCGCCGGAGCCGCGGGTCGATCGCCGCGAGCGCCAGGTCGATCAGCAGGCTGGCCACGATATAAGTGGCCACGGCGAGCATGGTGTACGCGACCACGACCGGCAGGTCGCGTGCGTCGATCGCCTGCACGGTGTACTGGCCGACGCCGGGCCACGAATAGACGGTCTCGACGATGGGCGCGCCGCCGAGAAGGGCGGCCGCGCCGAGGCCGACGACGGTCAGGAACGGAGCGGCGGCGTTGGGCAGGACGTGGACGCAGAGCCGGCGCAGCGCCGAGGCGCCGCGCGCCTGACTGACGAGCAGGTACGACGCGGACAGCGCCTCGAGCAGGCTGACGCGCAGTACCCGGGCCCAGTAGCCGGCGGCTCCGATCGCCAGCGTGGCCGCAGGCCACCCGACCGTCGACCACGTGCCGTCGGAAACGACGCGACCCAGGTTCAGGTGGACGACGAGGATGTCGAGCACGAAGAGCCCGATCAGGAAACCGGGAGTGACGACCATCAGCACGGTGGCCGTCCGGATGGCGCCGTCGATCCAGCTTCCGGCCGTCGCGGCCGATGCGAGCCCGAGCACCAGGGCGAGGGCGACGGCAATGAGCATCGCGGTGAACGTCAGGCGCGCGGTGGCCGGCAAGCGAGCCACGAACGCCTGCATCACCGGCTGCCCGGTCTGCCAGGACGTGCCGAAGTCGCCGTGGATGGCTCGCTCCAGCCAGTGCCAGTAGCGCGGCACGACCGGGCCGCTCAGCCCGAGCTGGCGTCGCGTGGCCGCGACCAGGGCCGGTGGCGGGTCGGCTACGCCCCGGGCGGCCAGCACCGTCCGGGCCGGATCACCCGGGGCGAGCAGCAGCAGAGCCCAGACGCAGATGCTGGTGACCCACAGCGTGAGGAGAGCCTGGCCAACGCGGATCGCACTTGACCTGAGCACCCCGCCGCCCCGTTAGCTGCTCGGTGCGGTCGTGGCGTTGACCCACAGGTTCGCGGGCGGCACCGGATAGTGACGCCACGCCGGGCCGGCGATGACAGCCGGCAGCCGTTGCCCGACGAAGATGCCGTAGGCGTTGCCGGCGATGATCTGCTGAGCCTGCTTGAGCAGGTCGTCCCGGGTGCCGGCGTCCAGGGTGGACGCGAGCTGATCGATCAGGCGGTCCAGCTTCGGATTGCCGGCGCCGGTCGTGTTGCTCGGGCCTTTGCTCGCGAACAACTCCTGGAGCGGCGTGATCGGATCACCGGCGAAGGACGTCGTCCCGTCCCCTTCCAGGGCGGACGTCCAGCCGGCCGGGTTCTTCTGCGCCGCGTCGATGTCGGGCACCTGGCTGATCGACACGTCGAAGCCGATCGGGGACAGCTCCGCCTGGATCGCCACCGCGAGGGTCTGCGTGTCCGGCTGCTGCGCGTACGTGTCGATCGTGAAGGCCAGGGCCTTGCCGTCTTTGTGCCGTACCCCACCGGAGGCGCCGGCGGTCCAGCCGTCCGCGGCGAGCAGGCTCATCGCCTGCGACGCGCTGGTGACCTGCGTGGTCAGGGCGTAGGGCGCGGTGGACGCGTACATCCCGGTGGCCGGCTTGTACAGGCCGTTCATCACCTGGCTGGCGAGCTGGCCGTAGTCGATCCCGGCCTGCACCGCCCGGCGCACCGCGACATCGTTGAACGGTGCGGTGTGCTCGTTCAGGAAGAGCTGGAATGTCGGGCCGCGCGGTGTTCCGGTGTCGTAGTAGGCGTCGGCGCGGCCGGTGAGCGTCTTGGCCGCCGTAGTCGGCGGGTACAGCGCCAGGTCGGCCTCGCCGTGCTCGACCGCGAGAATGCGGGACTGGGCGTCGGTGATGAACTTGACGGTCACCTCGGACAGCCTGGGCGTGCCGTCCCAGTAGACCGGGTTGCGCACCTCGTGCATGATCTGGTCGTTGGCATCGGTCACCACGTACGGGCCGGTGTAGATCTTGGCCGCGATCAGCTTGGCGGGGCTGCCCTTCGCGGCCAGGTAGGCGGCCTGGTCGTAGACGATGAAGAAGCTCTCGTCGCCCAGGATGTACGGCATGTTCGGGACCGGCCTCGTCGTGGTGACGGTCACCTGATCGCTCCCCGTGGCGGTCAGCCGCGCGCCCGGCAGCGCGGCGGTGGCCGACGAGTTCTGCTTGAGCTGGTACTGCAGGCACGCGATCAGCGCGGCGGCGTTCAGCGGCTTGCCATCCTGGAAGCGGATCCCTGGATTGAGCGTCAGCACCCACGTCGTGGGTGAGGTATTCGCGAGCGACTTCAGCAGCCACGGCTTGACGGTCCCGTCGGGCTGGGGCCGCATCAGCAGCTCGCCGTAGCCGAGCTCGTTGCCCCAGTAGCCGTTCTCGATCGGGTCCAGGTCACCGATCGAGAAGCTGGTCGCGATGGTCAGGGTGCTGGGTTTAGCCTTCGCCGAGGACGGCGCCGAGGACGATGGCGATGTGGCGCAGGCCGAGACGCCTGCCACCAGAAGGGCCGTCGCGCCGAGCGCGGCGAGATAACGTGCAGTCGTCAGCACGGGCAAGCGGACCGCCTCCAGCACCTCGTGGATGGTTCCTTTCGGTGCCGTGGCCGGTCTCCTGGCTGACGGGATACCAGCGACCAGCTGGCTCGCTCCGGCCTCACCTTCCCAGGCAAACGTGCCCAGTGGCTCTAGCGCTAGACGGCAGGAACGCCCCGATCACAGTGGCGAGGGCCGCGTCGGCATCACACCGACTTCCCGAACACCACGGCAGATGGGATCTTACGGCCGTCGCATCACCGCCGGCAAGCCTGCACAGCTAGTCAGATGAACAGATCACGCCAAGGGAAAGCAGTGCCTAGCCGGGCGTTATGATGACGGTGCGCGTTGAGGGCGCGCCCGGGTCCGCGGGAAGGACTGAGTCCGCCTCGGCAGCACGTCTTTCGTTACGCCGGTGTCGTCTTCTCGGCGCCCCAGTCGCGGACCATGAGGCGCTGGCGAGGAGATGACATGCCTGCTGAGGCGCTTCCGCCGCGGCCCAGCCTGGACCAGCTCCGCCGCCGGGCCAAGGAGCTGCGCGATGCCGCCCGTTCCGGGGATGCGGCCGCGCTGGCGCGGATCACCGCCTGCACGCCCGCGGCCAGGTCCGCGACGGTGACGCTGGCCGCCGCTCAGCTGGCCATCGCCCGCGAGCATGGCTATCCAAGCTGGCCGCAGCTGGTGGCCGAGGTTCGGGCGCGTACCGCCGAACGGGGGCAGCGGGTGGAGGAGTTCCTGGTCGCCAGCATCCGGGACTGGACCGGGCGGGCGGTGCGGATGCTGGCCCGTGACCCGTGGATGGCCGGCTACGACGTCCGCACCGCGGTCATCCTGGGCGACGCCGCCCGGGTCGGCGACATGCTGGCCCGCGAACCCGGCCTGGCCACCCGCACCGATGAGAAGACGGGGTGGACCGCCTTGCACGCGGCGTGCGCCTCTCGGTGGCACCGCCTGGACCCGGCCCGGGCCGCCGGGCTGACCGAGGTCGCGCGGCTGCTGCTGGGCGCGGGCGCCGATCCGGCCGCCCGCCCAGACGGGGCAGGCGGCCAGTGGTCGCCGCTGCTGTGCGCGGTCGCGGGCGCGCCGAACCCGGCCATCACCGGGCTGCTGCTGGAGCACGGCGCCCGGCCCGATGATCACGTGCTGTACCTGGCGGCGTTCGAGACCGGTCACGAATGCCTGCGGCGGCTGCTGCCGTACGCGCCGGACATCGCCGCCACCACCGCGCTGTCCGCCCCGATCAGCACCGGCGACGTCGCCGGCGTCCGGCTGCTGCTGGACGCCGGAGCCGACCCTAACCATCGGCTGGAAGCCGGCCTGCTCGGCGAATCGCACGAGCAGGAGCCGCCGGTTACGCCGCTGTCTGCCGCGGTCGATCTGGAATCTGGCCCTGAAATAGTCGGGCTGCTGCTGGAGCGGGGCGCCGACCCCGACGGGCCGGGCCCGGACGGCCGCACCCCCTACCAGCAGGCCGTCCGCACCGGCCAGGACCAGGTCGCGGACCTGCTCGCGCGCCACGGCGCCACCACGGCGCTGTCGTCCGCCGATGAGTTCCTGGCCGCCTGCCGCCGCGCCGACCGCGCCGCCGCCACGGCGGTTCTCGCCGCCCGCCCGGACCTGGCCGCCCGGCTCACCGCCGAGGATCACCGGGTCCTGACCGACGCCGCCGACCACGGCCACACCGAGGCGGTCCGGCTCATGCTCGACCTGGGGTTCCCGCTCGGCGCCCGGTCCGAGCCGGACAACGGGGCCACCGCGCTGCACCTCGCGGCCGCGGCCGGCAGCATCGGAACCGTGCGGCTGCTGCTGGACCGCGGCGCCGACATCGAGGCCCGCGACACCGCCTGGAACAGCACCCCGCTGGAGTGGGCCATCGTGGGCAGCGGCATGCGGCTCGGCCATGACCCGGGCCCCGACTGGCCCGCGACCGTCCGCGCGCTCCTCGACGCGGGCGCCTCCACCGACGGGATCGCGCTGTCCCCCGACGATCCCAAGCCGCCCAGCCCCGAGGTCGCCGCCCTGCTGCGCGCCCGCGGAATCCCCGGCGAAGAGGCCAGCACGACCGGCGGCTGACGGCCGGCAGCTATTCAAGGTCGGCGTCCGGATCGGCCGCGCTGGCCAGGCCGGCGGCGACCGCCCGGTCGATCGTCCAGGCCTGTCCCTCGGCTAGGCCGCGGTCGAATGCCACCGGGTCGCCGGCCGCACGGGCGGCGGCCAGCTTGGCGGGCAGGTCATAAGGCACGCGGACGCGGAGCAAGGGGTGGGTCGCCGGGAGCAGCGCCTGGCTCGCGCCGAGCAGCTGGCCAGCGCGGTGCGGCTGCCCGCGGCCGGCCGCGACCTCGCCCAGCCCGGCGAGCGCGAACGCCACGCCAGCCGTACCGCGAAGCTGCTGCCAGGCCCGCAGCGCATCGGCCAGCAGCGCCCCGGCGGCCGGCGACGCCGCCTGCGCCTCTTCCAGGCCGGAGTTCAGCAACAGCAGGGCCAGGTCCCACTGGTCGCCGCCCCCACGCAGCAGCGGCAGGCCCTCGGCGAACCTGGCCCGCGCCTGGTCGTGCTCGCCCCGCTGCGCGGCGAGCAGTCCGAGGCTGGCGAGCACCACCCCGCGGGCCAGGTCGTCCCCCGCGGCCTCGATCTCGCGGAGGCTGGATTCCAGGTACCCGCGGGCCGTGTCCGCGTCGCCCTGGACGAGCGCGGTACTGCCCAGGTGGTAGCGCAGGTAGGC
>Ga0207665_10003621_pt1 | contig 10320 bp, 5 predicted proteins | sample LARL112metaG_FD_184351 | JGI IMG/M metagenome (GOLD analysis project Ga0207665, IMG submission 184351) | Corn, switchgrass and miscanthus rhizosphere microbial communities from Kellogg Biological Station, Michigan, USA - LAR L11-2 metaG... | ecosystem: Host-associated > Plants > Roots >...
AGGACCGCGCTGGTATCCAGCACGCTACTCCGCGCGCGGACGGTGTAACCGTCCGGATCGGGGTCCGCACCTGTGGTCGTCACGCTGAGCTGCAGACTGCCGGTGAGCTGGCAAGTCACGGCGAAGCTCAGCCTCGCGGTGTCGGAAGGTGGCACCCGGACGTCGCGTGTAGATCCCCCGTCGACCGTGCAGTTCCTGGCCACACCACCCAGCGTGACGACATAGTCTCCCATGGGCGCGCGTGCGAATGTGGCGACGCCGTTCACGACCACGGGGACCTGCGACTGGTAGACGCAGGAGTAATAATCGCAGCCGCTCTCCGCGAACAGCGTGTAGCCGTCTGGGTCGACGTTGGCTCCGGGCGTCACGGTGGTGACCGTAGTGACCTTGATGGTGCCGAGCGACGAGATGCAAGCCAGGTGGAACGTCGTGCGAGCGGTGTCTCGGGTGGCTCCGCCGATGCTGACGTGCACAGTCGCGGGGTTCACGTCGTTGAGAGTACAGTTGTCGGCGACGTCCGAGAGCGTGACCGTGTGGTCGCCCCCGGCGATTCCCTCGAATGTGATCGAGCCGTTCGTCGCGAGCCTCCGCACCGGGCCGCCGTCGATCTTCACGCCGTAGCCGGTCGGATCGAACTCGATGCCCGTCGTCGCGGCCGCGACGGACACGGCACCCGTCGTCGCGGTGCAGGACACGGCCAATGGGACCGGCACCACTTGCCCGAAGGCGACGGTGACCCAACGAGGATGTGGGGAGGCGATGGTGCAATTTGCAGCAACCTCGCCCAGCGCCACTCGATGGCTGTCGGCGCTCAAGCGTGTGATGGCGATGGATCCGTTGATGCCGACCACCGCCTGGAGCGCACCGTCGAGGACCACCGTGTAGCCGTCGGCGTCGCGATCAGGGCCGGTAGTGGTCGTCGTGATCTGCACGCCCGTCGCGACGCAGGTGACCACGATCGCAAGCTTGGTGGTGTCGCTGGCCGTCACGGATGGCTGGCCGATCTCGACTTGGCTGGTGTCGGTGGCCGGCGCAGTGTGGCCGGGGACCGCGCAGTTGCGCGCCATATCGCGCAGTCGGAGCGTGTGCGCGCCAGTGCCCAAGCCGGCGACCACGACAGTGTCGTTGGGGCTCACGCTGTGCTCGCTGTTGTCCACGGACACGATGTACCCGTCGAGGTCGGGATCGCCGCCGGTGGTCGCCACGGTTACCCGCAGGGCGCCAGTGGCGGGGGACGTCGCTTTGTTGTCACAGGCCGCGGCCGCGAGAGCCAGAGCGAGGCCGAGGCACCGCATTGTCGCCGGAACGCGCATGGGTACACCTCCCGCCGACAAGCTCGTCCCGTCCGGTCAATTGCCGCCCAATTCGCGCGCCCGCCGAGCCAAGTCATTCCTTACCTCCTGCGCTACCTCCTCCGCTCAGCGCCCAGTGTCCGGCGTGCCGCCGCACCCGCACTCCGGCCGATAGAGTGAGCGCCTCGAACTGCTCGGAGCGAGCGGCGGACTGCGAAAAAAAGAAGCGCTCCACGCGGTAGCCCAGCACGAAGGCCAGCGGGAATCGGTCCGGGGCGACCGCGAGGCCGACCTCGCTGCCCAGGCCGCCGGTCGGCCGTGGCTCGCCGCCGGTCGCGCTGAGGATGGGGAGATACGCGACGCTGGCGAACGCGCGGACTGCCGGGTGCCCGAGATCGCGCGACCCGGCGACGGCCACGGCCACCATGTTCCACCGCTGGTAACCCGCCGCCGATCTGAAAGCCCGGGCGACGTAGCGCAGCTCGGGCCCGACTCCCGAGGGGAACTCGTATCGGCCGCCCAGGCACACTTCACCAACATCGCGGTCGAGCACCGGGCCGCCGCCCGCTGCGGACAGGCTGCCGCGCGTGCCCTCCGCGAAGACCGTCCACTGGCCGGCCTGGAGACCGACGGCCACGCCGCCCCACAACCCGTTCACCCGCTCGGTTACGCCGCCGGAACGCACGCTGCTCTTGGGTGCTCCCATGATGCCCCGAGCCCAGACCGCCTGACCGGCGAGGTTCCAGGTCGGCGCGAACGAGCCGATGAGCGGCAGGGCGAGACGTAATGCGCGCAGGCTATCGGTCATGGCGTCGCCGTGATGCGTATCCGCAAGGGCGTGCGCCGCAGCCGGAGCGCGTTCTCTGCCGCGATAATGCGGTTTCGCGCTTCCCACTGGGTGCGCAGCACCTCGTTGTAGCGGGCGTTTTCGCGAATTGGGACCGTGGGGCGCGTGACAGCGATCTTGGCGATCGCGATCGAGCCGCCGATCAGGCTGGCGGCGAACGGAACCGACCGACCGCTGAGATCCCCCTTGTTAATGATCACGGGCACGAGCGCAGCGAGCGCGCCAAGACCCACTCCCTGCAAGACGGTCCGAGGCGACAGGCGCCCTCTCATGGTCTCCGGCTGGAAGGCGGCGGCGGCGAGCGGCGCAATGTGGGGCGCAGTGTCCGCCGAGAGACGCTCCACGCTCAGTGTGAGGAGATCGCGGGCCACGCCGCCCGAATGCGCCACCTCTCCCTCGATCCCATAGATGCCTGGTGGCAAGGTCGTGCTGTCGGGAGCCGTGAGAGAAATTCGCGCCACCGCCTCGCTCTCGACCGAGACCGCCGCCAACAGCGAATCGTGCGAGTGCGGTGCCGGAAGCCGCAGGTACAGCCGAACCTCGCCGGGCCGCCCCACGGCGATTTCGACGGGCAGGAGATCGCGGGAGGGCACCACCACCGTGTCTTGCGGAGCTCGGATCGCGATGGCCGGGGTCTCGCGGCGTACCTGCTGGTACATCGCCCGCAGCTCGGGATTGAAGAGATCGCCCGGCGGCACGTAAAACGGGTCGATCTCGACCATGCGACGGAGACACGCGCGTGCGGAATCTCGGGCGTGGAGCGACCAGGTCGCCTCCGCCAGCCGCGCCAGGGCGACCGCCCGAGCGGGTGCCCCGGCGGACGGCTGCCGCGCGGGAAGGAAGACTTGCAGCATCTCCGCCCCACGCTCGATGTCGCCCGCATCCAGGGCACCCAGCGCGTTGTCCAGCCGGGGCTCGCCCACCGACTCGCGCCGCGCGATCCACGACAGGCGGATCGGTTGACGCTCCGCGACCACGATGGTCGTATCGATGGTCGGTCCGGCATCGCGCTCCAGGCGGAGCGTGTGGCTTCCCGGGAGGAGCCGGTGGGCGGCTACGCCCGTGTAGCCGATCCGCTGGCCGTCGATGAACACGGTTCCCCACGGCCGCGCGCTGACGTACAGCAGGCCCGCGGTCTCGGGAAGGAGCGACACCCGGACGAGCGTTTCGACTCCCGGCAAGAGCTCGATCGTGAGACGCGTGGGCAGGTAGCCGGGGGCCGAGACCACCACGTCGTAGCTCCCCGGGGGCAGGGTGCGCGATTCGCCACCCCGCAAGAACTGGTCGGCACCGATCCGCGCGGTGATCGGGATGCTGGCGGCGCTCAAACGAACCGTCCCGGGCGCGGCGGCGCGGAAGGTGGCCGGCCAGCGGAACTCCGTCCGCGAGACGAACGCGTCCTCGGGTGTCGCATCGACGAAGGCGCGCGCCGCCCGAGCGGCGCGCAGGACGGCGGGGGGGACGACCTCCTCGTCGACTTCGAAATCTGGCACCAGGCGGCTGGCCCAGCGCAGCCAGGTGGCGGCCAGCGAATCCTGCCGCAGCACGAGCAACACATCGCTGAGGCGTTCGACGCCCTCCGCCCAGGGCAGGTCGGGCGCTCCCGCCGCCGGGTCGAGCCCCAGGCTGAGCAGCGGCACGGCGCGCTGATAGTCCGCGAGCAGGTAGCTGTCCGTGCCGGCCGCCAGCGCCCGTCGGCCGGCCTGCGCCTGGGCCGATGTCGCGGCGCACGCGAGGACGATCAGCGGTGCGAAGCGCCTCATGGTGCCCGCCGCATCTCGATCTCGATCACGTTCGCGCCGGCCTGGAGCGTCAACGTCGTGTCAATCGGCAGGAATCCGGGGCGCTCGAACCGCAGGTTGTGCGTCCCGGGCGGCAGCTCCTCGCGGTGCACGGGGCGCTCGCCTCGGAGATCGCCGTCGACGTAGATCCGCGCCCAGCCATTGGCGAGGCGGATGATGAGGACGGCCATCGGCGCCTGGGCCGGGGGCGGCGCGATCGGTCGAGCCGGTGCGCGCCGCGCGGGTGCGACTTCGGGCGGCGGGCTCTCCGGCGTCGCCGCGCCGGCGGCGCCCAGTCGCGCGAGCGAATCCTCGGCGATCGGGGGGCGCGGGGCTTCCTGAACTCCGCGACGCACCGCCGTGGCCGCTCCGTAGAGCGCCACAACCGCCGCCGCGATGCCCGATCCCCACACGATCAGCCGTTTCCGGCGCGGCACGGCGCGCCCGGGCGCGGCGACGTCGGGAATCCGCCCCGCGAGCGTGTTCACGAAGTCCGCCACCGTCGCGAACCGGTGTTCCGGCCGCTTCGCGAGTGCGCGCTCGATCGCCACGTACGCGTGCGGGGGGAGATCCGGCCGCAGCTCCACGAGCGGCGGCGGTGGCTCGGACATGTGCTTGTTCAGGAGCTCGTACGCGGAGGCCGCCTCGAAGGGGACTCGACGGCCGAGGCACTGATACGCCACGACGCCGAGGGAGTACTGATCCGCGGCGCCCGAGATATCGCCGCCGATGTACTGCTCCGGCGCCATGTAATACGGAGTGCCGAGCAGGGACCCCGACGCGCTGAGCGATCCTTCCTGGAGCTCCTTCGCGATGCCGAAATCCGTGACGGTGACCCGGCCGCGATCGTCCAACACGATGTTGCCGGGCTTGATGTCGCGGTGGATGACGCCGTGCTGGTGCGCGTAGTCGAGGGCATCGGCGACTTGCTCCAGCACGGCGACGGTGCTTTCGAAGGCGAGGTGCTCCTGTGCTTTCAGCAGGGTATCGAGACTCTTGCCCTCCAGCAGCTTCATCGAGTACCACATCAGCTCGCCGCCCGAGCTGACGCGGTAGATCGGGATGATGTTCGGGTGGTCCAGGGCGGCCGCGGTGCGCGCCTCGCGCCGGAACCGCTGGATCGCGGCCTCGCCGAAGGTGAGCGTGGGCGGCAGCACCTTGATGGCGACGCGGCGCCGCAGCTGGATCTCGGTGGCCACGTATACGACGCCCATCCCGCCGCGGGCGAGCTCCCGCTCGATCTCGTACTCACCGGCGGTCTCCTCCCGCAGCATGCGCGTCAGCTTGACGACCCCGGCGTCGTCCAGCGATGCGGTGGCGCCGGACGACGGCTCCTCCAGGTCGGCGCCGCAATTCACGCAGAAACGGCTGCCGTCGGGGAGCGGGCTCGCGCAGTGGGCGCAGAGCATGGGGGAATACGATACGGCCCGCCCCAAGGAGGTGCCAGCAGCCATGACGTCCTGCACGCACGTTGCCATCGTCCGCCGTTACCGTGGGGAGCCCCGGCGCCGCCGGAGCGCCGCGGGCGCCGCCGCTGAGGGCGGCGTGAGCGGCGCGGTCGCCCGCCAGCTGGGATTCCCGGCGCCGGCGTTGGTCGTGAGGCGTCGCAGCCCGGTGCCGTTCCGGTTGACGATGTACAAGTCCGATTGCGAGCACCCGGAGCATTCACGGGCGAACACGATCTGTGTGCCGTCGGGTGACCAGGCGGCCGCGCCGTCTGACCACGCCCCGATCGGCGTGAGGGCAGTTAGACCAGATCCGTCCGCGTTCATGAGCCAGATCTCCTGAAAGCCGCTTCGCGTGCTGGTGAACGCCAGCTGCGAGCCATCGGGAGACCAGGCGGGCTCCATGTCCTTGCCCGGGTCGTTCGTGAGTCTCGTGATCCCGGAGCCATCCGGGTTCATCACGTAGATCTCGGCATTGCCGTCCCGATTGCTCTGGAAGGCGATCTTCGTACCATCGGGCGACCAAGCGGGCTTGTAGTCGAGCGTGATCGCATCCGTGAGTCTCTTGGAGGAGCCACCCGCCGCGGGCACAACGTAGATCGCGCTTCCTCCTGCCCCGTCCCACGAAAAGGCAATCGTCTTGCCGTCCGGCGACCAGGCGGGACCTCCTTTGAACAGGTAATCCGAAACCGGCTCTGTCCGCGTCGACCCGTCGGCCGACGTCAAATCGATGGACCAGGCGTTGGCGTAGTAGTAGCTGACGTACAGAGCCGCGAACGCCAATCGCGTCCCATCCGGAGACCACGCGGGATCCTGCGGCGTGTATGAGTCGTAGTAGTAGTCGTTGCTGTAGCCGTTGACGAGGACCGTCCTGAGCGTCCCGTCCGCCCGAACCACCTCGATGCCGCGCGGCGAATCGAACGCAATCAGGTTCTGTGGCGCGCCGGTAACGATCACGGTCGCGGTGTCGGATTGCCCGCCGTTGATCGGCAGTGCCTGGATTCGCGTCCGACCGTCGCCGTGCGCCGTGACGAGGCCGCCCGTGTCCACGGTCGCGACAAACCCCAGGCTGGAGTACCAGTTGATCCGGGTTCCTGCGGGCACGGGATAGCCGTTCCGGTCGAGGCCGGACGCAGTGAGCCGCACCGTGGCACCGTCTCCCGTGAGTGCCACGCTGTCTTCGGCGATTTGTGCCTTCGCCACTTGCTGTCGCACCAGGACGACGGCGGACCCGGACTGCCCCGCGCTCGAAGCCGTGACGAGCACCAGGCCGTTCCGCCGTGCGCGCACGAGCCCCGTTTGGTCCACGGTTGCGATCGTCGTGTCAGCCGCCGTCCACGTCGCACTCGGAGCATCCGGGATTGCCGCGCCGGCCGTGTCCTGGCCCTGGGCGACGAAGCGGCTCGTATCATCGATCGCAATCAGCGTGTCGAGGCCCGGCTTGACCTCTACGAAGCGCAGGACCTGCTTGAGGACGAGCGTCGCGGTGTCCGCCACAGGGCCGACCTGGGCGATGATCCGGGTGGTGCCGGCGCGCTGCGCGATGGCTCGTCCGGAGGTGTCAACGGTCGCCACGGCCGGATCGGTACTCCGCCACAGGATCTTGACGGGCAGCATGCGTAGGTTGTCGGAGTCGTACGCGAACGCCTGGAACTGCCTGTCTCGACCGGACGTGCGGAGCGTATCGACCTTGGGCGACACCTGCACCCGCGCCGCCGCCTGCACGACCGTGAGGTTGAGGGGACCCAAAACGCTGTCGGCCTGGGCCGTAATCTGGGTTGTTCCCTCGTTGACTGCGGTTACCAGCCCTTGACTCGAGACGGTGGCAACGTTGTCATCCTTGCTAGCCCAGCTGAAGGCAACGCCCGCGACGGGTTGGCCGCTCGCATCGGTCGCCGTGGCTGTCAACTGTCTGGTTTGCCCCAGCCGTGTGAGGATGGCCGGTAACGATTCGCCAGAGACAGACACATGAGAGACGACGGCCTTCACATCGAACATCGTGTCCGGGGCTCCTAAAGCCGTCGTCAAGAAGACCCGGACGCGGGCCGGGCCGCGCGCAACGCCCTGCAGCCCCCGCCCGCTCGAATCCACCCGTACGATGCTCGTGTTCTCGCTCTCCAAGCGGTAGCGGGGGTTGTCGAGCGGGTCGCCGTTGGCGGTTGCGCCGATCTCTGGAAACACAGGGTGCGCCCGAATCGAGTCAGGGGACCCGATGGGAACGCGGTACGGCTGCGCGAAAGGCAGGGTGAAGACGACCCGATCGGCGCTCGACGGCTCCCCTGGCAGCACACAGGTGGCGAGGAGCAGGGTGGCAGCGAGGCAGAAATGCTTCATCGCACGTAAGCCTACCGCCGCGCGCCCACGCATCGGCCAAGCAGGGGGACCAGCCCGACAAGTCATTGGGCTGCCGAGGGCTACCGGGAGTCGAGCCGCTGGCGCAGCGGCTCCAGCATCGTGAGTCGCTCCGCCGCCGCTCCCGCCGCTCGCTCCGCTATCCGTATCGCCGCGGCCGCCGTGCGCCGCGCGCCGAGCCCCAGCGCCCGCTCCGCCACCTGGCGGGCGGCGTCAAAGGCTTGACCGTCCTGCTCGGTGGCCAGGAGCCGCGCCCGCAGCAGCTGCGCGTCGATCTCGTCGCGGGCGGCGAGGGCCGTGATGTAGCGCTCTCGCAGCCTGCGCCGACCCCCCGCCAGGATGCATTCGCTCTCGATCACCGCGGGAAGGAGCTGGCCGTTGAAGGCGTAGCGCGCGCCGGTGAACACGACGAACCGCTCCCGCTCCAGCCGATCGAGCGCGGCCTCGATCCGCTCGGCGGGCAGCCCCAGCACCTCCGTGATCAACGTCGGGTCGAGCACCTCACCGGCCACGCTCGCCGCCCGCAACACGGCGAGGCCGTCTTCATCGAGGCGCGCCACGCGCGCCGTGATCGCGCTGCGGACCACCGCGGAGATCCGAACCGGGAAGGTGGAGTCGTACGTGGCGCCGGGGCGCGGCCACCCCGCCGTGCCGCGATGCTGGGGGGCCGCCTCGCCCAGGTCGCGCAGCAGCGTCACCGCGAGGAGGGGGTTGCCTCCCGACTCTTGCGCCACGCGCCGCGCCAAGCGCTCGCGATCCTCTTTGACGGTGCACCACGGCGCCATCGCCTCGGTGAGAGCCAGGGTCTCGTCCGCGGCCAGCGGCTCGAGGTGAACGAGCGCGCCGCGGAGCTCACGGCCGACGCTTCCGGTGAGCGCTTGCAGCTCGGGCGAGGGATCCGCCCCCGGCTCGAGCGTCAGCACGAGCGCCAGCGCAGCACGTCGCTCTCGAGACCACGCCGCGCGCAGCGCGGCGAGCGTCGCCCCATCGGCCCATTGCGCGTCGTCTATCAGCACGGCCACCGGTTGCTCGTCGGCCACGGCATGGAGGAAGGAGGCCAGGGCATCGGATACTTGCGCCACGTCCCGCGCTTCGAGCGGCTCGACCCGGGCGGCGAGCTCCGGGACCAGCCCCGCGAGAATCCGCAGCCCCACATGATCCGTGGCGGCGATCCCGGGCCCCCCCAGCAGGCCGCCGCGCATCAACGCGCGCAGCGTGCTCCAGGGCGCGTCGTGGTCGCTCTCCAGGATCCGCGCCGTCGCCACCGTGGCGCCGGCGAGGGCGAGCCGCTCGGCGCACGCGTCGAGCAGCCGCGTGCGTCCGGAGCCCGGCTCACCGGCGATCACCAGGCACACCGAGCCCTCGCGCGGGACGCGGTCGAGCTCCGCGAACAGGCGGGCGTGAGCGTCACGGCGACCGACGAGCGGAGCCTCGCGATCGCGGTGGCGCCCGCGAGGCCGCTGCCACAGGTTGTCACGAATGCGGGTGGCCAGCGCGGTCAGCTGCGGACTGGGGCGACCGCCGAGGTCGCGGTCCAACCGCTCGGCGAACTCCTGATACAGCGCCACGCCGCTCGCGGGATCACCCTCGAGCGCGGCGCTGCGCATCGCCAGCGAGAGAGCGGCATCGCTGTAGGGATCGAGCGCGAGGGCGCGCCGGGCCAGCGCTCGGGCCTCGACGTAGCGGTTGACGGCGAGCTGCTCCTCGGCCCGCGCGACGACCAGCCGCCGCGCCGCGTCTCGCAGGCGGGAGCGTTCGGCCTCCATCCACGCGTCGAAGGCCGGCGTATCGTCGACGTGAAATCCCTCGAGAAAGTCGCCCCGTAACAGCTCCAGCGCGCGCAGCTGTCCGTCGGCGCACAGCGACTCGAACTCGCGCACGTCCAGGTCCAGTCCGTCCGTGCTGAGCTGCAGTCCATCGCCGCGGTTCAGCAGGCGTCCCTCGCCCAGCGCGGTGCGCAGTCGGCGGACCGCCTCATTGAGCGATCGACGAGCCTTATCCTCCGGGCTCTCGGCCCAAAGCAGTCCCACGAGGTGACTGCGTGCTCTGGTCGTGTCTGGCGACAGGGCGAGGTAGACGAGGAGGGCGAGGTGCTTGCGCCAGGCCACGTCCGGCGGCGCGTCGTGCCCGTCCAGCCGTATCGAGGGCGGGCCGAGACAGCGCAGGGCGAGCGGCGCGAGGGCTTCGGACATGGCAGAGCCCACCTGACGAAAGTGCCCGGCCCTGGTTGTACCACCAAAGCACAACCGGCCGAGCGGGTTCCTCACTCAGCCGGTCTCGCGATTCGCTCCCCCCGAGGCATGGGCGACCCGCACGACAGCCGCCTCGGGGTTCACAGCATCTGAGTCCGTTTCAATCTGTGCCGGCTGGCCGGGCTGTCAAGCGCGGGGCGGCGCCTCGGCCTTCCTCCTTACTGCCCGCTCGGCGTGCGGGTGATCATCCAGATGTCGGTGCCCCCGAAGCTGCCCGACCGGCTCGATGCGAACACCAACGTGCGGCCGTCGGTCGACAGACCTGGCTGCTGGTCAGCGAGCGTCGAATTGATCGGCGTCCCCAGATTCACAGGTGTGGACCAGGGATCGTGGACGCTGCGGCGAGTAGAG
>Ga0207665_10003624_pt1 | contig 10319 bp, 10 predicted proteins | sample LARL112metaG_FD_184351 | JGI IMG/M metagenome (GOLD analysis project Ga0207665, IMG submission 184351) | Corn, switchgrass and miscanthus rhizosphere microbial communities from Kellogg Biological Station, Michigan, USA - LAR L11-2 metaG... | ecosystem: Host-associated > Plants > Roots >...
GAGCGGGACAGCCGCCGGGCAGGTGGCTTGTCAGCCATTGGCGGCCCGGTGGCCGTTCTGCCGTGGGCAGACATGCCCCTCGGTGTCCAGCGGCAGCCCGCACAGCGGGCACGGCGGCCGGCCCTGGCCGATGATGCGCAGCGCGCGCTGGGAGAACGCGCGCGCCGACGCGGCGGTGATGCGTACCCGCAGCACCCCTGGCCCGTTTTCCGGGATCTCCTCGGCCAGCGGCTCGACCGGGTTGTCGGATTCTTCCTGCGCTTCGATGACTACCCGCTCGTCTTCGCCGTCCCAGGCCAGCGCGATCGCGCCAACCCGGAAGTCCTCCATCAGCGGCAGGTCGAGCGGGTCGTCGTCGGTGAGGTCGGCGGGCGTGGCCGCGGGCACCGAGGTGAGCCCGCCGGTGCGCCGGAGCACTTCGTCGAGGAGTTCCTCCAGCCGCTCGGCCAGCAGGCTCACCTGGAACTTCTCCAGGGCCACGCTGGTCACCCGGCCACTCGCGGTGGCCTGCAGGTAGAACGTGCGCTCCCCGGGCTGGCCGACCGTGCCTGCCACGAATCGGTCCGGCGGATCATAGGAGTAGACCGGCATGATCCTTATCCTCCCGCTCCCCCGCCGATGGCGGCATCGCCTTGCGCGAGCGGGGCCGCCGCACCACCGTTCCCGGACGCTGGCCCGTGCGGCCGCACCAGCCCGGCGGCGCTGCGTCCGCTGTCATTCATTCGTACCAGGAACGGGCGGAGCGGGGTGTACCGGATCACGCTCAGCGAGGCCGGGTCGACCTGGATGCGCTGGCTGAGGTCGAGGTGCAGGCCGAGGCTGTCCGCGATCACTGCCTTGATGACGTCCCCGTGCGAGCAGATCAGGTAGACGGCATCCTGGCCCAGCCTCTTGTTCCACTCCCGTACCGCGTTCACCGCGCGGTGCTGCACCTCGGGCATGGACTCCGCGTCCGCACCAGGAAACCGCACCGCGCTCGGGTGAGCCTGGACCACCCGCCACAGCGGGTCCTTGGCCAGCCGCTTGAGCGGCTGGCCGGTCCAGTCGCCGTACTTGACCTCGGCGAACTGCTCGTCCTCGTGGACGGCCACGCCGCCGCCGTTGCGGGCGGCCGCGATAGCCTCCGCAGTCTGCCGGCACCGGTCCAGCGGGCTGGTGACGATCGCGTCCAGCGGGACCTCAGCCAGCCGGCCCGCCAGCGCGGCGGCCTGCTCGCGGCCACGATCATCCAGCGGGATACCCGGTGTGCGCCCGGTGAGGACGTTCCCGGTCCCCGCGGTCAGCCCGTGCCGCACCAGCAAAACCAACGTCACGCATTGACTCTAAAGGGTCCGCAGCGTCCCCTGGCGCGCGCCCGTCTGGCCGATGACGAAGGTGACCGCGCCGAAGCTGACCAGATCGCCGTCCCGGACCGGGACCCAGGCCCGCACCCGCCAGCCGTTCAGCCGGGTGCCGTTGGTGGAGCCCAGGTCGTCCAGCAGCCAGCCGGCGCCCTCGCGCCGCAGCCCCGCGTGCCAGCGGGACACGGTCGGGTCACCAAGGACCATGTCACAGCGGTCGTCCCGGCCGATCGTGAACCGGCGCTGCTCGCCGGACGGGAACAACAGCACCGGCATTCCGGCGCTGCGCCGCAGCCGGGGCCCGGCGCCGGACATCGCCATCCGGCTGCGCTGCCAGCAGGCCGCCAGGGCGCTGCCCAGCCGGCGCCGGGACGGCAGGTCAGCCAGCACGCCGGCGAGATCATGGCGGTACTGGACCCGGAGCGCCAGGCCGACCCGCTCGTCGAGCGTGTCGTGGCTGAGCCGGCCCTTGGCGTACTGATCACACAGCTGGCTGATCACGTCCTCGCGCTCGGCGTCGGACACCCGCATGCGGCCGGCGGCGCGCCAGCGGGAGCGGGGCGGTTCTGGGCCGTCCGCAGGCGCCGCGCCGCCTGGATCCGGATCCATGATCCTGAGTATCAGCGTGCGGCGGCGCGGGCACAACTCCCTCCCGCAGCAACGAATAACTGACGGACCGGCGGGCTACGCTGGGCCCGATGTCCGTGGCAACCGAAGCTGACCGGGAGCCGGCCCCTGACGGCTGGCAGCAGGCGGCTGACCTGCTCACTGCCTGCCGGGTGCCGGCCAGTTTCGCGGGCCCGGCCGTGGCCCGGCTGGGCACCAGCGCCGCGGACCAGCTGCGCGCCGATCCCTGGCTGCTGCTCTCGGTGCCGCCAATCCGGCCGGACCAGGCCGACTGGTTCGCCCGCCAGGTGCTCGGCAGCGAGGCCAGCCCCCAGGACGAGCGGCGCGGCCGGGCGCTGGTCGGGTACCTGCTGGCCCGCGCGGCCCAGGAGGGGAACACCGCCGTCCCGGCCACGGTCATCGGTGACGCACTGGGCCGGCTGCGGATCGCGGACCCGGCAGCGGCCATCGTGGCCGCGGTGGACACCGGCACGGTGCTGCCGTTCGCGGCTGCGGACCCGGATGCGGCCGGGGAGGGCGAAGGTGGCCAGCCCGGGGACGGCGCCGGCGGCACCCTGCTCGCGCTGGCCCGGTACGCGATGGCCGAGGAGGCGGTGGCCGAGGGCGTGCAGCGGCTGGCCGCGCTGGCCGACCCGCTCGACCCACCCGCGGAGGACGCCGGACCCGGCCTCGACCCGGCCCAGCGGGCCGCCGTGGCCGCGGTCGCCGGGAACGGGGTGACCGTGCTGGCTGGCGGGCCGGGCACCGGCCAGAGCAGGGTGCTGGCCGCGGTGGCCGCGCTGGCGGCCCAGCGCGGCCTGCGGGTGGCGCTGGCCGCGCCCACCGGCCGGGCTGCCCAGCGGCTGGCCGGCCAGGCCAGCGCACCCGCGACCACGGTGCACGAGCTGCTCGGCGCGCAGCCGGGCGGCGGGTTCCGGCACCACGAGGACGCGCCGCTGGACGCCGACCTGGTGGTGGTCACCGAAGCGGCCATGCTGGATGCGGAACTGGCCGCGGCGCTGATCGAGGCGTGCCCGGACGGCAGCCGCCTGCTGCTGGCCGGGGACCCGGCTCAGCTCCCGCCGGCCGGCCCGGGACGGGTGCTCGCCGACCTCATCGACTCGGCGGCCGTCCCGGTGACCGAACTGACCCAGCTGCACGGGGAGCAGCCGGGCCGGGTGATCGCCGGGCTGGCCAGCGCGGTACGGGCTGGCTCGCTGCCCCCGGTGGACGCGCCCGGCCGGGAAGTGGTCGTGATCGGCACCCGGAGCGGCGCCGAGGCCAGCCACCGGGTGATTCAGCTGGTGACGGACTCGATCCCGCGAGCGCTGGGCATCAGCGGCCCGGACATCCAGGTGATCACGCCGGCCAGCGCGGGCCCGGCCGGCGCGACCGAGCTGAACCTGGCGCTCAAGCAGCGGCTCAACCCCGGCCCGGGCCGCCATGGCGGGTTCGACCCGGGCGACCGGGTGGTGTCCGTGGCCCCCGGGCTGGGGGTGGCCGCGGGCGAGCTGGGCACGGTGACCGGCCCGGGCGACGGCGGCCTGCTGGTCGAGTTCCCGGGCGGCCCGGTCTGCGTTCCGGAGCGGCTGCTCGGCGGCCTGCGGCCGGGCTGGGCGCTCACCCCGCGCCGGGCCCAGGGCTCGGTGTGGCCCGCGGTCGTCGCGGTGTTCCCGGAGGAGGCGGCCGGGATGCTGACCCGGCCGCTGGTCTACACCGCGCTGACCCGGGCCGGGCGCCACCTGTCCGTGGTGCACGGAGCCGGCCCGGCGCTGGCCCGCGCGGTGGCCGCCGTCCCGGAGCAGCCCCGGCTGACCAGGCTGGCCGGGCTGCTGGCCGATACGGTGGCTGGCTGACGGCTGCCGCTACCTGATGATCACTGTTACGTGGGCTCAGCCGCCGACGGCGTGCACCCCACCGTCCACGTGCACGATCTCCCCGGTCGTCGCGGGGAACCAGTCAGACAGCAGGGCCACGCACGCCTGCGCAGCCGGGCCCGGGTCGCTGAGGTCCCAGCCGAGTGGCGCCCGGTCGTTCCACATGTCCTCGAAGCCGCTGAATCCCGGGATGCTCCTGGCCGCCATCGTGCGCAGCGGGCCGGCCGCGACCAGGTTGACCCGGATTCCGTCCGGCCCCAGGTAGCGGGCCAGATACCGGGAGCATGACTCCAGCCCGGCTTTGGCCACGCCCATCCAGTCGTAGGCCGGCCAGGCCCGGGACGCGTCGAAGTCCAGGCCGACGATCGAGCCTCCCCGGCCCATCAGCGGCTGGGCCGCCACGGCCAGCGCCTTGAGGGAGTAGGTGGACACCTGGATCGCGGCCGACACGTCGGACCACTCGGTGGCCAGGAAGTTGCCACCCATCGCGGTCTGCGGGGCGTTGCCGATGCTGTGCACCACGCCGTCCAGGCCGTCGAGGTGCTCGCCGGCCCGGCCCGCCAGCGAGGCGAGCTGGTCCGGGTCGGTCACGTCCAGCTCGATGACCGGCGGCGGGTCCGGGAGCCGCTTGGCGATCCGCTCGACCAGGCTGAGCCGCCCGAAGCCGGTCAGTACCAGCCGGGCCCCTTCCTGCTGCGCGATCCGGGCCACGTGGAATGCGATCGACGCGTCGGTGAGCACCCCGGTGACCAGGATGCGCTTGCCGTCCAGGATTCCCATCTGCCTCAGTGCCCCATCCCCAGGCCGCCGTCCACCGGGATGACCGCGCCAGTGATGTACGCCGCGTCCGGGCCGGCCAGGAACGCCACGGCCGCGGCCACCTCGTCCGCCCCGGCCAGCCGGCCCAGTGGCACCTGGGCGAGGATGGCCGCCTTCCGGTCGTCGGGCAGCACCGCGGTCATGTCGGTGTCCACGAAGCCCGGCGCCACCACGTTGGCGGTGATGTTCCGCGAGGCCAGCTCCCGGGCCAGCGAGCGGGCCAGGCCGACCAGGCCGGACTTGGACGCCGCGTAGTTGGCCTGGCCGGCCGAGCCGAGCAGGCCGACCACCGAGGAGATGAACACCAGCCGTCCGCGGCGCAGCCGCATCATGCCGCGCACCGCCCGCCGGGCCACCCGGTACGCGCCGGTCAGGTTGGTGTCGATGACCGACGCGAAGTCGTCCTCGCTCATCAGCGCGAGCAGTTGGTCGGCGGTGATGCCCGCGTTGGCGACCACCACTTCGACCGGCCCCTGGGCCGCCTCGACCTTGCCGAACGCCTCGTCCACGGAGCTGCTGTCCCGCACGTCGCAGGCCACCGTGGCCAGTCCTGGTACGTCTTCCCCGGAACGGCTGGTAACGGTGACCTGATCTCCGGACGCCGCGAGCCTGCGGGCGATGGCCAGCCCGATGCCCCGGTTCCCCCCGGTCACGAGGACGGATCGACTCATCTGCGGGTACCTCCCTGCTGGGGCGCGCGGCCCCGGTGAGCGTACCGGGCCGGGGCGGGATAGGTTGCCACTCGTGGAGCACAGTACTCATCCGATCGATCCTGAGTTTGCCGGGTACCCGCTGCGCGAGCTGGCCGCGGCTGCCCTGCAGCGGGCCAGCGAGCTGGGCGCCGAGCACGCCGACTTCCGCGCCGAGCTGATCCGCGGCCAGCACATCAGCCTGTCCGACGGGCACCTGGAGACCCTGCTGGACACCGACGAGCTGGGCCTGGCCGTCCGGGTCGTCCGCAACGGGACCTGGGGGTTCGCGGCCACCGTCGATATGACCACCGAGGCGGCGGTGCGCGCGGCCGAAGAAGCCATGGACGTGGCCACGGTGGCCGCGGCGATGAACACCGAGCGCATCGAGCTGGCCGACGAGCCCGGCTACGGCGACGTGACCTGGGTGTCGGCCTACGACGTGGACCCCTTCAGCGTGCCGGTGGCCGACAAGCTGGCGCTGCTCGGCGAGTGGAGCGCCCGCCTGCTGGCCAGCCCGCGGATCGACCACGTGGACACGTCCCTGGTCCAGGTGCGGGAGAACAAGTTCTACGCGGACGGCGCCACCACCGCCACCCAGCAGCGGGTCCGGCTGCACCCGGCGCTGACCGCGGTCTCGGTCGAGCCGGGCGGCCGGTTCGAGACCATGCGCACGCTGGCCCCGCCCGCGGGCCGCGGCTATGAGTACCTGACCGGCACAGGCTGGGACTTCGACGCCGAACTGGCCGAGCTGCCCGGCCTGCTGGCGGCCAAGCTGGCCGCCCCGGCCGTCACCGCGGGGCGTTACGACCTGGTCATCCACCCGTCCAACCTGTGGCTGGTCATCCACGAGTCGATCGGCCACGCCACCGAGCTGGACCGGGTGCTCGGCTACGAGGCGGCCTACGCGGGCACCTCGTTCGCCACCGTGGACAAGCTGAACAGCCTGCAGTACGGCGCCCCGGCGATGCGGGTCACCGGCGACCGCACCACGCCGCACGGCCTGGCCAGCGTCGGCTACGACGACGAGGGGGTGGCCGCGCAGTCCTGGGACCTGATCACCGGCGGTGTGCTCACCGGCTACCAGCTCGACCGGCGGATCGCCCGGCTGACCAGAGCCGGCCGGTCCAACGGCTGCGCGTTCGCCGATTCCCCCGGGCACATGCCGATCCAGCGGATGGCCAACGTGTCGCTGACGCCGGCCGCGGACGGGCCGGGCACCGAGGAGCTGATCGCCGGCGTGACCGACGGCATCTACATCGAGGGCGACAAGAGCTGGTCGATCGACATGCAGCGGTACAACTTCCAGTTCACCGGGCAGCGGTTCTACAAGATCACCAATGGGCGGCTGGATGGCCAGCTGCGCGACGTCGCCTACCAGGCGACAACCACAGACTTCTGGAACTCCATGGACGCGGTCGGCGGGCCGCAGACCTACGTCCTCGGCGGCGCGTTCAACTGCGGCAAGGGCCAGCCCGGGCAGGTCGCCCCGGTCAGCCACGGCTGCCCGGCGGTGCTGATGCGCGGTGTCCGGGTGCTGAACACGGCGGAGGAGGGGGCATGACGGCGCAATCCCCGCAGGAGACGGTCGAGCGGGCGCTGGCCGCGGCCAAGGGCGACGGCTGCATCGTGCTCGCCGACGAGACGTCCACCGCCAACCTGCGCTGGGCCGGCAACACGCTGACCACGAACGGTGTGGCCCGGTCCCGCCAGCTGACGGTGATCGCCATCCGGCACCGCGCGGACGGCGCGTCGGCCGGCGTGGTGTCCCGGGCTGGAGTGCGCCCGCATCAGATCGAGGACGTGGTCGCCGAAGCCGAGCAGGCGGCCGCCGACGGTTCCGCGGCTGAGGACGCCGCCCCGCTGCTGGCGACCGGCGACGCGACGGCGTTCGGAATGCAGGGCGCCGGGCTCGGCGGGCCAGCCTGGGACGCGCCGGTCGGGGGCACGGAGATCGGGGTGTTCAGCGCCTTTGCCGGTGATCTCGGGTCAGTGTTCAGTGCGGCGGAAGCGGGCGGCCGGAAGCTGTACGGATTCGCCGAGCACACGCTGACCACCACCTTTCTGGGCACGTCGGCCGGGCTGCGGCTGCGCCACGACCAGCCGACTGGCAAGGTCGACCTGAACGCGAAGTCGGCCGACCTGGCCCGGTCCACCTGGGCCGGCTGCGCGACCCGCGACTTCACCGACGTGGACGTGGCCGCGCTGGACGCCGGCCTGCAGCAGCGGCTGGACTGGGCCCGCCGCAAGATCGACCTGCCCGCCGGGCGGTACGAGACGCTGCTGCCCCCGGCGGCCGTGGCCGACCTGCTCGTCTACCTGTACTGGTCGGCGGCGGCCAAGGACGCGCTGGACGGGCGGAGTGTGTTCAGCAAGCCGGGCGGCGGCACCCGGGTGGGTGAGCGGCTGGCCAGCCTGCCGCTCACGCTGCGCAGCGACCCCGGCCGGCCGGGGCTGGGTGCCGCGCCGTTCGTCATCGCGCACGCCTCCGGGCGGGACAGCTCCGTGTTCGACAACGGGCTCCGGCTGCAGCCCACCGAGTGGATCTCCGGCGGCGAGCTGGCCGCGCTGATCCAGACCCGGCACACGGCCCGGCTGTCCGGGCTGCCGGTCACCCCGGGCATCGACAACCTGGCCCTGGACGGCCCGCCCGGCGCGGCCGCGTCACTCGACGACATGGTGGCCAGCACCGGCCGCGGCCTGCTGCTTACCTGCCTGTGGTACATCCGCGAGGTGGACCCGCAGACCCTGCTGCTGACCGGGCTCACCCGGGACGGCGTCTACCTGGTGGAGAACGGGGAGGTCACCGGCGCGGTGAACAACTTCCGGTTCAACGAGAGCCCGGTGGGCATGCTGAACCGGCTGACCGAGGTGGGCGGCACGGTGCCCGCGCTGCCGCGCGAGTGGGGCGACTACTTCACCCGCTGCGCGATGCCGCCCGCCCGGGTCGAGGGGTTCAACATGTCCTCGGTCAGCCAGGCGAGCTGACCGCCTTACACATCCTCCAGGCGGAAGCCGACTTTCAGGCCGACCTGGAAGTGCGCGACCTCGCCGTCGGTGATCTGGCCGCGGACCTGCGTCACCTCGAACCAGTCCAGGTGGCGCAGGGTCTGCGCGGCCCGGCGGACCGCGTTGCGGATGGCCGGCTCGATGCCGTCCGGTGACGTCCCGACGATCTCGGTCACCCGGTAGGTGCGTTCGGACATGTTTCCTCCACCATGAGCTGTCCGGGCTGGCCCTCGCGCCCGGTGTTCGGGCAGGGTGTGCGGTGTGACTGCGGACATTGCCGAGCTGGAACGGCAGGCCTGCGGCCTGCTGCCCCCCGAGATCTATGACTACTACGCCAGCGGTTCCGGCGGCGAGGCGACCCTCCGGGACAACCAGCTGGCCTGGGAGCGGGTGCGGTTCCGGCCCCGGGTGCTGCGCGACGTGTCGGCAGTGGACACCGGGGTGCTGCTGGACGGCGCGTCGCCCGGGGAGCCGGTCCGGCTGCGCACCCCGATCGCGGTCGCGCCCAGCGCCTGGCAGCGGCTCGCCCATCCGGACGGCGAACTTGCCGCCGCGGCCGGCGCGGCCCGGGCCGGGGCGCTGTACGTGCTGTCCACCCGGAGCAGCTGCCGGATCGAGGAGGTCGGCGCGGCGGTAGCCAGCGCCGGCGGCACCTGGTGGTTCCAGGTGTACCTGATGCGCGACGCCGGGCTCACCGCGGGCCTGGTCCAGCGGGCCGCGGCGGCCGGCGCGCAGGCTCTGGTGCTGACCGGGGACACGCCGGTGGTCGGCAACAAGGCCCGGCATGCGGGCGCCCCGGTCACCGACGAGCAGTTCCTGGTCAATCTCGGCCCGCTCGCCGACCTGGCAGCGGCTGAACTGTCCAGCTCGGTGACCCCGGCGCACATCGGCTGGCTCAGTGAGCTCAGCGGCGGCCTCCCGGTGCTGGTCAAGGGGGTGCTCCGGGCCGACGACGCAGCCGCGTGCACCGCGGCCGGGGCAGCCGGGATCATCGTGTCCAACCACGGCGGGCGGCAGCTGGACCGGGCGCTGCCCACCGCCGAGGCGCTGCCGGCGGTGGCCGCGGCCGTGCCGGGCGAGCCGGTGTACGTGGACGGCGGGATACGCCGCGCCGAGGACGCGCTGGCCGCGCTGGCCCTGGGCGCCCGGCTGGTGTTCCTGGGCCGGCCGGCGCTGTGGGCACTGGCCTGTGGCGGGGCAGCCGGGGTGCAAGCCCTGCTGGACGGCCTCACCGACGGGCTGGTGCACGTCATGGGCCTGGCCGGGGCCTCGTCGCTGGCCGAGCTAGCGGGCCTCGCGGGGCCGGCCTAGGCAGCGCCCCAGGGGCGCGATTGATTGCCCCTGACCGGCGGCATACCTTGGGGGTGTGAAGACCAGCAGCCGGGGCCGCCGGGAACGGGTGCAGCTCGTGACCGAGGCCCAGCCCGCGCTGTCAGCGGACATTGCCGCCCGGCAACGCCGCTACCTGATCATGATGGGAATCCGGATCGCCTGTTTTGCCGCCACGATTGCCCTGTTCGTGGCCGGCGCTGGCTGGCTAGCCGCGTTTCCTGCGGTCGGCGCTATCGCCATCCCCTATTTTGCCGTGGTGCTCGCCAACGGTGGCCGCGAGCCCGCAAGTACTCGCGGCTTTCGGGCCTACGAGCCGCACCTGCCAGCGCGCTACGAGCCCCCCGCGGCAGCGGGGTGGCCAGCGGGAACCCCGCAGCCGCAAGCGCCACCTGCCGCGACGCCGCCCGCCCCGCCGTCTTTCCAGGAAACAGACCCTGAAAAGAAGCCCGGAAACGGCTGAACAGCGGGACAGCCGGGGGCCGGCGACGGGATCTCCTTGAAATCCGGTCTTGACGCACAAGGGGGGGTTTCGGTGTAACATGCATAGCGGTGCTCTGGTCCCCCGTCGGAGCACCTGCCGGCGTTCCGGGCCCCCGTCGGAACGCCGATGAATGCGACGCCGGGTGGTTTGCCCCCGTAGCCACCCG
>Ga0207665_10003628_pt1 | contig 10315 bp, 9 predicted proteins | sample LARL112metaG_FD_184351 | JGI IMG/M metagenome (GOLD analysis project Ga0207665, IMG submission 184351) | Corn, switchgrass and miscanthus rhizosphere microbial communities from Kellogg Biological Station, Michigan, USA - LAR L11-2 metaG... | ecosystem: Host-associated > Plants > Roots >...
AATCAACTCTCTAATAATTTTCACAGGAAGCGGTCTCGATTCGGATTGCAAATCCGAAGCAACTGCTATAATCACCAGTTTCCGTGAGCGCCATCACATCAATCTGTACCACGTAGTCCTGACCCCGGCGAGCGACAAGTGGGTTTTGTTTGCTTGCTGGTCCAGATCCATCGATGCAGATCTTTCATCGCAGCACGAACACATTCTCCCGGGCGACGATTTACGGCGCCGTGTTCATCGTGGTGGGCATTGGCTGGGCGCTGATGCAGATCCAGCGATCGCCGTACGTCACGTACGCGGGTGTGGTCAAGCCGCAGCCGGTGCCGTTCAGTCACCAGCACCACGTGACGGGACTGGGCATCGACTGCCGCTACTGTCACACGTCGGTAGAAGTGTCGAGCTTCGCTGGCATCCCGCCCACCAAGACCTGCATGAATTGCCACTCGCAGATCTGGACAAACGCACAAATGCTGGAGCCGGTGCGCGCCAGCTACCGGAGCGGCGAATCGTTGCAGTGGACGCGCGTCAACCAGCTTCCCGACTTCGTGTATTTCAATCACAGCATTCACATCAATAAGGGCGTGGGCTGCAATACGTGTCACGGGCCAGTGGACCAGATGCCGCTGATGTACCAGTACGCGTCGCTGCAGATGGAATGGTGCCTCGGGTGTCATCGGGCGCCGCAGAAATACCTGCGGCCGCGCGACCAGGTGTTCAACATGCGATATCAGGAACCGTCGTCGGCGCGGCCGGTGGAATTTGACGGCAGGAGTTTTACCGAGCAGGAAAAGCTGGGCAGCGCGCTGGTCGCGAAATACAAACTGCGCAGCGTGCAGGACATTACCAGCTGCAGCACCTGTCACCGATAAGGATTGGGAGTTTCGAGGCGGTGAACGCCTCCGGAAATCAAGATGGAAGACGCACAGAAAACCAAGCGCGAAGAGCCTTCGGCGGGCTTAGTTGAGGCCGTTTGCCCGAGCAAGAAGCTGGATCGCGCGACCGTGGAAGCGCAGATCAGGCAGACGACCGGGCCGGAATACTGGCGCAGCCTGGAAGAACTGGCGGGCACTCCGGAATTTCAGGAGATGCTGCACCGCGAGTTTCCGAAGGGAGCTTCGGAGTGGGTGGAGTCGGTGTCGCGGCGCGGATTCCTGCAGTTGATGGGCGCGTCGCTGGCGATGGCCGGCATGACCGGTTGCACCAAGCTGCCGCTTGAGCCGATCGTGCCTTACGTGAAACAACCCGAGGACATCATTCCGGGGCGGCCGAAGTTTTACGCGACGGTGGTGACGCTGAGCGGATATGCGAGTCCCGTGCTGGTGGAAAGCCACATGGGGCGGCCGACGAAGATCGAAGGCAACGACAAGCATTCGGCGAGCCTAGGTGGGACGGATATTTTCACGCAGGCCGCGTTGCTTGGCATGTACGACCCCGACCGGTCGCAAACCATAACGCAGAACGGCGATGTGAATTCCTGGTCGGCGTTTGTGCGCGAGACCAAGGGCCCGCTGATGGTGCAGAGGAATATCGGCGGCTCCGGAATCCGCATTCTGACGCAGACGATTTCCTCGCCGTCGCTCGCGGATCAGCTGCGCGCGTTCCTGAAGATTTATCCGCAGGCCAAGTGGCACGTGTATGAACCGGTGAACCGTGACAACGTGCTCGAAGGCGCGAAGCTGGCGTTTGGGCAGCCGGTCGAGACGCGCTACGACTTCACGAAGGCGGATGTCATTGTCTCACTGGATGCGGATTTTCTTTACGCGGGATTCCCCGGGAACACTCGCTATATCCGGGACTTTGCGAGCCGGCGCAATCCTGATGGGAAGATGAGCCGGTTTTATGCGATTGAGAGCACGCCGACTTCGACCGGAGCGAAGGCGGATCATCGGCTGCCGGTGCGGGCCAGCGACGTTGACGGGTTCACGCGAGCTTTAGTGCACTCGCTAACGATCCCCATTGGTGCCACGGGTCTTACCATGGCCAGTGCTTTCCCGACGCTGGAGCCCGAGCAGGCGAAGTTCGCGAAAGCTGTCGCCGAGGAACTGTCGAAACACCACGGTTCTTCTGTCATCATTCCGGGCGATCATCAGCCGGCCTCAGTTCACGCTTTTGCCCACGCTGTTAATTCAGCGCTAGGCAACGTCGGCAACACCGTTTTCTTCACCGACCCCATCGATGCCAACCCGGACAATCAGACCGAGTCCCTGCGCGATCTCGTAGCCGACATGCGCGCGGGCAAGGTCGATCTGCTGGTCATCATGGGCGGAAATCCGGCGTACGACGCACCCGCCGATCTTGGTTTTGCCGATGCGTTAAAGAGTTCCAACATTTCTTTGCGCATTCATCACGGGCTCTTTCAGAACGAGACATCGGAATACTGTCACTGGCATGTGAATGAAGCGCACGCGCTCGAATCGTGGGGCGACGCCCGTGCCTACGACGGAACAGTGAGCATCGTGCAGCCTCTGATTGCGCCGCTGTACGCCGGCAAGAGCGCTCAGGAGTTAGTGTCCGCCTTGTCGGGAGTTTCCGATGCCACCGGCTACGATCTGGTGCGCGCTTACTGGCAGAAGCAACATTCGGGTACGGACTTCGAAGACTTCTGGCGCAAGTCGCTACACGATGGCTGGGTCGAGGGCACGACCTACCCGCCGAAATCTATTTCCGCGAAGGGGAATCCCTCTCTCCCAAGCGCCGCGGCCGATCCAAATTCTCTCGAAGTCAATTTCCGCCGCGACCCCTCGATTTACGACGGGCAATTCGCCAACAACGGCTGGTTGCAGGAACTGCCCAAGCCGATGACGAAGCTCACCTGGGACAACGCCCTGCTGGTTGGCCCCAAGATGGCAGAGCGAGAAGGCTTGAAGACCGAGGACATGGTCACCCTCGAGTTGAACGGGCGCAATGCCACCCTGCCGGTGTGGATCCAGGCGGGGCATCCCGATCATTCGGTCACGGTGTTTCTCGGATACGGGCGCAAGCGCGCGGGAATCGCGGGAACGGGCGCCGGCTTTGATGTCTACCCGCTGCGGACGAGCGCGACTCCGTGGATCGCGACGGGCGGCAAGCTCACCAAGACCGGGGGCACCTACAAACTCGCTTCCACACAGGGCTACCAGACAATGGAAACGCCCAACGGCGTGACCCGTCCGCTCGTGCGTGAAGCCAGCCTCGAGGAATATCGCAAGGAGCCGAAATTCGCTCAGGAAGAGCAGGTTCCGAGAGAACTCACGCTGTATCCCAACATTGACTACGCGAAGCAGGACTACGCCTGGGGCATGGCAATCGATCTGAATTCCTGTGTCGGTTGTAACAACTGCATCATTGCCTGTCAGTCGGAAAACAACATCGCGGTGGTCGGCAAGGAACAGGTGATTCGCGGGCGACACATGCACTGGCTGCGCGTGGATGCGTACTACCAGGGCGACCGCGACAACCCAAAAACATTCCTGCAGCCCGTTCCCTGTATGCAGTGCGAGAACGCGCCCTGCGAGGTGGTTTGCCCGGTCGGAGCGACGGTACACAGCACAGAAGGCCTGAACGACATGGTCTACAACCGATGCGTAGGCACGCGCTACTGTTCCGACAACTGTCCGTATAAGGTGCGGCGTTTCAACTTCCTGCTGTTCCAGGATTGGACTACCGAGCAATACAAGCTGATGCGCAATCCTGACGTCAGCGTGCGCAGCCGCGGCGTCATGGAGAAGTGCACGTATTGCGTGCAGCGCATTAACGAGCGCCGCATCGATGCCGAGCGCGCCGATCAAAAAATTAAAGATGATGGGTCACTGCAGACCGCTTGTCAGCAGTCCTGTCCGGCGGGCGCGATCGTTTTTGGCAACATCAATGATACGGGCAGCCGGGTCGCCAAGCTCAAGGCGCAAGATCGCAACTACGGATTGCTGGCGGACCTGAATACGCGTCCGCGCACCACGTACCTGGCCGAGGTTCGCAACCCCAACCCGGAGCTGGAAGCAGGGGAGCGCAGCTAAGTCATGGCAGACCGAATGGATGACGTCGAACGGGCAAGTGGTCGAGCGCCGGTAATCGAGCCCGGATATACGTTCGGGACGGTCACGGAAAAGATCAGCTCGATCGTCCTGACCCGGCCAACCTCGAACGGCTGGTTCGTCGGCTTCGGATTGGCGTTCTTGGTCACGATGATGCTGCTGTTTGCCCTGGGCTACCTGTTCCTGAAGGGGATTGGGATCTGGGGCAACAATATCCCGATTGGCTGGGCATTCGACATCACCAACTTTGTGTGGTGGATCGGCATCGGGCACGCCGGCACGCTGATCTCGGCCATCCTTCTGTTGCTGCGGCAATCGTGGCGAAATTCGATCAATCGCTTTGCGGAAGCGATGACCTTGTTTGCGGTGGCGTGCGCGGGCATCTTTCCCCTGGTACACACCGGGCGTCCGTGGCTCGCCTACTGGCTCGTGCCTTATCCGAACACGATGCAGTACTGGCCCCAGTTCCGAAGTCCGCTGGTCTGGGATGTGTTCGCGGTTTCGACCTACTTCACCATCTCGTTGATGTTCTGGTTTGTCGGCCTGATTCCTGATCTGGCGACCTTGCGCGATCGATCGGAGAACCGCTGGGCGCAGATGATTTACGGAATGCTTGCCATGGGATGGCGGGGTTCGGCCCGCCACTGGCACCGTTACGAAACGATGTATCTGTTGCTCGCCGGTCTGGCCACGCCGCTGGTCCTCTCGGTGCACACGGTGGTCAGCTTCGATTTCGCGATCGGCATCGTTCCTGGATGGCATACGACCATCTTTCCGCCCTATTTTGTCGCGGGAGCAATCTACTCGGGCTTTGCCATGGTTCTGATGCTGGCCATCCCGATCCGCAAGCTGTATGGGCTGGAAGACTTCATCACCGACCGCCATCTGCAGAACTCTGCCAAGGTCATGTTGGCGACAGGATGGATCGTGGCTTACGGATACGGGATCGAAGCGTTCATGGGATGGTACAGCGGCAACCGGTACGATTCGTTCCTGCTGTGGAACCGTCTGCATGGTCCGTACGCCTTCTTTTACTGGATGCTGCTGGTCTGCAACATCGGGATCCCGCAGGTGCTGTGGATCCGCAAGCTGCGTACCAGCACCGTGGGACTCTTCGTGATTTCGCTGGTCATCCTGGTGGGCATGTGGCTCGAGCGTTTCGTGATTATCGTGATCAGCCTGCACCGCGACTTCCTGACCTCGTCGTGGGGCATGTACTACCCGACACGCTGGGACTGGATGACTTTCGTGGGCACGATCGGTATGTTCCTGGCGGCGATGTTCCTGTTCGTGCGCATCTTGCCCATGATCTCGATCTTTGAGATGCGGACGCTCTTGCCGGAGGCGGAGGTGAAGCCCGAATGAAAACCACCCGCATCTACGGCATCATGGCGGAATTTGATTCGGCCAGCGACCTCGTGGCAGCAGCCCGAAAAACGCACGAATCGGGATACCAAAAAATCGACGCTTACAGCCCGTTCCCGGTGGAAGAGTTGTCCGAGGCGATCGGGTTCCATACCAACCGGGTGGCATTGGTCACGTTGATTGGTGCGATCACCGGCGGGATTTCCGGATACCTGATGCAGTACTGGATGAACGCAGTGAACTATCCGGTGATCGTCGGCGGCAAACCTCCCCATTCATGGCCGGCGTTCATCCCGATAACCTTCGAGATGACGATTCTGTTCGGCGGAATTTCCGCCGTGCTGGGGATGCTGGCTCTGAACGGACTGCCCATGCCGTATCACCCGGTGTTCAATGTGCCGCGCTTCGCCATGGCCACCAAGGACCGATTTTTCCTGATCGTGTTTTCGACCGATCCCAAGTACAGCCCAGCGGGCACGCGCCAGTTTTTGGAAAGCCTGGGGCCGCGCTCGATTTCGGAGGTGCTGAGCTGATGCCGCGCCTTTGTAGAGTCGCGCCGCTCGCGCTAGTCACCCTGCTCGCAGGGTGCCGTATCGATATGCACGTGCAGCCGCGCGAGAATCCGCTCGCGAAAAGCGGTTTCTTTGCGGATCACCGCTCAGCGCGTCCGCCCGTGGAAGGCACCGTGGCGCGGGGAGAGTTGCGCGCCGACAAATACTTGTATACCGGCAAGCTCGGCAATAACCCCGGGGATTACATGCCGTTCGCGGTGACCCGCGAGGATTTGGAACGCGGACAGGTTCGCTACAACATCTATTGCGCGCCTTGCCATTCGCGCGTCGGCGACGGCAACGGGTACATCGCCTCGCGCGGGTTCTCGCGCAAGCCGCCATCATTCCACATCGAGCGGCTGGAGAAAGCGCCGGTGGGCTACATCTACGGCGTGATCACCGAGGGCTTCGGCATCATGCCGGACTATTCGTCGCAGATTCCGCCCATGGATCGCTGGCGAATCGTGGCGTATGTGCGAGCCCTGCAGTTGAGCCAGCATGCTTCGCCGGCGGACGCGGCCGGGCACCCGATCCCCGCGGCGGCTCCGGCGTTTCTGGATCCGGGGACGGGCGCTACCTTGCCGCGCGTGAAGCCTTCCGAGCAGGCGAGTGAGGAATCGAAATGAGCACCGCACACATGACCAACCTCGACCTGTCGGCGCCTCCGGTCATCAAGCAGATCGGACGCCGGTCGTTCGTGATCGGCGCAGTGTGCTCGGTGATCGCGATCGCGCTGGGCTTCGCGAATCCGCAAGTGTTCTTCCGCGGCTACCTCGTGTCGTTCATGGACTGGCTGGGTATCTGCCTGGGGTCGATGGTGATCCTGATGATTCGCCACCTGACCGGTGGGGGATGGGGCATGGTGATCCGGCGCGTGCTGGGTGCGGCGATGCGTACTGTGCCGCTGATGGCGCTGTTCTTTATTCCGATCGCCGTGATGGGCGTGCCCAAGCTTTATCCCTGGGCGATGCCGTTGGAAGCGATTGAGAATCCAACCATTCGCGAGCATCTCGCGCATAACCAGTTCGTGAAAGTGGGCTATCTGAACTGGCACGGCTTCATCGTCCGCGCCATTGTGTACTTCGCCATCTGGAATCTGCTCTCGTACCTGCTGTCGCGCTGGTCGAGGGAGCAGAATTCGCCGCCGTTGCGCGATAACAGCGCGCGCTTCAAGGTGATCAGCGGGCCGGGCATCATCCTGTATGCGTTCACAATCTCGTTTGCGGCGATTGACTGGGTCATGTCGCTCGATCCCAGCTGGATCTCGACCATTTACGGGCTGCTATTCGTCGCCGGCGAGTTGATCTCGGCATTGTGTTTCGCGGTCGTGATCGAACGAATCTTGTTCAAGTACAAACCCATGTCGCTGCTGCTGCGGCCGGCTTTCGTGCATGACCACGGCAAGTTCATGATGACGTTCGTCATGGTGTGGGCCTACTTCTCGTTCTCGCAGTGGCTGATTATCTGGGCCGGCAACTTGCCCGAAGAAATTACCTGGTACCTGCGGCGGTTAAGCGGCGGTTGGGGATTCGTCGGACTGTTTCTCGTGATATTCCAGTTCGCTGTCCCGTTCGCGATGCTGCTGTCGCGTCCGTTCAAGCGCGATATCACGAAACTGGTGTGGTTGGCCGTGTGGCTGATCGTGGTGCGTTATGTGGACCTGTTCTGGCTGGTTGAGCCGAATTTCTCGGCGACCTTTCACGTAACGTGGGCCGACCTGCTGATTCCCTTCGGAATGGGTGGACTGTGGCTGGCGTACTTCTGCCGCAACCTGAGTTCGATTCCGCTGCTGCCGGCGTACGACGTGTACGCCAAGGAAGTGCTGGAGCCCGAACATGAGTGACGAAAAAATCGGCGGACACAATGCGGATACGGGCTACGAGCACGAGGATCTGAGCCCGCAAGGCGTCTTTTACTTCATGGGCGGGGTCGCGGTCCTCGGGGTGGTGATCTATTTCATCCTGATCGGCATGTATCGCTTTCTCGACAACTATGACCGGACGCATCAGCCTGCGGCGAATCCGATGGCGGCCAGCACCGGAGTCGATCCGCAGACCATGAACTACAAGCAGATCCTGGAGCATGCGCAGCAGACGTTTCCAAAGCCAGTGCTTGAGCACAGCGAGCAGACGCAGTACATGGAAGAGCTGAAAAAGGAGAACGAAATCCTGGGAAGTTACGACTGGGTCGACCAGAGAAACGGCGTTGCCCGCATCCCGATCGACCGGGCGATGGACCTCGTCGCTCAACGCGGCTTGCCGGTGGTTTCACAAGCGGACGCCGCGCGCGCGGCGAGCGGGGACAGTGCGGCCGGAAGCCAGAACGCGAAGGCTGCGGCTACACAGAAAGCAAAGACAACGAAAGGTCAGCAGTGAGCAGTATCAAAATAATTCGAACGATCACGGCGATCCTGCTTCTTGCCGCGTGCGCCTTCGGGCAAGGCATGACGCAGGGCATCATGTCGCCGCCGGCGAACGTGCGGCCGCCGGGCCTGAAGAACGTCGGCATCCAGCAAAATCTGAATCAACCAATTCCAGGAGATCTCCAGTTCACAGACGATTTGGGTCGCACTGTGCGCCTTGCGGACTACTTCGGCAAGAAGCCGATGATCCTGAATCTCGTGTACTACAACTGCGCGATGCTGTGCGGCGAAGTGCTCAGCGGCCTGGAACACTCGCTGCGCATGATGAAGTTTGATGTGGGAAAGGAATTCGACGTCATCACGGTGAGCTTCGATCCCAGCGAAACGCCCGAGATGGCTGCCGCGAAGAAGGCTGAGTTCCTGAAGCGCTACAAGCGCGCGGGCGCCGAGCAGGGCTGGCACTTCCTGGTGGGCAAGCAGGATGCTATCGACGCGCTGACCAAGGCGGCCGGGTTCCAGTACCAGTACGACGAGAAAACCAAACAGTTCGCGCATGCAACCGCGATCATGGTGCTGACACCCGAAGGCAAAATCGCCCAGTACTACTACGGCGTGGAGTATCCGCCGAAAGATCTGCGGCTCGGGTTGGTTGAGGCCGGGCAAGGGCAGGTCGGCAACCTGGTTGATGAGTTGTTGCTCTACTGCTACCACTACGATCCGGAGCAGGGAAAGTACAGCGCGACGATCCTGCGCATGATGCGCCTGTTAGCGATGGCGACCATGCTGGGTCTGGGAACTTTGATTTTCGTGATGATCCGCCGTGGTCCGGCTCACGGCGGGGCGGGGCGGGCTCACTAACTATGTTTGAGAACATGCCACTTTGGCCGGCACGCGCTTCGACGATGGCCAACAACGTCGATGCGCTCTACATCTTCCTGCTGGTCGTGTCGGCGCTCATGAGCGTGCTGATCTTCACGATGGTCATCTTCTTCGCCGTGCGCTACCGGAAGAAGGCCGGCGTGCGTGCGGAGCAGATTGATGGTTCGCATGCGCTCGAAATCACCTGGTCTCTGATCCCGTTTTGCGTCTTCATGGTGTTCTTTGTTTGGGGCGCCGCGATTTACTTCAAGGAGCGCAGGCCTCCGCAGAATTCGGCCGAAGTTTACACGGTTGCTAAACAGTGGATGTGGAAATTTGAGCACATGGAAGGGCAGCGCGAGATCAATGAACTGCATGTGCCGGTGGGCCGCGACGTCAAGATGATCATGACTTCGCAGGACGTCATCCACAGCTTTTACGTGCCGGCGTTCCGCATCAAGCAGGATGTGCTGCCGGGCCGCTACACGGTGGCGTGGTTCCATCCCACCAAGGCCGGAACCTATCACCTGTTCTGCGCGGAGTATTGCGGAACGATGCACTCGGGCATGGTCGGTTCAGTTGTGGTGATGGAGCCGAAAGATTATCAAGCTTGGATGGGCGGCGGCGGCAATCAGCCGCTGGCGGTGACGGGCGAAAAATTGTTTGCGGAACTCGGTTGCGCGACCTGCCACAAGACCGACACCCAGGGCCGCGGTCCAAACCTCGTGGCATTGTTCAACAAGCCAGTGCTGCTGGAGGACGGGCGCACCGTGGTTGCGGACGAGAACTATCTGCGAGAATCGATTCTGCAACCGACAGCCAAAATCGTGAACGGCTTCAAACCGGTGATGCCGACTTTTCAGGGACAGATCAGCGACGAGCAACTCAACGCGCTGGTGGCCTACGTGAAATCGCTGGGCCAGCAGTCGAATGCACCGGCCCACAACGTGGCCGCGGCAACCCCGCAACCGTAAGTTTCAGGTGACGAGCATGGCAACTGCAGTATTGGAATCCGGCGAACGCGAAACCTACTTGAATCGCGAGTACGGGATCAAGTCGTGGCTCCTCACCAAAGATCACAAGCGCATCGGCCTGCTGTATCTCGCCACCGTCACCCTATTCTTCTTCCTGGGCGGCGCCTTCGCCACACTCATCCGTGTCGAGTTGCT
>Ga0207665_10003629_pt1 | contig 10314 bp, 8 predicted proteins | sample LARL112metaG_FD_184351 | JGI IMG/M metagenome (GOLD analysis project Ga0207665, IMG submission 184351) | Corn, switchgrass and miscanthus rhizosphere microbial communities from Kellogg Biological Station, Michigan, USA - LAR L11-2 metaG... | ecosystem: Host-associated > Plants > Roots >...
CGGGGACATGGGGGCCGCCTATCTGCTGCCCCGCCTGGTGGGCCTGGGCCGGGCCACCCAGTTGCTCATGCTCGGCGACACCATCAATGCCGAGCACGCCGAGCGGATCGGGCTGATCAGCGAACTGGTGGCCGAGGATGAACTGGACGCGGCGGTGGACCGGCTGGCGCGGCGGCTGGCCACCGGCCCGGCCCACGCCTACGCGCAGACCAAGGCCCTGCTCACCCGCGAGCAGGACATGAGCCTGTCCGCCGCGCTGGAACTGGAAGCCATGACCCAGGCCCTGCTGATGACCGGCAAGGACTACGCCGAGTTCCACGCCGCCTTCACCGAAGGCCGCGACCCCCACTGGCAAGGCCGCTAGCTCCGTTTTGGATTCGCGGGTACTAACCGTCTAGTTGGTTAGACGCTTGACCGTCCATCGACTATCAGGCCGTCGGCGGCGTCTCGGAACCGCATCGCGGCCCGGCTGGCTGGTTGACACCGAGCCGGGGCGCGGGCCCGGTTGTCCCGGAACCGGGCCCGCGTTAGGAGAACAGTTGCCGGGCGATGATCGTTCGCTGGATCTCGGAGGCGCCCTCGTAGATGCGCGGGGCCCGGACCTCCCGGTACAGATGCTCAAGCAGGTGGCCACGCTCCAGCGCCCTGGCCCCGTGGATCTGCACCGCGGAGTCGACCACGAACTGGGCCGTCTCGGTCGCGAACAGTTTGGCCATGGCGCTGCGCCCGGGCTCTGTCTTTCCCGCCCCCGAGCTGCGCTCCCGCCCCCCAGCCGGCCCGGACGCACCCTCATCCAGCGCCGCCGCCGCGGAGTAGACCAGCAGCCTGGCCGCTTCGGTACGGGTGGCCATCTCGGCCAGCAGGTGCGCCACCGCCTGCTGGTCCTTGAGCGGCCCGCCGAACACGGTCCTGGACGCCGCGTACTCGCACGCCGCATCAAGTGCGGCCTGCGCCATGCCCACCGCGAACGCGCCCACGCTCGGGCGGAACAGGTTCAGCGTCTTCATTGCCACCGCGAAACCGCGGTCGGGCTCCCCGAGCAGTTCGTCCCGGTACACCGGCACCCCGTCGAAGGCCAGGGTGCCGATCGGGTGCGGGCTGACCATGTCCAGGTGCGTGCCGGACAGCCCGGGCCGGTCCGCCGGGACCAGGAAGGCGCTGACCCCGCGGGCCCCGGCACCCGGTGTGGTCCGGGCGAACACCGTGTAGAAGTCGGCCTCGGGCGCGTTGGAGATCCAGGTCTTGACGCCGGTCAGCCGCCAGCCCCCCCGGTCCGGTAGCGCGGCGAGTTCCAGAGCGGCGGCGTCGGACCCGGCGCCGGGCTCGGACAGCGCGAACGCGGCCACGGCCGTCCCTGCGGCCACCGCGGGAAGCCATCGGCGCACCTGCTCGTCGGCGCCCGACTGCAGCACCGGGTAGCTGCCAAGCCCCTGGAGCGCCAGCGCGGTTTCCGCCTCGGTGGACTGGGTGGCCAGCGACTCCCTGAGCAAGCAGAGATCCATGGCCGAGGCCTCGCGCGAGGGCTCCCCGGCCGCCGCGCCGGGAAAGAGCCGGGCGAGCAGGCCGAGCCGCCCCATGGCAGCCAGCAGTTCCCTGTTGACGTGGCCGGGCTGGCCGTCTTCGGCCAGCGGCCGCAGTTCGGCCGCGGCGTACCCGCGCACCTGCGCCGCGAAGTCCCGCTGCGCGGCGGTCAGCCCGAACGAGGTCATCACGGCCCTCCACCCGGGCGCCACCGGGCGTGTGCGGTGCCGGGCACGCCGGCTCTGATCAGCTCCAGCCGGGGACGCGGGCCGTCGGTGCGCCCGGCCTGCGGTTTGCGGCTGCCCGCGGCGAACTGGTCCGGCCAGGCCGCACCCGGGCCGGAGTAGCCCTGGTCCGCCGCGGCGTGCAGGGTCCACTGCGGGTCGTACAGGTGCGCCCGGCCGAGGGCGCAGAAGTCGGCGCGGCCGGCCAGCAGGATCGAGTTGACGTCGTCGTAGGAGGAGATGACGCCGACCGCGATCACCGCCACACCATACTTGCGGCCGATCTCGTTGCGGATCCGGTCCGCATACGGGGTCTGGTAGCTGCGGCCGAACGCCGGGCGCTCGTCGCTGACCACCTGCCCGGTAGACACGTCCACGCCGTCCACCCCGTGCTCGGCGAACGCCCGGGCGATCTCCACCGCCTCGTCGGCGTCGACGCCGCCCTCGTGCCAGTCGGTGGCTGAGATCCGCACCGTGATCGGGCGCCCGGCCGGCCATACCGCCCGGATCGTGTCCAGCACCTCCAGCGGATAGCGCAGCCGGTTCTCCAGCGGGCCGCCGTAGCCGTCCGTGCGCTGGTTGCTGAGCGGGGACAGGAACTCCGACAGCAGGTAGCCGTGCGCGCAGTGCAACTCGAGCAGGTCGAAACCGGCCCGCCCGGCCCGCTCCGCCGCCTGCGCGAACTGCCCCTTGATCTCGGCCATGTCCGCCAAGGTCAGTTCCCGCGGCACCTGGTTGGCCGGCGAGTAAGGGATCGCGGACGGGCCGCACACCTCCCAGTTGCCCTCGGGCAGGGGCTGGTCGATGCCCTCCCACATCAGCCGGGTGGAGCCCTTGCGGCCCGAGTGGCCGAGCTGGATCCCAACCGCCGCGTCGGTCCGCTCGTGCACGAAGTCCGCCACGCGCCGCCACGCCGCCTCCTGGCCATCGGTGTACAGGCCCGCGCAGCCGGGACTGATCCGCCCCTCCGGCGACACGCACACCATCTCGGTCATCACCAGCCCGGCCCCGCCGAGCGCCTTGCTGCCCAGGTGCACCAGGTGGAAGTCGCCGGGCATCCCGTCGCGCGCCGAGTACATGTCCATCGGCGACACGATGACCCGGTTCTTCAGGTGCAGGCCGCCGATCCGGCCCGGCTGGAACATCGGCGGCCGGACATCAGGCCCGGTCCCGTCCTCCGCCGCTTCCTGCTGGCCGGCGAACCACTGGTCCATGCCCGCCACGAACTCCGGGTCCCGCAGTCGGAGGTTGTCGTAGGTGACCCGTCGGCTGCGGGTAATGATGTTGAACGCGAACTGCTCGGGCTCCTGGTCGGTATAGGAGCCGATGCGCTCAAACCACTCAAGGCTGGCCTGGGCCGCCCGCTGGGTGGACGCAACCACGGGGCGTCGTTCGGCCTCATAGGCCTCAAGCGCCGTGGCGACATCGCGCTGCTCGTGCAGGCACGCGGCCAGCGCCAGCGCGTCCTCCATGGCCAGCTTGGTGCCCGAGCCGATGGAGAAGTGCGCGGTATGCGCGGCGTCGCCGATCAGCACGACGTTGCCGTGATGCCAGCGTGCACAGCGCACCGTGGTGAAGTTCACCCACCGGGAGTTGTTGCCCACGACCTCGTGCCCGCCCAGCGCTAGCCCCGACCCCGCCGCCCCACCCAATACGTCGGCGCACAGGCCGCGGATCATCTCGATCGACGCCTCGTCGCTGCGCCCCGGCGGCAGCCCCGCGGCCGCGGCGGCCGGCCCGGCGAACCCGGCGCGGCGCCACACCTCGTCGTGCGCCTCCAGGATGAACGTGCTCGCGTCCCGGCTGTAGGGGTACCCGTGGACCTGCATGACCCCGGCCGGGGTGTCCAGGATGTAGAACTTGAACGCGTCGAAGACCAGGTCGGTGCCGAGCCAGATGTAGGCGCAGTTCCGTGCCTCCAGGTTCGGCTCGACCACGCCGGCCAGCCGCGACCTGGTCGGCGAGTTGGCCCCGTCCGCGGCGACGACCAGGTCGTACTCTGCGGCCAGCGTCGTGGCGTCCGGCGCCGGCGTGCTGAACTCCGCCCGGATCCCCAGTTCCGCGCACCGCTGCTGGAGGATGGCGAGCAGCCGGTGCCTGCTCATCGCGGCGAAGCCGTGCCCGCCCGAGGTGAACACCGTGCCGTGATAGTGCACGTCGATGTCGTCCCAGCGGGCGAAGTCCCGTTCCATGGCCGCGAACACGGCGGCGTCGGCGTGCTCGATCCCGCCCAGCGTCTCGTCGGAGAACACCACCCCGAAGCCGAACGTGTCGCCGGGCGCGTTCCGCTCCCAGAGGTGCACCTCGTGGCGGGGATCGAGTTGCTTGGCCAGCGCGGCGAAGTACAGCCCACCAGGCCCCCCGCCGAGCACGGCGATACGCACTCCGCCACGATATGTCGCTGTTCATACGACCGTCAACAATTCGACATGCGATACGACGGCCAGGGAACCCTTGCCCCAGGCCAGCCCGCCCCCGGGGCCACCATGGCCAAGGCCCCGCAACGGAGTCGCAGGGGCCGCAGGCCAGCGGGAGGTTCCGGGGGTCCCCCCCGGGCCAGCAGAGCTAGCCCTGGTAGGCGACCGTCGCGAAGTCCGACTGGCCGCCGAACGGCCCGCTGGTCCCGGTGACGATCGCGTTCCCGCCGCTGACGACCACGCCCGCGGCGTTGTTCTGCGCGCCGGCCACGGTGTACCGGGCGGACCAGAGCTGAGCGCCGCTGGCGGCGCCGTACGCCACGGTGGCGTAATCGGCCGGGGTGTTGGAGTTGGCGATCGACGTGCCGGTGACGTACACCGTGGACCCGTCCGGGCTGACCGCGAGGCCGGTGGCATTGTCGTTCACCTGCGCGGTGCTGTAATTGGCCAGCCAGAGCTGGTGGCCGGTGGCCGCGTCGTAGCCGATCGTGGCGTACTCGTTCAGGCCGCTGGCCTGCGTGGCGGAGCCGGTCACGTACACCGCCGACCCGTCCGGGCTGAGCCCGATCGCGCTGGTGCCCGCCCTGGCTCCCGGGCCGCGATAGGTCGCCTGCCACTGCTGGGCGCCGGTGGCGGCGGACAGGGCCGCGGTCCAGTAGTGCGGGGCAGTGCTGCCGGGAGCGTTGCTGCCGCCGGTCACGTACACGGTTGCGGAGTCCGGGCTCACCGCCAGCGAGTTCTGGAACCGGCCGTACGCCTGCTTGTAGGCGTCCAGCCAGAGCTGGGTGCCGCTGGCTGCGTCGTAGGCAATCGTCCCGCTGGACCCGGAGACGAACACCGTCGACCCGTCCGGGCTCACCGCGATGGCCGTGATGGTGTGGAACACGTGCGGCGGGAACGTGGTGTTGGTGTTCCATACCGTGGCCCCGGTGGCGGCGTTCAGGGCGAGCGTGACGTAGCTCTTGGAGGCATGGCCGCCGAAAAAGTCGCGCCTGCCGGTGATGTACACCGTTTTGGAATCCGGGCTCACCGCGACCGCGTGGAACTGCGCTACCGAGCTATCCGTAAGCGGAGTGGTCAGCCAGAGCTGTGCCCCCGTGGCCGCGTCGTAGGCGATCACCAGGTAGTCGTTGAAGCCGGCGCTGGCGAGGTCACCGGCCACGTACACGGTGGCGCCGTCCGGGCTGACCGTGACCGAGGGGACGCCCGCGCCGCCCCGGGGATGGCGGCCCTTGCCCTGGTATCTCTCCACCCAGAGCTGCCTGCCAGTGGTGGCGTTGTACGCGACCGTGACCTCGTTCCGCAGGCCGGTCGCCGTCTTCGCGGTGATCCCGGTGACGTACACGACGGCCTTGTTCGGGCTGGCGGCCACCGACGAGGCGGTGGCGGACAGGAACTGGCCGCCGAACCGCTGCAGCCATACCTGCGTCCCGCCCGGCACCGCGGTGCTCTGCTGGCCGGTGGCCGCCCGGTGGGCCGCGCGAGCTCCCGATTGCGCCACCGCCGCGCCGGGCGCCGCGGCGGCGAAAACCCCTGTGGCAGCGGCGATGATGACGGCGGCCGAACGGTAACTCAACCTCACGGCTGCACCCCTATCCCTCGGCGTGATCGTCGCGTAGTCGAATAAATACGCGGTAATCACCGGATTGCCCCTCTTTAGGGGACGCATGGGGGTGGCTTGAGGTTGACGGAGAGCCTGCAGTGGGCTCGTGGCACGGCGCGGATCGGGGCAGGTGGGGCGCGGATCGGTGATGTGGCGGCTGGCTGAACGCCTGCCGCCACATCGCCGATCCCACTCAGCCGGTGGCCGCCACCACGGCGATGCCCTGGACCTCGACGAGCGCATCCGTGTCCCACAGGCGCGATACGCCAACGGCCGCCATGGCCGGATACTCCCGGCCGCAGAGCTGGCGCCAGGCCTGGCCGATCTCACGGGTCTTCGCTCGGTAGTCCGCCAAGTCCACCGCGTAGATCGTGAGACTGACCAGGTCGGTGGGCTCGCCGCCAGCGGCTTGGAGGGCCGCTAGCAGGTTGCTCAGTGCCTGCTCGAACTGGGCGACCAAGCCGCCGGCCGTGATCGCGCCGTCCGGGCCGTAGCCGGTTTGGCCAGCCAGGAAAACCAGGCGGCCGCCGGTGGCGGCTACCGCGTGGGAGAAGCCTGAGGGCTGGGCCAGTTCGCCGGGGTTGATCCGCTCGATGCTCACCGGCCCGTGATACCACACCGGTCACCGGACCTGGCGATCTGGTCCGCGTGGCCGGTGTGGTCCGGGGCAGGGTCAGTGGCCTGCCGCGTAGAAGATGACGTGCTCGGTTTGGATCTTGTTGTTCTCGTCCAGGAGGTACAGGCGGGCGCCGGGCAGGGTGGCCTTGCCCGCGCCGAAGTCGGCCTCCACCGTCAGCATCAGCAGCGCGTTGCGCTCGTCGCCGGTGCTGGCGAGGATGCGCAGGCTGCCGGGCACGACGGCCTGCGCGAACTGGGTCAGGCCGGCCATGTAGTCGTCGGCGCCGGTCAGGTCGGTCGCGGGCGGCATCGGCTGGGTCGTGACCGCGGTGACCCTGACGTCGGGGGCAAGGGCGCTCCGCGCGGTGTCGAAGTCGTGGTTGGTCCACGCCTCCACGTGCGCGCGGGCGACGGCGATGGCCGGGGATTCCTGCTGAGCAGACATCGGGATTCTCCTTTACTGGCTGAACGAACTCCGGTACTGCTGATGTGGACGGCAGCCGGCCGCGAATACTGGGCGGCCGGCAGGCGCCCAGTTCCCGGCCGCGCCGTCGTCTGTATTGGCCCGCTCGCGCCGGGGCCCGAAGACGTGTGGCGGGAGGGATGGGCGGTGGCGGCGGACTTGCTTGCCCGGGCACAGGCCGGGGACGGGGACGCGTTCGGTGCGCTTGTCGATCCGTACCGGCGCGAGCTGCAGGTGTACTGCTACCGGTTTCTGGGCTCGGTGACCGACGCCGAGGACGCGCTGCAGGACACCCTCCTGTCGGCCTGGCAGGGCCTGCCCCGCTTCGAAGGGCGCGCTTCGATCCGGACCTGGCTGTACCGGGTCGCCACCAGCCGGTGCGTGGACGCGCTGCGATCGGCCCGGCGGCGGCCACCGGTGAGCCCGGCTGCGGCGGATATGAGCGCGCTGGAACCACCGGAGCCGACCCGGCTTGGCGAGCTGCTCTGGCTCGAGCCGTACCCGGACGCCCTGCTCGAAGGCGTGGCCGACGCCGCCCCCGGCCCCGAAGCCAGGTACGAGTCCATGGAATCGATCTCCCTGGCCTTCGTCACGGCCCTGCAACTGCTGCCGCCGCGCCAGCGCGCCGCCGTCATCCTCCGCGACGTGCTCGGCTTCCACGCCCGTGAGGCCGCCAGCATCCTGGACGCCAGCGAGGAGTCGGTGACCAGCGCGCTCAAGCGGGCCCGCGCGGCGCTGGAGCGGCACCAGCGGTCGTCACCGGGGCGGGAGCCTGCCCCGCCGCCCGGCTCGGCCGCCGAGCGGGCGGTGGTGGACCGGTTCACCGCCGCGTTCGAGAGCGCCGACATGGCCGGACTCGTCGCGCTGCTTACCGAGGACGTCTGGCTGACCATGCCGCCGCTGCCGCTGGAATACCAGGGACGCGAACTGGCCGCCCGGTTCCTCACCGCCACGGCGTTCCGCCCCGGCTGGACCGCCCGGCTGATGCCGGCCCGGGCCAACCGCCAGCCCGCTTTCGGCCTCTATGCCCGTGACCCGGAAACCGGCAGGTTCTACACCGTGGGGCTGATGGTCTTGACCCTGTCCGGCGGCCACGTGTGCGCCATGACCCGGTTTGACGCTGGCACGCTGCCCCGGTTCGGGCTCCCGGCTGCCCTGGGGAATTGAGGGGCGCGGCCTTCCCAGAACTCTTCGCCGGGCTGGCCCGGGGCCGGGGGGCGCGCGATATTTTGTGCGGATGACGGGCGTGACGGAGGCGACAGGGCGGGGTGCGCAGCCCCGGCAGCTGATCGTGACCGTCTATGGGCTGTATTCGCGCGGCGCCGGCGGGTGGATGTCGGTCGCTTCGCTGGTCAGCCTGCTGGGGGATCTGGGGATCGATGAGCCTGCCGTGCGTTCTTCCATCTCCCGGCTGAAGCGGCGGGGGATCCTGGTGGCCAGGCGGACGGGCGGGGCCGCGGGCTACGAGCTGTCGGGGGAGGGGCAGGCGATCCTGCGGGAGGGAGATCACCGCATCTTCCGCAGGGAGCGGGCGCGGCTTGGTGACGGCTGGCTGCTCGCGGTGTTCTCGGTGCCCGAAGCGGAGCGGCACCAGCGGCATGTGCTGCGGTCCCAGCTCAGCCGGCTTGGGTTCGGCACGGCCGCGCCCGGGGTGTGGATCGCCCCGGCATACCTGCACGAGGCGACCGCGGAGATGCTCGCCCGGCTGGGCCTGTCCGGGTACGCGGACCTGTTCCACGCCGACCACCTGGCCTTCGGTGACCTGGCCACCAAGGTGCGCCAGTGGTGGGACCTGGACCGGACCGAACGGCTGGCCGGCGACTTCGTTACCGCCTACGAGCCGGTGCTGCTCGGCTGGCCGGGCCGCCGGGCCGCCTCCCGCCCGCGCGAGGCGTTCGCCGACTACGTCAGGGTGCTGACCGACTGGCGCCGCCTGCCCTACCTGGACCCCGGGCTGCCCGCCGAACTCCTCCCGCCCGGCTGGACCGGCGCGCGGGCGGCGGAGATCTTCTTCACCCTGCAGTCCCGGCTGGCCGGTGCCGCGGGTGAACACGCCGCCCGTGCCATCGGGGAGCGGCCTCAGGGCAGTTCCGTCGCGGCGGCGGGGGGGTAGGGTCCACTGTGCCCGGTTCTGGCGGCACTTGCCCCGGTGCCATGACCGGACCGCGAACACACGCAAACGCGGGAGGCTGGCGGCGGCCGGTTCCCGGCGAGGAGGCGACGAAATGACCAGTATCGCCCCGGTGGCCAGCCCGGTGGACTTCACGGAATTCGGCGACTACTCGGCGAAGTCCCCGGTGCGGGCCGATGGGACCTTCGTCCGCCCGCTCTACCCGTTCCAGGGCCGGATCACCTCGGACGGTTCCAGCGGGTTCCCGGCCCAGGCCGGCCGCTACCACCTCTACGTATCCCTGGCCTGCCCGTGGGCCCACCGCAGCGTGATCGTGCGCGGGCTGCTGGGGCTGGAGGAGGTGGTGTCGCTGTCGGTGGTGGACCCGGTCAGGGACGGGCGTGGCTGGGCATTCCGGGACGGCCCGGGACACGGCCCGGATCCGGTCAACGGGTTCACCCTGCTCCGGGAGGCCTACGAGGCGACCGAGCCGGGTTACGACGGGCACATCAGCGTGCCGGTGCTCTGGGACCGGGAAACCGCGCAGATCGTCAGCAACAACTTCCCCGACATCACGATCGACCTGGACACGCAGTTCGGCGCCTGGGCGACACCGGGGATCGACCTGTACCCGCAGCCGCTGCGGGCGGAGATCGACGCGCTCAACGACCGGGTGTACGCGTCGGTCAACAACGGGGTCTACCGGTGCGGGTTCGCGGGCACGCAGGAGGCCTACGACGCGGCGGTCGCCGCCTTGTTCGCCACGCTCGACGAACTGGAGGAGCGGCTGGCAGACCGCCGGTACCTGTTCGGCGATCAGATCACCGAGGCGGACGTGCGCCTGTGGGTCACGCTGGCCCGGTTCGACAGCGTCTACGTCACCCATTTCAAGACGAACATCCGCCGGCTCGTGGACTACCCGAACCTCTGGGCCTACGCGCGTGACCTGTACCAGCACCCGGCGTTCGGCCCGTCCACGGACTTCGATCACATCAAGCGGCACTACTACACGACCCACCCGCACCTGAACCCGCAACGGATCGTGCCGGCCGGGCCGGTGCTCGACTGGGCCGAGCCGCACCACCGCGACAAGCTCGCCGCATAGCCGCCTGCCGTGCGCTTGGCACCGCCTGCCGTGTCATCCGGTCGGGACGGCCGGGCGTCATACAAGGAGGAAGCTATGCGAGCAGGGACTGCGCCGGATAGCCATGGGGTGCCCCGATGCTGAAGACGGCAGGAACCGCACGGCGTTCCAGGTTGAGGCCGGCGCTGGTGGTGGCGGTGGCGGCGGGCGTGCTCGCCGTGGGAGCGGGCCAGGCCAGTGCGGCGCCAGGGCTCCGCGCGGCGGCGCGGCCCGG
>Ga0207665_10003630_pt1 | contig 10314 bp, 9 predicted proteins | sample LARL112metaG_FD_184351 | JGI IMG/M metagenome (GOLD analysis project Ga0207665, IMG submission 184351) | Corn, switchgrass and miscanthus rhizosphere microbial communities from Kellogg Biological Station, Michigan, USA - LAR L11-2 metaG... | ecosystem: Host-associated > Plants > Roots >...
CAGAAGCGTGCGGTCCTCGACCTCGGCCGAGACCTGCTTGCCGTTGACCGTCAATTGCACTTTTGACACGCGCGTATCCTCCTCCAAACTCTTGATGTTTTGCGGATAAGAGCACGGTTCCGAAACGTTGTAATCGCGATCTTGGTAGTAGACGCCGCCCGCACCAGCGGTCCGGCTTTCCGGACGACGCCGCGCGTATCTGGTGTGCCAGCTTCGCGTGCCGCAGGGCCGCCATGGAGCATCGCGCCGTCATCGCGCGACGCCTCGACCAGCTCTCGCCATCAATCAGCAAGCGCGAAGCCCGTCATCTCACGCGTGCGGCGATTTTTGAAATTCACTTCGGCGTCGCGGAATTCATCAAGCGAATTTTCCGAAGCAGCGAGGTCTACTACCTTGCGCCTATTCTTCGCGTCGCCGTGCGATGCTTTAACTCCCGCAATGGACGCACGCGAGCCTCACATCCGGCTCAGCAAAGCTGCCAGGCGTCTGAAACGCGACGAGTCAACACAACCGGAGGAGACAAATGGCTTTAGGAAGTAAGAGATTGTTGGCCGGCATCTCGGTCGCGGCCATGCTGGCCGCAGGCACGAGCCTCGCCCGCGCAAACGATTCGGTGCTCAAGGCGCAATCGGATCAGGCGCAATGGGCGGTCGCGGGGCACGATTACGGCAACACGCGTTTCAGCCCGCTCAATCAGATCAACGCCGAGAACGCCAGCAAGCTGCAGCTGGTCTATTCGTTCTCGCTCGCATCGCTGCGCTCCAACGAATCCTCGCCGATCGTGATCGGCAACACGCTCTACGTGTCGACGTCGTGGGGTCCGAAATACGTCTACGCGCTCGACGCCGCGACCGGCGCGCGCAAATGGACCTATGAGCCGGACATTCCGGATGACGTTCTGCAATATGCCTGCTGCGACGTGAACAATCGCGGCGTCAGCTATGCCGACGGAAAACTGTTCGTCGGCCGCCTCGACGGCAAGCTGTCGGCGATCGATGCCGCGACCGGCAAGGAGCTGTGGACCTCGACCGTCGTCGACTACAAGCAGGGCTCGGTGATCACCTCGCCGCCGCTCGTGGTCCGCGACAAGGTCATCACCGGTTTTGGCGGCGGCGAATATGGCGTACGCGGCGCGCTGCAGGCGTTCGACACCTCGAATGGCAAGCTGCTCTGGCAGACGTTTACCGTGCCTGCGCCCGGCGAGCCCGGCAGCGACACCTGGAAAGGCGACACCGGACTGCATGGCGGTGGCGCGGCCTGGCTGGTTGGCTCCTATGATCCGAAATCCGACACGGTCTATTGGGGCACCAGCAATCCCGGTCCCTGGAACACCGGCGTGCGGTCGACCGGCGACGGCAATTTTGGCAAGCTCACCAACCTCTATACAGCCTCGACGCTGGCGCTCGACCCGAACACTGGCAAGATCAAGTGGCACGTCCAGCACACGCCGGCCGATGCGTGGGACTATGACGGCGTCAACGAGCTGGTGCTCGCCGACGTCAAGATCGGCGGCGCCGATACGCCGGTCATGATGAAGGCCGATCGCAACGGCTTCTTCTTCGTCGCTAACCGCGAAACCGGCAAGGTGATCTCGGCCGAGAAATACGTGTTCGCGAACTGGGCCAAGAAGTGGGACATCAACACGTCCCGCGCCGAGGAAGATGCCGACAAGCGTCCGGGACCTGGACATCCGGCGAAGGGCATCTGCCCCAACCTGATCGGCGGCAAGAACTGGCAGCCGATGTCCTACAACCCGCAGACCGGGCTCGTGTACATCCCGACCAACAATGTCTGCATGGACTGGTCGGTCAGCGACATCTCCTACAAGCGCGGCGTGTTCTATCTCGGCGCCGAATTCCCCACCAGTGAAGGCCCCGGTGGCTTCCTCGGCGAGCTGGTCGCATGGGATCCCGTGAACAACAAGAAGGCATGGTCGATCAAGGAAGACCTGCCGTTCAACGGCGGCACGCTGACCACCGGCGGCAACCTGGTGTTCCAGGGCAATCTGCATGGCGAGTTCCGGGCGATCGACGCCAAGAGCGGCAATATCCTCTGGAAGAAGAATCTTGGTTCGGGCGTCGGCGCCGGGCCCATCACCTACATGGTCGACGGCAAGCAATATGTCGCCGTCGTGGTCGGCCGCACGGCGGCGTTGCCCGCCTTCCTCGGCGACATCGGCAAGAAGATGACGGCGGCGGCGCCTGAAGGCGGTGCGCTGTTCGTGTTCGCCGTCCAATAGCGCAAGCAAGCGGCGCGTGTTCCGACGCGGCTCGGAACACGCGCCAGTCCGAAACAGGTCCTTGTTGGACCAGCGATCATCGAACCGCAGTCCGTGATCATCAAGCGTCAAGGGAGTCGAACGTGCGAAGAGCTCATTCCACCGTCGCCGGGCTTGCGCGAAAGCAGAGCCAGGTCATCGCTCGCTCGACGCTGCTCCCGCTGGCGGTCGCGGCGGCCTTCGCCGCACCTCTGGCGCAAGGCAGGGCGACGGATTCGGAGCCGCTTCGCCTGTGCGCGGATCCGACCAATCTTCCGTTCTCGAGCGACAATCCATCGCAGCCCGGGCTTTATCTCGAAATCGGCCAGGCCTTGGGCCAGGCGCTGGGCCGGCCCATCGCCTATGACTGGTACAAGTCCTATTTCGGCAAGCGCACCGTGCGCGTCACGCTGCTCGGCAAGCAATGCGACGCCATGATCGGGCTGCCGCTCTCCGAAGACTTCATGGGGCCCGCGGTGATCTTTTCCGACAGGATCGCGCGTGAGGGCTATGCGCTGGTCAGCGCCAAGGAGACCGACAAGGATCACGCGATCGGCGCCCTCGCCGAGCTGAAGGGAAAGCGCGTCGCGGTTCAGTACGAGACAACCCCGCAGAACCTGCTGGCCGAACGCGACGACGTGGCGCTGGTCACGGTGCTCACGCCTGACGAAGGCATGAAGGCGCTTGCCGACGGCAAGGCCGATGCCGCCTTCATCTGGGGGCCGGTCGCTGGCTGGCTCAACAAGACGAATTATAGCGGCCGCTTCCGCGTCCAGCCGACCGAAGGCAAGGGCCTGTCCTTCGATGTCGCGATCGGATTTGCGAAGAAATCGTCAAGCCTGCGCGACCAGGTCAACGCTGCCCTGCCGGGGCTGCAGCGCACGATCGCGGACCTTGCGGTGAAATACGGCGTGCCGACCGATCCGGCGATCAAGCTCGGCAGGGCGCCAGCCCCGATCAGGCTCGCATCGATCGATCCCCCGACACGCTCCGATGCGTCGACGGCCGCGGTTGCCGAACCTACCGCGCCGGCGGTGCGGGTCGCGGACGCCGCGGAGACGGCCGCCACAACGGAAACGATCAGCGCCGGCAAGGAAATCTTCAACGGCACCTGCGCCCACTGCCATGGCCCCGATGCGGTGCAGAGCGAACGGCGGATCAATCTCCGCCTGCTGCATAACCGCTATGGCGACGACATGCGTGCAAAATTCTGGACCACCGTGCATGATGGCCGGCCCGCAAAGGGAATGCCGGCCTGGAAAGAGGTGTTTACCGACGATCAGTTCGAGAGCATCTACGCCTATTTGCTGACGGTCCAAACACCGCCGGAATGAGTACAAATTGACCGACGAGGCGGGCGATCGTGGCGTTCGCACACGCCTCGTCCGGGAGCGTTGAATGAGCGGGCGCAACGCGCCGTAGGCGCCGCCCAAGGACACGACATGACCAGCTTCCTGATCATTGACGATCACCCGCTGTTCCGGGAAGCCCTGGGCAACGCCGTGCGCTCGGCGCTTCCCGATGCCGTGATTTTCGAGGCGATGTCGATCGACGAGGCGCTGCATGTGCTGGCCTCGGAGCCCGGGATCGAGCTAGCGCTGCTCGACCTGTCACTTCCCGATGCGACGGGATTTTCCGGCTTCCTGCGCCTGCGCGAAACCTATCCGAGGCTGCCCGTCGCGATCGTGTCCAGCGACGAAGATCAGCATATCGTGCGCGAAGCGCTGTCGCTCGGGGCTGCCGGTTACTTACCGAAATCCACCTCCAAGCGCGAGTTGACGCTCTCGATCGAGCGTGTCCTGAGCGGTTCGATCTCGGTGCCGCGCAACTTCGTGCCGTCGACCGGGCGCGGCAATGCCGCCTCGGTCCAGGCGCTGGAGTCGCGCGTGCGCGAGCTGACGCCGCAGCAGCTGCGGGTGCTGGATTTGATCCGGCGCGGCTACCAGAACAAGCAGATCGCGTTCGAGCTTCAGCTCGCCGAATCCACCGTGAAAGCCCATGTCACGGAGATCCTGCGCAAGCTAAAACTGTTCAGCCGCAACAAGGCCGTCATCGAGATCAGCAAGATCGACCTGCCGGTTCCAAAGGGCCGCCCGGGCCTCAAGGCCGACCGCTCCAAACTGCAATGAACATACGGATTGACATGGGCCAGAGAGAACGCCACAGGCTATCCATGCGCCGCGCGATGACATGGCTTGCCGCCCTCATCCTCCTTCTCGCTCCCGTGCTTCCGGCGCGGGCCACCGAGACGCTGCGCATCGGATTCCAGGCGACGGGTACCTTTGCCTGGGTGCTCGACGTGATCCGCCGTCACGATCTCGCGCTCCAGGCCGGCCTCGAGCTGCAGACCACCGAATTCGCCTCGACCGACGCAGGCAAGCTCGCAATCAACAGCGGCTCGGTCGACATCGCGGTTTCGGACTGGCTGTGGGTCGCGCGCGAGCGGGCGCTCGGCGCCAAGCTGTTGTTCTATCCCTATTCGAGTGCTGTCGGCAGGGTCATGGTCAAGGCCGATTCCCCCCTCAAGCAGCTCGATGATCTCAAGGGCAAGGTGCTGGCGGTGGCCGGTGGCCCGATCGACAAGAGCTGGCTCATCATCCGTGCTGCGGCGCTTCGCCGCGGCGTCGACCTGAAGCGCGAGGCCAGCCTGCAATACGGCGCGCCGCCATTGATGTTCCAGAAGCTGCAGCAGGGCGAAGCCGACGCCGGACTGAATTTCTGGAATTTCTGCGCACGGCTAGAGACGCTCGGATACCGCTCCCTGATCGACGTCCGCGAGGCCGAAAAGGAGCTCGGCCTCAAGCAGCCCGTCGCCATGATCGGCTATGTGTTCTCCGAGCAATTCGCGGCGGGTCATCGCGACGCAATCAACCGCTTCGTCAAGATCGCGCAGGCCGCGAATGATCTGCTGCGGCAGTCGGACGGCGAATGGGACGCCCTGCGTCCGCTGATCAAGGCTGACGACGAGGCAACCTTCAACATCATGCGCCAGCGCACGCGGGAAGGCATGCCGCGCCGCTCGATCGACGAAGAAGCCTCCGATGCGCGCCTCCTGTTCCGAACACTGGCGCAGATCGGGGGTACGGAGCTGGTCGGTCCGGCCGGCGAGCTCGATGCCGGACTCTACTACTATCCCTCGGCCGCACACGGGGAATAGCGGGTGGCGCGCGTGCTGTCGGTCGCCGCATTGATCGCGATCTGGGCGATCGCGGCCCTGCTCGCGCATTCCCGCCTGCTGCCCTCGCCGCTCGGCGTTGCCGAGACCATCGTCGCCGACCTGAAGTCCGGCGAGCTGCCGCTCGAGATCGGATATACGCTGGCCCGTGTCATCGCATCGTTCTCGATCGCACTCGTGCTCGGCTCCGTCGCCGGCTATGCGATGGGGCAGTTCCGTGCGATCGATCGATATGCCGATCCCTGGCTGGTGGCGCTGATCAACCTGCCGGCGCTGGTGACCATCATCTTCGCCTATGTCTGGATCGGCCTCAACGAGACGGCGGCCATCCTCGCGGTCGCGCTCAACAAGTTGCCCAACGTCATCGTCGTGATGCGCGAGGGTGCGCGCGCACTCGATCCGGGACTCGACGAAATGGCGCGGGCCTACCGGCTGGCGCCGTTCACGCGGCTGCGTCACGTCGTAGCGCCCCAGCTTGCGCCGTATCTTGCGGCAGGGTCGCGCTCGGGCCTGGCGACGGCATGGAAGATCGTGCTGGTGGTCGAACTGATCGGGCGGCCCAACGGCGTCGGCTTTGTTCTCGGCAGCGCGTTTTCGCTATTCGACATGACCAAGATTCTCAGCTATGCGGTGACCTTCATCGTGCTAATGCTGGCGATCGAGAATTTCCTGGTGCAGCCATTTGAACGACGCGCGCAACGCTGGCGACCGCGACGCCCTTGAGCTTCGCATCTCTTCCAAGGTCTACCGCGCGGCTGACGGCACGGCCGTCGAAGTCCTTCGTGGCCTCGAGCTTGGTCTCGAGGCCGGCCAGTTCGGAGTGCTGCTGGGCCCGTCGGGTTGTGGCAAGACCACCACGCTGCGGATCGCCGCCGGACTCGACCCGGATTTTTCGGGACATTGCCGCACGCCCGGATCGGGCCGCCTCGGCATCGTGTTCCAGGAGCCGCGATTGCTGCCCTGGCGCACGGTGGAGCAGAACATTCGCCTGGCGCTGCGGCCCGAGCAGGCGGACACCGACCTCCGCGATCTCCTCGATACGCTCGGCCTGTCCTCGCATCTTCCTCGCTATCCCGGCGAGCTCTCCCTCGGGCTGGCGCGTCGTGTCGCGATTGCGCGCGCCTTTGCAGTGCGGCCCGACTTCCTGCTGCTCGACGAGCCCTTCGTCTCGCTGGACGAGGCGACGGCCGCGCGGCTGCGCGAGGAGCTCGTGGCGCTGACCGAGCGCGGCCATGTCACGACGCTACTGGTGACTCACGATGTGGAGGAAGCCATCCGCCTCGCCGATCGCCTGTTCTTCCTGTCGGACCGGCCTGCCCGCATCGTCCTGGAGCGATGTCTGCCGCCGCCACGCGGCGCGCGCAGCCCCGAGATCATCTCGGCGATCCGGGAGGAGCTGCGCGGACAGCTCGCGGACCCCCAGGCGTCAGGCTAGCTTGCTCTCGATCGCAAAACGCACCAGCTCGGACGAGGTGCGGATGCCGAGCTTCTGGCGCATGATCGAGGAGGTGTTGGCGATGGTCTTGTAGGAGGCGTTGACCATCCAGGCGATCTCCGACAGGCTCTTGCCGGAGCCGAGCAGCCGCAGGATCTCGATTTCCCGCGGCGTCAGCTTGGCGAGACGTCCCTCCGCCGAGGTGGCGCGGGCGAAGGCAATGCCCTGCGCTAGCGCCGGTGGCAGGAACACTCCGCCACCAGCGACCGCGCGGATCGCCTTGACCAGATCGGCCGGATCACCCGACTTGGACACATAGCCCTTGGCGCCGCTGTCGATGGCGCGTGCCGCGAAGATCGGATCGTCGTTCATGCTGAAGACGATGATGCGGGCGTTCGCATCGCGCGCCAGGATGCGCCGGGCCAGTTCGAATCCGGACACGCCGGGCAGATTGATGTCGAGCACCGAGACGTCCGGGCGCTCGGCGACAAACGTTTCAAGGCCGGTCTCGGCGCTCGGCGCCTCCAGGATGACGATGTCGGGATCGTCCGCCATCAAGGCCCGGCAGCCCGAAGCCACGATCGGATGGTCATCGACGATCAGGACACGCATCGCAAACTCCACCGCGACGCATCACCAGGCAATCGAGGCATTGTGCAGGACAGACGAAAATACTGTACCGTTCAATTAGATAGCCGTCGATTTGTCCTGTCAACGCCGTTGGCAGACGCAACTGCTTCGAGACGGCGGACGGGAATCCTTAACGATGTGGCGGACGTTCTCGCTGCGCAGGCGCCTCAACCTGCTTCTGGCCCTGGTTCTGGTCCTGGGGCTCGCGATCAATATCGGGCGGCTCTTGCTGGAAGCAGGTCCGCGCGTCCAGGCCGAAGACCAGAGCGTCGTCAGGCTCGCCCGCGAGTTCGTTCAAACGCTGGTCGCCGATCTCAGCGAGTCCGCCGAACCGGATGCGCGGCTCGACCAGATCGTCACGCAGCTTGGCGACCTCCGCCACGTCAGCATCACCCGAATCCGCGGCGGCACCGGCCGCGCTCCTCCCTTGCCCCCTCATCAAGATACCACCGCCGACGCGCCAACGGTGCCCGGCTGGTTCGTCACGCTGATCCATCCGGAGCAAACGACCGTCAACCTGCCGGTCATCGTCAACGGAAGATCGCTGGGGATGCTCGTCATAACCTCACATCCGACCGACGAAATCGCCGAGATCTGGGACGGCATCGTCACCCAGCTCGAAGTGGGCAGCGCGATCGTGGTCATCCTGTTCGCCATCACCATCATGGTCATGAACCGGGCGCTGGATCCCATCCAGTCGCTCGTTGCTGCGATGAAAAGCATCGCGGCGGGGCATTACGAGACCCGGGTCACGCCGGGCGGCCCGCCCGAGTTCGCAGCGATCGGCGGTCAATTGAACGATCTGGTGGCGACGCTTGGTCAGTCGTTGCAGGACAAGCAGCAGCTTGCCGAAAAAATCGTCTCGCTGCAGGATGCCGAGCGCAAGGACGTCGCGCGTGAGTTGCACGACGAATTCGGTCCGCATCTGTTCGCACTGCGCGCCCATGCCTCGGCGCTGGCGCAAGCCGCGGGCGCGGAAGCGCCTGATATCCCCTCCTTGCGTAAGCACGGCGACAGCATTTTGGCGCAGGTCAACACGCTGCAGCATGTCAACCGCCGCGTGCTCGACCGGCTGCGTCCGGTGGGTCTCAGTGAGCTCGGCCTTGCCGATGCGCTCGGCGCCCTGATGCGGCTGTGGCGCGAGGCCAATCCCGGCGTGACCATCAAGACCTCGATCTCCCCGGAACTCGGCCGTCCGGGCGACACCGCGGAGCTCACGATCTATCGCATCGTTCAGGAAGCGCTCACCAACGTCTTCCGCCACTCGGGCGCAACCCATGTCGACATCGCCATCGAACCGGCCGCGCCGCCCAAGGGCCTGCCGGCCGCCGGCGCTGCCATTTTGCTTCGCGTCCGCGACAATGGCGCAGGCTTGCCGGCCGACCACAGATCCGGTTTTGGCCTGATGGGCATGCGCGAGCGGGTGCTGGCGCTGGGCGGCACCCTGACCGTCGCGTCAAGCGAGCAAGGCGTGCTGGTCGAGGCCCTCGTGCCGAACGGATCGCCGCCCTAGCGTGAACGTCGCAGGCGGCCTTTCACGTGATCTCGCACCGCACCCGATGGCGAAGTGGCTACCGCTTGATTGCAAGGCGCTCTCTTGCCTGCTTTAATTTGCCACGATTGAAGCCGCCTCGGAACGACAACAATGGGCCGGCCGTGACGCGATTTCTCATTGTGGAGGATCACCCGCTGTTTCGCGAAGCGCTGGGGAGCGCCGTCCGCGGGGCAGCAGAGGATGCCGAGATTTTGGAGGCCGCCTCGATCGACGAAGCGACCGCGGTCCTGTCGTCGACGCCGGCCATCGACCTCATCCTGCTCGACCTGTCGATGCCGGGCACGACCGGTCCCCTGGGCCTGATCAGAATCCGCAAAGCCTATCCCAAAAATCCAGTCGTCGTGGTTTCGGCCTACGAGGAGCCGCAGGTCATCGCCAGCATCCTGGCCTTCGGGGTCTCGGGCTATATCCCGAAATCCACCCCGAAAAGCGAGATCACCCGCTCCATCGTCGAGGTCCTGCGCGGCGGGATTTGCCTGCCGAGTACCTATCGCGACGTGGCCGGCGATCCGCAACTCAAGGACCAGAACCGCGAGCTCCTGAAGCGGCTGCACGACCTGACGCCGCAGCAGCTGCGGGTCCTCGACATGCTCGGCCGCGGCCTGCAGAACAAGCAGATCGCCCACGAGCTCGACATCAGCGAGACCACGGTCAAGGTTCACGTCTCCGACATCCTGCGCAAGCTCAACGTGCTGAGCCGGACGCGCGCGATCATCGAAATCGGAAAAATCGATTTCACCAAGTTCGGCGACCATGCGGCCGGAAAGCGCGCACACAAGACGGTTTGATACGCCTCTCGTCGTCATGGCCGGGCAAAAGCGCGAAGCGCGTCTTGCGCGCATTCGCGCAGATGTCCCGGCCATCCGGTCTTGGAAGCGCAAAAGAAAGTCGTAGGTGCCCGCGTCAAGCGCGGGCATGACGACCTTTGTTCCTGCAAGCGCGCGTGCGCTGACGTTACGTCAGCAGGAAAGACAGCAGCGCGCGCATTTCCGCCGGCTTGACCGGCTTCTTCAGGACCTCGAGGCCGAGGCGGCCGGCTTCACGGGCCGCCGCCTCGGAATAATCGGCAGTCACGAGCATCGCCGGAATGTTCATCTGGGTGTGCCGCCTCACCTCCTCGACCGCAACGAGGCCATTGCGATCGAGATCGAGGTGCAGATCGGCAATGATGGCATCCGGTGCTTCGCCGAGCGCGCTGAGACGTTCCAGGGCTTCTTCAGTCGACACCGTCGTCGCCACGTCGCAGCCCCAGCTCTCCAGCA
>Ga0207665_10003631_pt1 | contig 10309 bp, 7 predicted proteins | sample LARL112metaG_FD_184351 | JGI IMG/M metagenome (GOLD analysis project Ga0207665, IMG submission 184351) | Corn, switchgrass and miscanthus rhizosphere microbial communities from Kellogg Biological Station, Michigan, USA - LAR L11-2 metaG... | ecosystem: Host-associated > Plants > Roots >...
CGCGGCCGCGCTCGGCGCGATCGAGACGATGGCGGCCGAGGACCTGGCCGGACGGGCCCGGCGGATCGGCGAGATCATGCTGCCGCGGCTGCACGGGCTGGCCGAGAAGTACCCGGTCATCGCCGACGTCCGCGGTCGCGGCGCCATGCTGGCCATCGAGCTGACCAAGCCGGGAACGCTCGACCCCGACCCGGCCACCACGTCGGCCGTCGCCAGGGCCTGCCACCAGGCCGGGCTGGTCACGCTGACCTGCGGGACGTTCGGCAACGTGATCCGCTTCCTGCCGCCGCTGGTGATCGGCGAGGACCTGCTCGACGAGGGGCTCTCCATCCTCGAGGACGCCTTCGCCGGAGTCTGAGCCCTCCGATGGCTGCCGAAGACGCGCGTCGCCAGGAGCTGACCCGGCTGGTCATGGCGGCCAAGCCGGCGTCGTTCTGGCTGGATAGCCGGGACGCGCCGTCCGTGCGCGCGCCGCTGCGCGGCGAGGTCGCCTGTGACCTCGCCGTGGTCGGCGGCGGCTTCGGCGGCCTGTGGGCGGCTCTGCTGGCCAAGGAGGCCAACCCCGGCCGGTCGGTGGTGCTCATCGAGGGCAGCAGGATCGGCTGGGCGGCCAGCGGGCGCAACGGCGGCTTCTGCGACGCCAGCCTGACCCACGGCGCGGTCAACGGCCGCGAGCGGTTCCCGGCCGAGTTCGAGACCCTGGAGCGCCTCGGGACGGAGAACCTGGACGCGATCGAGGCCGCGACCGGGCACTACGGCTTCGACTGCGAGTTCGAGCGGACCGGCACCCTGTCCGTGGCTACGGAGGACTACCAGGTCGAGGAGCTGCGGGCAGCTGACGGCGCGAAGTTCCTCGACGCGACGGCGGTCCGGGCCGAGGTGGACTCCCCCACCTACCTGGCCGGCAGCTGGGACGCCGGGAGCACCGCCATGGTCCACCCGGCCCGGCTCGCCTGGGGCCTGGCCGCCGCCTGCGAGCGGATCGGGGTCAGGATCGCCGAGCGCACGCCGGCCACCGGCCTGGCCAGCGACGCCGACGGCGTGACCCTGCGGACCCGGCACGGCGTGCTGCGGGCCAGGCGCGCGGTGCTCGCCACCAACGCGTTCCCGTCGCTGGTCAAGCGGCTGCGGCCGTACATCGTGCCGGTCTACGACTACGTCCTGGTGACCGAGCCGCTCACCGCGGCGCAGCTGGCCTCGGTCGGCTGGCGGAACCGGCAGGGCGTGGCGGACTCGGGCAACCAGTTCCACTACTACCGGCTGACCGCGGACAACCGGATCCTGTGGGGCGGCTACGACGCCATCTATCACTTCGGCCGCGTCATCCGCACCTCCTACGACCAGCGGCCCGCCACGTTCACCCGGCTGGCAGAGCACTTCTTCACCACGTTCCCGCAGCTGGAGGGCATCGGCTTCAGCCACCGCTGGGGCGGCGCGATCGACACGTGCAGCCGGTTCTGCGCGTTCTTCGGCACCGCCCACCGGGGCCGGGTCGCCTACGCGCTCGGCTACACCGGCCTCGGCGTGGGGGCGACCAGGTTCGGCGCCCGGGTCATGCTCGACCTGCTGAGCGGCGAGCGGACCGAGCTGACCGAACTGGAGATGGTGCGGAGCAAGCCGCTCCCGTTCCCGCCCGAGCCGTTCGCCTACCTGGGCGTGCAATCCGTCCGCTGGTCCCTGGACCAGGCTGACCGCCGGTCGGGGCGCAGGAACCTGTTGCTGCGCGGCCTGGACGCGATCGGCATGGGCTACGACTCGTGAGCTGCCGTGGTCACGGAGACGCCTGCGGGCCGAGCAGCCCGAGCGGGCTCGGCGCGGTGAACTCCACCCTCAGCACGACCGGCTCGCCGGCCTGCGCCATGGTCACTATGCCGGCCGGCCGGTACAGCCCCGTCAGCTTGTCCAGCGCGGCTCGCATGGCCTCGACGTAGGCGGCGCCGTTCATGTGCGCCGCCTGGTCGTCCTCGGCTAGGTCGGCATACCGGAGCGGGATGCTCGGGTCCGCACCGGGGCCGGGGTCCCCGAACTGCACGATGTCGACGGGCCTGGCGGCAGCCAGCGACGCGATGGCCAGGATCAGGCGCGCGTCGACCTGCCCGGCCGCCAGCTGCCGCCGGGCCGCGGCCGACATCGTGATCCGGTGGTCCCCGAGCAGGGCGGCTCCGGCGGTCTTGCGGTCAGCCTGATCGGCGCGCAATGCGGCCTGGTACGAGGCGGCCCCGTGCCGTGCGACCACGCGCACGGTAATGGCAGCCGCCCCTGAGCCGAAGGAGGCGAGCACGTCCGGGGCCCACGCGGCGGCCAGGCTGCTGCCGAACAAGCCTTGCACGACGGCCGTCTCCACGACCACATCAGAGTGCTCAGGCTCGGGCGAGGTCGGGCCGAGCACGAGGAGGTCGCGCGCGGGGAAACCGCGGGCGGACAGCGCACGGCACATCGCCTGATCGCACGACACCGTGACGTCCCGGCTGACCTGCCGGGTGACCCACGCGGCGGCCTGGTCGCGGGCCGTCGCCTGCTGGCGTAGCTGAGCCGCGCTGCTGGCCGGGTGAGTGAGATGCGGCACCGCTACTACGGCCAGCGCCGCGGTCACCAGCGCGACGGCGACCAGGACGGCCAGCCAGACCCGCCGCGCGGGGCGGCGGCGTCTCGTCTTCGCGCCGGGCGCGGGCGGAGCAGTATGGCCGCGCGAGGCGCCCGGGCTCGCGTCCGCGGCCGGGGCTGCTTCTGCCCGGGCTGCTCCGGCCTGGGCTGCTCCGGCCTGGGTCTTCACCGCGGGGCGGAGCCATTCGGTGAGCTCATCGTCAACCGCGGGCTCGGATCTGACCGCAGGCCCGGGCGCCGGGAGACGGCGGCTCCGGACCGCGGCCCCGGACCTGGCGGGCGGCTTGTCGCTGGCCTTGTCCCGTCCGTTGACCGGGCCGGTCCTGCCGTTGGTGGCGGCAGAGCCCCTGTCATCGGCTGCGGCGGGCGGGGACGCGACGGCCGGCTGGCCTGGCTGCCCGGCGCGTTCCCGCGTCTCCGCACGCTCCGCGTCGACGGCGGCTCGCATGCGCTGGCGCAGCTCATCCGAGAGGGCCGACGCCGGGGCTGACCGGGCCGGACTTAGCCGGGCCGCACCTTTGACCCGCTGGGGCAGTTCCTCGTCTCGGTTCTTGTCGGCCATGCGGTCTAACCCCCTGAGCGGTACGCAAAGCGGGATGCGGACCGCACCGGTATAGCGGAGCACAGGATCAGCAGCCATTCAAGCCGGACTGCGAAATGTAAGAGTAAAGACCGAAATTCGGCCCGTGCAAGCGATGCGCCCTTCCTGGCATCGCATAGCTTCTTCCTGGAAATTCCCTAAATACACCTCCTGCCGGGTAATCGGAGGTTACCGTCGGGTTGGCGGTGTCAGCACTCGTACAGAAGCGCTGCGTTGGGTGGCACCTTAAGCACGGAAAGTCAGCTGCTGGGGGGTCATGTTCCCCCGGTATGCCTGATACCAGGCAGGTGTCACCCCCATGGAACACGGTTCAGCAACCCGTCAGACGACGGTTCCCCCCGAGGCCGGCCCGGCGGTCTCCGGCCGCGCGGCGGCCTCGCACCGGTCCGGACGCACCTCGCACCGATCCGGGCGCCCGGTAAGGTACAGCCTTCCCGCCACCTGGCCGCTGCTGGTCGTGCTGGCCCTTCAGGCAGCGCTGACCCTCCGGCTCGTCTGGGCCGATACCGCGTTCCAGGACGAGGCCCTGTACCTGTGGGCTGGGCACCTGGAGTGGGCCAACATCCTGCACGGCACCCCGCTACCGCAGTTCTCCTCGTTCTTCTCGGGCTCCCCGGTCATCTACCCGCCGCTCGCCGCGCTGGCCGATAGCGTCGGTGGCCTGGCCGGGGCCCGGATCCTGTCCCTCGTGTTCATGCTCGGCACCACCGTGGCGCTGTGGTCCAGTGCCGGCCGGCTCTTCGGACGCCGGGCGGCTTTCTTCGCGGCCGCGCTGTTCGCCTTCCTCGGCCCGTCCCTTCACCTGGGCGCGTTCGCCACCTACGACGCGATGGCGCTGTTCCTGCTGGCGCTCGCGGCCTGGATGGCCGTCCGGGCCGGCGACCGCCAGGACGCGACTGGCCTGATGCTGACGGCCGGGTTCGCGCTGGCACTGGCCAATGCGACGTCGTACCCGACAGCTCTCTTCGACCCGGTCGTGGTCCTGCTCGCCCTGGTCACCGCGTTCCCGCAGCCCGGCGGCAAGCTGGCGGCCGGACGGGCCCTGACCCTGCTCGTGGTCACGGCCACCCTCGTCACCGGGGCTCTGCTGGCCGGCGGGAGCCGCTATCTGCACGGCGTGCAGGTGACCACGCTGCTGCGAGCCCCTGGTCATGACCCGGCGCTCACCGTCATCGGGCATTTCTGGTCGTGGACGGGCGTCATCGTGGTGGCCGCCTGCTGCGGCGCGATCACCAGCTGGGTCACGCGCCCGAACAGTGCCGAGACCTGGCTGCTCACCCTGCTCACCGTGGCCGCCCTGCTCGTGCCGGCCGAGCAGGCGGTCCTGCATACCACTGCTTCGCTGAACAAGCACGGAGCCGTGGGAGCCTGGTTCGCCGCCGCCGCCGCTGGTTACGCGGTCAACCGGCTGATCGTGGCGGCGCCCGCGGGGAACACGCGCCTGGTCACCGGCGCGGCTAGCGTGATCGCGCTGTGCTTCCCGCTCTCGCTCGGCGCCAGCCAGTCCTGGGCCTTCTCGACGAACTGGCCCAACGCATCCGCCTTCGTCGCGATCCTGCGGCCGCTGGCAGAGCACGGATCAGGACGCCTCCTGGTGGAAGATCCCTCGCTGGCCGAGTATTACCTGCCGGCCGGCAGCCAGTGGAAACGATGGTCGAGCACGCGCAACATCGTCCTGCCCTCTGGCGCCCCCACCGGCGGCCCGAGCGACGCGGCGGGAGTCGTCGGGCCGGGTAATACGGGCACCTTCACCATGTACATCGACCAGGGGTACTTCTCCCTCGTCGCGCTGAACTTCACCGACACGACCGCACTCGACCTGATCATCGCCAAGCACCTGCACGCCAACCGTCACTACCACATCATCGACGTCATACCGTACGGTCCGTCGCCGGGCACGTACGTGATCTGGCGATACGAGCCGGCAACGTGAGCAGCCCGCAGCTGGTGACGAGGGCCGTCGCGCGGCCGAGCGCGATGACCGGCGCGCCGGGCGAGCGGGGCCGCCTGGTCCTGCCCGCTCCGCCGGACGACGAAGAGAAATACAGCTACCTGCAGCGGAACCTGCCCTACCTGACCACCGTCATTTGCATCGGATCGTGCTGCCTGGTCGTCAGCCAGCTCAGGTTCGAGCTGCACGACCTGGTCCTGTCGCCGTTCCTGCTCTTCACCGCCCTTTACGTCGTCTACCAGGTGGTCAGCCTGCCGGTGAACTTCGCCGGCACCGGCTTCGATCTCGCCGCGCACCAGGAGCGAATCCGCGCGTGGCGCCCGCCCTGCTACCCAGACGTGGACATCTACCTGCCCATCTGCGGGGAGCCGGTCGATTTGCTCCGCAACACCTGGACCGCCGTGTCTGGCCTGGTCGAAGACTACGAGGGCCGGGCGCGGGTCTACGTCCTCGATGACGGGCCGTCAGAGGAGGCGTGCGCGATGGCCGGGCGGTTCGGCTACCGGTACATCCACCGGCCCGACTGGCCCGCGGGCAAGAAGGCCGGAAACCTGCGGTACGCGTTCTCCCAGACCAGCGCCGAATACCTGGTCATCATGGACGCGGACTTCGCCCCGCGCCGGGATTTCCTGGACGAGACGCTGCCTTACCTGGACGATCCCGCGATCGCCATCGTCCAGACGCCCCAGTACTTCAGGACGCACCGGGCGCAGACCTGGGTCGAGCGGGCCGCCGGGCCTATCCAGGAGGTGTTCTACCGGGCGGTCCAGGTCTCCCGCAACCGCCTCGACGCGGCCGTCTGCTGCGGCACCTCGGCCGTCTACCGCCGGGCTGCCCTCGAGCCCCAGGGCGGGCCCACGCTCATCCCCTACGCCGAGGACGTGCATACCGGCCTGGACGTACGGCGCGCCGGATGGTCCATGACCTACCTGCCCATCCTGCTCTCCACCGGCATCTGCCCGGATAACCTCGACGCTTTCGTGCGGCAGCAGTACCGGTGGTGCTCAGGAAACGTCGGCATCGTCTTCTCGTGGCGGCTGTGGTCGATACCGATGAAGATCCCGGCCCGGCTGGCCTATATCTCCGGGTTCTTCTACTACGCGTACACCGCCCTGGTGACGTTCTTCGGCCCGGTCATCCCGATCGTCCTGCTGGCCTTCCTGCCCGGCCAGGTCAGGCTGCGGAACTTCGTGGTGCTGCTCCCGGCGATGTTCACCGGGTTCGTGCTGTACCCGCTGTGGCACCGGTCACGCTTCGGGCCGGGCATCTGGCCGCTCGGGATCGCCCGTGGCTGGGCGCATGTGTTCGCCATCTGGGACGGGGCCTGGGGCAGGTCGATGAGCTGGCATCCGACTCGTACGCCCGGCAGTTCGCTGCGTCGTTTCCGGCTCGGGATCACATGGTGGAGCGGAAGCGCGGCCGTGCTGTGGCTCGCGCTGGCCGTCTGGCGCACCGCCACCCTGGGTTCACCGCAGTTCGGCGTGCTGCTGTTCTTCGGCTTGATCAATCTCGCCGCCGTCGGCTGCGTGATCTTCCCGGGAGGCTGCGCGGCATGAGGTCTCGCCTGGTCATGTTCGCGGCGGTCATCATGGCCGTGACCGCCGTCGCCGCCGCGGCCGCCCGGCTGGCCGGTACCTCGGTATCCGCCCCGCCCGCGGTCCATGCGTCGCTGTCACCCAAACCGGCCGCGTACCTGGGCGCCTTCGAGCCTGGTGCCCCGCCCGGGTACGGCCCGGTGCAGACATTCGCCCAGGCGGCAGCCAGGCAGCCCAATATCCTCGGCTACTACAGCGGGTGGGCACAGCGGTTCGACGCGTCATTCGCCCGGACACTGCACCAGCATGACGTCATTCCGTTCGTGCAGATCGATCCGACGGCCGCGTCGGTCCCGGCCATAGCCAAGGGCACCTACGACGAGTACCTGCGGACCTTCGCCGACAGCGTCCGCGGCTTCGGTCATCCGGTGATCGTCGGCTTCGCGCACGAGATGAACGCGCCCTGGTACCCGTGGGGGTTCGGCCGCCTTCCGCCGTCCGCCTTCATCGCCGCCTGGCGGCACATGGTCACGCTGTTCCGCGAGGAGGGCGCCGATAACGTCACCTGGCTGTGGACGCTTCAGGCGGACGAGCCCGGCACCGGGCCGATCGCCGACTGGTGGCCGGGCGCACAATACGTCACCTGGATCGGCATCGACGGCTACTACTACCGGCAGAGCGACACCTTCGCTAGCGTCTTCGGCAAGACCATCACGCAACTGCGAGCGTTCACGAGCAAGCCGGTCCTGCTCTCGGAGACCGCCGTCGGGCCGCAGGCCGGACAGTTCGCCAAGATCCAGGACCTGTTCCGCGGGATGGCCGCATACAAGACCCTCGGCATCGTCTGGTTCGACAAGGCACAGCACGGCGGGATCTCCCGGCAGGACTGGCGGCTCGAAGACAGTTACCTGGCCAAGACGTCATTCGCGCTGGGCGCGAGCCAGCAGCTGGCGCCGACCCTGCTCAAAGGCTAATCCAGCGCTGATCACTGACGGACGGCCGCAGCCGGCCCGGCGGCGGAGAGCCCGGCGGCACAGAGCAGCGCGCTCGCCGACTGGGCCCACTCCCGGGGGTCAGGGAAGCGCTGCCCTGCCAGCTTCACGCCCTGCTCAATCGCCGCCCTGAGGTCTTGACGGCTACCCGGGGACGCGAAAATCGCACCCTCATAACCGTCGGCGGCTTCCGGGAGGCCGCCGACCCGGGTGACTACGACCGGCAACCCCCAGCTCATGGCGACGTGCAGCGGCCCGCTGCTCGACGACCGGCGGTACGGGAGCACGACCACGTCCGCGTGGGCGAACGCGGCACTCACCACCTCGTCGGCTACGTAGTCATTGACGAACGTAATGCGATCACGATGCGGGCTGGCGGCAATAAGGCGGGCCGGTTCCGTACATTTCTCCCAGGTCTCACCGACCACCGTCAGCCATAGGCCCGAAGCCTCCTGGCGGGTCAGCCCGTTAAAGACTTCCAGGAGTTCTTCCAGTCCTTTGTACGGACGGATGGTCCCGAAGAACAACAGGTTGGTCACACCCGGCCGCGGAGCACGCCGTACCGCGGCGATGGCACGCTCGCCGCCCGGGCGTTCCGCGACGCCGGGCCGGTACTGGTCGAACGGGCCGTGGGGGGCGGTAGCGACGCGCAGCTTCCCGAGGTCGTAGGCGGCTCCGAGCGCCTTCTTATCTGCTTCCGAGTGCACGACGCAGCCGTGGCTGAGACGGAGCAGCATGCCTAGCCCGTGCCGGCCGTAGCGGCGGACGAGCCCGGACCGCGCCTCGCCGGGATCCTGGAGCTCGTGCACCTCCACGACGACGCGCGCCCCGAGCATACGGCCCGCCGCGGCGAGGACCAGGTAGCTGTGGAGCACCGTGGCCGTCCACCACTGGAGGACCAGTATCTCCGGCGGACGGGACCTCATGAACGACAGGGCACGGAACAGCGACCGGCCCCACCACCAGTCGATCCCGTCGCAGATCCGCACGTCGGGACGGTAAGTGTCGCGCGCCCGCGGCTGGCCGACCCGCCTGGATCCCGGATAGAGAAACCGCGGCAGCAGCTGCCGCATCTGGATCACGCCGACGTCGTGATGATCAGCGAGGGCATTGGCGAGCTGGCAGGTGTAGTAGCTGATGCCCGAGGTGAAACGCCAGCCTGATCCGACTAGGCAGATAGCACGGCGCGAGCCGGCCGGCCGAGCGGTCACGTCGGCTCCCCGACCAGCTCGCCGTCGAAGCCCGCCGGCCCGCCCGCGGCGGCCCGATGGGGCCTGCGCAGCCGGCGGTGCTCGGTGATGATCGTCCGGAGCACGCGAATGCCGTCGGGAATCGCGCGCAGGTTGCTGGATCCGTGCAACCGTGTCTTCTCCGTGCTGGCCACCTCGGTGATCCTGACGCCCGCACGGGCGGCCCGGACGGTGATGAGCGTCTCGATCTCGAACCCGTCACCCCACAGCATGCCGCCGGCCGCCTCGACCGGAGGCAGCTCGAGCATGGGCAGTACCTGGGTGCGCAGGGCGTTGTAGCCGTAGCACAAGTCGGTGTAGCAGGTACCGAAGAGCAGGTTGACCAGGTGGCTGAGGCCAGCATTGCCGATCTTGCGGAAGCGGGTGATGTCATGACTGCCGCCTCCCTTATCGAACCGCGTTCCCTTGGCGAAATCGGCGCCGGCGGCCAGGGCGGCTACGAACGCCGGGATCTCGGCGGGATCGGCTGAACCGTCAGCGTCCAGCGCGACCGCGACATCGCCGGTAAGCACGGCGAACCCGCAGGCCAGTGCGTTCCCCTTGCCGTAGCGCGTCTGCTGGACGATCCTGACGTCCGGCCGCGCGCGCCGGGCGACGTCGATCGTGTCATCCGTGGAATGCCCGTCGACCACGATTACCTCATGCAATCCGGCCGGCAGGGCCGTGAGCACATGCGGCAGATTGGATGCCTCATTACGGGCGGGAATGATCACTGAAATCCGGAATCCCGACTGGTCGTCAAGGAATGCACACATAGCGCAGGCCCCCCTGGCACGACAGGCTGGTAATGATCGACAAGGGCCACCCAGCGCAAGACTGAGGATGCCCTGTTTCCGGCCTTGTTTTCCCAAGCCAGAGGTGCGCTCACCACGAGTTACGGCTTGCTATTAAACCGCATTGGCGCTAACACCCGTAAAATGCATTTAATCAGCGCGGACCGGCACGAGGCAGGTAGTTAGCCAAGAAACCGGACCACATTCCCACGATGTAATATTTAGTTGGGATATATGCTGCCAGACAGCAAGCAAGGTCTTGTCAAGGCATAAAACGCCCATATGGGTCACTAGCCGGACGAACTGCCCAGGATGAGGCCCGCGTGGGAACCTGACGGTGACGACCGCGGCCGAACGCTGCCCTGAGCACCGGTGCGACGGTTGCCAGGCCCTCGAGGAAGAACACCGCGAGCAGCGCGAACGACAGCCCTTTCAGGCCATCGGCCGCGCCGCCCGCCGCCGAGGCACCCACTTCGAGCACGGCGGCCCACGTCAGGACCGCGGCCGCGCGTGATATCCGGCCTTCCGCCCGGCAGACCGCGATGAAGTGCATCTTGGGCACGGCCGGCAAGTAGCCCAGGACGAGCAGCCAGAGCGTCAGCG
>Ga0207665_10003634_pt1 | contig 10302 bp, 8 predicted proteins | sample LARL112metaG_FD_184351 | JGI IMG/M metagenome (GOLD analysis project Ga0207665, IMG submission 184351) | Corn, switchgrass and miscanthus rhizosphere microbial communities from Kellogg Biological Station, Michigan, USA - LAR L11-2 metaG... | ecosystem: Host-associated > Plants > Roots >...
TTCCGGCCCGTTCAGCTCGTAAATCTTTCCTGCGTGCTCTCCCGCCGCAAGAGCTTTCGCTGCCACCGCAGCAACGTCCCGAAGGTCCAAAAAACCATTCTTTGCATCGCGCATCGAGCTGTAAAAAACACCCTGCGTGCGAATCGTCGGAGCGTAAAACGCCACCACATTCTGATGAAAGGAATTAGGCCGCAAAATCGTCCAGCTAAGCCTGGTCCCTTTTAATTTGTTCTCTACTATGCGATGCCAACTCGGAAAAGACTTGTCGTAGTCCCCGGCGCCCATCGCTGAGTTCAGCACCACATGCTTTACGCCTCCCGCGACGCACGCATCGATCATGTTCGATTCCAGTTGCACCAGTTCCGGAATCGGCGAGCACACCAAATACACGCTGTCCACACCACGCAGCGCAGCCTTCAGAGTCTCCGGTTTCGCGAAATCCGCTATCACCGTCTCCGTTCCCGAACGAGCCTTTGCCGCTTCGTTCGCCGAACGATACATTGCGCGATGCTTCGCTCCACTCTTCGCTACTTCCTGCAAAACCATCTTTCCAACATTTCCGCTAGCGCCAGTCACCAGAATCATCATCGTTCTCCTTCAACCATAATTTCCACAAAGACCACACGTCGCATTTGCCGCGTGCATTTCTGCACACGCGCCAATCTTCCATCGAAATGGTATAACTCTATTTACGCCCTCAGGAAGTACGCACAATTTAGTAAGCCTGGAGCGCCTGATATGAAGAAAGACTTCGGCTGCCCGGTTCAAGGCACCATCAATGTCTTAAGCGGGAAGTGGAAAGTGCTGCTGGTCTGGCATCTCGGTTTCAACCCACGCCGTTTCGCCGAACTCCGCGATCTGCTCCCTGGCGTCAGCGAAAAAGTTCTTACCGCGCAATTGCGGCAACTCGAAAAAGATGGCGTCATCCAACGCAAAATAAAATCTTCCGTACCGCCGCAGGTAACGTATTACCTCACCAAAGCTGGCGATGACCTCATCCCGATGCTGACCGACATGTGCCACTGGGGCACCCGCCACCTCGGCATTCCGCCCAATCTGCCTATGATTCGGCGAGCAAAATCCCGCGCCAGAAAATCCATCGCCGCCTGAACGGCAATTTCGCATTCGACACAGCGTCGCGACTCGTTCCTTACATCACCTTCCGCGCCATGTTCAGATATTTCCAGTGGTTCCACGGCCGCATACACCTAGCCGTGTAGATCTAGATTTTTCGGGAAACAAAGCTTGGCATGTTCGCACGCATATGAGCGCTCACCGCATTCTGCAAATTTTGCTCTCCGCGTTAGTGGCCGCTGCTGGCTTCTGGTTCGGCGCTACGGCGGAGTTTTATAATTCCGCCCTGGTCTCCGCCTTCTTTGGCGCAGCGCTGTTTAGCGTCTGCATCGTCCATCTGCGGCTTTTTCCTGTTTGGCTTGACGTTGCGGGAATCGTCGCGGGAACGGGGCTCTTCGCATGGATCGATTTTCGCCTGCTGCACTATGCGCCGAAAATCATGGCGTGGTTTTCTTTCCTCGGACTCAGCAGCATCCTGCTGCTTGCAGTGCGGCTGGTCTGGGCTCTCCCAGGCAAGCGCCGTTTCCAATTCCTGGCCTTCGTGCCATCCCTGCTCTTCGTCTCCTCCGACTGGTTCGCTTCCACGTTTCTCGAATGGACCGAACGGGCCCACCCGCGCGTATTCGACCTGAACCTTTTCGCCTTCGACGCTAGCCTGCACCTGCAACTTCCGTTTCTTCTCGGCCAGGCCTTCCAGATGTGGCCTGGATTCAAAACCATCAGTCTTATCGTTTATATCGCGCTGCCCATTCCCATCTCCATCGTCTATTCGGGGCATTTGTTGAAGCGTGAATCCCGCGCCATCACTGCGATGCTCGCGTTCTTGGTCACCGGCCCCATCGGAATTCTCTTTTACAACCTGTTGCCCGCGATGGGACCAGCCCACATTTTTCGCGGCGACTTCCCGTGGCATCCAATTCCTCTCGAATCGGTTCATCGCCTCCTCATTGAACCCATCGCGCTCGCCGGACCGCGCAACGCCATTCCTTCTCTTCACATGGGTTGGGTCTTACTGGCCTGGTGGTTTTCTCGTGGTCTCTCCTTAGCGGAACGCGCCATCGTCGCCTTTTTTGTTCTTTTCACGATTTTCAGCACCATGGGCACCGGCGAACATTATTTCATCGACCTCATCGCAGCTTTTCCGTTTGCTCTGCTGATCGAAGCGTTGTGCCTTTACGAACGCCCGTGGCGCTCCTCGCCGCGTTTGGTCTCCGCCTTGTTTTCTCTTTCGCTCATTCTCTCCTGGTTCGCCGTACTTCGGTGCGCGCCACACATTTTCTTGCTTTCGCCACTCCTTCCCTGGCTCGCCTGCATCCTCACCGTGGCATCTTGCTCGTTCTTTGACCGCAGTCTCGCACGCGAACATCCGTCATCGGTCGTGGTCGTTGCGCCCCAACCAGAGCTCACACTGTCAAACTAAGCCGATTTCGCCACGAGCCTGCACAACGCGCCCAGCCAATCCTTGACCCCTGCGTAGTCTTCAAATGGAATTCGGATGCCAAGCCGCTGGCGCTGTCGCGTGACACGCGACTTTTCTCTAGGCTAATCGCCGCAGTTAGCGGTATATTGCTGCCAATAAATCTCGCCTTAGTCTAGGGAACTGCCAATGTCTACATCTGCTTTGCCATTGCGACGCTCGTCATGGTTGCGCCCGAAGTATCTCTTATTTGGTTTTATCGGTTTAATGACCGCTTACGTTCTCGGCCACAACGAACGTTTCCTCATCGACGCCAAGCATCCCGAGTGGACTCACATCAGCTCCTTCAAATGGTATCTCTTGCCGCACGGCATTATGGGCGCATGCGCGCTCCTCCTCGGACCGATGCAATTCTCCGATCGCCTTCGCCAGCGTTTCGCAAAATTCCATCGCGTTGTCGGCCGCTTCTATGTTGGCGGAGTTTTCATCTGTGCCCCGCTCGGCTTCTACATCCAATATTACGAAGAGCGGATGGGTGGCAGACGCTCCTTCAGCTTTGCCGCGTTCACCGATGCCGCCATCTGGATGCTCACCACCGCTATCGCCATGTACTTCATCTTGAACGGTAAAGTGCAGTTGCATCGCCAGTGGATGACCCGCAGCTTCGCCGTCGCCATCGTATTTCTAGAAGTTCGCGTCCTCCTCGGCGTTACCGGACTCGAAAAGTTAGGTGACTCCGTCGCCGAAACGGTCGTCTGGATGTGCGTCGCCTTCTCCCTTCTGTTCGCCGACTTCGTGTTGCAATGGCAGGATCTTCACCGCTCGCGACCCGCTCCCGCAAGAGTTCAGCCAACTACCTTGGCGCCAGTTCCGGCCGTGCAAGCCGCATCCGATTAGCACTCGCGCCACTCGTTCTCGACGGCGGCAGCGCAGGCCCAATCCAAACGCCTGACGCTCTTGCTCGCTAGGCCAAACTCGCCGCATACACGCTTTATCGCGCTGGTCAAGCTCTGCACTTCTCGGCGAGCTCTGCGCCTTTGCGTTATCTTTTTTTCCTTTTGTCGCTTGGTGTTTAACCCCAATGCGAATACCATACGCCGCACTGTCATTCCTCTCCCCAATTCTCTAGAGGAGCTCAGCCATGCACTTGCACCATCTCAATCTGCTCGCGATTCTTGTCGCCGCGATTTCCACCATGCTCGTAGGCTTCATCTGGTATTCTCCAATCCTTTTCGCCAAGCCCTGGATGCGCGAAATGGGCTATGACCCAGATGACCAGGCCAGTGCCGACAAAATGCGTAAAAATGCCGGGCCCGCGTACGCAGGCTCATTCGTCGCGAGTCTGATCTCCGCCTTCATCCTCGCTATGTTTTTGCACCAAATGCATGTTCAAGACTTGGAGTATGGCCTGCTCGTCGGCTCTCATGTCTGGCTCGGTTTTGTCGCCACCGTGCAACTCACTGGCGCCCTGTTCACGAAACAATCCATGAAGCTTTTCGCCATCAACACCGGCTACCAACTCGTCTGCTATCTCGTCATGTCTGCTATCCTCGCGCTCTGGCCTTGAACATAATTCGTGCTCCCAATCGACAGGAGTGAATGCAGCCTAAATTGATGGCGACCTGTAATACATATCTTCGTGTATATGCGGGGCTAGGTTTTTCCCTGAATATGTATCGTCATTGACGATTGCACCCATTTTGGAGTGTGCGCATGAGCAGCAGTGAAGTCTCACCCGTGGACATCGCAGACAACCTCCGTCCACTTCTCAGCAAGTCGGCTCATAGCGTTCATTTCTACGCGGACGATCAGCTGCTCATAGACGATCTCACTCGCTTGATTGGAACGGCGCTGGTCAGTGGAGATGCCGCCATCGTAGTGGCGACGAAAGCGCATCGCGAAGCGCTGGCTGGCCAACTGCGAGCTCGCCATTTGGATATTGCAAAAGCTGCCGCTGAAGGTCGATTGATCTCGCTCGACGCTGAGGATACGTTGTCACGCATCATGTCCGATCGCCTGCCGGATCCGGGCCGCTTCAAAAAACTCATAGGCAACGCCATTACTGGTGTCAGAGCCGCAATGAATTCGGAGCAGCGAGGCGTCGTCATTTTCGGCGAAATGGTCGCCATACTCTGGGCCCAGGGCAAACAGGAAGCCGCCATTCACCTGGAAGAGCTATGGAACAGCTTGGCGGGCGAATATTCATTCTCTCTGCGCTGCGCTTATCCCATGAACGGTTTCCACAAAGACGAGCACGCGCATGACTTCTCCAGGATTTGCGCGCAGCACTCTGACGTACTTTCGCCCAAATCGGATGCTGATGGACTCCTCCTCACCGATAGCGAACCGCTGCGCACCATTGCCAAGCTTCAGCAGAAGCTCCAGGTCCTGGAATACGAAAAATCGCTGCGCGAATCGGAACGGCGGTTTCGCCTGCTCGTAGAAGCCGTCCAGGACTATGCAATTTTCATGCTCGATGCAAGCGGCCACATTACCAGTTGGAATGTCGGTGCTGAGCGCCTCAAGGGTTACAAAGCGACGGAAATTCTTGGCCAACATTTTTCCAGGTTTTATCCGCAGGAAGATGTTGCAGCGGCCAAACCGCAGCGCGAACTCGTTATCGCTTCCACCGAAGGTCGTGTCGAGGATGAAGGCTGGCGAGTCCGCAAGGACGGATCACAATTCTGGGCCAACGTTATTATCACCGCAATCAAAGACGAGCAAGGCCAGATCATCGGTTTTTCCAAGGTGACGCGCGACTTCACGGAAAGAATGCGTGCCCAAAAAGCCTTGCAGGAATCCACCCTTAAATTGCAGCAATCCGAAAAATCGCTTCGTGAGCTCTCCTTTCATCTTTTGCGCATTCAGGACGAAGAACGGCAGCGCATCGGAAGAGACCTTCACGACAGTCTCGGCCAATACCTTTCCGTCTTGAAGATGAAGCTGGACTGCCTCAATTCCGCTCCATCCCGAATGCAGGCTCAGGATGCCGCCGAATTATTGCAATGCGTTGAAATTACCGAGCAGGCCGTGAAAGAAGTTCGCACCATCTCCTATCTCTTGTATCCGCCGATGCTCCAGGAGATGGGACTCAAGTCCGCCATTTCCTGGTATCTCGATGGATTCACGAAGCGCAGCGGTATCAAGACCACATTTGAAGTTTCCCCTGGTTTCGCTCGTTTGGCGTCCGATGTTGAGCTCGCGATCTTTCGTGTTTTGCAGGAATCTCTGACCAACGTCCATCGCCACTCCGGCAGCGAGACCGCTCTCGTGCGTTTATTACTTGGCCCGAAAGCTTTTGTCCTGGAGGTTTCTGACCAGGGCAAAGGTGCGCACTTCGGGAAAATGGAAACGCCCGGAGAGGATTGGATGGGCGCGCTCGGCGTCGGATTGCGAGGCATGCGCGAACGCATGCGGCAAATCGAGGGTAATCTGGAATTGCGGTCGAGTGATAAAGGAACGACCGTTATCGCTACCGTCCCGCTTGAAAAAGCCTCCCCGGCTCCTGTTGCTTCCTGAGGTTTTCCTTTATGGAACCGAGAATTCTAATTGTCGACGACCACGAAATCGTTAGAGAGGGCATTCGCAACCTGCTCGCCAGGTCCGGCAAAAATTGGCTGGTGTCCGGCGAGGCTTCGAATGCCAGCGAAGCTCTTCTGGCCGTGAAATCGCTTCAACCGGATCTCGTCATTCTCGATGTCACCATGCCCGGCATCAGCGGATTGGAGGTCGCTCGGCTTATTTTGAAGTTGCAGCTTGCCACCCGCATCTTAATCTTCACCATGCACGAATCCGCAACGCTCGAAGCCGAAATCCGCGACACCGGCGCTCATGGTTACGTTTCGAAATCTCAAGCCGCGCGCGATCTCGTCCTTGCTGTCCAGACTCTCCTCTCCGGCGGCACTTTTTTCGGTGGTCCTTCCGAGCCATCACCAAACCCCCAAAAAAATCCCGACAATGGCACCAGCTTCTTCGCACCCTGTCCACTCCCCCGCATTCGTCGCCTTCGAACCACCTAGCCCCCGTCCGCTCCGCCCTTACCCTTGTAGCGCAGACAATCACTTAAATTCCGCCGCATATCGCAAAAACCGTCATTCCGAACGGAGCGAAGCGCAGTGAGGAATCTCTCTTGTTTCGGTGCCAACATGGCCGAAACGCATCCTTCCGCCGAGGCATGACTCGCCTTCGGGAGGGCACGGCTTCATCCGTGCCGCACAGCTCCACTATCACACGACCGCGATTCCGAACGGAGCCCAGCTTCTGCATCAAAGACGGCCGAAACGTATCGCCAGCGAACTTTCAACTGTCGACTGTCGACTTGGCCCCGCCCTCTGGCCTACTCCCACAACCCGCTGCTAAACTATTTATGACCACAATGCCCACGCTTAACCAAATCGCAGGCCACGACGCCATCGGCTCCCGCCACCCACGCCGCAAAACTTACGGCGTAAATGTCGGACACGTCCGCGTCGGCGGCGGCGCTCCCATCATTGTCCAGTCCATGACCAACACGGACACCGCCGATGTTGCCGCAACTCTCAAACAAACTTTGGAACTCGCCGAAGCCGGCTCCGAAATCGTTCGCTGGACCGTCAACGTCCCGGAAGCGTCCGCCGCCGTTCCCGAAATCAAAAAGCGCCTTCTCGCAGCAGGTTGCAATGTCCCGATCATCGGCGACTTCCATTACAACGGTCACGTCCTGCTCACCAAATATCCCGACTGCGCAAAATCTCTGGACAAATACCGCATTAATCCCGGCAACGTCGGAGCAGGCCAGCGCCGCGATGAACAGTTCTCCACCATCTGCAAAGTCGCGCGCGACAACGGCAAACCCGTGCGCATCGGCGTCAATGGCGGCTCCCTCAATCAAGAGCTGGTCATGGCCAAAATGCAGGAGAACACCGATAAAAATCTCGGCAAGGAATCCGAAGAAATCATCAATGACTGCATGGTGCTCTCCGCCGTTCAATCGACAGAGCTCGCACTCGAAACAGGCCTGCGCCACGATCAAATTATTATTTCGTGTAAGACTTCACGCCCGCGCGACCTCATCACCGTCTATCGCGACCTCGCCAGCAAAACCGAGCAGCCGCTGCATCTAGGTCTCACCGAAGCTGGAATGGGCACGAAGGGTTTAGTCTGGTCGGCTGCTTCTCTCGGCGTGCTTCTCTACGATGGCATCGGTGACACCATTCGTATTTCGCTTACGCCGCGTCCCGGCGGCGACCGCCGCGAAGAGGTTTACGCTGCCTGCGAACTTCTCCAATCGCTCGGCCTGCGCTCGTTTTCGCCGAGCGTCACCGCTTGCCCAGGTTGCGGCCGCACGACCAGCTCCACGTTCCAGGAACTCGCCGAACGCACCCAGGACTACATCCGCGAAATGATGCCCACATGGAAAACGCAATATGAAGGCGTCGAAACCATGACCCTCGCCGTGATGGGCTGCATCGTCAACGGCCCCGGCGAATCCAAGGCCGCCAACATTGGCATCAGCCTCCCCGGCACCGGCGAAGCTCCGCGCTGCCCCGTCTACATCGACGGCAAAAAAGACGTCACCCTAGAAGGCACCTACAACGAACTAGCCGCCGCCTTCCAAAAACTAGTAGACACCTACGTCTCCACCAAATTCCCCCGCAAAACCCCAGCTGCGGAATCCCTCCAATGAAAATCAGCCGCGAAGATGTCGTCCGAGTCGCCGAACTTGCCTACCTCGATCTAAGCGAGAACGAGCTGGAAACCTATCGCGCGCAGATCGACGAAATTCTCGAGTACATCGGCAAGCTTAACGAGCTCAACACCGAAAACGTCGAGCCGATGGCGCAGGTACTCACAGATGATCAAACCGCCGACGCAACTTTGCGCGACGACGTAGTCGTGCCATGCGGGATCGCCGCCGAAGTCTTAAAGCGAGCGCCCGACCCAGAGCCGCCGTTCTTCCGCGTGCCCAAAGTCATCGAGCGCTAGTCTTGCTTTTTGTGACGGTGTTGGATTTGTCGAGGCCTTGATTGGTAATGGCCGCTCGCCTAGCGCAGGCAGGGCGCTTTTGTAGGGGCGCAACATGTTGCGCCCGATTTCGGCAAGGTTGTAACCAGAGGTGTCGTAACGGCCGTTTTTGCCTGTCCCGCGACGCGGCGACCTGGGCACAGCGCCGGCCGCGACTTTGCGTGAGCACGATCGTGTGATTGTCATCCTGAGCCCATCCGAAAAGCATGGGCGAAGGATCTCAACCTAAGATGTCGTGCAGGATTTCCTGATCGGTCGGACGATATTGGAAGCTGAACGTGACCACCAACTGGACCATCGACGGCGTAAAGCAAGCGCTCACCGGGAAGAAAATCTCCGCGCGCGAACTCGCTGCCGATTTCTACAAACGCATTGATGCACGCAATGCCCACCTGAATGCCTACCTGGCACTATCGTCCGAACGTGCCTACACGCAAGCCGATGAAATTGACGCGCTGGTCGCCGCTGGCAAACCACTCCCACCACTCGCGGGCGTGCCCATCGCCATCAAAGATGTCATCAGCACACGCGGAATCACCACCACTTGCGGCTCAAAAATCCTTGAACATTACATTCCGCCCTATGACGCCACCGCCGTCACGCGCCTCGAAGCCGCAGGCGCCGTCATCCTCGGCAAAACGAATTGCGACGAATTCGCCATGGGCAGCTCCAACGAAAATTCCGCTTACGGCCCGGTGAAAAATCCTGTCGCTTGCGATCGCGTTCCCGGTGGGTCCAGTGGGGGTTCAGCAGCCGTGGTTGCGGCAGGCCTGGCTGTCGCTTCACTCGGCACGGATACCGGTGGCTCTATCCGTCAACCCGGCGCGCTGTGCGGCATTCCCGCCATGATGGGCAGCTACGGCCGCGTCTCGCGCTATGGCCTGATCGCATTCGCTTCGTCCCTCGATCGTATCGGCCCACTTGCAACAAACGTGAAAGATGTGGCCACGATTCTGCAAACCATTGCCGGCCGCGATCCGAACGATTCCACGTCCACCACCGCGCCCGTACCCGTTTACACCGATGAAATCACAAAATCGGTGAAGGGTCTACGCATCGGCATTCCGCGCGACTACTTCGCCGAAGGCATGGATTCCTGCGTTCGCCAGAAAGTGGAAGCAGGTATTGGGCTCCTGAAGCGACTGGGCTGTCAACCGGTTGACATTCGTATGCCGCATACTGACTATGCCATAGCGACCTACTACATCATTGCCACAGCCGAAGCCAGTTCCAACCTCGCGCGCTACGACGGCGTTCGTTTTGGCCTTCGCATCGACGATCCCACTCTCATCGGGATGTACCGCAAGACGCGCGGGGCAGGTTTCGGCCCCGAAGTAAAACGTCGCATCGTGCTCGGTACTTACGTTCTTTCGGCCGGCTACTATGACGCCTACTACTTGAAGGGACAGAGAGTCCGCGCGTTGATCGCCCAGGATTTCCGCGACGCATTCCGGAAAGTCGACGTGATTGTTACCCCGACTTCGCCCGTTCCGGCCTTCAAACTCGGCGAACGCACCAGCGATCCACTGCAGATGTATCTTGCTGATATTTATACGGTTACGGGGTCCTTGGCGGGGTTGCCGGGGATATCGGTGCCTTGCCGATCCAGCTCCTCGTCCACCAAGGCCACCGGCGTGCCTTCCGCCATGATGTGCTTCCGGCTGATGGCGATGTTGAGGGTGTTCTCGGGCTTGATCTTGGAACTGCTTATCGGCAGCTCCAGGTTCTTCGCCGGCGTGATGATATCCCCTTCGGTGGAGAAGTTCTTCAAGAGGAAGAAAACCAGCACCGTGAGCACGTCCACCAGG
>Ga0207665_10003639_pt1 | contig 10299 bp, 6 predicted proteins | sample LARL112metaG_FD_184351 | JGI IMG/M metagenome (GOLD analysis project Ga0207665, IMG submission 184351) | Corn, switchgrass and miscanthus rhizosphere microbial communities from Kellogg Biological Station, Michigan, USA - LAR L11-2 metaG... | ecosystem: Host-associated > Plants > Roots >...
TTTGTTGCGGCGCGCGAGGCGTTTTTGGCCAGCGATGCGGCAGCGCTGGACAGGATCGCGCCGCGCGCAAAGGGTCATTTGCTCGAGCCCTATGTAACTTACTGGCAGCTGCGCCTCGGCCTGGACGACGCGGCACCGGAGCGCGTGCGCTCGTTTCTGGAGCGCAACGACGGCACGCCGCTGGCCGACACATTGCGCGGCGAATGGTTGAAATCGCTGGGCAAGCGTGCGCTCTGGACCGAATTCGCCGCCGAATATCCGAAGCGCAACGGCGAAGATACGGAGCTCGCCTGTTTCGCCCTGCAGTGGCGCCGCGAAACGAATCGCGAAGCGGCGTTGGCCGACGCACGGCCGTACTGGTTCAGCGGCCGCGACCAGCCCGAGTCGTGCCAGCCGCTGTTCGCCGAGCTGCAAGCGCGCGGGCAGATCACGACGAACGACATCTGGGACCGCTTCCGGCTGGCGCACGAGGCGGGCAATTTCCGGCTCGCGGCGCGCCTCGTCGGCGAGCTTCCGGCCAACGATCGCCCGGCAGCGACCGAATACGATCGGGTCGAGCGCGCCGCCGGGAGCGCGCTGGCCAAAGGCGAGTTTCGCTTCGGCTCCCGCAGCGGCCGCGAGATCGCGCTGTACGCACTCGACCGGGTCGCCCGAAGCGACGCCGATGTCGCGCATCGCGCCTGGGTACGCTGGCGCGCACGCCTGCCCGAGGCGGACCGGCGCTATGGCAATGCGCTGGTCGCATACAGCGCGGCACGGCAGCTGCTGCCCGAAGCCAATACCTGGTATCGCGACGTCGGTGACGCCCCGCTGACCGAGGTGCAGCGCGAATGGCGCGTGCGCGCGGCGCTGCGCGCGCTCGCCTGGCACGATGTGGCTCGCGCGATCGACGCGATGCCCGAAAGCCAGGCGCAGGAACCGGCGTGGCGGTATTGGAGGGCGCGCGCATTCGAGGCGCAATCGCGCAAGGATGACGCGATCCGGCTGTTCGGGAGCCTCGCCGCCGAGCCGCACTTCTACGGCTTCCTCGCCGCCGATGCGATCGGGGCTTCGATCATGCCCGTCAGCGAGCCTCTGCCGATCGACGCCGACGCGCTGGCGGCTTTCGGTGCGCGTCCGGCCGTCCAGCGCGTGGTTCGCCTTGCCGCGCTGGGCATGCGTGCCGAGGCGCAACGCGAATGGCTATACGTCGTGCGCGGCATCGACGACCGGTCGCTTTTGCTCGCCAGCGAGTTCGCGCGCCGGAACGGTCTGTACGATCGCTCGATCAATACCGCCGACCGGACGCAGCGACGACACGACTTCGGCCTGCGCTACCAGACGCCTTACCGCGAGGCGATCGGCTCGGCGGTCCGCGACATGGGACTCGACGAGGCGTGGGTGTTCGGGCTGACGCGGCAGGAAAGCCGCTTTGCCGCCGACGTTGTCTCCAGCGCGGGGGCGATCGGCCTGATGCAGCTGATGGCACCGACCGCCCGCTGGATCGCCCAGCAGACCCATCGCAGCGACTATCGCATCACGCAGCTTGGAGAGCCGGAGATCAATGCGCGCTTCGGCACCTTTTATCTTCGGCATGTGCTCGACCGCCTCGACGGTCTGCCGGTGCTCGCGACCGCAGCGTACAACGCCGGACCGGGGCGTGCGCAGAGCTGGCGCGGCGCCGAGCCGCTCGAGGGCGCGATCTACGCCGAGACGATTCCGTTCAACGAGACCCGCGACTACGTCAAGAAGGTGATGGCCAATGCGATGTTCTACCAGGCGCAGCTCGGCCTGCCTTATGTGACGCTGACCGATCGACTCGGCATCGTCACGCCGCGCGGCACGACCGCGGCCTCGCCGATGGCTGCCGCCGATCGCACCGCGTCGCCATGACCGGCACTATCGTCGTCCTCGGCGGCAGCGGATTTGTCGGCCGGCATCTGGTCTCGCGGCTGGTCACTGCGGGGAACCGCGTCGTCGTTCCGACCCGTCGCCGCGAGCGCGCGAGGCACCTGATTCTCTTGCCTACGGTCGACGTCGTCGAGGCCGACGTGCACGACCCCTCGGTGCTGGCGCGCCTGGTTCGCGGCGCTGCGGCGGCGGTCAACCTGGTCGGCATCCTCAACGAATCGCGGGCCGGCGAGTTCGATCGCGTTCATGTCGAACTGCCGCGCAAGCTGATCGCCGCATGCCGCGAAGGCGCCGTTCCGCGCCTGCTGCACATGAGCGCGCTCAACGCCGATCCGCAAGGGCCGAGCCGGTACCTGCGAAGCAAGGGTGAAGCCGAGGCGCTGGTCGCTGCATCCGGTCTGCGATGGACGATTTTCCAGCCGTCGATCATCGTCGGGCCGGAGGATTCATTTCTCAACCTGTTCGCCAAGCTGCAACGTCTGCTGCCGGTGATCGCGTTGGCGTGCGCCGAGGCGCGCTTCCAGCCGGTGGCGGTCGACGACGTCGCGGACGCTTACGTGCGCGCGCTTGGCGACGACGCGACCCACGGCGAGCGCTATCCGCTGTGCGGTCCGAAGGTCTACACGCTGCGCGAGCTCGTCGCCTACGTCGGCGAGCTTACCGGCCACCGGCGGCCGATCCTCGCTCTGGGACCCGGTCTTTCGAAGCTCCAGGCGGCCGTGCTCGAACGGCTGCCGGGCAAGCTGATGAGCCGGGACAACCTGGCGTCGATGCAGCAAGACAGCGTCTGCGACTGCCCGTTCCCGCCGCTGCTCGGGGGACCACCGGTGGCACTCGAGGCGATCGCGCCGACCTACATCCAGGCGGCGCCGACCAGCCGGTTCGCCCGCATCCGCGCGCACCGCGGCGCTTAGGGCAGACCCGAAACGTGAAGGTCTACCGCGTCGGCGGCTCGGTGCGCGACGAGCTTCTCGGTCGCACGGTCGCCGATCGCGATTTCGTCGTGGTCGGCGCCACGCCCGAACAGATGGTGGCCGCAGGCTACCGCCCGGTCGGCAGCGACTTTCCGGTCTTTTTGCATCCGCAGACCAACGACGAGTACGCGCTGGCGCGAACCGAGCGCAAGAGCGGCCGAGGCTATCGCGGCTTCGTTTTTCACACGACGCCCGATGTGACGCTCGAAGCCGACCTCGCGCGCCGCGACCTGACGATCAATGCGATCGCGCGCGACGACGACGGGAAGCTGATCGATCCGCACGGCGGAGTAGCCGATCTGCGCGCCGGCATCCTGCGCCATGTCAGCCCCGCGTTTGCCGAGGATCCGCTGCGCGTGCTGCGCGTCGCTCGCTTCGCAGCGCGTTTCGGCTTCAGCGTCGCTGCGGAGACCGAAGCGCTGATGCGCGACATCGCCGCGGGCGGCGAACTGTCGACCCTGAGCGCCGAACGCGTTTGGCAGGAGCTCGCCAAGGCGCTGATGGAAGTGCATCCGTCGCTTTTTTTCGGCGTGCTGCGCCGTTGCGGTGCGCTGGCACAACTGCTGCCCGAGGTCGATGCGCTGTTCGGTATACCGCAGCCTCCGCTCCACCACCCGGAGCTCGACACCGGCGTGCACCTGATGCAGGCGCTGGATTTCTCGGCAGCCGCCGGCGACGCGCTGCCCGTGCGCTATGCGGTGCTCGCGCATGATCTGGGCAAGGCGACGAGCGATCGCGCGAATTGGCCGAGACACATCGCGCACGAGGCACGCAGCGTCGCCCTCGCACAGCGGATGAGCGAGCGTCTGCGCGTGCCGGCCGACTGCGCAGAGCTCGCCCGACTGGTCGCGCGCTATCACGGCGACGTGCATCGCGCGCAGGAGCTACGCGCTGCGACGCTGCTCGATCTGCTGCTCGCGGCCGACGCGTTGCGCCGCCCCGAACGCCTCGACGGCTTATTGCGTGCCTGCGCCGCCGATTCGCTGTCCCGCCCGGGCCGCAGCGGTGAAAGCTACAAGCCGGCGGAGCGGATTCGCGCGGCGCTTGCGGTCGTCCGCGGCGTCGATGCCGGCGCGATCGCCGCGGCGCACCCCGATGCGCCGGAGCTGCCGCAGCGGATCAGGACGGCGCGGCTCGAAGCCTTGCGCTCCTGGGAAAAGTCGAGCGGCGCCTAAAGCGCGGGATCCGGCGAGCCCAAAACGAATCGCGGACGCGACGTCAGAAGAAGTGCGCGATGCCCAAGGCGATGCCGCTGGGCTTGGCGCCGGGCGCGATCGGGTAGGGATTGATGTTGAACGAGTACGCGGCGTTGGGGCGGTTGTCGATCTTCACCCACCCGGCGTAGAGCATCGTCCGCAGCGACAGGTTGTAGCTGTACGACAACTCCCATTGCTGGCTCGAGCTGTCCGCGCCTTTGACCAGGGCTCCTATCGTCGTGCCGTCGATCGCGCTTCCCTTGCCATCGGCAGCCTTGCCCCAGAACGCATAGAAGTTTCCATCGCCGACCGCCACGGTGCCGGACAGTCCGTAGAAGTCGCGCGTCAGACTGCCGGTCGGCGTGTCGTACCTCAGGTGCTCGTACACGCCGGCGATGCGCAGGCCGACATTGCTCGCCACCGTGCCGAAATCGTAGCCGCCGGTGATCGAAAGCGCATCGTCGCTGGGACCGGTCGGCCGTATGCGATAGTTGCGCTCGTAGGCGATGCCGAGATCGAACGGTCCTTTGTTGTAGAAGACGCCTCCGGAGATCACGTTCGCGTGCCGGAGCTCCGACAGCCGGTCGCCGTTGTCGCCGCCGTTCGGATCGCCGGACGTGTCTCTGGTGGCGAACTGCAGCGCGGCGGAAAAGCCCTCGAGCGGCGGCGTCTCGTAGCGGATCGAGTTGCCGAGCCGCGCGTCGAACCCCCCCTCAGACTTGCTCAATGCGCCCTGTGCCCACAGCGCCGCGGTAGAGAGAATCGAGGTCGTCAATGTCGGCGAGTTGCCGAAAATCGTATGAATGTCGTCGTACGGCGTCAGGAAATTGCCGAGCTTCATCGTGCCCCAGTCGCCCTGGAGGCCGACCCAGGTTTCGCGCGAGGCAAGCGCCGAGCCGCCGGTGTCGCTCAGGACGGACGACTCGAGCTGAAAGATCGCGACCTGGCCGTGGCCCAGGTATTCGTGGCCGCGCAAGCCGAAGCGGGACGAGTTGCTCGACACGCGCACGACCGACGGATTGCTGCCGTCGCCTTGCCCGCCTTTGACGAGCTCGACGTCCATATTGAGGTTGCCGTAGAGGCTGACATTGACAAATTGCGCGCGGGCGAGCGGCGGCAGCAAAAGGCCCGCAACCAGCAGCAGCAACGCCATGCGATCAAGCAAGGCGCTCTCCGGTCTGCGCATGCCTCGGCGCATCGATCACCATGTCTTTCCGCCGGCGAAACAAATGAGCGCAGTGTACCGCAGTGACCTTGCAGCCCGATTCAGATGCGATAGGCGGTGACCGTCATCAGCTTTGCGGTCGCTCGCATCAATGCCCGAACCGGCAGCGGAAGTGTGTGCGCGCCGGCGACGCTCGCGGCCATGCCATGGCGGATCTCGTCGTCGCGCATCGCGGCGACGATCGCGCGGCTGCGGGAATCGCCAGCGGGCAGGCGATCGATGTGCGAAGACAGGTGCTCCTCGACCTGGCGTTCTGTCTCGACGACGAAGCCGAGATTGCTGCGGTCGCCGGCCAGCCCGGCAGCGAGTCCGATCGCGAACGATCCGGCGTACCACAGCGGGTTGGCCAGGCTCGTCCGGTCGCCGAGCTCGGACAGCCGCTCCTGCGTCCACGCGAGATGATCTTCCTCTTCGCGCGCCGCCGCGGCAAAGCACCGCTTGACTTCCGGATCGCGCGCCACCAGCGCCTGGGCCTGATAGAGGGCCTGCGCGCAGACTTCGCCGGTGTGGTTGACCCGCATCAGCCCCGCCGCATGCCGGCGCTCTTCGGAAGTCAGCTCGGCGGCGGCGATGGCGCCGGCCGGATTGGGCCGCGCCGCCGATGCCGTTCCCGCCAGCGTCCGCAAGGCGCGGTCAAATCCGATGATCAGCTCGTCGATGGCGTCAGGCATGAGAAAGGTGCGCGCGCAGGCTCCGCTACAGGATATCGCGCCCGCCGCGGAAAAAAAACGGGCGTCCAGAGGACGCCCGAGTGATCACTTTAAAGCCAGTTACGCTGAATAACCGTTGCTGGAAACCGATTAGAAATTGTGGATGATGCCCAGCACGAAGCCTTGCGGATCGCCGCCGGGCGCGACTGCGTACCCGTTGACGTTGAACGTGTAGTTCGCACGTGCATCGTTGCGGATCATCACGTAGCCCGCGTTCACGCTGGTGCGCTTCGACAGGTCGTAACGGTAGCCGATTTCGAAGTTGCTCGAAGCCGAATCCGAGCCATGAACCAGCGAGTTGATGCGCGTCTCGCTGTCCGACGCTCCGCCCTTGCCATCGCCTGCACGGCCGTAGTACACGTACCAGAGGCCGCCGCCCATCGGAATCGTGCCGGAAATGCCCCACATGTCGCGCTTCAGGTCGCCCGTCGGCGTTTCGTATTTCAGGTGCTCGTACATCAGCGCCACTCTGGCCACGCCGAAGTCGTAGCTGCCGGCGAGCGTGAACGCATCGTCCTTGGCAGCGAGCCCGGTGATCCCGGATGACGCGGCGCATGGCGCATACGAAGTCCCAGCCGCGTTGTAGCAACGGATCTTGTCATGCCGCGCGTAGGTGAACCCGGCTTGAATCGGACCATTGTTATAGAACACGCCCGGGAAAAATCCCCAGCTGTGGGCGGTGTTCTCTTTGCTTGCCAGCTGGACTTCCACGGTGAATCCGGACCATGTCGGGCTGTTCCAGCGGATGCTGTTGCTGTAGCGGTCGTCATAGCCGGCGATCGCTTCGCCACCGATGGCGTTCGAGTTGTTCGCCCACAGGCTGGAGTTGTTGAACAGGCCGGTGTTGTAGTTGTACGGACCCGACGCCCAGATCGGCGTCGTGTCGTCGTACGGCGAGAGCGAGCGACCGAGCCAGATCTGGCCGTAGCTGCCCTGCAGACCGACGAAGGTCTCGCGATTCGCGATCGTGTTGGCATTGCCGGCGCCATTGCCGTCCCAGTTCACCGAATTCTCGACCTGGAAGAAGGCAGTCAGTCCGCCGCCGAGCGCTTCCGTGCCGCGCAGGCCAAAACGAGACGAGTTGCTGGACACGCGGGTGACGGTTGTCGTCGAACCGTCCGCGGCGCCAGCGCCCGAGGCCTTGACGAATTCGAGGTCCATATTGGCACGGCCGTACAGGGTGACCTGTGCGCCGGTTTGCGCTTCTGCCGCGAGCGGCAGCGCAAATGCGCCGGCCACGGCGAGAGCGACGAGTTTCTTATTCATGGAATCTCTCCTCTAACGATAAGATTGGCAAGGATTACGATTGCGCCTGCCACCGGAACCTTCTCAGGAGCAACGGAGAAGTTGACCCAATTGTGCCAAACGCGCGATTCGATAGGCAAGCTAAAACCCCAAGGGCCTAAAACCCCCGTCAATCCTGTTGCTTAATTGCAACAAGGAATGCCTTTTGGACAGAGCGTCGCCCGAGCGTGCGAGCGCGTATAATTCACGCTCCGCCGCCGTTGCGGCGTTTGGCGCGCGAGGCGGGCAAAAAATGGGTGCAAACAACGGCTTGCCGGCCGGATTTCGCGATCCGGACCGTTTCCGCGCGAACGGCGGCGAATGTCTATCCTGCTGCCCGCATTGATTGCCGGCGTCGTGTCCGGAACCGCGCTTCGTTTGCTGGGTCGCACCGGAGGTTTGCCGTTCGATCGGCCGAACGCGCGCTCGCTGCATCGTGACATCGTTCGGCGCGGCGGCGGCCTCGCCATCTGGATCGGTTGGTGCGCGGGCACCCTCTGGCTTTCGGGCGCGAAGCCGTGGCTTTTGCCGCTGGCCGCCGTGGTGATTGTTTCGTTTTTCGATGATCGGCGCGGTATACCCGCGCCTTTGCGGCTGTTCGTTCAATTGTTGGCGGCGTTCGCCTGGCTTTGGCTTACGGGGGCGGCGACCGATCCGATCGTGGCCGCCATCGTGGTCGTCGCCATCGTCTGGGTGGCCAATTTGTACAATTTCATGGATGGCAGCGATGGCCTGGCGGGCACGATGACCGTCGTCGGATTCGGCGCCTACGCCGCCGCTGCCTTCTGGGCCGGAAGCGACCGGGCTTCGATCCTGCTCGCGCTCGTGGCGGCGACGATCCCTTTTCTGCTGGCGAACTGGCCGCCCGCGCGCATTTTTCTCGGCGATGTCGGTTCCGTGCCTTTGGGCTTCCTGGCCGCCGTGTTCGGGGTCGAGGGGTGGCGGCAGGGATGGTGGCCGGGCTGGTTTCCCCTGCTCGTTTTCCTGCCTTTTATCGCGGATGCCAGCGCGACCCTGCTCCGCCGGCTGTTCGGCGGCGAGCGGGTCTGGCAGGCCCACCGCGACCACAGCTACCAGCGGTTGGTGCAACTGGGGCTCGGCCACGCCGGCACGCTGGCGCTCTATGCCGCCCTGATGATCGGCGCGGCGGTCTCGGCGCTGGCCGCGCTGGCTCGCGCGCCGCAGTCCGGATGGTATCTGCTGGTCGTCTGGGCTGCGGCCCTGGCCTTGCTGTTCGGTACGGTGGCACATCAATGGCGCAGCAGAATCGGTGAATGGCATGAGAGTAAGCGCTAACTGGCGAGCTCTGCTGGCGTTCGCCCATGACGTCGTCGCGGCCGCCATCGCGTGGACCGGGCTGTACTGGCTGCGCTTCAATCTCGACTTGCACCAGCCGCAGTTGTCGGACATGACGCGGACGCTCGCCTGGGTCCTGCCGTTGCAGGCCGGCATTTTTCTCGCCTTCGGCCTGTACCGCGGGCTGTGGCGCTTCGCCAGCGTGCCCGACCTGCAGCGGATCGTACTTGCCGTCGGACTCGGCGCGGTGGCGATCCCGGTCGTGCTGGTCATGCTGCGCCTGACGGCCGTCGTGCCGCGCAGCGTGCTGATCCTGTATCCGCTGATCCTGATCTTCCTGATGGCCGGCAGCCGGTTCGCCTACCGCATCTGGAAAGAGCATCGGCTGTACAGTCCGCTGGCTGCGCTGGGCGAACCGGTGCTGATCCTCGGCGCCGGAGAGGCGGGAGCGCGGCTGACCAAGGAGCTCGCGCACAGCCGGCAGTGGCGGGTCGTCGGGCTGCTCGACGACGATCCGGGCAAACAGGGCAGGCTGCTGCGCAACATCAGCGTTCTCGGGCCGATTGTCGAGCTTCCGCTGTGGGTCAAGCGTTTCGGCGTGCGCACGGTCATCATCGCGCTGCCGGCGGCCGCGCACGGCGTGCGCCGGCGGGTCGCCGAGCTTTGCGCATCGGCCGGGGTCGAGGCGCTGACGGTTCCTTCGTACGACGACCTGATCAGCGGCCGCTCGCAACTGACGACGATCCGTCACGTCGAGCTCGACGACATCCTGGCGCGCGACCCGGTCGTGCTCGACAGCGCCGGCTTGAGCGATTGGATCGGCGGCCGTGTCGTGATGGTGACCGGCGCCGGTGGCTCGATCGGCGCGGAGTTGTGCCGGCAGATCGCCCGCTTCCGGCCGCTGCGGCTGGTGCTGCTCGACCTGTCGGAGTACGCGCTCTACCAGATCCAGCAGGTGCTGCAGGACGAGTTTGCGGACCTGCCGCTCGCCACGCTGGTCGGCGACGTCAAGCACCGGTCGCTGGTCGAGCAGGTGCTCACGCGCGAGCGTCCGAGCGTCATTTTCCATGCCGCGGCGTACAAGCACGTGCCGCTGATGGAAGAGAGCAACGCCTGGCAGGCCGTCCGCAACAACGCCTACGGCACCTGGACGCTGGCGCGCGCGGCCGCGAGCGCGAAAGTCGAGAAATTCGTGCTGGTATCGACCGACAAGGCGGTCAATCCGACCAATGTGATGGGCGCGTCGAAGCGGCTGGCCGAGATGATCTGCCAGAGCCTGCAGAACGGCGCCACTCAATTCGTCATCGTCCGGTTCGGCAACGTTTTCGGCAGCGCCGGGAGTGTGATCCCCCGATTCAGGGAGCAGATCGCGCGCGGCGGTCCGGTCACCGTGACGCATCCGGAGATCACCCGCTATTTCATGTCGCTTTCGGAAGCGACACAGCTGTTGCTGCAGGCCGGATTGATGGGGCGGGGCGGTGAAGTGCTCATGCAGTTCGCCGCGGCTACGCAGCGGCGGCGGGTTGAGTGGGTGGAACGGATGCGTGACGTGGGTCTGCTCGGCATACAGGCCAGCCAAGTCCTCGTACGGACCCTCGCAGACGCCGTGCACCAGCCGAAGAAACACCTCACGTGGGCTACTGGGGTCGTCGTCACCGTTTCGACCGGATCGGGAGTCCATGGACTGCACCCTATCGATCTCCGCCTCGACGTAGTTGCCCCGG
>Ga0207665_10003640_pt1 | contig 10297 bp, 9 predicted proteins | sample LARL112metaG_FD_184351 | JGI IMG/M metagenome (GOLD analysis project Ga0207665, IMG submission 184351) | Corn, switchgrass and miscanthus rhizosphere microbial communities from Kellogg Biological Station, Michigan, USA - LAR L11-2 metaG... | ecosystem: Host-associated > Plants > Roots >...
AAACAAAGAGTCGCAGAACCAAGACAAGAAAGAGGAGGAACGCTGACCCCATGGCTTGCATAGAAGCTCGCGGTCTCCGGAAGGCGTTTGGCGCGACCGTCGCCCTTGATGGGATCGATTTGCGTGTGGAAGAAGGACGCATTCTCGGAATTGTCGGTCCCAACGGAGCTGGAAAAACCACGGCGCTCAACGCGATTCTCGGTCTGACTTCATACCAGGGAGAGCTGCGCGTACTCGGACGCGATCCCTGGAACGAGCGCGACCGGCTGATGTGCGACGTTTCCTTCATTGCCGATGTGGCCGTGTTGCCGCGATGGGCAAGGGTTTCGCAGCTGCTGGACTATGTCTCCGGGGTCCACCCGCGCTTCGATCGCGCCAAGGCAGAGAGCTTTCTGGGCCGGACTTCGATTCACCGCACCAGCAAGGTGCAGGAACTGTCAAAAGGGATGGTGGCGCAGCTGCACTTGGCCATCGTCATGGCAATCGATGCGAGATTGCTGGTACTGGACGAGCCAACGCTCGGCCTCGACATCCTCTTTCGCAAGCAGTTCTACGATTCGCTCTTGAACGACTACTTCGACCGCAGCCGGACCATCCTGGTCGCCACCCACCAGGTTGAGGAAGTCGAGCACGTGCTCACCGACCTGATGTTCATCGACCGCGGCAAAATCGTGTTCCAGAGCAGCATGGACGAGGTCGAGTCGCGCTATGTGGAAGTAATGGTGCGCCCGGAGCAGATCGCGGTAGCACGGGCACTCAAGCCGATGTACGAGCGCCAGGGCATCGGCGGTAGCGTGCTGTTGTTCGACGGCGCCGATCGCAAGCAACTGGCCGCGATGGGGGACGTGCGGGCTCCCAGCATTAGCGATCTGTTCATCGCCGTGATCGGCAACCATGCCCAGGCACAAGGAGCAACTCGATGAACATTCAATTGAATGCCGCTCCCGAAGCGGTCGAGTCGAGTGCCGTGGCACCAAGCGTGAGTGCTGCGCCTCTTCCCTTCTATTGGTCCCTGCGCCGTGAACTTTGGGAGAACCGCTCGATTTACCTGGCGCCGCTGGCGGTTGCGGGAGTCGTGCTCTTTGGGTTTTTCGCAACGCTCAGGCATTTGCCGGCAACCATGCGCGCCGCCTCAGCCCTTGACCCGATGCGACGTCACGAACTGATCGAGCAACCCTTCGATATGGCGGCAGGGCTGATCATGGTGACGTTCTTGATCGTGGCGGTGTTCTATTGCCTTGACGCCCTGCACGGCGAGCGCCGTGATCGCAGCATTCTGTTCTGGAAATCGCTGCCGGTCTCCGATCTCACGGTCGTACTCTCCAAGGCGACCATCCCGTTCCTCATTTTGCCGCTGTTTACGGTCGCGGTCACGGTGGTCACCCAACTCATCATGGCGGCGTTCGGCAGTGCGGTGCTCATCGCCAATGGCCAGGGCATCGCCACCACGTGGAGCGAGTTGTCATTCTTCCGCATGTCGCTTCTGTTGCTCTATCACATCTTTACCGTGCATGTTCTTTTGGAAGCGCCGATGTATGCGTGGATGCTTATGGTTTCATCGTGGGCCCGGCGCGCGACCTTCATATGGGCTTTCGTGCCGCCGTTCGCGATTTGCGTACTCGAAAAGATGTTATTCAACACCTCGCATTTCGCTTTGATGCTGCTGGACCGCCTCACCGGAGGCATGGAGGCGCTCTCCGCGCCAGGCACCATGCCCATGGATCCGACGACAGAAACCACGGTGGCGAAATTCCTTACCAGCCCAAGCCTCTGGATTGGACTGGCAATCACTGCGGCGTTTCTCTTTGCCGCAGTCCGGCTGCGGCGTTATCGAGGGCCGATCTGATGTGCTGGTTTTGATTTCGATCGTAAGCGTATCAAGGAGAGTAGTACGAACCCATGAGGCCGGCGATATTACTCATTCACATCTGTGCGGGGACCGTGGGCTGCGGGTCCGGGTTTGTGGCAGTCTTTTTGCGTAAAGGCTCGCGGCGGCATGCACTGACGGGAACCGTATTCGTGATCTCGATGCTCTGCCTGGCTGCCAGCGGCAGCTGGCTTGGTGCGATGAAATCCCAACCTGGCAATGTTCTCGGCGGCGCTCTGACTTTCTATCTGGTTGCAACCGCGTGGATGACGGCAAAGCAGCGCACCGCGGGAACCAGCACTTTCGATTGGGGTGCGCTGCTGGTCGTGTTCACCATCGCATCATTTAATCTCACCTACGGATTGCAGGCCGCAATAGCCCCAACTGGACTGAGATATGGATATCCCGCCGGGCCGTATTTCATGCTGGGTACCGTCGCTGCGCTGGCTACGATTGGCGACATTCGCTTGCTCATGCGTGGTGGAATCGCTGGCACCCAGCGCATCGCGCGTCATCTTTGGAGAATGTGTTTCGCGTTCTTCATCGCCGCTGGATCCATATTTCTGGCACGCCAACATCTGTTCCCGGCGATCATGCGCAAGAGCGGCGCACTCTATTTCTTGAGCTTCCTGCCGTTGCTACTCATGACTTTCTGGCTGCTTCGCGTCCGTCTTTCGAAACGGTTCGCGAGCGTCTGGAACACGCCCGCCCTGAATCGGCGAATGCCTGAGCAAGCTGCGACCCGCCGCCCCGTCTCGCGCTGGCCATCAAGTGCCGAGTACGAGCCTAGTTGACGCACAAAGAGAAAATTGGGAATCGTTGGGAATGACGAACGTCCGCGGTCCGACTTAGATCACGTGAGAGGCTTGCCGATTTCCCAGTGATGGCCGAAGGGGTCAACCAGTCGGCCGACGCGCCATCCGTAAGGCTGGTCCGCAACCGGCCAGACCGCGGTGGCTCCCGCTTTGAGAGCTTGTGCGAAGACCGCATCGGGATCGTCGACAACCATGACCAGCCGAGTGGTCGAACCGCCGAGAGACGCTGGGCTGAAATTCTTGTTTTCAGGCGATTCGTCGGCTAGCCAGAAATCGGCTTCTCCCACAGCCATTTGGGCGACCACGTCGCCGGCCTCGCTTTTAATACGGAAAAGCTCCCGTGCACCAAAGGCCTGTTTGTAGAATTCGACGGCTTTAGCACCGTTGCGAACAGAGAGCATGGGGGAGATGGAGGTCTTTTGTGGCGCGGTCATAGGGAGCCTCTGGCGGAAAGGACATTTTGGCACAATCGAGGTCGCGAGTGGCCCCATTCTGGCGCCCAAAAAGTGCGCCAAAGGGGTGGGGCAACCGCCCATGATAATGGGGCGTAACTTCGGGCAGAAACTTCGTACTTGACTTTCAGTTTTGGGAAAAGTAGCATTTTACGAAGTACCGACCGACCGGTCGGTTCGATAAACAGCCAGCGCTGATCGAAAAATCCGGTAATCCCGACCCAGGAGACACACAGTGGCTACGATTTTTTACGAGCACGACGCCAATCCTTCAGCCCTCAAGGGCAAAACTATTGCGATCTTCGGATACGGTAGCCAGGGTCACGCCCAGGCACAGAACCTGCGCGACAGCGGGTACAACGTCATCATTGGGCTCGATCCCGACCGTGGCAGCGCCAAACAGGCCAAAGCCGACGGCTTCACCGTTCTGGCTCCAGCCGAAGCCGCAAAGCGCGCTGACTGGATACAGATTCTAACTCCGGACGAGACCCAGGCGGGGTTCTATGACTCGGCGATCAAACCTGGACTGACCAAGGGCAAGGTCCTTGGCTTCTCTCATGGCTTCAGTATTCACTTTAAAGCCATCGTGCCGCCGTCGGACGTTGATGTCGTCATGATCGCGCCCAAGAGCCCTGGTCATCTATTGCGCCGCGTCTATGCCGAGGGCCGAGGCGTGCCTTCGCTCATCGCCATTCAACAGGACGCAAGTGGCCGCGCGCATGAGTTCACCCTGGCTTATGCCTATGGGATCGGATCGACCCGGGCCGGAGTCCTTCAGACAACTTTCAAAGAAGAAACTGAGAGCGATCTGTTCGGCGAGCAGGCGGTGCTTTGCGGCGGCCTGACTTCTCTGATGAAGAAGGGTTTTGAAACGCTGATTGAAGCCGGATATCAGCCGGAAATCGCATACTTCGAGTGCATCCACGAGATGAAGTTGATTGTTGACCTGATTTACGAAGGCGGGCTGGGACGCATGCGTTATTCGATTTCGAACACCGCCGAGTATGGCGATCTTACGCGTGGACCGAAAGTTGTCGGAGATGAAACCCGGACCGCAATGAAGAAGATCCTTGCCGACATTCAGGCTGGCACGTTTGCTCGCGAGTGGATCGACGAGAACAAGAATGGCGGGAAGAACTTTGCCGCCCTGCGCGAGGCGGAGAAGAAACATCAGGTTGAGGAAGTGGGAGCGAACCTTCGCGGCATGATGTCGTGGATAAAGGATTCCAAGCAGGCGCAGAAGGCCGAACCTGCTCCGCAGAAAAAGGTCGTGAATGCTTAGGGGCGCGGAAATCTTCTTGAAGTGCCTGCGCGCCGAGGGCGTGGAACTGGTTTTCGGCTATCCAGGCGGCGCGATCATGCCATTGTATGACGCGCTCGAAGGCAGCGGCATCCGGCACGTACTTACCCGTCACGAGCAGGGCGCAGTCTTTGCCGCGGAAGGCCATGCCCGCGCTACCGGGCAAGTTGGTGTGGCGATCGCGACCAGTGGTCCCGGCGCGACCAATCTGGTGACAGGGATTGCCGATGCCAAGATGGATTCGGTCCCGTTGGTCTGCATTACTGGCCAGGTGCGCAGCGCGCTAATCGGGACTGACGCCTTCCAGGAAACCGACGTTTTCGGCTTAACCCTTTCGCTTACCAAGTGGAGCCGACTGGTGCGCTCGATTGAGGAGATTCCGTCAGCAATCGCAGAAGGCTTTTATTGGGCGCGTGAAGGCCGTCCCGGTCCGGTGGTCATAGATATCCCGACCGATTTTCTGAAGGCCAAGATTGAGTTCTCTGGCCCAGCGAAGTTCGTGCCTAAGCCCCGGCCTTCTGATGCGAAAGGCGAAGCGAAATTCGCCGAAGAACTGATTGCACTGCTGGGAAAGGCGCAGCGGCCGGTGGCATTGATCGGCGCAGGTGTAAAGCTGTCGGGCGCAATTACTGACCTTCGCCGTTTGCTCGACGATCTGAACGTTCCCGCGTTTGCGACGGTACATGGCCTGGGCGCGGTAGATCCCGCCGCCCCTTATTACCTGGGAATGGTCGGCATGCATGGCACCCGGGCTGCGAACATGGCGCTGCATGAGACCGATCTGCTGCTGGTGTTCGGCGCGCGGCTTGACGATCGCGTGACCGGAGATCCGACGCGCTTCGCGCCCAACGCCAAAATCGTGCACTTTGAAATCGATCCTGCGCAGCTCGACCGGGTGCGGCAATGCGAGCTGCCGATCATCGGCGACCTGGCGAAAACCATTCCCGCATTTCACCAAAAAGTCAGAGGCGCGAAGTTGCCGGACTGGACAGAGTGGCGGGCGCTGGCGTGCGGCGAAGATCGCGCCGAGCTCGATCCTCGTGGACTGGCGCAACCGACGATTCGTTTTCTCGACGAACTCTTTAGCCGTTTGCCCGAGAACAGCGTAGTCATCGCCGACGTCGGCCAGCACCAGATGTGGGCGGCGCAGAGATATCGCTCCGATGCTCCGCGCGGGTTCATCACCTCCGGCGGTTTGGGCGCGATGGGTTTCGCGCTGCCAGCCGCGGTTGGGGTTCAGCTTTCTAAACCTGACGCCACCGTGCTGTGCGTTTCCGGCGACGGCGGCTTTCAAATGAATATTCAGGAACTGGCGACCGTCCGCCGCCTGAACCTGCCAATCAAGATGGTTATTGTCGACAACAAATATCTCGGCATGGTCCGCCAGTGGCAGCAGCTGTTCTATCAGCGCAACTATGCGGAAACCGACTTGAGTGACAATCCCGATTTCGTCGAAATCGCGAAGGCGTACCGCATCAATGCCGACCGCCTCAATGAAGAGGCTATGGAAGAATTTCCAGTGGCACAGCAGACCGGCGACGCGTTGGAAAGATTCTTGCAGTCGCGTGAACCTGAGTTGCTGGTGTTCGACTGCGCTCCGGAGGCGAATGTTTATCCCATGGTCCCGGCGGGCGCAGCATTGTCGGAGATGTTGTTCGAGGAAGAGTAGATAGGCCATGTAGGGGCGGGTGCCCTCACCTGCCCTGCCGGGCACAGCCCGGCGTTGAGACGGGCAGGAGTTGCACGAGTCTTGTCGAGCTTTGCTCGACTCGACGGGCGAGGGCGCCCGTCGCCACATGGATACGGGAGATTAAAGAATGAATGCATTTCACATTCGCTTTCGCAACACCCAAGGGACGCTGATGCGGATACTGACCGCGGTTTCACGGCGTGGAATTGAGATTCCATATATTCACGCGGCGGCGTCAGGGGATGCGCAGCGCGCTGATCTGCTGCTCGAAGTCAATCCCAAGCAGATTGGCCAGTTGTGCCGCGACTGGTACGCGATCGTGGACGTAACCGACGTTCGTGTGAGCACGCCTACGCCGGAAATGATGGAAGCATTTGCGGAGTTTGCCGGGCCGCATCCTCCGGCTTCGGCCACCGCGGGCGGCCGCTCAGCCAGCGCCATGGCATAGAACCGCAACTCTCTTGATTCTTTCCTGAATAATCTTTCCTGAATAATTCTTTCCTGAATTGTCGAGCTTCGCTCGACCCGACAGACGAGGGCGTCCGTCGCTACATGGCCATCGCTGACGATAGCTACCTGCTACGGTGCGCCGCAAGCCGAGGTCAGAAGATCGCAAATGTCGCCGCTTTGCTGCTCGCGCGCCGCTTGGGTGGGGCCAGAGAAGGCACCCAGCGCCCAATTCCATTGAATGAATCGAAGAATAGAAACAAAGTCCATCTGCCGGTGAGAAATGTAGCTGGTTTTAGCAAACGGAGAAATGACCAGCACGGGAACACGGGCGCCCAGCCCGATGGTGCTGTTCAGCTGCGGGGGTGGAACGTGATCGTACCAGCCACCACTTTCGTCCCAAAAGACAATCACGGCAGTGTCTGCCCATTGCGGAGAATTTTTGACCCCCTGAACAAAGCTATCCAGCCACTCGATTCCATTCGCAATGTCTCCGTGGCCGGGCCGCATGCTATGCGCAGGCGAAGGAGTCACCCACGTGACTGATGGCAAGCTCCCCGAAGCCAGCACGTTCTGGAAGTCGGCCGAAGTGAAGTCCTGCACATTTGGCGTGTTGGCCGTCGACTGAAAATATTGGAACGCATTCTCCTGCGGCACGTAGCCTGTGCAAGTTCCGTTCTGTTCATTGGAGTAGAATTCGTGATACCACGTCCAGGAAATTTTCGCAGCCGAGAGTTGGTCACCGACGTTGGGGAAGGTGAGCGGCGGAGTGATATTCGCCCCGGCGCCCTGGTTTTGCTGAAACAGGCCGGCGGTACAGGCATCGAGTTGAGGGTATCCATAAGGATCGCTGCCGGTCCCGACATCGGCGGAAATCATGTAAAGCATATTGCTGGGCTCACTGGCCATGGCTGAAGCATAAAAGTTGTCGGCAAGCGCAAATTGCTGTGCGTAACCCCAGATGGTCGATATCCCAAACTTTTGGCCGTCAGCGGCGGTCCCAAGCGTGGTGCTGTCGTAGTAATCCATGGAGGCGTCGCCATTTTCCCAGGCGTACTTGTCCATTTTTCCGGAATCGTAGGCGATCAGATAGCTGTTGCGGGTGTGATTGAGTTCAGGCGGATTCAGGTCGGTCAACAAAACCGGATGCACCGTATTCCCAGCCTGGTCCACCTGGTTATAGCTGGCCGCGCCGGGGTCAAGGCCATTAGCGCTCGGATAGGTCCCGAACAGGTGATCAAAGGAATTGTTCTGCATTATCACCACGATGAGGTGGTTAATTCCTGAGCGCGGGACCTGGGCCGCCGGCGGCCGGGGCGTCAGCGGTTGTGAGGAGCCGCCAGAGGCATTACCGCCTCCACAGGCGGTCATGATTGCGCAAATTGAAAGAATGGTTGAGATTACACAGGTTCGTCGATACATGGCACTCCGCAGCCATACTAAGCAGGATTTCGATTCTGACAGCAGCACTGGAGTTGCCCCTGGCAGGGCCCGGAAGTTCCGAATCAACAAAAAGCGCTGAATCGGGCCAGGGGAGCGGAGTGCCACCCCGAGAGCAGCACTCCGAACTAATGCAGCCAAATTATCTTAGCGAGATCAGTCGGCGCTGACCGTATGAGCGGTCGCCGGGGTCTGCTTGCCCGACAGCGTTTCCCAGCCACGGCGGGAGAGGTCCCAGAAGATCAGATACCCGGCGATGGCCGCGACGATTAGAAGCGCGGCTCCTTGGAGCCACTGCGCGAATACCAGTTTGCCAATTCCGAACAAGCAGCCGTAGACCAGGATGATGCCCATGATCCAATCGAACGCGTTGGCGGCAACATCTCGGACTTCGGGAAGTTCCGGCACAAGTTTAGCGATACGCTTCCATCCATAGACCGTGGGATGGACCTTGCGGTAAAAAGCGATGAGGGTTGCGTCGGATTCCGGCCGGGTGATGAACGTCGCGATGACCCAAACGACGGTGGTCACTCCGCCGGTGAGCAAGCTGCTTTTCGCGTAAACCAGCGAGTCGCTGCCGGTGAACGGAATGAGAAGCTGACCGTGATAATGGGTGTTGAGAAGGACGGTGACTGCGGCCGCGGCCAGCATGGCCGAAATTTCGCTCCATGCGTTGATGCGTGACCAATACCAGCGCAGGATGTAAACCGCGCCGGTTCCAAATCCGATGCTGAGTACAACTCCCCATCCTGCGCCAATCGAGGAGAGTTGCGAAGCGGTGTATCCGCTCACCAGAACCAGAAGCGCGGTGAAGATGCGGCTCATGAATACGTAGTGCTTCTCTGTCGAGTCACGCACCATGAAGCGCTTGTAGAGATCGTTCACCAGATACGAGCAGCCCCAGTTGAGCTGCGTTCCTACCGTCGACATGAATGCCGCGAGAAATGCCGCGACCATCAGGCCTCGCAGCGCCGGCGGCAGATAATCGCGCATGATCATTACGTATCCCTGCTCGGGATTGGCGGCGAATGCGGCGCTGGGATGCAAGCCGCCGTTGGGTGAATACACGACTAGTGCCACAAGCGCGGTGAGTATCCACGGCCAAGGCCGCAAAGCGTAATGGGCGATGTTGAACCACAGGGTCGCGCCGAGCGAATTCTTTTCGTCCTTGGCGCTGAACATTCGTTGGGCAACGAAGCCGCCACCGCCTGGCTCTGCACCGGGATACCAAGCCAGCCACCACTGCATTCCGAGATAGACCATGAAAGTCAGCAGCGGGAGCGTCCACAGGGCCTCGCCGGTCAAGCCCTGATGAAAATCGGGCAGGAATGCTGTGGGATTCGAAGTGACTGCGCCGCTCGCGCGCGCGTTGTTTTCGATGATGTGCAGACGTGCTTGCAGGGCGTCCATGCCGCCGATCTTCGCCACGGCCACCCATGCCAGCACGATGATCATTGTCATCTTCAGGACGAACTGGAAGAGGTCGGTGACCAGCACGCCCCACAGGCCGCCGATAAATGTGTAAATTCCGGTGAATGGAATCAGAATGAAAACGCAGATTGCCAGCGCGGTATTTTGCGGCAGTCCAAGCGTGTAGTGGCCGAGCACGCCAAGGTCCAGTGGGCGTCCCGCGGCAATGGCCGGGCCGAGTAGCACGGTGATGATGCTGACCATGGCCTTGGTTACCCAACCCAGGATGAAACAGTTCATGAATAGGCCGAGATAGATTGCCTTGAATCCGCGAAGAAACGCCGCAGGATTTCCGCCGTAGCGCATTTCCACGAACTGCACGTCGGTGAGAATTTCGGCGCGGCGCCAGTAGCGGGCGAAGAAGAAAACGGTCAGCGTCGCACCCACGCAAAATGCCCACCAGATCCAGTTTCCAGCGATGCCTTGCTTTGCCACGACCCCGCAGACAAACAGAGGAGTGTCGGCGGCAAAAGTGGTCGCGACCATGGACGTGCCCGCCAGCCACCAGGAAACATCGCGGCCCGAGATAAAAAATTCCTCGGTGTTGCCACTCGCGCGCCGTCGGTAGTAGATGCCGATAGCAAGGTTGATCAGCAAATATCCGATGATTACCACCCAATCCATTGCGGTGAGAGGCATCTGGTCTCCGATGGTGCAGTGTTAGCCGCGAATTTAGCTACGCGGAGTCCGGGGAATTCCGGTTTCCGGAAATCCTACCCTGTATCGAAGATTTCGTCACGCGCGATTGCTGAGTGAAGACCCAAGCTCGGCATGGGAGCGGGCGCGTTCGGGGAGATAGTCGGCGAGAGTCGCCTG
>Ga0207665_10003642_pt1 | contig 10296 bp, 8 predicted proteins | sample LARL112metaG_FD_184351 | JGI IMG/M metagenome (GOLD analysis project Ga0207665, IMG submission 184351) | Corn, switchgrass and miscanthus rhizosphere microbial communities from Kellogg Biological Station, Michigan, USA - LAR L11-2 metaG... | ecosystem: Host-associated > Plants > Roots >...
CGGTAATAGCGTCAGCGTCTGCTCGAAACTGTCCTTGCTCAACAGATCCGTCGCACGAGGGAGCCGTGAAGTGCGATGCGACAACTATGCTGAGCAGTCAAACGGGGGATCGCCCAACCAGGTTGTCGCAAATGTTCAAAATCAGCGCCCGTCGGTCGAAGCTATGGGCTCTTGGCACGGTGGATGAGTTGACCTGGACGCACACCGTGCGATCGAGTGCTCCGCCTGCACCCACCCTGACGCACTAAAGCGTTGCGGGAAAACACAATTCATTTCAAGTGCTGACATGCACCGCCGCGACCACCCAGTATCAGGTTATCGATATGATGTGGGGATCCGTGTCCAGCTGGCGAGGCCTACCGGAGAAGCGGTGGGAATTCTCATGGATAACGAATGTTATCCATGACTTGCTGACGCGGCGATAGCGCGACACCGGTGACAAGTGCGACGCCTATGCCCCGCGCGAAGCGGTCGGCCAATGAGCCGAGGATCTGGGACTCGTCGTTGTGACGGCAAGGAAAGCTGGGGCGGTGAACAGAGCTAATGATTCGCCGTAGCATTAGCATTCCTAATGCGAAAACGGGTGACGTATCTGCGTGTTACCGGTGCAGTTGTCGTCGTCACCCGGGTGCGCAGGAGCAACGTCGGATTGGGCGGACTGCAACCGCTTGGTGACGGGCCCGTTCGGATTACGTTTTCGCCGTGCCAGCGACACAACGAGATGATTGTTCGATGCCGCTTGATAGGTCAGTGGTACATCAGACGGAGTCGCCCACTAACAACACGCAGCACCGAGCATGTGTCGCCATGCGCGATGACATCAGAATCGTCATAGACGCGGCCGCGTACTTGAGAGATGCTTACGTCGTCCCGAACGGGGTTGTGGTGAAATGTGCGATCGCCTGCATCACGCGAGAGTCCGGGAATACGAATCGCTCCACCGCCGGGCGAAACAATGCCGAGAGCTTGGCGGAGGCGGTGAACCGCCTCGGGACGACGATTTGTTCCGCGCGCCGCTCGATACCTCCGACGATGGCGTTTACCACCGTCTCGCGCGGCACCAGCTTGAACAGTCCGCCGAAGTCGTTCCATACGTTGCGCGCGACGGGGTCGTCGAGAACCTCGTCGACCATGAACGATCGGAAGAAACTGGGATGTGCACTTCCTACGGTCACGCCGAACTGGCGCAGTTCGGGCCGCAACGAGTTGCACATCCCGAGCACGCCGGCCTTGCTGGCGCTGTAAGGAGAGTGCAGCGGCGAGTGTACGAAGCTGGCCATCGACGCTACGGCCAGGAGGTGGCCCCGCTGGAAGGCGACGTGGGGAAGGGCGGCTTTGAATGTGCGCCATACGCCGTTGAGGTTGACGTCGATCGTGCGTTCCCAGTCGCCGGGCGCCATGCCCGCAATCGGTCCGATGGGACCGCCGGTACCTGCGCCGGCAACGACGACGTCCAGCCCTTCGAAATGCGCTGCGACCGCATCCATTACCTCGGTGAGGTTGTCGAGGTTGCGGACGTCGGCTTTCCAGCCACGTGCCACGCTGTCACCGCCGAGACGCTCGGCGAGGTCGCCCACTGCGTCGGCATCGAGGTCGAGCAACGCGACGCTCGCCCCTCGAGCGCGTAGCGCTTTGGCCAGATCCTGGCCTAGGCCGCCGGCGGCGCCGGTGATCGCGACTGTGCGGTTCGTGAGGTCGTATTTCATCGTGTCTCCTGCAGTGGGGTAGGCGAGGCCGGGATGGGGTTGACTGGCACGTGCCGGTGTAGGAAGTCGATCTGGTCGCTCACAGTGCGTTCGAAAGCATCGCCCAGGTAGATGTCGAAGTGTCCTTCCGGGTAGAGCCTCACTTCTGCGCGGGGCGCGGTGTTGGCGTAGCGCAGCGTCGTATCGGCGGGTGTCACAGTGTCCGCGTCGCAGATACCGAACAGAACCGGGCACTGTACGCGGGCGGCGGTCCGGCCTGGGCGGTAGGTAAGCACCTCGAGCGCCACGCGCGCCGCCACCTCGTTGCGCCACGGCACGCCGTTAGGGACCATCGCCAGCATGGCGGGCAACGCATCGGGAGCCGTCATGACTGCGGTGGAACCGGGCGGCCCGACCACGGGCAGCAGCACAGGACCTTTGCCGAATTGGCTCGCTGTCAGGTCGATTAGTGCACGAGCGCCGACCTTCAGCGCGGTTACTCTAGGCATCGCCAACACTGAGGTCACCCCGTCGGTAAACGGGCACTGCGCGATCGCAGCACTGATTCCGGCGTCGCGAGCCGCAGTGGTAATGACGTGGCCGCCGCTGAATGAGCTTCCCCACAGAATTATTCGGGAGCCGTCGACATCGTCGCGGGCGCGCGCGAATCTGATCGCGGCCGCCCAGTCTGCCAATTGGCGCTTGATGTTGAGAAGCTGCCGAGGCTGACCGTCGCTGGCGCCGAAATGTCGATAGTCGAAGACGAGGCATGCGTAGCCGGCTCGGGTGAATCGGTCGGCGTAGGCGTCCAGTCGCATTTGGCGGATGCCGCCGAATCCGTGGGCCATCACGACGATCGGTGGAGGTTCGGGGGAGGGCGGCAGATACAGCCATGCCTGGCACGTGATGCCCGCCGAGGTGAACGCCACGTCGTGTCGCGTTGTCATGCGCGCTCTCTTCGTTGGGTCGGTCGCCGGGCGGCTGCGACGCTCTGGCCTATCGGGCATGTGAATACCGGGATTTCGTACCGGTGAGGATGCTGCTGGGGGTGACGCCGAAGGCTTCTTTGAATGTGCGGCTGAAGTGCGCTGAGTCGTTGAATCCCCAGCGAAACGCCACGTTGGTCACGGTGTCCTTGTGGCCGGCGCGGGAAAGCTCGCGGTAACAGATTTTCAACCGGCGATCACGGATCCAGCGGCTGACCGTTGTGCCGGTGTCGGCGAACAGAAGATGCAGACTGCGCACCGAGATGGCATGTGCTGCTGCGATTCCTGACGGGCTCAGCTGGGCGTCGTCGAGGTGATCTTCGATGTACTGCTTCACTTTGATCAGGAGCGCGGCGTTGGTTGACGGTTGTTGTACCGGGGGACTCAGTGCGCTGTCGAGTACGTCGAATAACGCCTGACAGGCGATCGCGAGTCCGGCATCGGAAAGCTGGTCGAGCTCACGGGTGATGGCGCGCAACTGCTGGGCGGCGATCGCCAGCAGACCCGACCCGGGCCCCGCGGGTGCGGATAATGCCGGTCGCTGCGCGGCCCTGGCCAGCCCGGCGGGGACACGCTCGCGAGGCAGCAGCACGTATAGCTCGTGGTGGGCTTCGAGGGCTTCGAATTCGTGGGCGGTTTCGCTGTCCCAGATGGCTAGATGACCGGGCTCCAGGATGAATTGGTCTCCCTCGGCGTATCGACACATCAGATGGCCTGCGAGATTCATGAGCACGCCGACCGACGGTGTCTCGGATACACACTGCGGTGGACGGCGGCCCTTCAGAGGGGTGGTGCGAAACTCGCCGATCGTCAGCGCCTCCAGTTTGCGGTATCGCGCCGACACGTCCAGGTGCTGTCGACTCGGGGGAGTCGACAGCGTCCAAGCGATGTGGAGGTCGGACAACCCACCGCCTCCGGTGTCATCGTCCGTCCTACGGGATGAAACGTGGGTAGACCACGTCGCCGTCGCTGTCATTAGCGCTTGTCACCTCCGTTGGCGAGAAGCTCAGTACAGATGCGCCACAGGTGCGTGACAAGCGCGTGTGCCGTCAGGCGGAATGGCCCGCTGGCGCGATCAGTCAAAGATGTCTGCGCTGTCGTGCAAGCGGCGACCGAGCCGCCGTCGCGAAAGTGATGCCCAACACATCACACGGAGACGAGCAAAGGAGCAGCCGTGAGCGATCCCCGCCCAGTTGTCATCTATGGAGCCAGCGGATACACCGGCCGTCTAGTGGCCGAGTTCTTGCGCGAGTACAGCATCCCCTTCGTGGCGGCCGGCCGGAACAAGGCCAAGCTGCAAGAAGTCATGAACTCTGTACCCGGTATCGAGACCGCCGATTACGAGATCGCAGCCGTCGACGGCTCCCCGGCCTCGTTGGAGGCACTGTTCGACGGCCGCAAGGTCGTCTGCAATATGGTCGGCCCCTTCCTGCGCTATGCGCCCCCGGTGCTGGCGGCCGCGCTGAATGCGGGTTGCCACTACCTCGACACAGCCGGCGAGCAGCAACACCACCTATCGGTGCTCGACGATTGGGGCCCGAAATTCGCCGCAGCTGGACTCGCGGCATCGACCGCGGTGTCCATTCAGTACGCGCTGCCCGACATCGCGGCGCGCATCGTGCTCGAGACACCCGGCATCGACACCCTGGAGTTGGGCGAGTACGTCAACGCCGTCCCCACCGTCGGCTCGACCCAGTCGATCTTCGACGTGATCCGCACCGACGCTTTCTACCTAGAGGACAACGTCCTCAAGAAGTACGACGGCATCTACGAGCAGGATGTCGTGGTACCGGGGACGGGTTATGTTGTCCCGGGGCTGAATTGGGGCGGAACCGCGATGCCGGTGTTCTTCCGTGACGATCGTCGAGTTCGCAACTGCCGCATGCTGGTGGCGATGCAAAACCAGGCCCGCGACATTCCGCAGCGTGTGCGTGCCGCCGAGCGGATGTTCAAAGTTGTCTTCCAGTGGATGCCCGAGGAGAAGCTGTACCCCGTGCTCGACCGGGTAGCCGCCGGCATGACCCCGACGACGCCGCCTAGAGAGAACCGGCAGGTGCACCGCTCCATCGACTGGTGCACCGGCCGCGGCAACAATGTGACCGCACGCGCGGTCATTCATGGAACCGCCGGCTATCAGATGACCGGGCTCATTCAGGCGTATGCCGCTTTACGCCTGCTGGGCAACAACTTCAACGGCGTCGGGTTCCGGTCGCCGGCCGAACTGCTGGGCCACCGAGAACTCCTGGGGGCGCTGGAGTCCTACGGGCTGGCGCGGCTCACCGAGGAGTCGGTGTCGTGACCGACACAACTGTGTGGATCGTCGGGGTGGGCATGACAACCTTCGGCGTACGCTCCGACGCGTCGATTAAGGACCTCACTCGGGAGGCGGTGAATTCGGCGCTGGCCGACGCTGGAGCCGAGCTGCGTGACGTGCAGGCCGCGTACTTCGGCAACACTTGTCAGGACATCCTCGAGGGTCAAGTCGTAGTGCCCGGACAGATGGCGCTTCGCTCGATGGGCTTTGAACGTATCCCGATGGTCAACGTCGAAAATGCCTGCGCCACCGGCGCTACGGCACTGCATCAGGCGGCCATGCACGTGAGGTCGGGAGCCGCGGACGTGGCGTTGGCGGTGGGCGTAGAGAAGTTGAACGTCGGCGACAAACGCAAATCGTTGGCGGTGTTCGACGGCGGAGTCGACGTCCACGACCGCGAGGGCGTCCGGGCGCTGCTCACGCAGCTGGGCGGTCAACCGCCGGCCAGCACCGACACCCACAGTCTGTTCATGGACTACTACGCCGCGTTGGCGCACGCCCACATGGATGAGTTCGGCACAACTCAGCATCAGCTGGCGATCATCGCGGAGAAGAATCACGCCCACGCGGTGCATAATCCGTTGGCTCACTTCCGTACTGCCCTCTCCGCCCAAGAAATCCTGGCCGCACGACCGGTTGCGGGGCCATTGACGGTACCGATGTGCTCGCCCCTTACCGACGGGGCGGCGGCGGCAGTAGTGTGCAACGCCGCTGGGGCGCGCCGGCTGCGGCAGGGCAGCCGCGGTATTCGTGTGCTGGCGTGTGCGCTGGGCACCGGAACGGACCGGCCTGTGCATGCATGGGACCGTTCGGTGAGCCGGTGGACCGCACAGCAGGCCTACGAGCAGGCCGGTCTCGGACCCGAGGATATCGCGGTGGCCGAGGTCCACGACGCCTCGGCGTTCGGCGAGCTTCTGCAGACCGAAATGCTCGGGTTCTGCGAAATCGGTGCCGGCGGAAAGCTTGCCGAAACGGGAGAGACCACGCTCGGTGGCCGGCTACCGGTCAACCCCTCCGGCGGTCTGGAGTCCAAGGGGCATCCGATGGGCGCATCGGGTCTTGCGCAGATCTACGAGCTCGTGCACCAGCTGCGCGGTGACTGCGGAACCCGTCAGGTCCACGGTGCCCGTGTTGCTCTCGCCGAAAACGGCGGCGGCCTCTACGCCGGTGAGGAGGCCGTTGCCGCCGTCACCATCCTCAGCTCCTAGCCAACCAACTTTCAAACAGAGGAATCAACCATGACGTACCAAACTCTCAACCTCCGCCGCGACGATCGCATCCTTTACGTTGACTTCAACAATCCGCCGTTGAACCTGATGAATGTACAGATGGTTGGCGAATTATTCGACCTTGCAGGGTCTTTGGCATTTGACCCCGAGACCGCCGTCGTGGTGATTGGCAGCTCTGACCCCGAGTTCTTCATGGCGCACTTCGACTTGCATGACCTCACCCGGGTGATCAGCGGAGATCCGGACGTGCCGCAGAGTCACTACGACGACATCAACGCTGTCCAGGCCTTGACCACGACCTGGCAAACCCTGAGCCAAGTGACGATCGGTGTCGTGGACGGCATATGCCGCGGAGCCGGCTTGGAATTCCTGCTAGCCACCGACATGCGATTCGCTTCTCCGGAGAGCACGTTCGGACTACCCGAAACCAGCGGTGGAATCCTCCCGGCCGGAGGCGGCACCACCCGCCTGGCGATGCAGATCGGGCCGGCCCGCGCCCTGGAAGTACTGCTGTCGGCCCGTGACTTCACCGGCGAGGAGGCGGCCGCCTACGGCATCGTCAACCGAACGGTGGCGCGCAGCGACCTCAAGAGCTACATCGACGCCTTGGCCCGCAGCATCGCCAACCGACCGCCGGCAACCACTGCGGCGGTGGCCCAGGTCATCAAGGATGTATTCGACTCCATGGTCGACGCCCAATTCGCCGGCTTCGCCAGCGAGAACGACGGGCTGCGCACCTTAAGCGCAGCGCCTGGTGTCAAGGACGCCCTGCAGCTGCTGGCCAGCTTGCAAGACCCCGATCACGAACGCGACCTTCCGTCGGCGATCGCCGCGGCCCAGTAGTGGGCGGGAAGAACGAAGGGAACACGAGGATGACACAGCAGATTGAGCGCACTGAGGTTGAAGCGGTGCGACCAGAGCTGCCCTACGTGGAGCTGACGGGATTTGAGGTCCTCAACGACGAAGAACGCGGCATCCAACAGGCTATGCACAAGTTTGCCCACGACGTTATGCGCCCAGCCGGCATTGCGATCGACAAGCTCAGCGCTGAAGAAGCCGTCGCCCCTGACTCACCGTACTGGGAATTCATGGCGACCGTCGCGGCATCGGGCATCGAATTCGACGCCGCCTCCGACGACATGGCACCGCAGGACCTGGCTCGCATGCAGTCGATCATGATCGAGGAATTCGGTTGGGGCGACGTCGGTTTGACAGTTTCGCTGGCCGCGGCTGCGTTTCCCAACATGATGGCCAAGAGGATCGGGAATCAAGAACTCGTCGACCTGACCGCGGGCAAGCTGGGCGCCTGGGTGGCCACCCAGCCTGACCGGGGTTCCGACGGAACCATGCTCTACCCGGCCGAACGGCATGCCCGGGCCGCGCAGGGCAACAAAGGGAACCTGACCGCCAAGATCCGCGGCGGCGACATCGTCATCAACGGGCAGAGTTCGGCGTGGGTATCCAACGGCGCGGTCGCCCAGGTCGCAATCCTCACGATCGTCGCCGACTACGGAGACGGATTCTTCGACGAGGAAGGCCATCCACACGGTGTCGAGGTAATCGTGCCCCTCGACCTGCCGGGCGTGACGCACGGCAAGCCGCTGGAGAAACTGGGGCAACGGCCACTGCCCCAGGGCGAGCTGTTTTTCGATGACGTGAAAGTCCCTGTCCGGTACGCAATTTCGCTTGGCGAACAGTACTGGCGCGGACACGCGGCGACCTGGTCGACCGCCGGTGTGGCGATGGGTCAAATGATCACCGGTCTGGCTCGCGCCGTGTTGGAGCACGCGGTTCGGTACACCAACGAGCGCCGACAGGGCGGCGCGCTGCTGGCGGAGCATCAGATGGTCCAATACCGGCTCGGCACCATGGCTCGCAAAGTCGAAACAATGCGCGCGCTGGCTCGTCGTGCCACCGAGTACACGCTGCTTACCCCGGCAAAGCATCCCTACTACACCGGCGGCACCAAGGTGACCTGCACCGACCTTGCCTTCGAAGTGGCTGACGAGGGGCTGCAACTGTTCGGCGGATACGGGCTGACTCGCGAGTACCCGATGGAAAAACTGTTCCGCGATGCACGCGCCGCGCGTATCGAGGATGGCGAAAACCATCTTCTCAACATGAAATTCGGCTACCTGACCTCGCTGCTGCACCGCAGCGGACGGATCTGACGAAGGGAGCAGCAATGTCTGTCACCGACTTCTTCGACCGCGGCTGGCGTGCGAATCCCACCGGCGCGGCGTTCATCGCAGGTGAACGTTCCTACACCTACGACGAAATCGGAAACCTGTCGTGTCGTGTCGGAAATGCGCTGCTGGCACGCGGGGTCGGGCGCGACGTGAAAGGCGCTGTGCTGGCCGGAAACGACCCGCTGGCGTGGGCCTGCGTGCTGGGTCTGTGGCGAGCAGGTATGGCCTGGGTGCCCGTCAACCCCGCCAGCCCGCCTGACGAGATCCAGCACCTTCTGGCAGGTTTTGACTGCGAAGTGCTGTTCTGCCAGGAGCAGTTCCTACCGGTCGTAGATAAGATTCGGACCGAATTGACCGCACTTCACACGGTGATCTCGCTGGGCGACGACGCCGCGGCCGCTGCGGCGGTCGACGGCGTCGTGCTGCAAACCTTCATCGAGGCGGCGAGTAGCCAAGTGCCGGAGTTCATTCCCGATCAGGACTCGGTGGCCGGCATCATGCCCACCGGCGGCACGACCGGACCGCCCAAAGGAGCGATGAACACCCACCGCAGCCTGTCGGTGAGCGCGCTGCACCACATGTTCGCCGCCCCGTATTCCACTGACGAACCCATTGTCAACCTCGTCGCGGCGCCGATGACCCACGCCGCGGGCACGCTGACCTTGCCGTGCACGGCGCGCGGCGGCACCGTCGTGGTGATGACCCGCGTGGACCTCGACCTGCTGCTGGACTTGGTTGAGCAGCACCGAGTTACGGAGATGTACCTTCCCCCGACGGTGATCTACCGGCTGCTGGAAACCCCGGGAATCGAGGAGCGGGACTTCTCCTCGCTGAAATACCTCATCTACGGCGCAGCACCCATGTCGACCGAGAAGTTGCGCCGCGCGATCGAGGTGTTCGGGCCGGTGCTGTTTCAGGGCTACGGACAGGCCGAAGCGCCCACCGCGATCGCGTATCTTCGTCCAGAGGAGCACTTCCGCGGCGACGAGATCGCTGAAGACGCCCGGCTGTCGGCCGCGGGGCGCGCTGCGCCCATGGTGCGCGTCGAGATCATGGATGAGAGCGGCACCATTCTGGCCGCCGGCCAGACCGGAGAAATCTGTGTTCGGGGCGATCTGGTCATGCAGGGGTACTACAACGCGCCGGAAAAGACTGCCGAGACGATCATTGATGGCTGGTTGCACACCGGCGATATCGGCCACCTCGACGACGAGGGTTACCTGCACATCACCGACCGCAAGAAGGACCTCATCATCTCCGGCGGCTTCAATGTCTACCCCAGTGAAGTGGAACAGGTCATCTGGGCTCACCCCGCAGTGCAGGACTGTGCGGTCATCGGCGTCCCCCATCCCGAGTGGGGCGAGGCGGTCACCGCGGTGGTGGAGCTGAACGAGGGCGCGGAGCTGGCCGAAGACGAACTCCTGGCCTATTGCCGGCCCAAGCTCGGGGGCATCAAGACGCCCAAGCAGGCATTGTTCGTCGATGCTCTGCCGCGCAGCCCCAACGGCAAAGTGCTCAAGAAGGACATCCGTGAGCCGTACTGGCGCGGCCACGAACGCCGCATCTGACCGCCCTCGGCACAGCAGCCCGCCTCCTCGACGGCGATCGGCCACGCGGCAAACATGCCCCGGGCTCAAAGAGGCCAACAGCCGACGGGCCAACGCGGTGTACGTTGACGCCGTGGATCCCGAGCCGGCACCGCCAGGACTGCTGGACGGCCTGGATGGCCGCGCACGGCAGGAACGACAGCAACTGCTGCGCTGGCTGTTGGACCACGGTTTCGACGTCGATCAGGTGCGCAACACACCGAGCCCGATTCTGTTACCCGCAAACCGCGTGTACGGCGACGATGGCACGCTGGTGTCCGCCCGGACTGTCGCCGACTCCAGCGGC
>Ga0207665_10003645_pt1 | contig 10285 bp, 4 predicted proteins | sample LARL112metaG_FD_184351 | JGI IMG/M metagenome (GOLD analysis project Ga0207665, IMG submission 184351) | Corn, switchgrass and miscanthus rhizosphere microbial communities from Kellogg Biological Station, Michigan, USA - LAR L11-2 metaG... | ecosystem: Host-associated > Plants > Roots >...
AGTTGCCCCCCCAGATATCCGGTACGAACGACACCGTGAGCTGGTTGGTCACGAGCGAGAACTGGGACTGCGGCCCCTCGGTCGGGATCGACGGCACCTGACCGGGATTGGCCACCAGGATCTGCTGAGACGTCGAATTGCCGATGACCTGCGGAAAAAATAATCCGCGCTGGGCGAGCGCGTTGTATTGAGCGATCTTGATCGCGGCTTCGGCAGCTTGCAGGCTGGGATTGTGGTTAACCGACTGTCTCACGAGCTCGTTGAGCGGCGGTGATTTGAATGCTCCCCACCAGCGCGTCGCGACGTCCGCTCCCGTGATGAACCGCTGCCCGGGAACGTCCGGCGGGCCTTTTCCGGGATTTGGCGATGCGAGCTTGCCCTTGACATAACCGGTGATGTCAGGGGCGGCGGCGGGACTGAAATTCGGCCCGACCGCGCAGCCTGAATTGGCGATCGACAGCATGGCCAAGCCGACCGCTTTGGCACTGATGCGTATCCTGGGCGCGCGCAAAGGCTGACGCTCTGCCAGGACAGGCAGCCGAGCAGCGGTTCGTCCAAGGCGCGACATTCGATCGGGTCCTTCAAGCAAGGGCACGATGCGGATTCCAACTATCCATCCGGATTGCCTTCAACGGCCACGGCGGTTTCGCTGTGGTCAACGACGTCTTCCGGTTCTCTCGACAAGAAGATTTTCCTTAAGGCCGGAGCTACAATCAACAGAAGCAGGGGTCCGATGAACATGCCGCCAACAACTACGGTGGCAAGCGGACGCTGCACCTGGCTGCCGATGCCGTGCGAGATCGCGGCCGGAAACAACCCGACGCCCGCGGAAAGTGCGGTCATCAGCATCGGCCGCATCCGTTGTTCGGCGCCGTGAAACACCGCCTCAGCGATGCCCATGCCCTGAGCCCTGAGTTCGCGGAAGTAGGTGATATTGAGGATTCCATCCATCACGGCGACCCCGAACAGCGAGATGAACCCGATCGCCGCGGACACGCTGAAATCCAGCCCCGCAAGATAAAGCGCGATCAGGCCACCACCGATCGCAAAGGGAATGCCGGCCACCGACAGCAGGCTGTCGCGGAGCGAATTGAACAGACCGTAAAGGAGAACGAGGATCAAAAGCAGCGTGATCGGAATGACAATCATCAACCGCTGCTTGGCAGCCTGCAAACTGTCGAATTCACCCGACCAGATAATGCGGTAGCCGTTCGGAAGCTTGACGGCGTTGGCCACCCGTTCCTGCGCTTCCGCGACCGTGCTGCCGAGGTCGCGGCCGCGCACAGAGAACTTGATCGGAATATAACGCTGGCTGCGTTCGCGATAGATGAATGACGCGCCGGTATCGAGCGTGATGTCGGCAAGTTCACTCAGGGGAACATAGCCGTTGGTCCCTGACGGCGTCGAATAGGCGACCTTGACGGATCTGACCGCGTCGATGCTGCTGCGGTATTTGGGATCTAGCCTGACGGCAAGATTGAACTGGCGGTCGCCCTCCAGAACGGTGGTTGCGGTCGTGCCGCCGAGCGCGGCCTGAACGACGGTGTTGACGTCGCCGGTGTTGAGTCCGTATCGCGCGGCCTTCTCGCGATCGACCTTGATGTTGAGGTTCGGCTGCCCCAGGACGTGGAAAATTCCGAGGTCGGTCACGCCGCGGATTTTCGCCATCTCGGCCATCACCTGCGTGGCGAGTCCTTCCAGAACCTGAAGGTTCTGCCCGATGATTTTTACCGAATTGGCACCCTTCACGCCGGATAGCGCTTCCTCGACATTGTCTTGAATGTATTGGGAGAAGTTGAACCCGATCCCGGGCATCTCCTCGGCGAATTCTTTCTGCAGTTCCTCCGTCAGCTTCTCCTTGGTCAGGTTCGCCGGCCACTCGTCGAAGGGTTTTAGTGGCGCGAACAGCTCGACGTTGGAAAATGGCGAGGCGTCGCTGCCATTGTCCGGGCGGCCATGCTGGGATACGACCGTGATGACCTCCGGGTGCCGCAAAAGAATCTCGCGCATTTTTCCCGTGGCGGCGGTCCCCGCATCAAGCGACATCGTCGGCGGCATCGCGGCGCGGATCCAGAAATTGCCCTCCTCTAGCGCGGGCAGGAACTCACTGCCGAGCCGGGAGGCCGCCAAGGCGCTCACGGCGAGGAAGACCACGCCGATGATGACGGCGATGGTGAGGTTGGAAAGCGCCCAGCGAAGCACCGGGGTGTAACCCCTGCGCAGCGTGCGCACGATGACCGTTTCAGTCTCCTGGATATGTTGTGGAAGCAGGAGTGACGCCAGAACCGGCGTTACCGTAAAGGTGGCAAGCAGCGCTCCGGCCAACGCGTAGCCGTAGGTTCGGGCCATGGGCCCGAAGATCTGCCCCTCCACCCCCTGCATTGTAAACAGCGGCACGAAGGCGGTGACCGTGATCGCCGCCGTGAAGAAGACAGCCTTGTCGACCTGCAACCCGCTCGCGAAAATGATGCGCAGCCGTTCGGTCCACCTCGGGGCTGAGCGGCCATGAACCGAGGTCGGATCAGGACCCCAGTAGCCTTCGGACAGATGCTGCAGCAAAGTCTGTCGTTGCTCAGGGCCAGATTGAAAATTCCGATAGATATTTTCCATCATGATCACGGCGGAATCGACGATGATGCCGAAGTCGACCGCACCGAGCGACAGAAGGTTGGCGTCCTCGCCCTGCAAGACCAGGAGGATAATGGCAAAGAACAGCGCGAACGGGATGTTCGCACTGACGATGATGGCGCTGCGGAGATCGCCCAGGAATATCCATTGAATGAAGAAGACCAGGAGACAGCCAAAAATAAGGTTGTGCAGAACCGTACGCGTGGTGATCCCGACCAGCGAGCTACGATCGTAGTAGGGAACGATCTTAACTCCTGGCGGCAAACTTCCGTCGGTGTTGAGCTTTTCGACCTCGGCCTGAACGCGTGGAATGATATCGTTGGTGTGCTGGGTCCGGCCCATGACCACGATCGCGGTGGCGACGTCGTCGTCGTGATCCCTGCCCGCTATTCCAAGCCGCGGCACGAAACCCACGGAAACGCTGGCCACGTGCTTGACCTGGATCGGCAGGCCATTCGACTGAGTGAGGACGATGTTCTTGATGTCCTGAACCTTGTAACCCTTGGTAACGTCTTCGGCGCCGCCGTCGTCGACCAGGCCGACGCCACGGATGTTGACCGACTGCTGCCCGATCGAGATCTCGCGGCCACCGACATTGATGTTGGCGTTGCCGAGCGCGGAGATCAGTTGTGGGACCGTGATGTTGTAGGTCTCAAGCTTTTGCAGGTCGGCATCGACGTTGAACTGCTTCGTCGTCCCACCCCAGGCATTGATCTGCACCACACCGGGGATTGTCAGCATGCGACGGGCGACGATGTAATCCTGAACCGTGCGCAGGTTGGTCAATCCGAAATGCGGAGGTCCGACCAGCTGGTAGCGGTAGATTTCGCCGACGAGGCTAGATTGCTGAATGGTCGGGACCTGGCCGCCTGGCAAATTGACATTCTGCTGCAGGCTGATCGAGGCCTGCGTGAGCGCGAAATAGAAGTCGACGCCATACCTGAAGGTGACGCGGACGAAGGACAGTCCGTAAAACGATGTCGAGCGGATGTTGACGACGCCGGGCGTCGGATAAAGCCCGACCTCCATCGGGATGGTATAGTATTTCTCCATCTCCTCGGCCGATAGGCCCGCCGCCTGCGCCGTGATCTCCAGAATGACCGGAGCCGGGTTGGGATAGGCTTCGATGTTGAGCCTCGAAAACGCGACAAGTCCGGCCGCGCAAAATACTGCAAGCCCCAGCACGATGATGGCGCTGCGCGTCAAACCGAACTCAAGCAAAGACTTAATCAAGTGATCCTGCCGTCTGTCCTTACGAGCTGCCCGTTTTACCCGGCTTCGCCCAATGCGAGCTTGTTGCTCAGGAACACCGCGCCATCGGTGACAACGGTTTCATCGGGGGATAGTCCCTCCAGTATCTGGGTCCAACCATCCTGCTGCAGGCCCGTCTTCACGGTTCGTTTCGTGAAACGTCGGCTGTCTTTCGTGGACCACACGGTCATCGTCCCGTCGCCCTCGCGAACCACGCCTTCGGCGGGCACTGCGAGCGAACGAACGGGATCGCCAACGCGGATCACAAAACTCGCAAGCATTCCCGAGCGAAGCAGATGCTCGGGATCTTCGATTTCCGAGCGAACCAGCTGCCGGTGCGTATTCGAGTCGATCATCGCGCCAAGCGCCGTCAGATGACCCTTGAAGACCTTGTCGGGATAGGCCGGCACCCCGACCTCGACTTCCTGTCCGAGCTTATAGGCCGGCGCGTCCGTCTCGATGACGTTCGCCAGCATCCACATCGTCGAGAGGTCGGCAACCGTATAGGGCGCGGGCGCAACACCCGGCTGGGTCAGAAATCCCGGCGCAGCATTGCGCGCAACGATTCGCCCTGCGATGGGACTCGGAACGACCAGCGTCGAATCCAGCTTGCGGTCGCCCAGTATCTGTTCAACCTCCGCTTCCGTCTTTCCGAAGATTCGCACCGCATCCTTTGCCGCCTTGAAATTTCCCTCGGCGGTTTGATGGTCCGAGGTCGCCTGGTCGACGTCCTTCTGGGCGCTGCCGCCCGACTTCAAGAGATTCAGGGCGCGTGCAAGCACGCGCTTCTGCAATTCGAGCACACCGGCGGCTGCGAGCAGCGTCGATTCGGCGGCAAGCAGGTCGGGGCTGTCGATCGTGAACAGCACGTTGCCGGCCTGAACCTCGTCGCCGATGTTGTAGAAGGCCTTGAGAATCTTGCCCTGATATTGCGAGAACACCTGCACCAGCAGATGCTCGTTGAAGTCGATGGTGCCAAGGGCCGTCTTGACCAGCGCGAATTCGCGCCACGCTACAGGACCGACCTTCAGCGATGCCGTCTGTTTTTCCGACAGATCCACGATCTGTTCGTCCGTCGCCCGGAACGAGCCGGGCCGGCCAGCTTCAACAGCAGCGACCTCTTCCTTCCGCTCCGATCGGCCATCGGCAAATCCGATCAGACCCTTGCCCCACACAAGCGCGGCTGCTCCGATCGCGATCAGGACAAGCAACACCGATCGAGATCGCCTCGACAGGTTCAGCAAGGCACGCACTCCAACGCCTCCAAATTTCAGCCATTCGACCTATTTTGCTGCGTTTAACTTGGCCGATATGTTGCGTTACAGCATGGCGCTTACACTAACCTTACGGGCATTTTCTCCGGAATGGGTGTTTTATGAAGATTCCATAAAATAATAATAATCAAACCGAAATGTAGCTCGAAAGCCGCTCAGAGATTCTTCTGTTGCCGTCGGATTAATCAAGCGAAAGCGGCATTTATGGGCAAGGGAAAGCGTTACGACCCGCTTCGCTAGTATGTCTCGCATGCAGATGTCAGGTGCAAGCGTGCGCACTGTTGAATACGACGCAACGCTATTTTTTCACTATTTGCGAATCTTTATTTCCTCTTCCGCAAAAAGAAATTCTGGAATGCGGCGACGGCTTCCGGCGACCGCATCCGTTCTCCAAAAAACTGATTCTCCTGATCAATTCTGCGGACGAGATCTTCCGTCGGCAACTTCAACAGCTTTCGCGAGATCTCGACTGCAGCGGCCGGAAGATTGCAAATTTCTCGCGCCGCTTTGCGAGCCTCGACGATGGCATGCCCCGGCGGCACCACCGTGTTGACGAAACCGGCTTCGCGGGCGGCTTGAGCATTCATTGACCGACCCATGACCAGCATGGAAAAGGCGCGCTGGTGGCCCACTATGCGCGGCAAGAGCAGGCTGGAGGCTCCTTCCGGAACAAGCCCATACTGAATGAAAGGCGATTGAAATATCGCCGTCGTACTGGCGATGACGTAGTCGCAATGAAATACCATCGTAGTACCGATGCCAATGGCAATGCCGTCGACGGCGGCAATGATCGGCTTTTTGTTGTTCACCAAGGACTGCAGAAAAATGACCGCGTTTTTGGGGCGTCCTCTGTCTTCCTTTGAAGTCGCGGCTTGCAGGAAATCCGATATGTCGTTGCCGGCGGTGAAGACCCCCGAGCGTCCAGTCAGGATCAGACAGCGTATGGCTGGATTCGACTGCGCTGAGTCGATCGCGTCGCTCATCGCAAGATACATTTCCTGCGTCAGTGTGTTCTTCTTTTCCGGGCGCCGCATGACGATCGTGCGCGTGGAATCTTCGTCGGTGACAATGATGTTTTCGGTCATGGTCTTTCCGGATGAGAGGGAGCCAACTGTTCGTCAAAAAATCTCCAACGCAACTGAACCGCAAATGTGAGCGACCTATTGGCCGGACGGCGTACGAAGGCCGTGCCAGGCGTCGCGCACCTGATGATAATGAACTTCCGGCAAATAGTCCGGCGTATTGAGCTTGAGCACCTGGACGTCGAGGCGTCCCACCGCGCTCAGCAGCGTGTAGGACGCGATCACCCGGTCGCGCTGGCTTTGAATAAGCCTGGTCCGCGCGCTCGTCAGATCCTGCTGCGCGTTGAGAACATCGATGGTGGTGCGCTGTCCGCCGGCGGCTTCGCGCCGCACTCCCCGCAATGCGGTCTCGGCGGCGCGCACTTCGGCCTCTGTCGCCGCGAGGGCCACTTTCGTCCCCTCGTTGCTGACCCATGCGCTGACCACGGCGGTTCGCGTCTGGTTTCGGACCTGTTCGAGCACCATGCGGCTCTGCGACGCCATCTCCTTGGCCTGTCGGGTTTGCGAAGCCGCAGTACCGCCATCGTAGATCGGCACGTTCATCTGGCCGATCACCGAGGCCTGATCGGTCGTCGTGGTGGTCAGCGTCTGATCGGTTTGAACGGCGCGGCTCGCGCTGGCCTGAACCGAGATGGTTGGAAGCAGGCTGCTTTCCGCAACCTTGATCGTTGTTTGCGCGATGTCAACGTCATAAACCGCGCCAAGAATGGCGGGATGTTCATGGCTTGCCAATTGCTTTGCCGCTTCGAGTCCATTGGGCGATAGACCGTCGACCGTCGAGGCCGCGGCCAGTTGGGATGGAGGTTGGCCGATGACCTGAGTGTAAGTCTCCCTGGCTATGGCGAAGGCGACCTCCGCGGCGTTGAGATCGGCCAATCCGCGGCTGACCCGCGCATCGGCCTGCGCCGTGTCGGTCGGCGTGACATCGCCCGCATCCAGACGCCGTTTCGTGGTCGCCTGAATTTCACGGAGCACCGCGACGTTGGCGCGCTGCGATTCGACCAGGGCCTGACCGGCAAGCACGTTCATATAGGCGGTGACCGCGTCCAGAAGCAAACCCTGGCCGACGTTGCGCAGCGCCTCCCGCCCCGACTTGACCTGAAACTCCGCGACGCGAACGCTGTTTGCGGTCTTGTTGCCGTTGTACAGGACCTGGTTCACGGTCACGCCGATCTGCCACGGACGCAAGGTCGCACTCTGTACCGTGTTGTCAGGCAAAGTGTTGCGAACCGCCTGCAGCCCCGTGCTCAGACTGGCCACGAGCTGCGGCCGATAACTGGCGAGCGCCTGCGGCACGTTTTCATCGGTGCCGCGCTGACGCGCTCGCTCCGCATTGAGCTGCGGATTTGTCTGATAGGCCTTCACCAGAGCCTCAGGAAGGGTCTCGGCTGCGGAAGAAGCGACTGCCGCCGGAAAGACGATCGCAATCGCGCAAAACCTCGCGCACGCACGGCGGAATCCCGCCTTGCGGAAGAGGAGAGCGCGTTTGCTGGCGACGTCACTCACAAGTCACGATCACCTGTCATTCGGCGGGCGCCAAGCGGCCTTCTTCGGCCAAGCCGGACCTGCTCCGCTGCGAGAACATCGAAATCAGCGCCGGCAAGATGGTCAGGATGACGACGGGCGCCACTATCATGCCCGCCACCACCACGATCGCCAGCGGCTTCTGCACCTGCGATCCGATTCCGGACGACAACGCGGCCGGCAGCAATCCCACGCCGGCGACCACGCAGGTCATCATGACCGGTCGCAGCTGAAGCTCTCCGGTGCGCAGGATCGCCCTGCCGCGCTCCAGGCCCTCGTCGATCAACTGGTTGTACTGCGAGAGGATGATGATGCCGTCCATCACGGAGATGCCGAACAGGGCGATGAAGCCGATTGCGGCGGAGACGCTGAACGGAATGCCGGTCACGAGCAGGCCGACAATGCCTCCGAAGACCGCCATGGGAATCACGCTCATGGTCAGAAGCGTGTCGATAGCGGAGCCGAAATTGAACCAGATCAGCATCGCGATCAGCGCCAGGCTGATCGGCACCACGATCGACAGGCGCTTGATCGCATCCTGCAGATTGCCGAACTCGCCGACCCACTCGAGCCGAGAGCCCGGCGGCAGCTTCACTTGGTCGGCGATTTTTTCCTGCGCCTCCCGAATGGCGCCGCCGAGGTCGCGCTCGCGCACCGAGAATTTGATCGGAAGATAGCGCTCCTGCTGTTCGCGGTAGATGTAGGCGGCGCCAGACACCAGCTTTACCGTCGCCACTTCGCTCAGCGGGACCTGGGTAATACCGTTCGGCCCCTGGGCGCCGATCCGCAAATTCTGTATCGCCTCCGCGCTCTTGCGATACTCCGGCGCCAGGCGAACGATGATCGGGAAATGACGGTCGCTGCCGGACTCATAGAGGTCACCGGCGCTGTCGCCGCCGATCGCGGTGCGGATCGTGGTGTTGATGTCGCCGGGCGAAAGGCCGTAGCGCGCAGCACGGGCTCGGTCGATATCGATCTGGATCGTCGGCTGACCGAGAGACGTGAAAACCGCAAGATCCGTGATTCCCGGAACGGTTGCGAGGACGGATTTGATCTTGTTGGCGGTGTCGGTGAGCGCCTGCAGGTCGTTGCCGAACAGCTTGATGGAATTCTCCCCCTTCACGCCAGAGACGGCTTCAGACACGTTGTCCTGCAGATATTGCGAGAAATTGAATTCGACGCCCGGAAATTTTTCCTGCAGCAGAGCAAGCAACTTGGCCGTCAGCGAGTCCTTGTCTTCCCCTTTCGGCCATTCCTTCGCGGGCTTGAGCGGCGCGAAAAATTCCGCATTGAAGAACCCTGCCGCATCGGTGCCGTCGTCGGGCCGGCCATGCTGGGAGACGACCGAGACGACTTCCGGCTGGGAAGCGATCAGCTTGCGCATCGCATTGACGTACGAGTTGCCCTCCTGGAGAGAAATCGTCGGCGGCAATGTCGCGCGAATCCAGAGATTGCCCTCTTCCAGTTTCGGCAAGAATTCCAGGCCCAGGAGACGCACCGCAAAGATCGTCATGAGGATGAGCGCGGCACCGCCCACCAGCACCAGTCGGCGGTTGGCGAGCGAGATCGCCAGCATCGGCATATAGGCGCGGTGCATGACCCGCATGATCAGCGTTTCGGTCTCCTGCACATGCGCCGGCAGGATGATTGCACTCAGCGCCGGCGTGATCGTGAAGGTCGCGAGCAGCCCTCCCGCCAGCGCGTAGGCATAGGTGCGCGCCATCGGGCCGAAAATATTGCCTTCCACGCCGCTCAGGGTGAACAGTGGAATGAACGCCGCGATAATGATCGCGGCTGCAAAGAAGATCGAACGTGACACGTCGGCTGCCGCGGTGAGAATGGCGTGTTCCTTTATGTCCATGATGGTGCGGGCGGAGCTTGCGGCCTGCTCGTCCTCTGACAGGAAACTGGTGTGCGCCAGCCGTCGGAAGATTGCTTCGACCATGATGACGGTGGCGTCGACGATCAGGCCGAAATCGATCGCACCGACCGACAGCAGGTTAGCCGATTCCCCGCGCAGCACGAGAATGATGACTGCGAAAAACAACGCGAACGGTATCGTCGCGCCGACGATCAGCGCGGAACGTAAATCGCCGAGGAACAGCCATTGCAGGATGACAATCAAAACGATGCCAAGCACCATGTTCTCCAACACCGTTTTCGTCGTCGTCTCGATCAGGTCCTTCCGATCGTAAATCCGCTCGATCTTGACCCCGGGCGGGAGAATGGTGGATTTGTTGATGGATGCCACGAGTTCTTCGACCCTCGTGATGGTTGGCGTGCTCTGCTCGCCGCGCCGCATCAACACGATGCCCTGGACAATATCGTCATCGTCGTTTTCGCCGGCGATGCCAAGTCTCGGCTGCTCGCCGACGGTGACGGTGGCGACGTCCTTGACCAGCACCGCGGTGCCGTTGTTCGAGGCGATCATGGTGTTGGCCAGGTTGTCGATCGAACGGATCAGACCGACGCCGCGCACGACCGCCGACTGCGAGCCGATGTTGAGGGTGTTGCCGCCGACATTGA
>Ga0207665_10003647_pt1 | contig 10281 bp, 7 predicted proteins | sample LARL112metaG_FD_184351 | JGI IMG/M metagenome (GOLD analysis project Ga0207665, IMG submission 184351) | Corn, switchgrass and miscanthus rhizosphere microbial communities from Kellogg Biological Station, Michigan, USA - LAR L11-2 metaG... | ecosystem: Host-associated > Plants > Roots >...
GATGAACTCGGGGTTGCCGCCGAGCATGATGTCGGTGCCGCGGCCGGCCATGTTGGTGGCCACCGTGACCGCGCCCTTGCGCCCGGCCTGGGCGACGATCGCCGCCTCACGCTCGTGGTACTTGGCGTTCAGCACCTCGTGCGGGACGCCCTGGCGCTTGAGCATCTTCGAGACGATCTCGGATTTCTCCACGCTGGTGGTGCCGACCAGCACGGGCTGGCCCGCGTGGTGCCGCTCGGCGATGTCGTCCACGCAGGCCTGGAACTTCGCCTGGACGGTCTGGAAGACCATGTCCGGCTGGTCCATGCGGATCATCGGCTTGTTGGTCGGGATCGGGACCACGCCGAGCTTGTAGGTCTGGTGGAACTCGTTGGCCTCGGTGATGGCCGTACCGGTCATCCCGGCCAGCTTGTCGTACAGCCGGAAGTAGTTCTGCAGCGTGATCGTGGCGAGCGTCTGGTTCTCGTCCTTGATCTGCACGCCTTCCTTGGCCTCGATGGCCTGGTGCATGCCCTCGCTGTACCGGCGGCCGTGCAGCATGCGGCCGGTGAACTCGTCCACGATCAGGACCTCGCCGTTCATCACGACGTAGTCCTTGTCCTTCTTGTACAGCTCCTTGGCCTTCAGCGCGTTGTTCAGGAAGCTGATCAGCGGGGTGTTGACCGCCTCATACAGGTTGTCGATGCCGAGCCAGTCCTCGACCTTTTCCACTCCGGCTTCCATGATGCCGACGGTCTTCTTCTTCTCGTCGACCTCGTAGTCGCCCTCGCCGTCCTCGCCGCGCCGCAGCCGGGGCGCGATCTTGGCGAACTCCAGGTACCACCGGCTGTTCTGGTCGGCCGGGCCGCTGATGATCAGCGGGGTCCTGGCCTCGTCGATCAGGATCGAGTCGACCTCGTCCACCAGGGCGAAGTGGTGGCCGCGCTGAACCCGCTCCTCCAGCCCCCAGGCCATGTTGTCCCTGAGGTAGTCGAAGCCGAACTCGTTGTTCGTGCCGTAGGTGATGTCCGCGTTGTACTGGCGGCGCCGCTCCTCCGGCTCCATCTGGGCCATGATGCAGCCGACTTCCAGGCCGAGGAACCGGTGCACCCGGCCCATCCACTCGGAGTCGCGCTTGGCCAGGTAGTCGTTGATCGTGATGACGTGCACGCCCTCACCGGTCAGCGCGTTGAGGTAGGCGGGCAGCACACCGGTCAGGGTCTTGCCCTCACCGGTCTTCATCTCCGCGATGTTGCCCATGTGCAGCGCACCGCCGCCCATCAGCTGCACGTCGAAGTGCCGCTGGCCGAGCGTCCGCTTGGCCGCCTCACGCACCGCGGCGAACGCCTCGGGCAGCAGGTCGTCCAGGGTCTCGCCGTCAGCCAGGCGCTGGCGGAACTCGGGCGTCAGGGCCCGCAGCTCGGTGTCGCTGAGCGCGGCGAAGTCGTCCTCAATGGAGTTGACCTGGTGGGCTATCCGCTTGAGCTTCCGCAGAGTCTTGCCCTCGCCTGCGCGTAGGACACTATCGATGATGACTGGCACTCTCGTCGCGCTCCTTGCGGATCATCTAGCTGACTAGCCCCGCAGCCGCTGGGCTTTCCAAAGGGGCCGGGCCAGGCCGGCCGGTGCGGGTGGCAGGCTCATACCACCACGGTTACCAGTCATGGTAGGCGAGTAGCGGGGTGATGCCGAGCCTGAGCGCCAAGGACGGCCGCCGGCAGCGGGCCTGTCCCCAGGATGCTAGCCTCCCGCAGGCCCCGTGACGTTGTCCGCTACCGTGGACCCAGGACGAGAGGAGCAGCGCACATGGCGGACCAGCTCGCATCAAGCACCATGGGCGAGGCGTCGCAGGACCCCGCGGTGACCGGGGGGCATCACCCTGCGGACGCCGCCATGCTGACCCATCAGGTCAGCGAGCTCTTCACGCCGCTGCCCTCCTACCACGGCCGGGCGATCTCCTGGATCGCCGTGTCCGCGATCGTCGTCGCGTTCGTCGTCGGCGGTCTCGCCCTGATCATCGGGCCCACCTGGTGGCTGTTCTGGGCGAGCGCGGGCCTGGCGGTGGCCGGCTTCCTGGTCGGCGCGGCCACCAACATCATGGACGACTGGTACTAGACCGTTACCCAGGCGGCCCGGGCGGCCCCGTCGAAGGCGGCCCGTCGAAGGCGGGCCAGCCGAAGGTGGCCCGCCCGTAATGTCCGCAGGCCCCGCTACGCTCGGGCGCCATGTCCCCTGCCGCGGCCGCCGGCCCCGCTTCCCAGGTCAGCCTCTCCCCTGACGATGCGCGCCTGATCACGCTGCGCGCCCAGGGCCTGACCGGGACCGAGAGCAGACGCGGTGGCGTGCCCGGCATGCTTCGCCGGATCGGCGCCGTCCAGCTGGACACGATCAGCGTGCTGGCCCGGTCCCACGAGCTGGTCGCCTACGCCCGGCTCGGCGCCATCCCCCGCACCCGGATCGAGCGCGCCTACTGGGGCCAGGAAACGGCCAGCGCGGCCCACCCGCCCGGCGCGTTCGAGTACTGGTCCCACGCGGCCTGCGTGCTGCCCATCGAGGAGTGGCCCTACTACGCGTTCCGCCGCCGCGCGCTGGCCGCCCGCCTGATGCGCTGGCACGCCACCAACGAGAAGGCCTGCGCGGAGGTGCTGGCCCGGCTGCGCGCCGACGGCCCGCTGACCGCCACCCAGCTGGGCGGGGCGAAGAAGGGCGGCCCCTGGTGGGACTGGTCGGAGACGAAGATCGCGGTGGAGCGGCTGCTGGACACCGGTGAGGTGATCTGCGTCCGGCGCACCGGCTGGCGGCGGGTGTACGACCTGCCCGAGCGGGTGCTGCCCGCGGACCTGCTCGGCGACGGCAAGCCCGACGAGGAGTGCGTCAGGCGGCTGGTGGCCACGGCCGGCCGGGCGCTGGGCGTCGCCACCCGCGCGGACCTGCTGGAGTACCAGCGGGTCCGGCAGTGGGGCGTGCAGACGATGAGCACGGTCGCGGCCACCCACGAGGTCGCGCTGGCCGCCGGGCTGGTGCCGGTCAGCATCGGCCACGGCGACCGCGCGGCCCCCGCCTGGGCCGACCCGGACGCCCTGGCCGCGGCCGGCGGCGACGGCACTGGCGCCCGCGGCCGGCACCGGGTCACCCTGCTGTCCCCGTTCGACTCGCTGATCTGGGACCGCAAGCGGACACTGCGGATGTTCGGCTTCGAGCACGTTCTCGAGGCCTACGTGCCGCAGCCCAAGCGGGTGCACGGGTACTACACGATGCCGCTGCTGGCCAGGGGCCGCCTGCTGGGCCGGGTGGACCCGGTGCGCCGCGGGCGGACCCTGGTCGCCCGGCAGCTGTCGCTGGACACCCCGGCCGCGGCCGAGCCGATGGCCAGGGCGCTGCGCGAGGCGGCCAGCTGGGTCGGCTGCGACGACGTCAGCCTGGGCCGGGTGAGCCCGCCGGATCTGACCAGCCGCCTCGAAGCCGCGCTCCGCTGACCGCCGGCGGGCCCCGCCCGGCTCAGCGCAGCTCGATCAGCTTCTCCCTGACCGCCACCATCACCGCTTCCATCCTGGAGTGGATCTGGAGCTTCTCCAGGATGTTGCGCACGTGGTTCTTCACCGTGTTCTCGGAGATGTACAGCTCCTTGGCGATGTCCCGGTTGTTCATGCCCCGGGCCACCAGCCGCAGGACCTGCATCTCCCGCTCGGTCAGCTTGGGCGCAGGAATCTCCTGCACCTGCTCGCTGGCGGTGTCCCGCTTGGCCAGCGTGGCGAACTCGGTCAGCAGCTTGCCCGCCATCGACGGGTTGATCAGCGACTGGCCGCCGTGCACCGCCCGGACGGTCTCGGCCACCTCGTCCAGCGGCAGGTCCTTGAGCAGGTAGCCACTGGCCCCGGCGCGGATCGCCTCGAACAGGTCCTCTTCCTCGTCGCTGATGGTCAGCATGACGATCTTGGCGCTCGGCGCGACCGCCTTCATCGCCCGGCAGGCCTCGATGCCGCTGCTGCGCGGCATCCTGATGTCCATCAGCACCACGTCCGGCAGTGACTCGCCGGCCTTCTCCACCGCCTCGGATCCGTCACTGGCCTGCCCGACCAGCTCGATGTCGTCCTCTTCGTCCAGGACCATCTCCAGGCCCCGGCGGAACAGTGCGTGATCGTCGACGATCAGCGTCCGAATAGGCTCGGGACGTCCAGGGCGTTCTTCGGGCTGCACCGCAGCCCTGGGGGCTCCGTCCATGACGCCTCCTCCCATTGACCTGCCCTCTCTGCCAGTCCGGCCGCTCCTCAGGCCGCCCGGTGCAGCCTGCCGTGGTTGCGCGATCAAACTCTTGCCGACCCGCGCGGGCTGTGCAAACCGCAGCGCCGGCGGGCCCTGGTGCCGGGCGGTGCACGCGCCCGGCACCAGATACCCCTGGGCGCTGCTCAGCTCACCCCGGCCGCCCGTTTCGCGGCGGCCAGCCTCCGCCGCCGCGCCGACCGTCGTTTCCGCTCGCTCGGGGGCTTCGCACCGTCCCCGGTTTCAGGATCACGGGATACGGAACCGGGGGCGCGGGCGCCGTTCCGGACGGCGGTCGCGTCCGGCGCCAGCAGACCCGCGCCGTTCACGGCCGGGTCGCCTTCCACCAGCCGGAGCACACCGTACTGGTAACCCCGGCGGCGGTAGACCACGCTGGGCTGCCCGTTGCCGGTGTCGCGGAACAGGTAGAAGTCGTGCCCGACCAGTTCCATCTCGAACAGCGCCTGATCGACGCTCATCGGCTGGGCGTCGTGCGCCTTCTGCCGGACGATCAGCGGGCCCTCACCCTCCATCGGGATCGCGATCAGGTCATCGTCGTCCGCCTCGCCGTCCGCCGCGGCGGTCACCTCCTCGGGCCACTCGCCGGCCCCCTCGTCCAGGTCCGGAGGCGGACCCGCAGCCGCGGCCGGCTTGCTGCCCTGCCCGGCGTGACGGCACTTGCGCCGGTCACCGGACCGGCGGAGCCGGGACTCGAGCTTGGCGAAGGCCATGTCCAGTGCGGTGAAGCGGTCTTCGGCTGCGGCCTCGGCCCGGATCACCGGGCCCCGGGAGGAGATCGTCAGCTCCACCCGCTCGCGGCGCCCGGCCTGGCGCGGGTTCCGCTCGGTGGACACTTCCACATCGATCCGGGCCACCCGGCTGTCCAGCCGGACGATCCGGGCCAGCTTGGCCCTGGCGTGGCTGCGGAAACGCTCCAGCACTTCCGTGTGCCGGCCCTTGAAGACGATGTCCATTACCGGAGACCTCCTTCTGCCCGCTCTCGGGATTGGGATAGTCGGCGGCACCCGCCCGGCCGACCTGGTCTTCGACCCCACATCCGCCTGCTGAGAGGGTCGCGGCGCTGTGCCACTACTGCTCTTCTCCCGGCCCGGGCGGCATCTGGCCACCCGGCGGGGCAGGACTTACTTCTAAGCCGCACCGTGATCGGTCGACAATAAGTCGCCTTACGTGGGCCGCTTCGCCTGCGGCTGGCATCGGCTTGCCAGTACCGGCGCCCCGGAGGGGCATCCGGCCTGACGCAACCACGGACCCGGGCGGGTGCCATGACACGACGCTAGCCCGGTTCCGCGCGAATGCAAGAGGCTGGCAAGGCTCCCCGTGCCCTAGCCCGGGTAGGCCGGGGCCTGGCCGGGCGGCAGCGGCCGCCAGCTGTCGGCGCTGACCACGAAGGTGGCCATCCGCCCCTTGGTGCTGGCCACGACGAGCTGACCGCCGCCGACGGCCAGCGATGTCGCGTCCTCGTTGGACGCAAGCTCGGTCGGCTTGCTGCCGTTCACCGGCACCTTGTGGATCTGCGCCGCGGCGGTGCCGGCCCCCAGGAGCACGGCCAGGTTGTCGGCGTCGAACCAGCTGACCGCGCTGACCGGGGCCGGATGAGCAGTCTTCGCGCCCACCTGGACCGGGGTGGTGATCGAGGCCGCGGACCCGGAGCGGTCGATCGCGGCGACCATGACCTGCGTACTGTCAGGGCCCTTGACGATCATCGCGACCCGGACGCCGTCCGGTGCCACCCGGAGCACGGTCACCCGCTGCTTGCCGTCGAAGGGCAGGTCGACCGCGGTCGGTGCCTTGCCGCCCGGCTGCAGCAGCCACACGCCCTTGGAGGTGGCGGCCCACAGATCACCGTCCCGGTCCCAGCTGAGCGAGGTGACCTTGCCGCCCGGCCGCCAGCGGTCCAGCTTGGCGTCCTTGGTCAGCGCCCCGATCTCCACGTCCCGGCCGTTCGCGGCGATGCCCGCCAGCGCCGGCGTGCCGCTCGTCGCCGGGGAGACGGCGACCGCGGTCATCGGCACGGCACCGGCGCCGGCCTGACCGGGGACCGCCTCCGGCTCGGCCGAGCCGGAGGCGGTCAGGCTCTGCACGGTCCCGTCGCTGGCCACGAAGTACAGGGGGCCGGGCGACGGGAGCGGGACCATGTTGCCGTAATGGCCGCGCGCCGCGATCCCGTTGGGTGAGCCCGGGATCTGCTGGGGCTCGCCGTTGACCTCGAGCCGCACCGAGGTGATCGCGGACGGGGCGTACGACGTGCTGGTCAGCGTCCACACCAGCTGCGCGTCTACCTTCTTGAGAACGTCCGAGCTGGCGCCGGCGATCGTGCCGCCCAGGTTGACCACGGCCGCGGAGCCCTCGATCTTGACCGGGGACAGCTGCCTGGTGCCGCGGGGGAAGGCTGTCTGGGTGGCGCCCTGCAGCCAGCCGACCGGCTGCTGGCCGAGCGCCGCGACCAGCCGTTTGGCCAGGTCGGTGCTGGTGGCCTGGAGCGGGACGAAGACCGGGTCAGGGACCAGGTTCTTGCTGGTCGAGTCGAAGTAGTAGAGGTTGCGCGGCTGGTAGACGCGGTGGAACTCGGAGTTGCTGAGCAGCAGCCGGTTGGGCGGGTGGGTGATCCGCCACTGCCCGTTGACCTTGATCAGGCTGAACTTGATGGTGCGCGGCGGGCCGCTCACGACCTGCTGGTACTGGCCGTTGGCGCTGATCGAGGCGAGCTGAACACCGGTGACCCCCACGCTGGTCACCCGGGGGTTATTGGCCGGCTTGTTGATGTACTTAGGCAGCAGCAGCTGGGGAGCGGGCTGCCCGGACACCACGGTGACCGCCCAGCCCGGGTTCCAGGTACGCGCCCACTGGGGGGCCAGGTACAGCCGGGCGAAGGCGTGGTCCTGGGAAAAGCTGGCGCTGGCGGCCAGGAACCCGGCCACGATCTGCTCCGCCCTCCAGCCCTTGCCGGGGGCGGCCGGGATCAGCTGGGGATAGTCGGTGCCCTGGCCCAGGCCAGTCGGCGGCTCCTTGACCGGCAGGGCCTGGCCCCGGGTGGGCAGGGTGGCGCAGCCGGCCAGCGCGGCCAGGGCCAGGCAGGCGACCATAGCGGCCGGGCGCCGGCGGTCAGCCATCCTGGCCCTCCGTCGGCACGGTGGTCAGCTCGGCCTCGTCCGGGATCAGCGGCAGCGGCGAGCCGGCCAGGGACGCGCCGGTCACCCGGGGCAAGGTCAGCCGGAACACCGAGCCCCGGCCCGGCTCGCCCCAGGCCTCCAGCCAGCCGCCGTGCAGCAGGGCGTCCTCCAGCGCGATGGACAGACCGAGCCCGGTGCCGCCCGAGGTCCGGGCCCGGGCCGGGTCGGCCCGCCAGAACCGGTCGAACACCAGGGTGGCCTCGCCCGGGGCCAGCCCGACGCCGAAGTCACGGACCGCGATCGCGACGGCGTCCCGGTCGGCGGCCACGGTCACCATCGCGTCCTTGTCCTCGCCGTGCTCGACCGCGTTGACGAGCAGGTTGCGCAGGATGCGGGCGACCCGCCGGCTGTCCACCTCGGCGACGCAGGGCCCGGCCGGCAGCCGGAACTGGATCTTCGTGCCGCGCCGCTCAGCGAGCTGCTGGGCGTCGTCGGCCGAGTTCCTGACGACGTCGCAGATGTCGACCGCCTCGGGATCCAGGGTGGCCGCGTTGGCGTCGTAGCGGCTGATCTCCAGCAGGTCGGCGAGCAGCGACTCGAACCGCTCGATCTGGCCCTGGAGCAGCTCGGCCGACCGGGCCGAGGCCGGCTCCAGCTGCACGCGGGATGCGTACAGCACGTCGGCGGCGATCCTGATCGTCGTCAGGGGGGTGCGCAGCTCGTGCGACACGTCGGACACGAACTGCCGCTGGACCAGCGACAGCTCCTGCAGCTCGGTCATCTTCTCGGCCAGGCTGGCGGCCATCTCGTTGAACGAGGTGGCCAGCGCGGCCAGGTCGTCGGTGCCGCGGACCTCCATCCGCTCGGACAGGTTGCCGGTGGACAGCCGCTGGGCGCCACGGGCGGCCTGCCGCACCGGCACCACCACCCAGCGGGTGACCAGCGAGGCGATCGCGGCCAGGAGGAAGACCAGGGCCAGGCCCACGGCGACGATGGCGCGCTGGAACAGGGCCAGCGTCTGCTGCTCAGTGGTCAGCGGGAACAGGTAGTACAGCTGGTACTCATGGTGCAGCGGGGCGCCGATGGCCAGCCCGGGCACGGAACCGCCGCTCGCCAGGTTCAGCGTAGTCGGCTCGGAGGTGGCCTCGCTGCCGCCGGCCTCCTGGACGGCCTGCACCTGCCCGATCAGGTGCTGCGGGATGTCGGACAGCCGGTACGGGCCCTGGAACCAGCCGAGCACGGTGGCGTCCCGGCCGCGGGCCGCATTGATCATCACGGCCACGCCGGTGGCCACGCCGGCGTTCTTCTCCTGCGGCAGGGTCTGCAGGATCTGGTACATCAGGCCGCCCGCGCCGGGCGCCGAGGGCGGCACAGACGGCTGCAGGGCCAGCTGGTTATCCGCGATCCTGACCCCGTCCGCGGCCAGGGTCGCGGCGGACCGCTCCTTGTTCTGCACCAGGCCGCTGGCGATCTGCTGGAGCAGGAAGAAGCCGAGGGTGGCGATGACCACGGCGGAGAAGATCAGCGTGGTGCCGACCACCCGCAGCTGGAGGGACCGGTTCCACTGCGCCCGCAGGGCGCCCAGCGCGCTGCCGACGTGGCCCTGGGCGCCGGTCCCGGCCCGGCGGAGCAGGGCCAGCGGAGCAGCCGGGGACGGGACAGCCACGCGGCTGCGCCAGGATGAGCGCACGCCGCTGGTCCCGCTGCCTGCCCCTGCCTCCATGGTCCTTCTCTGCCCGGCCGCCCGGATCAGCCGGTGCCGGCCTTGTACCCGACCCCGCGGACGGTGACCACGATCTCCGGCCGCTCGGGGTCCTTCTCGATCTTCGCCCGCAGGCGCTGAACGTGCACGTTGACCAGACGGGTATCGGCCGCGTGCCGGTAGCCCCAGACCTGCTCGAGCAGCACCTCGCGGGTGAACACCTGGCGCGGCTTGCGGGCCAGCGCGACCAGCAGGTCGAACTCCAGCGGCGTGAGGTTCAGCGGCTCGCCCGCCCGGCGCACCGAGTGCCCGGCCACGTCGATGGTGACGTCGCCGATCTGCAGCATCTCCGGGGCCGGATCGTCGGTGCGGCGCAGCCGGGCCCGCACCCGGGCGATCAGCACCTTGGACTGGAACGGCTTGACGATGTAGTCGTCGGCACCGGACTCCAGGCCCAGCACCACGTCCACGGTGTCGCTCTTGGCCGTCAGCATGACGATCGGGACCCCGGACTCGGCCCGGATCTGCCGGCACACGTCGATGCCGTCCATGCCGGGCAGCATCAGGTCGAGCAGCACCAGGTCAGGGCGGGTATCACGGAAGGCGTCCAGCGCCTTGTCGCCGTCGGAGACGAACGTCGGCTCGAAGCCCTCGCCACGCAGCACGATGCCCAGCATCTCGGCCAGCGCAGCATCGTCATCGACAACCAGAACGCGACCCTTCATAGTCCTCATCGTTCCACGTAAGCGACGGTATGGGCAGTTCCCGTGGGCACGTCAGGCGCCCAGGACTCGCAGAGTACCCGTTGTTACCGGCTGGGCAATGCCCCTCTCCGTTACCAGGGCCGTCACCAGGCCCGGCGGAGTGACGTCGAAGGCCGGGTTCCAGGCCCTCGTGCCGTCCGGCGCGACCGGCTGGCCGGCCAGCGCGGTGACCTCCGCGGCGGGCCGCTGCTCGACCGGGATACCCGGGCCGGCCGGGGTGGCCGGGTCGATCGTGGAGGTCGGTGCGACGACCACGAACGGCACCTGGTGGTGCCGGGCCAGCACGGCCAGGCCGTAGGTGCCGACCTTGTTGGCCACGCTGCCGTCGGCCGCGATCCGGTCGGCGCCGGTCAGCACAATGTCCACCTGGCCGCTGGCCAGCAGGGCGGCGGCGGCCGAGTCGGCCAGCACGGTGTGCGGCAGGCCGGCCCGCAGGGCTTCCCAC
>Ga0207665_10003648_pt1 | contig 10280 bp, 7 predicted proteins | sample LARL112metaG_FD_184351 | JGI IMG/M metagenome (GOLD analysis project Ga0207665, IMG submission 184351) | Corn, switchgrass and miscanthus rhizosphere microbial communities from Kellogg Biological Station, Michigan, USA - LAR L11-2 metaG... | ecosystem: Host-associated > Plants > Roots >...
AAAGATGGCGAAGCTAACCTGTTGGGCGGAATCATGGAAGACCAGCAGACGAAATCGCTGAGCGGAATACCGGGCCTGGCGCAAATTCCCATTCTGAAGTACCTGTTCGGTCAGACCACGCAGGATCATTCCGAGAACCAGATCGTCTTCGCCATCGTGCCGCATATCATTCGCGCCACCGATGTGCAGGAAATCAACCAGCGCCCCATCGATATCGGCACTGCCACCACGATCGGGTTGCGCCACGTGGCCAGCAAGTCGCAGGCGGTACCCGCAGGTCAGTCTTTGCCGGCGATCGCTCCGGCTCCTGCCAATCAAACAGCGCCCGGCCAGCCGCAAACACGGACAAACAATCCGGGTCAGTCGTCGACTCCCGCGGCCAGTTTCCTGTTTGACCCGCCCACTGTGCAGGCGACGAAAGGGAACACCTTCGCCGTCAACTTGCTGATTTCCGGCGGACAGAACGTTTATTCCGTCCCCGTGCAACTGAACTACGATCCCAAGATCCTGCAACTGGTGAACGTTTCCAATGGCGGATTCCTCTCGCAGGACGGGCAAGCTGTCGCGCTGGTCCATCGCGAAGACGAAGCACTCGGACAGTCGCAGATTACCGCCACTCGTCCCCCAGGGGCGGGAGGAGTCTCCGGCCAGGGCGCGGTAGTGACGATGACGTTTGAAGCTAAGGCAACCGGACAGACTCCCCTGACGATCACAAGAGGAGGGGCCCGCGATCCGGGACTGCAGGCAATCACCGTGAACGGTGCGCAAGCGGCAGTCACGGTGCAGTGAGCCGTTTAGGTACGCCCCGGCAGAGGCGTAGCTCGCTATTGCCTCTAATCCGGGCAGAAAGGTAGAACGACCAACACTCTCTTCGCTCACGCCCCATGCGGGCCAAACACATGATTTTTTCTAGAGTCCACCACCGCACTCACGCCGGCTTCACGCTCATCGAACTGATGGTCGCCACCACGATTCTGGCGATCCTAACAATGATGGCTCTGCCGCTGGCGCGCGTAACCATTCAGCGCGAAAAGGAAAAGCAGCTTCGGGAAGCTCTTTGGGAGATGCGTGACGCGATTGACCGTTACAAGGATGCCGCCGATCGCCAGGTTTTTCAGATCAAGGTCGACAGCATGGGCTATCCCCCTGATTTGGACACCCTCGTCAAAGGTGTCGAGGGACAAGCCGGCAAGAAATACCGTTTCCTCCGTTCTATTCCCACGGACCCCATGACGCACAGCAAGGAATGGGGGCTCCGTTCCATGCAGGATGATGTCGACTCTGACTCTTGGGGCGGCCAGAATGTTTTCGACGTTCACACCAAAGCGGAAGGCATCGGGTTGGACGGCACAAAATATAAGGACTGGTAAATGCAGGCAGGGGTGAAAATAAACCGGCTGTGGTGCAGCCCTGCAAGGGCACGCGCCCTGGCACGCGCAAAGCAGAAAGGCGCGCGCGGATTCACGCTTCTGGAGTTGATGATCGTGATCTTCATCATCATGATCCTGGTGTCAATTGCCATGCCGGTTTACAACCAGACGATCGTGCAAGCCCGTGAGTCGGTGCTGCGATCGAACTTGGCCACGCTGCGGTCGGTCATCTCGCAATACACGCTCGACAAGCAGAAAGCTCCACAATCGCTCGATGATCTGGTGACAGGAGGCTATCTTCGGCAAATCCCTCCAGATCCCATGACCCGGCAGCCCAATTGGGAGGTCGTTCAGGAAGACGTTATGATGGCGGTGGACCAGCAGGAGCCCGGCATTACCGATGTCCATTCCGCGTCCAGCCAGACCGCCGGAGACGGTACCTCCTACAGTACCTGGTAATTTCGGCAGAGCTATACGTCGACGAAGACTCCGCAGGCCCAGTTCTGAACGATCTTCGTGCACCGGGACGAATTACTTTTCGCTCGTCTGAACGGCGGTGCCAGGGCGCAACTCGTCCGTACCCCTGATGGCAACGGTGTCGCCCTGATGCAGATCCCCAAATACTTCCGACATTTTGTCGACGCTCGCCCCGGTTTTGACATCGACCCATTCCGCTTTTCCGTCCTGGATACGCACCACGAATACATGCTCCAGAGTGGTCGCGACGGCGGAAGTCGGAACAAAGAGGGTGGGGTAGTTGCGCCGGACCGGCCAGAGCACATCTGCGAAGATTCCGGGGGATAGCTCCGCGCGGGGATTGGAAGCTTCCAACTCGACCGGCATCGTGCGAGTTTTTACATCGACGGCATGAGAGATGCGGGAGATAGTTCCGTGAAAGATGCGTCCGGGGAAAGCCGGAACGGTGAAGTCGACCTTCATACCTTCCGGGACCCCTGCGACGTAGTTTTCAGGAACTGGCACGACCACGCGAAGGCGCGAGAGCGTCTCGATGCGGAGCATTGGGTTGGCCGCTGAGGCAGCGCCACCTGGACCGACGAGCGCTCCCGGATGCACATTTCGTTCGATCACGATGCCGTCGAAAGGCGCTTTCACCTGCAAGTACGCCTCAGTTTCAGTGACCGCCTGCAAAGCTTGCTGGGCTGCCTCCACGTTCTGCTGTTGTGACTGCACTTGGGCCCGGTCTGCTTCGGAAGTCTTCTGGGCGACAAATAAGTCGTTGCCCGCAACTACCCCAGGAGTAGCGGCAGCGGCTTTCAAATGTTCGTAAGTGCTCTCATCGGAGGCGACCTTAGCTTCCGCAGCAGCCAATTGGGCTTTGGCGCCCTGAAGCTTCGACTGCGCTTCGGAGCGCTGCGCCACCAATTCCGGCGCCTCGAGTTGCGCCATCAGCTGTCCGGCTCTTACATGCGAACCGCGATCTACTGTGATCGACTTCACGAACCCGGTCACCCTAGGGAAAATGGCAACCGCTTCGTACGGCTCAATTTCTCCCGGCAGGTGAACGGTGATCGAGAGTTTCTGAGCGGTGACCTTGGCCACCTCAAGCTTTGGAGCGGCTTGAGCGTTCGCCGCTTTTGCGCTGGATTTGTCGTCTTGACCACAAGAGCTCAGCAGCAGGGCACAGGGAAGGAAGAGCCATGACAACTTCATCTCTCACCTCCTGCTTCTCGATCCGAGCTTGTTGCTCGGGCAAAGCGGCTGCCGGGATCTTCCGGGTCCAATGACGGTGAGTCCGTGCCAGCATTCTTCTGCACTAGGGAAAATACCGAGGGCACGATGAGCAGACTGGTGACGGTCGCGGCGATTAGCCCGCCGATCACGGCGCGGCCCAGGGGAGCGCTCTGCTCCGCGCCTGACCCGAACGCAATCGCCATGGGAATCATCCCCACAATCATGGCCGTGCTGGTCATCAGAATCGGGCGCACTCGAGTCTGAGCGCCATGAATGGCAGCCTCGATCGAAGGTTTCCCGGCGCGCCTGGTTTGCTCGGCAAACGTGACCAGCAGGATGGCGTTCGCGACCGCCACTCCAATCGCCATGATTGCGCCCATGAAGGACTGAATATTCAAAGTTGTGCCCGTGATCAGGAGCATCAAGATTACACCGGCGATGACCGCAGGAACCGTCGCCAGCACGATGAGAGCAAGGCGCATCGACTGAAAATTTGCCGATAGCAGAAGAAAAATGACCAGGATGGCGACTGCCAGCCCGACCGCCAGATTGCCCAAAGTGTCGCGCATAGGGGCAATCTGTCCACGAACGCGCACGCTTACGCCGCGAGGGGGCGCGCCTGCGTCGTGGAGCGCTTTATCCACGTTTTTCGCCACGCGGCCCAAATCTTCATTCGCCACGTTTGCCGAGATGGTAATCATTCTCGAACCGTTGAACCGGTCATACTCCCCCACCATGGTGCTGTTACTGACCTGGGCTACGTCGCCCAGCAAGGGATGAAGGCTGTCACTGCGGGTCACAGGAATACTTTCGACATCCTGGATGGAAGCTAGCCTGGACTGAGGCAATTGAATCTGCACCTGATACGCGATGCCGGATTTCGGATCGGCCCAGTAGTTCGGAGCCACAAATCGGCTGGAAGATGTTGCGGCAACTAGGGATCGTCCTACTTGCTCCACGCTCACGCCCATCTGACCTGCAAGCTCGCGATTAACGTTTACCTCGACGCTGGGATAATCCAAAGGCTGCTCGAATTGCAGGTCGCGAAGGGCAGAAATTTTGGTGAGTTCGGAACGAAGCTTTTCAGCATATCCACGATCATCCTGAAGACTTGGTCCCGTGACCGCTACTTCGAGGGGAGTGGGAGCGCCAAAGTTCATGATCTGGCTCACAATGTCGCCCGCAGTGAAAGAGAAGTGCGATCCCGGAAATTTTGCGGTGAGAGTCTGGCGCAGATGTTCTTCGAGCTTGCCGAGCGATACTCGCGAGCCGGGCCTGAGCGCGACTCGCAGCACGGCTTCCTGCGGACCGCTAGTCCAGAGGAAAATCGTATTGATCGGATAGGCAGGCGGTTGCGTCCCCACGTAGCCCAATGTAATTGCGACCTGATCGGAGCCCGCAGTCTTCTGAATTTCGTCCAAGACTTGCAGCGCCATGACTTCAGTAGCTCCCACGCGGGTGCCGGTCGGCGCGCGGAAACGGAGTTGGAACTGTCCTGCATTCACGGTGGGGGATATTTCTCGGCCCAGTAGCGGACCCAGCAGCACGATAATCGCGATCGTTACAGCCAGGTACACGAGCAGCACGGTTTTGGAGCGTCGGGTGAATTTCTCTAACACGCGGCCCAGCCGATCACGCCACTGACTCAGCCGCGATTCAGCAGTCGTTTCAGCATGCGGTTGCTCGCGGAGAATCCACGTAGACATCACTGGAACGAGCGAACTGGAAAGGAAGTACGACGCTGCCATGGCGAATCCGACCGCAAGCGACAAAGGAACGAAGAGGCTGCGCGCGATGCCAGTCATGAAAAAGGAAGGTACGAAGACCGATAACACACACAGCATCGCCAAGAGCCGGGGGATCACCACCTCATGACTCGCATCCAAAACAGCTTTGGCATGTGGGACACCTTGAGCGAGATGAGTGTGAATATTCTCGATTGCCACGGTAGCTTCATCCACCAGGATTCCTACCGCCAGCGCCAGGCCACCCAACGTCATAGTGTTGATGGTCTGGCCCGCACCCCAGAGCGCCACCACGGCCGTCAGCAAGGCGAACGGAATGGTAGTCACAACAATGGCTGAACTGCGCAGATCGCGCAAAAACAGCAGCACCATGAGTCCGGTCAGCAGGGCGCCGAGAATGCCTTCGCGCAGCAGCGAGTTGAGCGCGTTCTTTACGTACGCGGACTGATCAAATTCATAACTGATCTTGATGTCTTCGGGAATAAGGGAGCGAAAACGCGCGATGTTATTTTTGACCTCGTTGACCACCGCGACGGTGGAGGCATCTGCGCGTTTTGTGACCGACAGGTAAATCGCACGGCGCCCATTCACCAGAGCGTATCCGGTCAGCACGTCGGTGGAGTCGGCCACATTACCGATGTCTCTCAAAAATACCGTGGGCCCGGAACCCACGCGAATCGGCAACTGTCCGAGGTCCTGAATGTTGGTGACAACGGAATTGATGGGCACCATCGGCTGCAGGTCGCCGGTGCGAATGGTGCCAGCCGGCATGATGATGTTGCCCGAGTTGACGGCCCGGACCACCTCCTCCGGCGACATGTGATACGCGCGCAAGCGGTCGGGATCCACGGTGATCACGATGGTGCGCTGGTTTCCCCCAAAAGGGGGCGGAGCGGATACGCCGGGAAGCGTTGCAAAAAGGGGCCGCACGCGGTTCAGGGCGAGGTCCTGAATCTCCCCCAGCCCACGAGTCTGGCTGGAAAAAACGAGATAGCCGACGGGGACGCTTCCGGCGTCGAAGCGCATCACAAACGGAGGCACCGTTCCCGCAGGCATGAAGGCGCGTGCGCGATCCACATAGGAGATGGTCTGGGCGAGCGCCTGTGCCATGTCCGTGCCCGGATGAAACGTGAGCTTGAGAAGCCCGACATTTTGGATGGACTTCGACTCCACGCTCTCAATGCCTGTGATGTAAAGGAAGTGATACTCGTAGTAGTAAACGAGATAGCCTTCCATCTGCGCGGGCGACATTCCCCCATACGGCTGGGCCACGTAGATGACGGGCAGATTCAGATTGGGGAAAATATCCACCGGCATTCGCAACAATGCGAGCACCGCCAGTAATCCCACGGCAATCACCACGACCAGAACTGTGAATGGACGCCGAAGGGCTGCCCGGATGAGCCACATCTCAGGGACCTCCTCCGGGAGCCTTTCGTACCAGGTCAAGAAAAGGCTGGAGATCGCCTTGCGCGAGGGCCTGACCTAGTGTGGCGCGCCACACCGTCAAGCGCGCCAGATTGTCTTCGATTTCGGCTTGCAAGAGAAGACGTTGCGCTTCGGCGACCTCCACAATGGATGCCAACCCAGCTTTGTATCGAGCAGTGGCTTGCGTCTCTCCCAGTTGCGCCGCCTGCAATTCGATAGGAGTGTTTTGGCTGATCAATACTGCGCTGTCGTAGGCGGCTTGGGCTTTTTCACTTTGCGCAGTGAGGTTTTGCAAAGTGCGTTGGTATTCCGCTTCCTGCGCCCGCTCGTTGGCTTTTTCAATCTCCTTCTTGAGGTGCAGCGAGGGAAAATCCAGAACGGAAAATGTGGCAGTCAGGCCAACCGCCCAGTTGCGTCGCATGAGATTCAGTCCATCAGTGCCGGTGCCAAAGGAGCCGTCAGCGTTGGCCCCGCTGCCTCGTCCGTAGAATGAGCCCTGAAGGTTGAAGCGCGGGAAATAGGATTTGCTCAGGACGTTTTCTCGGGCTCGAGCCTCGAAGAGGTTGGAATTTGCCACCAGCGCGGCGGGATGATTGGTCAACGAAAAAGACGCGATACCCGGCACCGCTGCCTCGTGCAGCAGGGAAGTCGGATCAATCCCCACATGATTGCCTGCAATTCCCAGCAACTGAGTGAAGATGGCCTCGTTCTCGCGTTGGACCTGCTGCGCACGAATCAATTGGATCTTGGCGGCGGAGAGTTCGGCGTCGGCACGGGAAGCATCGGCACCGGGGCGCAACTCCTGATTGACCAAGGTATGCACTGAGGTCGCCAGCACCTGTCTGCGGTCTACGTCAGCTTGGGCGGCGTTTACCTGTTGTTCGGCTGCCGCCAGCGCCAGGAACGAATCGGCTACCGCAGCGGCAACATCAAGCCTGGTGAGGGAAAGTTCGGCGTTGGCGCGGTTTTGGCCAGCCTTGGCGACGTCTACGTTAGCGCCCCGATAGCCGAAATCAAATGGCTCCCAGGAGAGCAGGATTCCGCCAGCGCTCCCCCACACACCTCTATCGGAGGTGCCGGGCAGAACCGGCCCGGAAATAGGAGGGACCACCGCTTGCGGCAAGAGCAACCCGAAAATATTGTTTCGTGTGCCACGATTGAATTGCCACAGCAGGTCCGTGCGCGGCAGATAGGCAGTGCGGGAGAGACTCACAGTTTCCCGCGACGCATTCGCGCGTTGTATGGAGGCTCGCACTGCCGGATAGTTAGCAAGAGCGAAATCGATGGCCTGGTCGAGAGTCAGCGGCTTGTCCGGCGGTTTGCCCGGTTGTTGAGCCACGCCATGAATTGCGCCGCACCCTACGATGCTGAGTAACCACACCGCGAATTGCCGCAGACGAACCGATCTGATCGTCAACACTGTGCTTAGCTATCCTCAATACGGGCGTTCGGGACTGGTGCACGCCATCAGGTGGCAGCGGCCCAGGACGGAAGGAAGCTTGCCCGAAAATCATCCCGATCGCAAGAGCGCGCGAACGGAAAGCATACATCAGATTCCGCTCGGAACGCCGCTGATGGCGAGCACAGCGCCCGCAGCACGTTCTGGAGGGGCCTGCTGGCATCCGCCTGGAACTCAGAATGGGAACCGGATCGTCCAGATCCACCGGTGGTTGTAGGTATAAAACTGGCTGGTGGCGATCTGTACTCCGCCCCCAAACATGAAATGTAAGCGCTCCGCAAGCGGGAAGGGGCCTACGATGAGACCCGGAGTGATGAAGTTTTGGTAACTCCCGGAATGCGGGCCGTCGCTATAAGAAGTCGTGTTGTTCTCCACCTCGGGCCAGAATTTCCGCGCCACATTGAACTGGAAAGTATTGTTGAACACGATCTGCCGCCCGAGAACCGGGGTCCCGCTCTGGGGAAGGATGCCGCCGAGGTTCGTCTGCCAGTCGAAGAACTTCCAACGCTTGGCGGCTGCTAGCATCGGTGACCAGACGGTGTGTCCCAGCCCGTTGGGCGATTGGGCCGAGGGGAACGAGCCTCCAACAAAAAATCCTACGAAATATCCACCTTCACCCTCCGGGGCAGAGGCGACCCGGAATTTGAGAAAAATGGAGACATCGCCAAATCCGTCAGGGATGTTGGGCGCGTGACGAAAATAATAAGGCGGGATGCCGACCTGCACTTCCATCCGCGTGTTGGGAATGATTTCCAGCCCTTTGCCTGAGCCGTACACGTCAGTGGCGACGCCGTTGCGTGCGGACTGGTAGTAAGTGTCGAAGCGGAATTGTTGGACTAATAAGGGATGAGTGGTGATCAGGGGGGCAGCATAATGCGGCTGCTCAGAACGGGCTTGATCGACCTTGCGCAGCCAGCGATGGACCCAATCGTGGGGGCCGTTGGTGATGGAATTCGGATTTCCGCTTGCAGTTATCGCGGTCGGCTGCTGGTCAGCTGACTTGTCCGGCGTCGCCGGATCGAGCGGCGACTCTCGATGGTCTGGTGAGTCCACTACCGTCGACTGCCCCGTTGATGAAACGTTCTGCAGATTCTGAGGGGAACTTTGCCCGTGAAGCAGGGAGGGACTGAAAAAAAGCAGAGCACAGCCTATAGCGGCTATCGTTCTGAAACGCCTCCAGCGAGATTTCAACCTGTCCGCCATCACTTTCCCCGTTAGCAGTTCAAAGCCAATCAGCAGCAATTTCTTCCCCCGGTCTCTTCGGCGCCTCTCGTGGATCGAGTTTAGAATACCGGGTTTCTGGAAGGATCAGGCTAGCTTACGGTGCAACCTGACCCGGTATGCTAAGGTGGTCCGCGCAACGCGCAACCGCAGTTTCATGGATCTGGTTGCAGGCGAGTTATTTTTGCTGGCGGGGTGAATGCATGTTTGGACCAAAAAAATTTCAGGCACTTGTCAGCTGGGGAGTGCTGGTCTTTGTTCTTTCAGGAATTCTGGTTGCGCAAACCGCGCCTTGGAGCACTGAGAAAGCGGCCACCTGGTATGAGCAACAGCCATGGCTGGTGGGCAGCAATTACATTCCGAACGATGCCATCAATGAGTTGGAGATGTGGCAGGCTCAGAGCTTCAATGCAGCGCAGATCGACAAGGAGCTGGGCTGGGCCGAAGAAATCGGGATGAATACGATGCGAGTCTTCCTGCACGACCTTGTGTGGCAGGAAAATCCCCAGGGATTCAAGCAGCGCATTGATCAGTTTCTTACGATCGCCGCGCGACACCACATCAAGCCGCTGTTTGTGCTGTTCGATTCTTGCTGGGACCCGCAGCCGAAACTCGGATTGCAGCATCCGCCCATCCCCGGAGTGCACAACTCGGGATGGGTGCAGTCGCCGGGGAGCGCGGCTCTTACAGACCCTTTGCAGGAACCGCGCCTGAAAGCCTACGTCACTGGAGTGGTTGGGGCGTTTGCCAACGATCCGCGCGTCCTGGGATGGGACGTATGGAACGAGCCCTCGAACACCAACGAAGGCAGCTACGGAAAGCTGGAACCCGCACACAAAGCGCAGCTGGTTGAAGCCTTATTGCCCAAGGTATTCCAGTGGGCGCGGGAGGCGCATCCCTCGCAGCCACTCACGAGCGGGGTGTGGGACATCAATTTCAGCAAGGGCTCAGCCCTGACGCACATGCAACAGATCCAATTGGACAACTCCGATGTGATCACGTTTCACAATTACAGCTGGCCGGAGCGTTTCGACGAGGAAGTAGTTTTTTTGCAGCGCTTTCATCGTCCCTTGATTTGCACCGAATACATGGCAAGGGGAGCGGGTAGCACATTCGATACGACCTTACCCCTGGCCAAGAAGTACAAGGTGGGAGCGATCAACTGGGGCTTGGTAGCCGGTAAAACGCAAACCTATTATCCGTGGGATTCCTGGCGACATCCGTACATTCTGGATGAACCCACGGTGTGGTTCCACGAGGTGTTTCATTCCGACGGTAGGCCGTACCGCGAGGCCGAGGTCAAGCTGATTCAAGAGTTAACCGGCAGAGGCAAAAAGGCGGCTTCCAACACGGAAGCGCATTGAC
>Ga0207665_10003649_pt1 | contig 10279 bp, 7 predicted proteins | sample LARL112metaG_FD_184351 | JGI IMG/M metagenome (GOLD analysis project Ga0207665, IMG submission 184351) | Corn, switchgrass and miscanthus rhizosphere microbial communities from Kellogg Biological Station, Michigan, USA - LAR L11-2 metaG... | ecosystem: Host-associated > Plants > Roots >...
CAGTTCGGGGGCCAGGTGCTGTCCCGTGCCATTCCCGGCCGAGGCGTAGTCGATCTTGCCGGGCTGCGATTTCAGCAGAGCGATTAGCTCCTTGATCGACTTCGCCGGCAGATCGTTATTCACGACGACAAGGAACGGATAGTCGGCGAGCATCGCAACCGGCGTGAAGTCCACGAGCGGATCGTACGGCAGATTGGCGAACAAGCTGGGATTAACCGACATGTTGCCGGTGAGCCCGACCAGCAGCGTGTAGCCGTCCGGCGCGGCCTTGGCCGCGGCCGCAGTGCCGACCAGCATGCCGCCCCCGGTCCGATTTTCGACCACGAATCCCTGGCCGAGCTGCTTGGTAAGCTGATCCCCGATCAGGCGCGCAATGGTATCGGTCCCGCCGCCGGCAGCGGACGGGACGATGAGTGTCACTGGCCGGGCCGGATAACCTTGGGCATGCAGCGCGTCAGCCCCGGCAAAGCCGATAGTGGCCGCAATGGCAATGAGCGCTGCGCGCAATCCCATGATCTTCATGGATCTCCTCCCGAGGCTTTTTCGTAGGATAGCATTCGCGCAAGCTTTTCGCCCGTTGCCGCGCGCAGCGAAAATGCGGGAAAGCCTCGCGATGCCGCCACGGATTTCACGGCGTTCAATACGGACGACATGGCGCTAATCCGCATTGTCGCTCTGCGGCTTGCAGCCCCGAGTGTTGAGTTTCTGCAACAGGCGAGCGAAATCGCGAATCTGGCCCAATTGTGGGCAATGTTACAGTGTTACTTTTCTCGCGGGCGACGGCGGAATGGTTCTGCCGGCGCGATAGGCGCGAAGCTGACAGCGATGAGCTTCTTCCGATCGAGATCGAGGTGGGGGTCGTATCTGGCGCTGTTCGCGCTCGCGTTCCAGCTCGCGGTGTCGTTCGCGCACGTGCATCTCGACCACGTTAGCCCCGTTCCAGCGGGGGCGCGCGCGCAACTGGCGGGCGAGCAGGCCAGCGCGCCTTCCAGTCGTTCCGATCATGAAGACCTTGCCGACGATCTCTGCCCGATCTGCAGCCTGATCCATCTCGCCGGCACACTGGTACCCGCCGAGACGCCGCCTGTGCCGTTGCCGCAGGTTTTCACCGGCTCGCGACTCAAGGCCGCCGTCGCCATCGACGTGTCGGCATCGCACCGCGTCGTCTTCCAAGCACGCGCGCCTCCCATCGTCTGACATCGATCCGGCGAGCGGCCTCGCACCAGCGAGGTGCCGCCGATGTTGTACGCGGCGATGTTTTCGCCGCGATGGTCGAAGTTGGGGATGGGGGGCGTTCTGATGTGTATCCGTAAACGGCGCTTGCTGCTGCTGAGCAGCTCGGCGCTCATGCTCGTCTGCTTCACTGGCGTCGCCTCGTCGCAGACGCCCGCGCCGGAGGCGCCGCCGGCGACGACGGCGCCGGAAACCCAGCCGTCAACGCCGACACCGCAGGCGCCGCCGGCAACCACAACACCGCAGACTCCCTCGGGGGAGGCGCCACCCGCGCAACCGCAGCAAGGTGCACCGGAGACACCGGAGAGCGGCGCCGGTCAAACCGTCACGGTTCCGCAAGTCACAGTGGAAGCGCCGAAGCCGCGCCCGGCGCGGCGCGCCCCGCCCGCTGCTCCAGCACAGACGGCGACACGGCCGCCGCCGGCACCGGCACGCGCGCCCGCGCCCACCCCGCCCACGGCGCCGAGTACGAGCACCACGGGCGAGCCGTCCGCGGCTTCACCGTTCCAACCGCCGCCGTCGCTGAGCACCATCACCGGCAACCAGATTCAAGCGAGCCAAGCGCAAAGCTTCGGCAACTTGTTCTTCACCATGCCCGGCGCGACCTCGGCCGGCCTCGCGCCTGGCGCATCGCGGCCGGTGCTGCGCGGGCTCGACGATTTTCGCGTGCGCGTGCAGGAGAACGGCCTCGGCTCGATGGACGTTTCCGACTACGGGCAGGACCACGGCGTGCCGCTTGATCCGCTGGCGATCCAGAAGGTCGAGATCTATCGCGGCCCGGAGGCGCTGCGCTACGGCTCGCAGGCGGTGGGCGGCGTGGTGGAAGCGACCAACAACCGCATTCCCTTCGCCGCCCCGCCCGGCGGCTGGCAAACGCAAATCCTTGGCGCCACTACCACGGTCGACCGCGGCGTCGAAGGCGGCGCGCTGTTCGACGCCGGCTCGCGCGACTTTGCTTTCCACGCCGACGTGTACGGGCGGCACGGCAGCGATTATTTCGTCCCGAGCTATCCTTATCTCTTCCCGCCCGACCCGGCGCCGGCCTTCAATGGCAAGCAGCCGAACTCCTCGTTCCATTCGGAGGGCGAGGCGGTCGGCGGCTCCTACCTCTTCGACGGCGGCTATGTCGGCGCCTCGGTCGCCCGCTTCAGCTCGCTCTACCAGATTCCGACCCTGGACGGCGCGACCACCAACACGCGCATCGCGCTGGAGCAGGTCAGATACAGCAGCAAAGGCGAGTTCCGGCCGCAAAGCTCGGCGATCGACGTCATCCGCTTCTGGGCCGGCGCAGTCGAGTATCACCACGATGAGCTCGGCATTGGGGATAGCGGCATCGACGGCGTGCAGGCGACCTTCAACAATCACGCCCAGGAGTTCAGGAACGAAATCCAGTTCATGCCGATGGCGACGCCGTTCGGCGCGCTCATCAGCACGTGGGGGGGACAGTTCGATCATCAGCAGCTCGACACGTCGGGCGATGCCGGGAGCTTGCTCGGGCAGGCGCGCACCAACCGGGCCTCCGCCTATTCCATCAACGAGCTGTGGTTCACCGATACGCTCCACGCCCTGTGGGCGGCCCGCGTCGAGAACGTTCGTGTCGATGGAACAGCCGGCATATTCCCGACGGCCCTGGTGCCGCCGCCGGACAACCCGACGCTGTCGCTGCAAGCGCTCGGTTTTACGCCCTCAAGCATCAGCCTCAAGCTGATCAAGGACCTGCCGTCCTGGATGCAGGCGAGCGCGACGATCCAAAGGATTCAGCGCGCCCCCAGCGCGCTCGAGCTCTTTGCCCATGGCGCGCACGACGCACCCGGCACGTTCGACATCGGCGATCCGACGCTGAAAATCGAGAGCGGCAATAGCGCGGAGCTCGGTCTCAAGCGGTCGTACGGCGACTTTCGCTTCGACGGCAAAGTTTATTACACCTACTATAACAACTTCATCTTCCGGCAGGCGACCGGCATCGTGTGCGACGGGTCGTTTGCGACCTGCGGCACGGGTACCGAGTTCATTCAGACCATCTATGCCCAGCGCGACGCGATTTTCCGCGGCGGCGAAGTCGCGTGGCAGTGGGACCTCGTGCCGGTAGCGACCGGCATTTTCGGCGTCGACGGCCAATACGACTTCGTGCGCGCGACGTTCGCCGCCGACGGCAGCAATGTTCCGCGCATGCCGCCGATGCGCCTGGGCGGCGGCGCCTATTGGCGCAACGACAACTGGTTCGTGCGCATGTTCCTCTTGCACGCCTTCGGCCAGAGCGACCTCGGCGTGAACGACACGCCGACCTCGGGCTACAACCTGCTGAAGCTGCAAATCGAAAACAGGCGATACTGGCGGTATTCGCCGTGGGGACCGACCGAGATCACGACCGGCCTCGTCGGCGACAATCTGCTCGACGTCGACGTGCGCAATTCGGTGCAATTCCACAAGGACGAAATTCTGCAGCCCGGGCGCAGCGTCAAGGTTTTCATGAACGCCAAGTTCGGCGCCGAGCCGCCGGCCGACAAAGCGCCGGGAGGCTATTCCAAAGGTCCGAACGGTTATGGCGCGCCGGTTCTCTACAAAGCGCCGATCGCGACTGGATGGAGCTGGGCCGGTCCCTATATCGGCCTCAACCTCGGCTACAGCGCCGGCAAATCCAAGACCGACGCGGTGTTCAGCGACGCCACGGTCGGCACTCCCCTCTTCGCCACCGGCTCGACCGAGAATCTCAGCGGCCTGATCGGCGGCGTTCAAGCCGGCTACAACTGGCAGGCGGGCAACTGGGTGGGCGGCATCGAAGCCGACATCCAGATGTCGGGACAAGGCGCGATCCCGACCTATGTCTGTCCCGCCGCGATTTGCAATCCCACCATCGTCAACTTCGATGCGCCGGTGACGGCAAGCTTCGTCCAAGGCAACAAGCTCGATTCGTTCGGCACGCTGCGCGCGCGATTCGGCACCACCGTCACGCCCGACCTCATCGCCTATGCCACCGGCGGGCTTGCCGTCGGCTCGATCAGAACAACGGTCAATCTGTCGGGTACGGCGGTCGACGCCGACGGCAATGTCAACGTGGTCACGGCGCCGGTGAGCGTATTGGCGATAAAGCCGGGCTGGACCGTCGGCGCCGGTCTCGAAGCGCGACTGTTCGGCAATGTGACCGGCAAGATCGAGTACCTCTACATGGATTTCGGCAGCGTCTCGGCAGCCGTCACCAATGGACTGAACGCGACGCCGATCGCGCTCGCCAGCAGCTCGCACGTCACCGACAACATCGTGCGCGCCGGGGTCAACTACAAGTTCGATCCCGCCGTTGGCGGCTACGGCACCGTTCCAGGTATCGGCGTTCCGCTCATCTATAAGGCCGCGCCCTACAAGGCTCCGCCTTACGACGCGCCGATCGCGATTGCGTGGAGCTGGGCCGGTCCCTATCTCGGGATCAACGTCGGCTACAGCGTCGGAAAATCGAAGACCGACGCTGGCTTCAGCGACGCGGGTTCCGCTTCGCCCCTGTTCGCCACTGGCTCTTCCGACAATCTCAACGGCGTGATCGCCGGCTTCCAAGGCGGCTACAACTGGCAGGCGGGCAATTGGGTGGCCGGCGTCGAGGCCGATATCCAACTCTCCACCCAGAATACGACGCCGACGTTCGTGTGCCCCGGCGCGCTCTGCAATCCCGCGATCGGCGACGTGGCGCCGGCGGCCGCGGCGCTTGACCGCGCGCAGACACTGGATTGGTTCGCCACGCTGCGCGGCCGCCTCGGCGCGAGCGTCACGCCGGACACTCTTATATATGCGACCGGTGGCCTCGCCGTCGCCGAGATCAAGATCGCGGGCACAATCTCTGGGTTCAGCGCGGGCGTCGATGAGAATGGCAATGTCACCGCCACGGCGACCGGGGTCGGCTTCTACGACCACCGGACCAAGGCGGGCTGGACGGCCGGCGCCGGCCTCGAGGCGCACATCAGCGGCAACCTGACTGGCAAGGTCGAGTACCTCTACCTCGACTTCGGCACGGTCTCGACCAGCGCCATCAATCAGCTCAACTCGACGCCGCTTGCGGTCAACCTCGATTCCCGTATTACCGACCATATCGTGCGGGCGGGCCTCAACTACAAATTCGACCCTGCCGGCGTGGTTTACAATCCGTCGCTGGCCACGAAAGGGCTGGTCTTCGACCAAGCGCCGATCGTGACGGCGTGGACTTGGGCCGGCCCCTATCTCGGCGTCAACTACGGCTACGGCTGGGGCAAATCCAACACCGACACGGGCGTGAGCGATGCCGCGATGGGCACGCCGCTCGCCGCGACCAACACGTCCGCCAAGCTCGAGGGCATGACGCTGGGCGGCCAGGCAGGTTTCAACTGGCAGTCGGGTGCCTTGGTCGCCGGCATCGAAGCTGACCTCCAGCAGTCGCGCCAGCGCGGGCGAGCAAGCACATTGGGTTGCGCCGTCGCGATCTGCAATCCGGCGATCGGCGCTTTCGGTCTCGATGCGCCGGTCAGCGTGAGAATGGCGCAGAAGCTCGAGTGGTTCGGAACGCTGCGCGGCCGGCTCGGCGTAACCCCGACGCCGGACTCGCTCGTCTATGCCACCGGCGGCCTCGCGGTGGGCAGGATCAAGACCTCCGGCACCATCACCGGCGCAAGCCTCACCGTCACCCCCGGCGTGATCGACAGCGTGATCGATACCCTCGTCACTCAGCTCGATGAAGACGGCAATCCGATCGACGTCCCGGTCGAGATTCCGGTCGAAACCCCGACCGCCACCGCCAGCACGAACCCCGTCACCACGAGCTTCGTGAGCGAGACGACAAAGACCGGCTTCGCGGTGGGCGCCGGCGCCGAGGTTCGTCTCGCCGGCAACTGGACCGGCAAAGTCGAGTACCTCTATCTCGATTTCGGCCGCGTCACGACCACGGCCACCAATCCGCTGAACTCGACGCCGCTCGCGGTCAGCTTCGATTCCCGTGTCACCACCCAGGTCGCGCGGGTGGGCCTCAACTACAAGTTCGATCCGACCGGCGCGGCTTACGCGGCGAGCGCGGGCTCGCGCCCGCCCATGCTGCTCAAGGCGCCGGGGCTGGCAGCATGGAGCTGGGCCGGTCCTTATGTCGGCGCAACCATCGGCTACGGCACCGGCACGTCCGCGACCGACACAGCCTTCAGCGATCCTGTGAGCGGGGCCGCGCTGTTCGCGGCGAGCAGCCCGCGCCGGCTCGACGGCGCGATCGGCGGCGCGCAAGCCGGATACAACTGGATTGGCGGCATTTTGCTTGCCGGCATCGAGGGCGACCTCAATTACTCCGGCCAACGCGCAACGCTCAACGCCGTGTGCCCCGGCGCGATCTGCAATCCCGCTCTCATCGGCGTCGTCGACGATCCCTCGGTGATCGCCAGGTTCGAGCAGGGCCAGAAGCTCGAGTGGTTCGCGACCTTGCGCGCCCGGCTCGGCGTTGCCGTCACGCCCGATGCCATCGCTTACGTCACCGGCGGTGCCGCGGTCGGCGAGGTGATGACCGCGGGCACGGTGTTCGGCTTCGACGCTGACGGCAATCCGGTCAATACGATCGTCAGCAGCCACAATACGAAAGCGGGCTGGACGGTCGGCGGCGGGATCGAAGGCAGGATCGCCGACAACTGGACCGGCAAGATCGAGTACCTCTACCTCGATCTTGGAGCGGTCACGACCATTCCGGCGACGCCGCTCGCCGCGACCACGGCGGTCGCGTTCAGCTCCCGCGTGACCGACAACGTCCTACGCGTCGGCGTCAACTACAAATTCAATCCCGACATAGCTTGGCTCTACGACTGATCCGACCGGGGAGAGCGGCATATGGCCAAGAAGCCATCCAATCAGGGCAAGCCGTGGACCGGCAAGGACGTGAGCGAACTCGATACCCTCGCGAAGCAGAACGTGCCGACGCGCCTGATTGCTTCCAAGATGGGGCGGACCCTTGAGGCCATCTATAGAAAAGCGAAGCAAAAAGGCATTTCGCTCAAATCGACTGGCCAATTGCCGTATCGAACCAAGGAGTGGTGACAGCTCGAAAGAGCTATCGCAATCCATCAACGCTTGGGGAGGCCCGATGACGACGAGAAATGTCACTGCTCTACTTGTCGCCGCAATCTTGGCCACTGCCGCCGCGGCCGTACCGACCATTGCGCAGGAGCGCTGCCTCGGTTGCGGGATCGGAGGTGTCGAATACCCAATCGCGCCTCCCGGTTACGCGTATTATCCCGGCTATGGGGAACCGCTGCCAGGATCGAATTGCTATTGGTTCCGCATGCCGGTCTATGACGCTTACGGCAACATGGTCGGCTGGCGCGGGCGTCCAATGGCGTTCTGCTCCTGGTTATCTGGCTTTCGTCCGTGGCCGCTGCCTTGATCGTTTATCACCGTCCGGTGGCTAGGAGTGGCGACGATTGGGTCGCCAATCACACTGTAACATCACGCGGCTCACTCAACTGACCCCAATGCTAGCTTACAGCAGGCTTAGGATTGCACCGGAAGCGCCCGCAAGTCTTGGCGTACTGACGGTACTTGTGTGAGGTGAATCAGCGATCCGTGAACGGATGTTTGGAATAATTCCAACCAGAGCAGTCCCGAAAATTTGCCACACTCGGTCTCACGATCCCGTTGCGTGCGCGAAGGGAATGTCACTGGAACTTGACGCTGTTACATTGTAACGATGTGCTAGGGGCTGCCGACGAACGGCGGGTGAGGCGATTGCAAATGGAACTTCGTAGGAGACACGTTCGCGCCCCGCGCGGAGCGTGGGGCAGCGTGAGTGCTGCTGCGCTGTTCGTCTGGCTTGCCGGCGCTCTGCCGGCGCTCGCGCAGGACAACGTCATAGGTACCGCGACGCTGCCGCGCGATCTCAGCCCATGGGGCATGTTTCTCAGCGCCGACCCGGTGGTGAAGGCGGTGATGGTCGGTCTTGCCTTTGCCTCGGTCGTCACTTGGACGGTGTGGCTTGCCAAATCGATCGAGATCTTTTTCGCCAAGCGGCGGGTGCGCGCGGCGGCGAAGAAGCTCGCCGGCATACGCTCCCTCGAAGAGGTCCAGCCGCTTGGCGAAATCCAGGGTGAGGTCGCACAATTCCTCGGCGCGGCCGCGGCCGAGCTAAAGCTCTCCCCCGGTTTGAGCGACACCGATGGCATCAAGGAACGGATCGCGTCGCGGCTCGAACGCATCGAAGCGAGCTACGGGCGGCGCATCCTGCGCGGCACCGGCGTGCTCGCGACCATCGGTGCGACCGCGCCCTTCGTCGGCCTGTTCGGCACGGTCTGGGGCATCATGGACAGCTTCATCGGCATCTCGAAATCGCACACCACCAATCTCGCCGTGGTCGCGCCGGGCATCGCCGAGGCGCTGCTCGCGACCGCACTCGGGCTCGCGGCCGCAATACCGGCCGTGGTGATCTACAACATGTTCGCGCGCTCCATCGCCGGCTATCGTGCCGGGCTGGGCGATGCCGCGGCCGAGGTGCTGCGGCTGGTCGGCCGCGATCTGGAGCGCGCTGCCGCCGTCCCGGCCGAGCGGGCAGCGAGCGAGCCGGTCATCGCCCGTCGCATGAGGCTCGCAGACGCGGGCGCAGCACCACGGGGATCGTCATGAGTGTGCGGCTTGATCACGGCGAGGATACGCTCGACGAGGTGCACGAGATCAACGTCACCCCCTTCATCGACGTCATGCTCGTGCTGCTCATTATCTTCATGGTGGCTGCGCCGCTTGCCACCGTCGACATCGCGGTCAATCTGCCGGCCTCAACGGCGGAGCCGCAGCCGCGACCGGAGCGACCGCTCTATCTGACCGTCAAGTCCGATCTCACCCTCGCGCTTGGCGAGAACCCAGTCAGCCGCGATTTGCTGGGCGGCACGCTCGATGCGGCAGCAAACGGCGACAAGGACACGCGCATTTTCCTGCGCGCGGACAAGGCGGTGCCGTACGGCGAAATGATGGAAGTCATGAATCTCTTGCGCGCGGCCGGATACCTGAAAGTCGCGCTGGTGGGACTGGAGAAAACGCAGTGATGGCGCTGAGCGCCGAAGAGTTCGCGGACCTGCGCCGCTGGGGGATCAGCGCTGCGATCGTCGTGCTCGCGCACGGCGCCATCGCGGCGAGGATGGTCCCCTGGAGCGAAGACATCGAGCCGGCGGAGCCCGCCGCCGCGATCGTGATCGAGTTTGCGCCGGTGCCCGTCGCCCCGCCGACGCCGCCGACGGACATTGCGCCCGGGCCCGAGCAGGTGATGTCGCAAGCCTCGCCCGAAAGGCCGGTCGAGCACGTGGAGGAGGAGCAGAAGGTCGAGGAGAAGGTCACAGCGAATCCGGTCGAGGAGCCGCCGCCCGAGATCAAGCCAGCGCCCAATCCTGAGGTCGCCATCGAGCCGCGCCAGCAGGAGATCGCAAAGGTATTGCCGCAAGAGCTGCGCACGCCGGCGCCCACCACCTCGGCGCCGCAGGCGATTCCCGAGCAGACCGCCGCCGTGCCGGCCGCGCCGATGCAGGGCCGGCTCACTCCCACGCAGTCGAGCACGGTGCCGACCTGGAAAATGCACATCCTGGCGCTGCTCGAGCGCAACAAGCGTTATCCGGAATCGGCGCAGTCGCGCCACCAGCAAGGGGTCGCGCAGGTCTTCTTTAGCCTCGACCGGCAAGGAAAGGTGATCAACAGCCGCCTCGTGCGCTCGTCGGGAGCGAGCGTACTCGACGACGAGGCGCTGGCGCTGTTGCGGCGTGCGGAACCTTTCCCGCCGCCGCCGCCGGAATTGCCGGGCGCGCGCGTCGATCTCAGCGTGCCGATCCGCTTCAATCTGAGGTGAAGCCTTGCACCCGCCCGACGGCCCTCGCCCCGCGCGAGCCGTGGCTGGACGCTGCTGTTGCCAATCGATCACACTCACGTGGCGAAACGCGCCGCCAGGCACGATGCCCGCCTTCCGCCATCGTGTTTGCGATACGTTGCCTTTGTGAGGTGACATCCTGTGTGGAGGCGACGCAAATCTGCAAGCCGTATGCGACCGTGGATCGCCACGGTCACCGCTTACGCGCTCGCGCTCCAC
>Ga0207665_10003651_pt1 | contig 10277 bp, 5 predicted proteins | sample LARL112metaG_FD_184351 | JGI IMG/M metagenome (GOLD analysis project Ga0207665, IMG submission 184351) | Corn, switchgrass and miscanthus rhizosphere microbial communities from Kellogg Biological Station, Michigan, USA - LAR L11-2 metaG... | ecosystem: Host-associated > Plants > Roots >...
GATCCAGGCCACTGAGATCCACGGTTCCGGCGTTTCCTGAAACGCCAGGACGGTCAGAAACACAGTGCCAAGAACGCTGTAAACAGGCCTGATCTCTGTACGAGGCGACCAGCGCGCTAGAAGGTAAATGCCGGCAGCGGTCAAGCTGACGGAAATCAAACGATACGTCAGGTGAAGGACGAAGAGCGTTGTCGGCGCCAGGCTGATGCGGAGCGCGAAAACCGATGAGAGCAATACCAATGCGAGTGACTGCCATTTCAGGTCGCCGCGCTTGAGCGCATCGCCCACAAGCGAGAGTGCCAGCCCCAAAGCAATCCAGAGCAGGGTCATGCTCCAGTCCGGCGATTGGAACCAGATCAGGATGGCGAGCAGTGAAGTTGCCGCCCAGGCATAGGCCGAGGAAAATACCGCTTTGTTCAACGTGTCCGAAAGCCGAACATAGCGTGAGCTCAGATAGAGCAATGCCGCGACAGGAACAAACGTGAGCACACGCTCAGGCACGTTATTCCAGGAGGCTTCCAGGGTTCGTCCCGTCATAATGGTCTGGACAAAAGCCGCCACGGCGATCCAGTGCGCCTGATAAGTCAGGTCCACGATGGAGAACTGCCTGCCGAGCAGGCTCAAAGCGAATACCAGCAGGGCCAGGACAATGGCAATCACGTTGTTCGCGGCCAGGGCATACACGGCACAAACCGCGAATGCGCTGGCGGCAAATGAGAGCGTGCGCAGCGATTGGTACTCCAACTCCTCAGCGAACAAATCATGCCAGCGCCGCCCAATGATGTTTGCATTGGCATATAGCACTGCCGCAATCACCGCCAGCACAATGCCGAGTTGGACGTGATGGTGCGGTTGATCGCTCATCACCTCCTGCAGCAGCGGGGTGATGCGAGCGGCCATCACATAGAGCGCGACCAGCGAGGATAGGATCAGCCCAAAGCCGCGGAAGAGCCGCTCACGCGTAAAAATGCCTGCCAGCAGAAAGGCTTCGCCGCCGGCCAGCCAGAGCATCTCCAGCGAGTTGCCGGAATACTTGAACGGCACGGCTGCCACCATCAAGGCGGCGCCCAGGCTTGAGAGCACCCGGAAAGGCGCGACGCGGCGGCGCGACACCGCCAGCTGTCCGAAAACAAACTCCATCGCTCCCAGCCCAAGCAGCGCGTAGAACGCCCACTCGGGATGAAATGACTGATACTTCATCACCGCGAGAAACAGAAGAGGATTCAGCAGTCCTGCAATGGTCGAGACAGACTCTTCTTCGCGGTCCTCAATTTTCCGCCACACGTAAGAACAACGGAAGACCGCCCAGTAGGCAATCATCAGCAGCATGCTGACTGTGTGGTGCGGGAACGGCGCCCGTGTCTCCTGCAAGCCGAAGATCGAATACAGCCAGTAAAAATGATTGAGATAGCTGGCAAGAATGCCGAAAATTTCCAGCTCAAACCAGCGCCTGCGCAGCACGATGATCGTCATGCCAGTTACCAGCAGGGCTCCGGCCAGCAGGTTATAAGGCGGATCGGGGTTCAGCGTGATGGCGGCAAAACCAAGCAGGAAGCTCGCACCCGTCACCAGCTGCGAATCGTACTTCAAGGTGTGCCAGACCATCACGGCGATGACGGCCAGCAATAAGAGCAGATCGAGGGCATTGGACGACAGGATCGCCATGAAGGGCGCGTGCTTCAGGCCATAAGTGACCAGGACGGTCACTGCCCAGCCGCCGCCCATCAACGCGCGGCCCAGCGTCTGATATCTTTCTTTGCGCTCGGCAAAGATGCCGCCAACCAGCACGGCCAGACCGCCGAGATAGAGGATCACTACGCGCAACCAGGCCGCGAAGGCGCCCCACTTGGCTGCCACCAGAAAACCCACGCCGATCACAACAATGGCAATGCCCACCTTGGGCAACCAGTTGGTGCCCAGCTTTTCTTCCACAGACATGCCGGCGTTCTTCGCAGGTTGAGGATGCTGCGCCGCCTGGGCTGCACTAAATCCCGCCCATGCGCTCACCTGAGCTGAGCCAGCCATGCCGGACATCGGCGGCTGAGGCACCGAACCGCTGGCCGCGATCGGAGTGATGCGCTCCGGCGTCTTTGCCACCGGAGGAGGCGGAGCATTAACCGCGGGTGGTGGAATCGGCACCGGCATTGCGGGAGCTTTGGGTGGCAGTGGCGGCGGTGCAACAGTGCGCGGCGGCTCTGCTGTCGGCACAGGACGTTGTGGCGGTGTCATCGGAATTCCGCCAACATCCACAGGTTTCGGTTGCGGATGGGTCTGCGCGGCAAGTGAAGGAACAGAAGGCGCTGGCGCGGCTGAAGGTGGCGGTGGTGGCGGAGCGGAAACCCACGGCGCCGGCTCCTGGGGCGCTGGTTGCTTATGTTCGGCAGTTGGCGAGACGCCAGGGCGTACGGCGGCACGCGTCTCTTGCTCGGAAATCTTCATCGCCGGGACTGCGCCAACCGCCGGCGTAGCCTCCGCAACGTGGGCTGCGTCAACGCGGATCCGGCGTTCCAGGGCCTCAAATTGCCGTGTAAGGCTGGTAATCTTGTCGTTGAGTTCGGCGGTCTCGCGACGACGGCGGCCGTTGGCAACCGCGGTCACAATGATGGCTGGCAAGCACACCACCATCCATCCGAAGAAGAACAGCAGTACGTATTCCATTCAGTGGCTCAATTATGGGTAACTTGCGCTGCATTTTAGAACGGTTTTGGTGGAAAGTCTTGCGATAGTTTGCTAAGTAGATTCATTTACTTAAGGATAGAAGCAACCAGCCCAGGTGTTGAAGGAAGGCGGACTCGGGGGTTAGTCCCCGCAGGCCTGCAGCAGATTCATCTCCGGTTCCGCGACCACAGCAGGCTGCTCCGGCGCTTTTCCGCTTAGTAGTTCCTCAAAGAACCGCTCCACGCTGGCCAGGATTGCCGGCCCCGTATGCGCGTCATAACAGGCGCGGCGCAGCGCACTGCCGCCCGGAATTCCGTGCGTGAACCAGGCGACAAACTGCTTCATCTTGCCCGGCGAGCCGTGCATGGTTTCATCCACCAGCATTTTGAAATACGTGCGGATCATCTGGTAGCGATCGGCTTCGGTCGGCTGATCATAGCGTCCGGTCTCGGCATGCTGCCGAATCTGGCGGAAGATCCACGGATTCGAAGCGGCGGTGCGGCCAATCATCACGCCGTCGCAGCCCGTCTGCGACACCATGGCGATAGCGTCTTCCGGCGTGCGGATATCGCCGTTGCCCACCACGGGGATCTTCACCGCACTTTTCACGGCCGCAATCCATTCCCAGCGCGCGTTGCCGCTGTAACCCTGCTCACGCGTACGGGCGTGCAGCGCTACGCCGTTCAGTCCGCAGTCCTCGGCCATCTTCGCCAGCGGCACGCAGACAATATTTTCGTCGTCCCAGCCCAGGCGGAACTTCACGGTAAAAGGAATCTTCACCGCCGCGCGCACCGCTTCAAAGATCGTGCCGATCACAGGCAAGTCCTTCAACAGCCCGGAGCCGCCATTGCATTTCACCACACGCTTGGCCGGACAGCCCAGGTTGAGATCAACCAGATCAAAGCCGGCATCTTCCACAATCTTCGCCGACTCGGCCAGCGTGTAAGGATCGCTGCCAAAAAGCTGCGCCGAGATGGGGTGCTCGTCTTCGTAGAAAGTAAGATAGCGTTTGCGCTTGGATTCACGCGTGCGAAAGAGTCCGTCAGCCGACGTGAACTCGGTCATCAGCAGCCCGCAGCCGGAGATTTCATTCTCTTTATTCTTGAAAAGCGCATTCTTGAAAACCGCTTCAGGCTCTTGACCTGCATCGCCGGCCTTCTGCGCCCTAATCATTCCTTCGCCTGGCCCTGCGACGAGCAAGTCTGCATCCGGGACCGCCATCACGTCCTGAGCGCTGCGCACAAAGCTGGCATTGCGGATAAACCGCCGGAATACCGTGTCGGTCACGCCGGCCATCGGAGCCAGAATGGTTGCGGGAGCAATGCGCACATTGCCGATCTGAAGAGAGTCCGGCACCTTCGCGCCTTGCGGTGCGACGGTGGCATTTGCCGGATTTTCCCAGAATTTCTTCATAAGCAGCTGGCAATTGGCAAATGGCAATTAGCCAAAAAACACTGCACTTGCTAGTTGCTAATTGCCAGTTGCTTCTTTCACAACAAAGCCTCCGCCGCGGCGGAGGCCTCAATCAAACTCGCGGCCTTATTGCTTGGCCTCTGCGATCTTTGCTGCCTGGGCCTTGCCGGCATCGGACTTTGCATACTTCCGGCGGAAGCGCTCCACGCGTCCGGCGGTGTCCACCAGCTTCTGCTTGCCGGTAAAGAATGGGTGGCAGTTCGAGCAGATTTCCAGGTTGATGGCGCCCTTATGCGTTGATCGGGTGGTAAATGTGTTTCCGCATGCGCAGTGCACGCGCACTTCTTCATACTTGGGATGGATCGCTGCCTTCATTGCCTCTGAGTACCTTTCGCGGTAAAGCCTTATTTTACCTGAAATTAGCTTGTTTTGGCTAGATATGCCGACCTGCTTGGATGAGATCGCCAGCTCAAAAGATTCATCCCGCAGTTCCAGCCGCCTGCTCTCCCAACGATTCTGAAGTGGTGGTGGGTGAGGGTGCTGCCCCCTCCCGGCTCGCTAATCTGGCGATTTCCGGGGTTTATAAGACCCCGCTGCACGGCTGGTGCTACCCACCATGGAGCGAAGTCGTATTATGGGATCGAATTTCACGGAACCGATTCTATCATCCGTGCATTCAAGGCGCTCCAGTAGCGTAAAATTGACTATTTAGCCTTGCCATTTAGCTCAACCTAGGAGCCCTTGCCCCATGATTCGCAATGACATCCTTCAGAAATTTCCTGATCTTTTCGGCGCCAAGAAGGTAAACGGGCGCGACGTCAACGTCCAGGAAACCATCACCACGCTCACCCGCGAGCTGCGGCCGGAGATCGCTGCCGCCCTGACAGCACGCCGGCAGATTCTTGAATCGCCCGCGCCGGTGCGTGAGAAGTATGGCTGGCCCAGGTGGGAAGAGAAATTCGAAGATCCAATGAAAGGCGGAACATGGACGTATCGCCAGATCGTGCAGGGGCTAATCGACAATTTTCTCGGACGTGAAACCGAATGGCGCTGGCGCCTGAATGACGAAGTTCCAATCCCGAAAGATGCGCATCCGCTGAAAAATCCCGGCCTTGAACTCACCGGCCCGTGGCATCCGCTGGACATGGCGTTCAACGCGCTCAACAGCCCCGCGCCCATGAACATGCCGGACTTTGAAGATGCCTCGCCCACGCACTTTCTGCCCGACGGCACGCCGAGCAACGTGCCCGTTGGCGTGTTTGCCGCATTGCAGAACGCCAAAGAGATTTTTGCCGGCAGCTGGACCGGCAAGCCTTACGAAGTGGTGAAGAAAGGCAAGACGCGCGCGTACAACATCACCAAGCCGCCGTCGCAGTGGCCTACGCGCTTTGGCCGCCCGCCGGGGCTTCATATCAATTATGACCACGTCACGGTCGACGGCCGGCCTGCTCCCGCCACCATCGTGGTCGCGACCCTCTGGGCGTTCAACAATTATGACTCGCTCAAAAACGCGGGCAGCGGCGTCTACTTCTACATTCCCAAACTGCAAACGCCCAAAGAAGCGCTGATCGTGGAAAAGATTCTCTCGCGGCTGGAAGAGATGATCGGTACTCCCGCGGGCTCCATCAAAATCAAGATGCTCTATGAAGAAGGCAACGCCGGCCGAACGCTCCCCGCCATAGCGTGGACGCTGCGCCGCCGTCTGCTGGGCACCAACGTGGGCCGCTGGGACTACCTGGGCAGCCTGATCGAAATGTGGAAGGACGATCCCAAAGGCGTCTATCCCGATCCGCAGTCCATTGGCATGGCCTCGCCCAACATGATTGCCTATCAGCGGTTCAACGCGCTCATGATGCTCATGGCCGGCATGAAAAATGGCGAACTGGAAAATGCCGCGCCTATCGGCGGCATGGCCGCGGTGATGATCTACCAGGCCGGCGACCCCTACGGCCGCTCCCGCTACAACCCGCTGGCGTTGCGGGCCATGGTGATCGACAAGCTGCGCGAACGCATGCTCGGTCTGATCTTCGTGCCCGACGAGCCGCTGGCAAACAACCAGCAGCCCACGCTCGATGACATCCTGTCCAAGCGCGTCAAAGGCCATCTCTATGACGTGTACCGCCAGAGCTGGGTCGCCAGTCCGGAAAAAGATTATGTCGCCGCCGGCAACGCGCCGTTGCAGGCCAGGGTGGAGCAGCTTCAGGCAATCATTGACGCGCCCAAGGAAACCACCAAAGTAAAAGACCAGGCTGTGCCCACCGCCACCAGCGGCCTGAGCGACGCTGAGCGCAGCGTGCTCGAATCGCGCGGCCTGCTGAACCTTCAAGGCAAGATCACGCCCCAGGTCATCACCAAAGAGTCTCTTGACGCACCGGAGAAGCTGCTTACGGCCGAGCGCTGGGAAGCGATCTACGGCATTCCCAACGGCGAGATCACCATTGAGCGCATCCAGCACGCGTTCTACATGGCGGCCAATTACGGCTTCCAGATCCTCAACGGCAACTTTGCCGCGGCCATTGACGACTACGAACTCAAGCTCCGCTTCATGAATGATCTGGCAACTTACCGCATCGACGTTTCATGGCTCTGGACGCTGCTGCGCCACCAGGCCGTCATCACCAAAGATGGCTACCTCAAGCGCCCGGCCATGACCGAAGATGGCGTTGAGCCCGCGGAGAACGCCGACCACGTGAAGGCCGGCACTCGCTTCAGCAAAGACCTGTTCGACAAGCTCTGGAAGTATCACAATGAGTGGACCCAGGCATTCTTTGCCGAGCAGGACCGCCGCGGCGAGCGCGGCCGCTTTGACCGCGAGAAAGCCACCCTGATCATGGACATGCTGATGAAGCAGCTGCCATCTCCGCGCTACATCCAGCACAGCGCGCGCGTGCTTTTCGTCGTCGGCCAGGCCAACAAGCAGGAAGGCCAGCAGATGCTGGAAGCCATCTTCGATCTCACGCGTGAAGAGGCCGCCAAGCGCGTCCAGGCTGGCGCCCTGAGCCCGGCAGCCCTTGCGGCACACGATTACGTGTTCGATATCTTCCCTGAAGGCGGAAAGCAGATTGCGCCTTCCAAGGGAACGGCGGCGGACTAGCGGTTGAGTATCTATTAATGTCACGTCATCTCGAGGGCCGTAAGCGAGCGCAAGCTTTCTTCATTGCGTGAGCAGGCCCGAGAGACCTTGTGCTTGCTTTTTAAACCAAGGCCCGCCGGCTGTGCACTATCTGTGTAAATCCTGTGTACAAACAGGATCTCCGCTCGCGCTTAAAAACTACATCCGAACACGAATAGTGATATTTTCTTAGTAGAGATCTTCCTGATCATGGCAACGCAGCATCAATCGCCGGCAGCAGCCTGCCCCGTATGTGACGGCACCGGCTGGAAGCAAGTTGAAGTACCCGGCAAAGCCAGCCGCATGACGCGCTGCGATTGCCGCATCTCCGCGCGTAACCAGCAACTGCTTGAGAAAGCCGGCATCCCTGCCCGCTATAAGAACTGCACTCTTGCGAATTTCAATCTGGAGATGCATGAGATTTCTCTTTCCGTCAGGAACGCTCATCGTGACGCGCTGCGCTTTGTGCAGGAGTATCCGCTGGAAAAGCAGGGAATGCTGCTGATCGGCGCCATCGGCGTGGGCAAGACCCATCTGGCGGTGGGAATAATCCAGGCATTGATTCTGGAGAAAGGTATCGCTTGCCGATTTTGCGATTACCGCGAGCTGCTCAAGGAAATTCAGAACTCTTACAATCCGGCGGTCCAGGCCACTGAGTTGGAGATCCTGCGGCCTATCCTTGAAGCCGAAGTATTGGTCCTCGACGAACTGGGCGCGGTGAAGTCCTCAGAATGGGTCTGGGACACCGTCAGCTATATCCTGAACAGCCGTTATAACGAGCAGAAAACCACCATCATCACCACCAATTTTCCTGATGGCCCGTCCGGCAAGGCGCATAAAGAAATCAACCGGCTTGAAAAGAAGTCCCGCGAGGAAGACGATGCCCGCTCGGCCTCGCGCGAGGAGACGCTGGGCGACCGCATTACCGACCGCATGCGTTCCCGCCTGCATGATATGTGCCGTGTGCGCACCATGAAAGGCCCAGACTTCAGGACACTCCACAAAACCAGAACGTAAGCTGTTCCTCTCTTTTTGAACTCTCACGAAAATGCCTGTCGCTTACTTCTTCTAAGAATATAGATACTTATATCTATATAAATACAGTAGTAGCAGTCGATGCTTGTGGAAGCTGCGGATAATAGGCAAACAGCGATGGATAGAAGCGTTGGCGCGCCCACAGGCTGTGAACAAGACGGCCGGCGATCTGATGGTCGTGTGCGAAAAACGCCGGCGTGCTCGAGTATGCATTCGCTTTCCAACCAAATCCACAACGCGAATCGCGCTAGCGGAAGGAAATCGTGGAAAACCTGGCGGAAGGCTATCGCCTGGCGCGATAAAGACAGGCTGAGACCAGGTATATGTTTTCCGCAGTCGCGAGCTGCGCGCTCTGGAAAACCGAGAACAATCCTCTACTTGCGATTTTATATTCCTGGTGCGTAGCGGCGCGCCGCTATGTCAGACTGGTGAAAGCCGATGTAGTCTGAGGCGGGCGCTCAGGAATTGCTAACGCACTCCATTTCGTTTTCGACCGGTCATCCGCCGGATTTCTTCGCGCAATTCGCCGCGGCGCCGGCTGTCTTCGCTCTGCGCGGCGCCGGTGGGTCCGAGCCCTACGTCGGCAAGACGGCAAGCCTCAGACGGCGTCTGCAGCGTCTGCTGGCCCCTCCAGAGTCACAATCCAAACGTCTCAACCTCCGCGAGCGCACCGCCACGATCGAATATTCCCTGACCGGCTCGGACTTTGAGTCGGTCCTGCTGCTCTATCGCACCTTGCGGCAGGAGTTCCCGGAGACATACCAGAAGCGCCTGCGTCTGCGCGCCGCGCCGCTTGTCCGTTTGAACCTGGAAAACGAGTACCCGCGGGCGTATGTCACCACGCGCGCCGGCAAGTTGAGCGGCCGGTCGCTTTACTATGGCCCGTTTCGTTCGCGCGCGGTGGCGGAAAAATTTCTCAATGATTCGCTGGACCTGTTCAAGATGCGGCGCTGCACCTTTGACCTGAATCCCGATCCCAGTTTTCCCGGCTGCGTCTATTCGGAGATGAAGATGTGCCTGGCGCCGTGCTTCAAGGGCTGTACAGACGAGGCTTACGCTGCCGAAGTCGCGCGCGTGCAGGAGTATTTTGACTCCGGCGGCCAGTCTCTGCTGCGCGAGTTGGAAGCGGAGCGTGAGCGGCTTTCGGCTGAACTGGATTTCGAGGCCGCTGCCGCGCAGCATGCCAAAGTCGCCAAAGTCAAAGCCATTCTTTCCGCGTGCGACGATATCTGCGGCCGCCTCGACAGACTGGATGCGGTGATCGTCCAGCCTTCAGCCGAAGCCAGGTCCGTCGCGCTATTCCGCTTTCATGGCGGCCAGTTGACCGGGCCGGCGCATTTGGCAATGGAAGCAGAGGAAGAGGCGGAAGGCGCCACGGAGCAAACTCGCCAGGCGCAACATCTCCCATCGCAACATCTCCTATCGCAACCCAGCGAGCCGGAGGCGGCCCCTGCAGCAGCCCCAGCTGCAACCCATTCGCAAAGCATGGAAGCCCGCATACGCGCTGCGCTGCAACCGCTTGTTTCCGGCGGACAGTCCATCCAGCGCTTCAGCGAAGAGCTGGCCATCCTGAAGCGCTGGTATTACCGCAGCCACAAAGTGGGCGAGGCCTTTTTTGCCGGCGAACATGGCGAACTGCCATGGCGGCGAATTGTGCGCGGCGAAGAGCTGGCCATTCTGAAGCGCTGGTATTACCGCAGCCACAAAGTGGGCGAAGCCTTTTTTGCCGGCGAACATGGCGAACTGCCGTGGCGGAGAATTGTGCGCGGCGTGGGAAGGGTCTATCGCGGAGAGAAAGAGACAGCGTTGTTTGAGCCGGCAGAAAACAAGCCGGCCGGGCCGTCCTCCTAGCTTCTGTTTTTGGGAGCGCTTTTACTCGATAGCAGGCTGATCGGAATTTGTGGCTCTTGTTTCATGCGGATGCCGACTTTGCTGAATTCTTTCTGTAAATTACTTTCACGCCGTCCCGCCACCTCTCGTCCAAACCCACCAGCGACCATTCGATGGCGGGAGAAAAATAGCGCAGCACTCCATCCGTGGCCGGATGCACCCGTAATGA